>Ga0209517_10001618_pt1 | contig 33599 bp, 35 predicted proteins | sample PeaSoiMetSII2010_FD_187695 | JGI IMG/M metagenome (GOLD analysis project Ga0209517, IMG submission 187695) | Peat soil microbial communities from Weissenstadt, Germany - SII-2010 (SPAdes) (version 2) | ecosystem: Environmental > Terrestrial > Soil > Wetlands > Peat | place: Germany... | reverse complement strand
CACCCGGCGGGCCAGCGCACCGAGGCAAGATAGCCGGCGCAGGCCTCATCGCCGCTGAAGCGTTGCTCCAACTCCAGCAAAGTCCGCGGATAATCCTCGCTCATGCCCGCAAACACTATATCTTGGGCCTGGTGGCGTCAAGTAAATATCCCTAAGCAGCTATGATATTTTGGCCGAGATTTCCACATGCAGCCAGTCCGTTAGGCCTTGTCTAAACCCCGCAATTTCACCGCTCGTGAGGCGAGAAATTGAAGCCCGCCTCCAGTGTATATAACTCGGGAGCCCCGATTTGAGTGCAGGGGCATGTGGTTGACCGAGCGAAATGTGCCAAGTCTCTCATTTACAACAAGAGTCTGAGGAAAAACAAGCGCTTGCACGTCTTCGGCCTGTTCTGAGAACATGCACAGCTCGCGAGTTCTAGGACGCTTTGGTTCTTCGGAGTCGGGGCTTATCGGGAACTGGAGGTTTTCCGCGATCGGGAGGCGTGTTCGGTTGGAACATGCTCATAGGGACAATAGCGACAGCGTCCCTCTTGTAGTGTGTGAGAACCGTCGGAACGCCGTTCTCGGCCTTGCTTACGACCTCACGGATCGCGGTGCGAAATTGCGAGACCGACATGCGGCGAACCATCGATGAATTCTATAACATGTATGTCTTGTACAACTCATATAGGATATACTAGTCATACGGATTGTATGGATTGTACATCTTGTACAACATGTGGTGGATAGAGCGCACAAATGCTGCAGCAAACATTCATCCACATCCCGGGCATCGGAAAGCAAACGGAACGAGAGCTCTGGTGCCACGGAATTCAAAGTTGGGATGATGCAGATAAATTTGAAAAACGTTTCGGTGTCGCTGGACCCCGCCTCCAGAAGAAACTAGATGACTACATCCCGCTGTCGCGCGCGGCAGTCAAGAACCACGATGCTGCATTCTTTCAACGTTTGAGTGCGATGGGCGAGGCTTGGCGTGTCTTCCCAGAATTTGTCAATGAGTGTGTCTACCTCGACATCGAGACGACCGGTCTCTCCACAGTTTTCGATTCAGTTACGATCGTCGGCCTCTACGATGGCAGGCGCTACAGTGTGTTTACTCAAGGGAACAATCTCGACGAACTGCAAAGCGCCCTCGGAAAATATTCAGTCGTGATAACGTTCAATGGCGCAGGTTTTGATTTGCGGTTTCTAAAGAGCGCCTTCCCTAAGCTGGTCCTTCCGCCCGTTCACATCGATCTCCGTTGGGTCAGTCGCAAGCTAGGATATAAGGGCGGGTTAAAAGAGCTCGAGAGGAACCTTGGGATTGCTCGCAAAGCGGAGGTTGCCGAGTTGAACGGCTATGATGCTACCGTCTTGTGGGCGAAGCATTTGCGGGGCGACCCGACTGCACTCGATCAGTTGATCGAGTACAACAGGGAAGACGTTGTGCATCTCAGAGCAATCATGGAAATTTGCTATGACGAGATGTCTCATCGAACGGCGGCGTCCTTCCAAAAGTCCATCGCCCCAATCTTCACCGGCGTCGCGGAATTGCCCAGGCGGCCGAGGCGTTCGAAGGTCTCTGCCCTGCGCAAACTATCCGCCCAAGTGAGTGGTAGCGATATCGTTGCAAATTTGCTCCACAAAGCCTCATTTGGAGCGCAGTCACCGCGTATCGTCGGCATCGACCTCACAGGCAGTGAACGCAGAGCAACAGGGTGGGCTCTCCTTGAGGGATCCAACGCTACAACAAAAGCGCTTCGCACTGATCAGGAGTTGCTATCGGAAACTATAGACGCAAAGCCCGATCTCGTGTCGATCGATTCGCCGCTTTCAATGCCCGAAGGCGTTCGCGATCCCGACAACGTTGGAAACTCGCCAATCTATCGCAAATGCGAGCTTGCGCTGAAGCGGATGGGCATCTCTGTCTTCTGGTGCCTACTGCCCACTATGAAATCGTTGACTGCGCGTGGGACACGACTTGCTTTAGAGCTGCGACAGCGCGGAATAAAAGTTATCGAGAGCTATCCTGGCGCGGCGCAGGATTTGCTCGGGATCCCCCGAAAAGGCGCCAGCTTGGAGGAGCTAAAGCAAGGGATGGGCCGCATCGGTATCCAAGGAGACTACCTCACTCAGCACGTGTGTCACGATGAAGTGGATGCAATCACATCCGCGCTCGTGGGTCTGTTTTATCTAGCGGATGACTTCATTGCACTCGGGAACCCGGAAGAGGACTACCTCATCGTCCCACGCTCCCCAAGCATTAACTACGCAAAGCTTTCCGAAATCATCCACTCAACCGGTCTGGATGAGATTTGAGCTGCAGTCTTGTCTCTCATGGACCGACGAATCGTTCTAGGAATCGCTGGGCACATTGGCGCGGGCAAAACTACGCTCGCGCAGATCCTTAGCTCTGAATGCGGGTTTCAGTATCTTCGATACAGTCTTGTTCTCGCAGAGTGGCAAAAGGCGGACCCTGCTTCAAAGCCCGATCTTCAAGAACTCGGCTGGAGAGTAATGTCTGGAAGCAGTCAGACAGAATTGAACCGTTTGCTGATACCAAAGATTGATCGCCGGCGCGACTGTGTGGTCGATGGCTTGCGGCACATCATCGACTATGAAAGTCTGAAGCGCGAATTTCCCCAAACTTTCGCATTGATCTTCCTGAAAGCGTCTGCGCAAGTTCGGTTCGATCGGATACGGGACCGTTTTCATTCCTACAATGACTTCTTAAGGGCAGATTTGCACCCGGTCGAATCGAATGTGGACTCCCTACTCGCATTTGCAGACTCCGCCCTTGATGGCGACGGACCGATTTCTGAGATTTCTGGTGCCGCTAGAGACTTCTATTCCTTTTTCCGGCGGTTTTCAAAAGAGGGCCCTTAACATCCTATGGAGCAGGGAGCTTTTGCTCTTCTTCCTTTCTTCCTCGTGATAGTACTGTCGTCGTGAGGCGTCAAAGTCATCCGCATATTCTTTTTTCGTAGATTCTTCACGGAGGCCAATCCCACTCTTGGCCCATTCCTCCACGGCTTTTGAAAACTTGGCCGGGCTCCCGTACGTTTCAAGGGCACCTAGCAAACTCTTGCTGGCGCTCGAGCGACGAAGGTAGTCGAAGAAAATACCAACTTCGGAGACTGTAAATAGGTTTAGGAGCTGTCCAGTTCTGGAACCGTCAGACACGAGTGAATTAAGCTTCTTCTCAACTTTTTCGGGTTCCGCGATCCGAAAGATACGGTCAAGTTTATCCGCAACCTTCTTCTTGGACCAAGGAGGGGGACCCACACAGAGAAGCAGGTCAAATCGATTCGCCCGGGTAATTGCAGGATCGAGATGCTGCCTATGATTTGTGGCCATCAGGAAAATAACGCCTGCTTTCTTCCAAAGATCGGCTAGCTTCGGCAGCATACTTGTCGTCAACAGCAGGCTCGTCATGTCGAGGGGATTCTTGCTCTCGTCTTTAGGGGATTTCTCGCGAGTTCGCGCGAGCGCGTCCATCTCATCAAAAAAGACGACGGTTTTGCTCAAATCCATAAGGTCAGTGAAAACCTTGTCGACTTCCGCATGGACATGCTCCAAGCCTGAACTCAAAAAATTCGAGGGGGTAATTGTCACGATCGGCCAGCCGAGATACTCAGCTACCGCATTCGCCAGGCTAGTCTTCGATGTCCCGGGAGGACCGAACAGCAAAGCGGATCGAGGGACGTCCAACTTAAATGGATCAGAACCCTCCGATCGCTGAGCATTATCAATGAGCTCGTTTTCAATTACGGTTAAGAGCGTTGTCGAAGGCTCGTTGGGAAATAGAACTTGAACATCAATCTGCTCCTTCAACTTGTCCTTCGACTCAGGGGCGGTAGCGGTACGATCTTTCCCAAAACTGTTCTTTAGCACCAAATCATCAAGTAGCTCGCTGATCTTAAGATGAAGTTGATTCAGAAACATATGAACCGCGGCCGTCGCCCAAGCCTCTGGCGCTCCCGCAGCCAAGGATTTGACCTCTCCACCCGAGTTCCATCCAATGTACTCATCCCCGCTGGTCACATACCGCAAGATGTGACGATCACACCATGTGAGTGAACGCTGAAAGTGATCCAGGAGATCGCGTTTTCGTAATAGAGACGTTCCAAACTCAACCAGCACAGCTTCCAAGAACTCGAAGCTAAAGCAGTAATCGGCTGCTCCTCCTCCTCTCGGAAAATGAAACAGAGGGAAATACTTGTGCCATATTCCAGCCTCTGGTTGTTCACGTAGGACGCGCTGCACTGCGAATTCAAGTTCTACTTGGGATGGCAACGATCTGCTGATGTAAGCCAGCTCAGCCTTTTCATTGCACAACCGATGTATCCGGTTAATCAGACATGCCGCCATTGCCAACTCTGGCGGATCCATGAGCGAATCATTCCCAGCGGACAGATAGATAAGTTGCGAATGGAATTGCATTTTACCCCATTCAGCAATCTTCTCGAGATTGGCACCGAGACCTGCACCCGCATTGATCGCGCCATCCACAAACCAGTACGCAATGGAGGCCTTAGGAGGATAACCGCTGACGGAGAACGGTGCTTGCTCCGCCTTCGTTATTGGATCTTTTTCCTTGAACTGCGCTTTGGACTCGATGATTTTTTTAAGGTTCTTGTCCGCGACGTCAGGGTCTACAACTTTCTTGCCTTTATCGTTCGTCGATTCATAGCGGTCGTGCCTTATATCGGGAAGTTGGTCCTCCGTGAGGATCTTGTTCTTCACGAGAAACCCAGCAGTGCGTATCACTAGCGCCGTCGTAAATGCGTTTCCATCCAGCAGTCCCGAGCTTTCCCATCTCGCTGCAACCAATCCTTTAAAGAGCCCAAGGATGTCTATTTTTGTATTTTTCTGAGCATCTTCTTTTTTTGACCAAAGCTTCTCGTGTGTCTTCGTGGCCAATAAAGCCATCAGAGCCGTACAGGTTGATCCGATACTTATGTCGGTCTGTTGAGCACGAGGTTTTGAGAACGGGGGGGGTAAAGTAACAAATGAATCATCATCCTTCTGCTGGAAAGTCTTTAGATGCTCCAACACGCTGCTGTTCAGCCTTAGGGCATCTCTCCGCGTCCGACGTAGCTCATCAATCATGTGCGCTTCGGGGTTCACGCTTGAGACAGGATCGTTTCGCAGTTTCACGCAACGACCTCTGCTTCGGGAACAGCAGGCGCAGATCCTACTTGTCGTGAGACGAAATCGTTCAGCCCAGGTCCAGTGCCAAAGTAGTCGATCTGCCCAATCTTGGACACGAACTGGCTAATAAACGTCCCCGATTTCTGTCCCAACACTTCGATCTGAGTCTTTTTGAAGTCGCCGTAGTCCAGATAATCAAAGCCCATGACCGCAATTCGAGTGGGCCGATTGCGATCAACCGTCAAGCGAGCGAGATCCCAATCGAAGCGAGCCACCCGCCTCAGCTTTTGCGTCACAGTGGTGTATTCGCGAATCGGTGTAGGGTATCCGCTCTCACGTTGAACCGTCTCCCAATCGGTTTCATCCTGCAGCGGTCCCGCCTGATCACCGGCTACGCGGATGGGAAACGTTCTGAACACTGCCACGATTTCGGTCGCCTGAAGTGGGCTTAACCCCACCTCGCTAAGGAATCCAGCAGCAGAAGTATCCCTGGAAGTCGTCTTGGGGTAGTGTTTAGAGTGATAAAGAGAAAGTCCGAACCCCTGGGTGCCCTCGACGAGCACTTTCTTGCCCACGTCCAAGTATGAGTTGCACTCGTCCGCCGCGTCTGTAATCAAGCTGCTGAACCAGTCATCTTTCACATCGCGCGCGAGCCTCACATCTTTTTGGCGTAAGGCGCGCCGGGCGACTGCCGACCCGACCCCTGACTGCGTCGAACTCAGTCGATCGTTCATTGCGAGCCCGATCTCAGCATCGCGGTCGGTACTCTCGATGATCATGGCGTTGCGGTCGACACCCACTCGCCTAGAGTCCAGACCGAAGTCTCGGATCTCCTGCCGCAGCACGCCCAAATCAATTAATCCACCTGCCGGAATGAGCAGTCGGGTAGCGGGACGTACAACACCGGTTGGCAATTGCCTGAGTAGAAGTCTGGATCCGCTCTCGGTCAGGAAGGAATGTCCGGAGTTCGGACCACCACAGCGAACACAAATATCGATATTTTCTGTGAGGGTGATGTGGGCCGAAACTTTGCCCTTTCCTTCTGATCCATATTGACCACCAATGACAATCCAGAGACCCACAGGACCTCCTTGGAAGACTGATTGTAACCTGAACGAACGGGAATGCGGCCTGATCTAGGAGGACCTGAGGACCATGCTGAGTGCGCACAACGCAGGGGGCACGGTCTGCTGCTGTGTAGTCCAGTGTGTACTCCAACTGGCCGGTTACTCCGTTCACACTATTGTTTTGAGTTGGATAGCGGGGAGCTTCATCTTCTGCATCGGTCTGTATTTTCGGCTGAATGCTCAGAGACCTCATCAGAGATCGCCAATGATCGCCTGTTGCCCTCTTGGGGGCTTTGGCATATTGGATCGCATGCAGAGGGGCGCCACAGGTGAAGTAAAGACCGATCAGAATTCCCCGCCTCTTTGCATAATAGTAGGTTCTCCATCAATAAAGCCGAAACGCTAAGCGCCGCCGAAATTACCGACAATCACCTTGGACTCATTCACAATGCCTTCCACGTAGTCTGCCCACCATTGCAGCATCTTTTTTCGTTCTGCTGCGAATTCAGCCAGAATGTAGACAGCGCGGATGCCTTGCTTCTCATGACCCAGGGCCTTTTCGATCACATCCCGGTTAAAACCCTTCTCTGTCAGCAATGTCGCGCCGGTACGTCGCAGATCGTGAATAGTGAGCGGATCCATGTCGAACGTAAGCCCCTCCAGGGCTTTGTTGAGCGCATTCGCCGCAAAGGGCTTACTGATGCTGCTCCGGCCCGGCAGCACCAGCTCAGACTCCCCAGCCAGCGCCTTTAGCTCTTGGAATATCGCGGCAACCTGCGTGGATAGATAGACAATGTGCGGCTTGCCTGTCTTGGCGTTCTGTTCGGGGATGAGCCACTCTCCCGCACCAAAGTCCACATGCTGCCACCGCGCCTGCAATAGCTCCGACTTGCGGACGAGTGTTAGCAAGAGGATATGCAGCGCCAGCTTGAATTGCCGCCGGATGTTGCTCTGGTAGATGGTGTGGAGATAGAGGCGAATCTCTTGCGGGGTCAGAACACGGGAACGTTTGCGGGCCTTGCCAATGTATCGAGTCGCTACCATCGCAGCCGGGTTCATCGTTACCTGCTGCACTTCGATCGCATAGTCGAACATCTGTTTCATCACGCCGCGAAGCTGCATGGCAGCGGCAATGCGGCCATGATCGCGCTTGCGGTAAACAATCGCCTGCACATCCAAGGCGGTAATTTCCTTGAGCGGCTTGCCTCCCAGCGTGGGATAAATTTCATTGTCTAGATAACGTCGGATGTGGGCCGGCTTTTTCCAATTCGTAACCACTTGCTCTTGGAAATAGAGCTCGCCAAACTCCCGGACGGTTGGATCGCTGGCACTCCCGGCTTTCGCCTTTTTTATCTCTTGCGCGGGTGACTTGCCATCTGCGACCTGCGCGGCCAGATCATCGCGCTTTGCCCGCGCGGCCTTCAGGGTCAGGTCTGGGTATCGGCCAAGAGTCACCTTTTCATAGGAGGCATTCAGCCGATAGCGATAGAGCCATGACATTTTGCCGCTCGGCAATACGTCTAGCGAAAGCCCCCGGCCATCGCTCACCAGATACCGCGATGGCCTTGGTTTCAAAGCCTTGATTTGTGCGTCTGTGAGTGCCATTTTGCCAGGTTTTATGTCTCCAGATCGTAATATGGAGACATACTCTCGTCTGGAGACATACTGGAGACATAATTTAGATCGGCTGCCTATGTCTCCCGTTGGACATTGTAGGACGAAGTGTTCAATATTTACAAGAACATAATCCTGATTTCTACATTTCGTTGGATGGCACTGGACGCCACTTCATTTTCCGATGCAGAAGGTACCGAAGATCAGGTTGAGGATGTCGTCGGTGGTGGTGGCGCCGGTGATTTCGTCGAGGGGGCGCAGGGCTCCGTAGAGATCGAGCAGGAGCATCTCGTGGGGGACGCGGGCGGCTACGGCGTTGGTCGCGGCGTCGAGCGAGGTTAGCGCGTCGTTGACTAGTTTTTGGTGGCGAACGCTGGTTAGGAAGCCGGTCTCGAGTTGGGTGGAGGAGTCTCCGGCGACGTGGTGGAGGATGGCGGCGCGCAGGGCACAGATGCCTTCGCCGGTTAGGGCGGAGGTGGAGATGCGCTGCGGCGAGCCGGGTTCAGCCGGAGAAAGCCTGCCGGGCTCCGCCCGGCTGGGACGGCCGAGGGCGGCCGTCCCTACGTGGGCATCGCTGGGTTCGAGCAAGTCGGATTTGTTTTCTACTACGATCGCTTGGCGGCCTTCTACTTGGGTTAGTAACTCGCGGTCTTCGTCGGAGAGGGGCTGGGTTTTGTCGATTACGACGAGGACTAAGTCGGCGTCGGCTAGGGCCTCCATCGACTTCTTGATGCCGATGCTTTCGGCTTCGTCGAGGGCGCGACGGATGCCGGCGGTATCCACCAGTTCCACAGGAATTCCACCGATGGCTACGGTTTCGCTGACCAGATCGCGGGTGGTGCCGGGCTGGGCGGTAACGATGGCGCGCTCGCGCTCGACCAGGCAATTAAAGAGGCTCGACTTGCCTACGTTGGGACGACCTACGATGGCTAGGGTTAGTCCCTGGTGAACGATCTTGCCGTAGATAAAGGTGGCGGCGAGTTGAATGAGCGGGGTTCTGACTTCGGCGATGCGATCGAGGATGGTGGCGTCTTGGGCTACCGAGATGTCGTCTTCGGCGAAGTCGATGCCGGCTTCGAGCAGGGCGATCAGGTCGATTAATTTCTGCTTGATGGGCTTTAGTCGATTGGAGAGCGCGCCTTCTAATTGCTGGGCGGCTACCTTGGCTTGAAATAGGGTTTGCGAGTCGATCAGGTCGCGGACAGCTTCGGCCTGGGTTAGGTCCAGGCGTCCGTTGAGAAAGGCGCGCATGGTGAATTCTCCGGGCTCGGCGAGACGGGCGCCGCGGGCGAGAGAGAGTTCGACGATGTGGCGCAGGACGACGGGCGAGCCGTGGGCGGAGATTTCGACGATGTCGTCGGTGGTGTAGGAGTGGGGCTTGGCGAAATAGGTGACTACGACTTCGTCGATGCGCGCTAGCGTTGTGGTGATATCGGCAAGGGCGGAGCTTCGCTCCGCTGAACGGCCGGGGGCGGCCGTCTCTACGTGAGTTTTGGCGGGTTCTATTAAGTCGCAGCGGATGGCTCGGTTGGGTTCTAGCGGATGCTTAAGGCGGAGCAAGGGCTCGGCTATGGTGCGCGCTTCGGGGCCGGCCAGGCGGACTACGCCTATGCCGCCGCGTCCGGGCGGGGTGGCGATGGCGACGATGGTGTCGTCGAGATTCATCGAAGGCATTGGCCAGTGGCCGGTGGTCAGTGGTTCGCGATCACGCTCATTGTAGCTAGCTGACGCGTTTGCGGGGGGAGTCGGCGTCATTTATACTTACCGTTTGCCTCAATTGAGTTGATTCTGTCAGGAGCAGGGATTTTCGATGCCGAAACGTACATTTCAACCCAACCGGCGCAAGCGCTCGAAGAAGCACGGGTTCCGGACTCGCATGAAGACGAAGAGCGGGGTCGCAGTGCTGTCGCGCCGCCGGGCCAAGGGACGCAAGCGCGTCTCGGTGAAACCGGGTTTCCGCGAGTAGTTTTCCCCCGACGGACAGCAAAGGCCGTCATTATCATTAACTAGTGTGCAGGATTGTGAGCTGATGAGCGCCGACGCTCCGGAGCGGAGTGTAGAGCAGCCCGCGGCGAAGGCGGGAGCGAGCTTTCCGCGCGCGGCACGGCTGCTGAAACATTCCGACTTCGATCGCGTGTACAAGCAGGGGCGGCGGCACTTTTCCACGCATATGACCGTGTTCTATCTGCGACAGACGGAGGCGCATGCTCCAGAGAAAAGCGCGCGCGTTGGGTTCACCGTGGGACGCGTGCTGGGCGGCGCGGTGGAGCGGAACCGGATTAAGCGGCGGCTGCGCGAAGCGGTGCGGCAGCGGCGTTCGGTGCTGCAGGGCGCGGGCGCGGTTGATGTGGTGATCAATCCGAAGAAGTCGGTGCTGACGCTGGAATCTTCGGTGCTGCTCGAAGAAGTGGGGCGGGCGCTGGATGTGATCGCGAAAAAGCTGGTGGAGAAATGAAGTCTCTCGCGCTCGAGCTGCTGCGCGTTTATAAGCGGTGGATTTCGCCCGCATTTCCGCCGTCGTGCCGCTATGTGCCGACGTGTTCGGAATATGCGATGGAAGCGGTCGAGCGGTATGGGGTGGTGCGCGGCGGGGCGATGGCGGCTTGGCGCGTGTTGCGGTGCCATCCGTTGGCGAAGGGCGGGCTGGATCCGGTGGTGAAGGATCGAAGGCTTCGCACAGAATGCGAAAGATCAGGCGCGGTGGAAGGCGCTGCCGAGCTGCGCTCGGCTGGACGGCCGAGGGCGGCCGTCCCTACATGTAATTTCCCTACGTGTGACTTATAGCGACGAAGAAATGGCGAGTTACTGATTTGGCGGAATTTAACAATCCTCAACAAGAACCCGGGATGGAGCGCAAGCTGTTGCTGGTGTTTGCGCTGACGTTCCTGGTCATCATGCTGTTCCAGCCGCTTTTGAAGAAGTATGGGCCGCAGCCTCCGGCGAAACCGGAGAGTTCCCAGGCGCCGGTGCAGAATCAGGCGCAACTCCCTGCGCAACTTCCCCCGCAACTTCCTACGAAACCCGCGACGGCGAATCGTGCTGCGGGGGTGAAGGCGGCGGCGGCGGCATCGGTTCCGCTGCAGGCGGCAAGCGAGTCGGAGACGGTGATTGAAAATGACGACTACCGAATCGTGTTTACCAATCGCGGCGGGCGGGTTAGGTCGTGGGTGCTGAAGAAATACACTGACGACAAAGGCGGAGCGCTGGAACTGGTGAATGCCGCGGCGGCGGAGAAGTACGGGTATCCGCTGACGCTGTGGTCGTATGACGAGACGCTGCGGAACAAGCTGAACTCGGCGCTGTATGTGGCGACCAGCACTGGGGCAACGGCTCCGGCGGAGATTAAGTTTGCCTATGACGACGGCGACCTTTCGGTACAGAAGAACTACAAATTTGAACGCGACAGCTATGTGGTCGGGGTGCGGACCGCGGTCGAAGTGAAGGGCGCACAGGTGACGGCGTTTCCGATGTGGCCGGCCGGGTTCGGCGGCGATACTACCGGGCCGCAGTATGCTTCGGCGCAGGTTGTTTATCAGTACGACGACAAGATCGAGCGACTCGCGATCAAGAAGATCAGTGGCGGCGCCACGCTGCAGGGGCCGTTCCACTGGGCGGGTGTGTCGGACCAATATTTCGCGGCTGTTTTTTTGCCGCAGGATCCGCGCAACGCGGCTATGGTGACGCTGCACAACGCCATTGAAATTCCGCACAACCCGTCCGATGCGAATAACAAGCAGATGGACAAGGTGGACGTGCTGGGCGCGGCGGTCGGCAGCCTAAAGGGCGCAACCGATGCGCGGCTCTATGTCGGCCCGAAGGCGCTGTCGGATCTGGAATCGGTGGCCGTGCCCGGCATCACGGGCGCAGAACCGGATCTCCGGGCGATCATCGACTTCGGCTGGCTGGGAATCATCGCGCGGCCGCTGTTTTTGTGGTTGAAATGGATGTACAACCACATCGTCGCGAACTGGGGCTGGGCGATCCTGCTACAGACGCTGGTCATCAATCTGGCGCTGCTGCCGCTGCGGCTTTCGCAGATGAAGTCGATGCTGAAGATGCAGCGCGTGGCGCCACAGATCAAGTCGATCCAGGAAAAGTACAAGAAGTACAGTCTGCGGGATCCGCGCAAAGCCGAAATGAACCAGGAGATTTCGGCGCTATATAAGAAGGAAGGCGTGAATCCGGCGGGTGGATGTCTGCCACTGCTGATCCAGATGCCGTTTCTGTTTGCGTACTACCGCATGCTTAACGTCGCGATGGATCTGCGGCATGCGCCGTGGATGTGGATTCACGATCTTTCGGCGCCCGATCCGTGGCACATTCTGCCGGTTGCGATCATCGTCACCATGCTGGTGATGCAGCGGATGACACCGCAGGCGGGCATGGATCCGGCGCAGCAGAAGATGATGAACATCATGATGCCGGGCATGCTGGGCCTCATGAGCTGGAACCTGCCGGCCGGGTTGGGCTTGTACTGGTCCGCGGGCCAGTTGATCGGGATCGTACAGCAGGCGGTGATGAATCGCACGTCGCTGGGGCGCGAAATGCGCGCGATGATGGAGAAGCGGGCGCGGAAGAAAGAGAAGTGAGCGATCTTCTGTCAGGTCTCAGCCGTCAGTTAAATCTAGTCAGGCGCGGACTGAGAGCTGATAGCCGACAGCTGAGAGCTACTTATGCCGATTACTGACAAGGTTGCTGCTGCAAAACAGATTGGGGAATTCCTGCAGGTCGTGATTTCGAACGGCGGCTTCAAGCTGAAGTACCGGATCACGGTGGATCCTCCGATCGCGCAGAATCGCGAGTGGGAGCATCCGGAAATTCTGGTGGAGTTGGCGGGGCCGGATTCGGGGCTATTGTTGGAGCGGGGCGGCGAGTTGCTGCGTTCGTTTGAGCTGCTGGCGTCGGAGATCCTGCACCTGCAGGGCAATGAGCACGAGAAGATCTGGTTCGACTGCAAGAATTTCCGGGCGATGCGGATCGACGAGTTGCAACTGGCGGCGCGGGTGGCGGCGGAGCAGGTGCGCCGGACAAGCGAGCCGTACCGGTTCGGGCCCATGTCGTCGCGCGAGCGGCGGATCGTGCATCTGGCGCTGCGCGAGGAAAAGGATTTGCGCACGGAGAGTGACGGCGAGGGCGGAAGACGGTCGGTGGTGGTGTATCCGGGGAATTACAAGACGACGGCGAAGCGGGAACGGAGGGAGATTTCGTAGTTGCACACTTTGCGCGGCAGTTAGTTTCTCGACACTTGACAGCGCGAAAAAATCGCGGGTCTATAAAGCGCCCGCCTGGAATTTTTTGTTGCAACACACCGCCGCGACGATTTTTTTGTGCTAGTATGCGGTTCGTCTCCTAATAAATTTCATCGACAATCCGTACTGCAAAACAGAAGCTGCTCTGCAGTGAAAGAAGAACTCATAATTTCAAGATTGGTTTTTCCCGGACGCTTTGCGCCGGCGTTTTCGATATTCTGGTAAACAATGTCTCTCTCCAGTTCTGCCATCATCCCGAACCCCTGGGCGCGCATCCTTGACGCCCTGGAAAAGAAAGTCAACCGACACTCCTACGACACCTGGTTGAAGCCAACGCGGTACAGCCACGCCAGCAATGGAGTTCTGTTCGTACGCATTCCGACCGCCGAGTTCCGTCACGTCGGCGATAAGTACGCAGATCTGATTCAGGAAGCGGTCGACAACCTCGGGCTCGGATACCAGGATGTGAAGTTCGTCACCGCCGAGGACGATCCTTCGAACACGCTGATCCGGCATAACGGCGGGCTATCGGCTCATATTCCGAATACTGGTTCGGGTCCGCAGGCGGCGCCGGGGTTGCATGCGACGCAGGGGCGGTTCGACTGGGACAGCGCCGCGCAACTGAACCCGCGCTATACGTTTGACGCGTTCGTGATTGGCAGCGGCAACCAGTTCGCGCACGCAGCCTGCCAGGCGGTGGCGGAGCGGCCTTCGAAAGCCTACAACCCGCTGTTCCTGTATGGGGGCACGGGGATGGGCAAGACTCACCTGATGCAGGCGATTGGGCATGAGATCAAGCGGCGGACACCGCAGGCGACGATCTGCTACTTGTCGAGCGAGAAGTTCACCAACGAGATGATCAACTCGCTGCGGTACGAGAAGATGATCAGTTTCCGGGACAAATTCCGGAACGTGGACGTGTTGCTGATCGACGACATCCAGTTTCTGGCTCAGAAAGAGCGGACCCAGGAAGAGTTCTTTCACACTTTTAACGCGCTGCACGAGTCGTTGAAGCAGATCGTGATTGCCAGCGACCGTCCGCCGAAGGAGTTGGCGGAATTTGAGGATCGCCTGCGCAGCCGGTTCGAATGGGGCCTGATCGCCGACATTCAGCCGCCTGATCTGGAGACGAAAGTCGCGATCCTGCAAAAGAAAGCGGAGCAGGAACGGGTGACGTTGCCGACGGATGTGGCGTTATTTATCGCCTCAAACATCCGGTCGAATGTGCGCGAACTGGAAGGCGCGCTGATCCGCCTGGTGGCGCATTCTTCGCTGATCGGGGCGGACATTACGCTTCCCTACACCCAGCAGGTATTGAAGAATTTCATTGATTCGCAGGCCCGCAAGGTGACGATTGAATCCATTCAGAAGGCGGTGGCTGAGCAATTCGGCCTGCGCCTGGTGGAAATTAAGGCGAAGAACAATTCGCGTTCCATTGTGTATCCGCGGCAGATTGCGATGTACTTGGCCAAGCACCTCACCGAAGCTTCGCTGCCTGAAATTGGACGCCAGTTCGGCGGCAAGCACCACACGACGGTCTTGCATTCGGTGGACAAGATTGAAGGGGTTCGCAAGAACGATAAGGATTTGAACAGGTTGCTCAATAAACTGACCGAGCAATTGGGTGCGTAAATGGCGGCTTTCACCGGTTTTTCCACTCTTCAGGCCATTCTTCCTGCTTCCTGACTGTGGAGTGTTTGTGGAAGCTGTGTGAGACGGGATAGAAACCTGAGAAGGGTCCGCTGGTTGCGATGGTCTCCGCTGAGGCGGGGATCGATTGTTCACATAAAGGGTCGATATGGAAGCAATTGAACCGTTGGGACCTGGACCGGTTTTCCACTTCTCCGAAGCGCCTACGGTTACTACTGGTTTTCTTGCTTTTGCATTTGATATAAGAAGAGAACAGAAGTAGAGTCGGGAGACCCAATATGCCGGTGGAAGTCGCCCCTGCCGTATCCACAACGACCATGGAAATTACGGTCAGCAAATTTGAGCTTCTTCGCGAACTGACAGCCACTCAAGGCGTGGTCGAGCGCAAGACCACGATTCCCATTCTCTCCAACTATCTTTTTGAGGCCGCTGGGGACAAGTTGTCGCTGACGGCGACGGATCTCGACCTGAGTCTGCGCACGTCCTGCAACGCGAAGGTGAAAAAAGAAGGCGCATGCACAATTCCGGCGCGCAAACTTTATGACTATGTGAAGCTACTGCCCGACGCCGACATCACCATCCGACTGCTCGAGAATCACTGGGTCAGTATTCGCTGCGGACGGTCCAACACGAAGATGGTGGGCATGGCGCGGTCGAATTTCCCGAGTCTGCCAGTGTTTCCATCGGCGGGTGCGATCAAGATTCCCGCGGCTGTTCTGCGATCGATGATTGCCAAGACAGGCTTCGCCATTGCCAGCGAGGAGTCGCGCTACACGCTGAATGGTGCGTTGATGGTGCTGAAACCGGAGTCGATCACCATGGTTGCGACCGATGGCCACCGCCTGGCGCACGTGGAGCGCGTGGGAGAGAAATTTGAAGGCGTTTCTGGCGAGATGAAAACGCTGATTCCTAAGAAGGCGATGGACGAGTTGAAGTCGCTGCTGGATTCCGATGTCGAGACCATCGACTTCGCTAAAGACGAGTCCACGCTGTTCTTCCGCGTGGGTCCGCGTTTGCTGACGTCGCGCCAGCTAACGGGCCAGTTCCCCAACTACGAGGCGGTGCTGCCGAAGGACATCTCCAAGTCGATCGCGCTTCATGGCGAAGAACTGGGAGCCGCGATCGCGCGCGTAGCGCAGTTCGCCGATGAGCGGTCGCGCGCCGTGAAGCTGCGTCTGGAAAAAGGCGAGTTGAAGATTTCCGCATCGTCAGCCGAGATGGGCGACTCGGAGGATTCCATCGAGGTCGCCTATGACGGCGAACTGGTTCAGATTGGATTCAACGCGCAATACCTGATGGACTTCATCAAGGCGACCGGGTCATGCGAAGTGAAACTGGAGTTGAAGGATGCCCAGTCCGCCGGCCAGTTGCGTCCCGCGGAAGGCGAAGATTACAAGTACCGGTATATTGTGATGCCGATGAGGATCTGAGCAGAGCCCGACTGCCACCCTGTACAACAGCCGACGAGTGATTACTCTCGCGCCTGCCAAGCATGCATCAATGGCGCGAATCGAGACCAAGCCGAGGAGTTTCACCGTGACCATCCCGGCGCTTGTTCTGGCACTCTTATTACCCAGCATCAGTATTCTGTCCGCGAGGCCAGCGCTTGCCTTGCAGGAGAGCATTCCTCTACCCCTTCCGTGGGCTGCGGGTCTCCCCGTGTACGACCACATTGTGATCGTTGTGGAGGAAAACAAGGATTACGAGCAAATTATAGGCAATAAGAACGCCTCGTATATCAACGACGTTCTGAGGAAAGAGGGAGCGAGCCTCACCAAATTTTACGCCGAGGAACACCACAGCGAGGGAAACTATTTCTGGCTCTTTTCGGGCAGCAATCAGCACGTCGGATTTGCAGACAGCGTCCCGGGCCGCGATCTTGCAACCGGTAATTTGGGAGAGGAGTTGATCCGCGCCGGCTATTCTTTCAAAGGATATTCCGAAGGTTTGCCGGAGATCGGCTCGCTGGTCACAGAGCACGGTCTTTATGCCCGCAAACATGTTCCCTGGGTCAGCTTCTCCAATGTACCCCGGGGCAAAACGGTGGCTGATTCGTCGAACCTGCGATTCCCTGAAGACTTTCCGTCTGATTACAATTCGCTGCCTACTGTTTCCTTTGTAATCCCGAATCTTGTCCATGACATGCACAACCGTTCGATTCCGTCGGGCATCATGGCTGGCGACAAGTGGCTGCGGGAGCACATCGACGGCTACTACAACTGGGCGAAGCAGCACAACAGTTTGCTGATCCTTACTTTCGACGAGAGCAGTCAATCTCCGTTAAAAGGGGGTTTGACGGATCCGGCGGATAAGGATCCAAAGAAAAGTAATCGCATTGTCACGATTCTTGCTGGAGCTCACATAAAACATGGTGAATACAGCGAAGGGAAGGGCGTGACGCACGTTAGTGTCCTGCGCACTTTGGAGGCGATGTATAAGCTGAATAGATCGGGAAGTCAACCGTGGAACGCCCTAAAGGCTGGCATAGCCGACGATTTCGTGATCAACGATGTCTTCGAATGATGGATCCTCGCCAACGATCCGATGTGCAAGTCTGTGCACTTTTTTCAAAACCGCCCCTGGCATTTGCAACTTGACCAAAAGCCACTCAGCATTTACATTTTCCCATTCTGTAAGCGGAGGGAAACTTAATGCTATCCGGTTTTAAGCAGTTTGTCTTGCGCGGTAACGTTGTGGATCTGGCGGTCGGCGTAGTGATTGGTGCGGCATTTGGGACGGTCGTTACGGCCCTGGTCAAGGACATTATCAATCCCATTATTGCGCTCGTGGCAGGCAAACCCGACTTTACAGGGATCTCTTTCACAATCAGAGGCACGCTGTTTCCGATTGGCGATTTCATCACCGCGGTGGTCAGCTTTTTGCTGGTTGCGGGTGCGGTTTACTTCTTTGTTGTGACCCCGATCAACGCTCTGATCGCGCGAACCCGCAAGGATCCGGTGGCGGCTGATCCGACCACCAAGAAGTGTCCGGAATGCTTGAGCGAGATTCCGATCGATGCGCGGCGCTGCAGTTTCTGCGCGCAGCCGGTGATGGGCAAGGCCGCCTAGCAGTCGACGCCCAGCCCCTAAAGGGGCATGGTTGTCGAGCAACTTATGGCCTCGCTAAAGCGATGCCCCGATACGAAACCCTACCGGACCTCTTCTGCCTTGGCGAAAATCGCTGGATTCCTGTAAGATTAAAAATCTCGGCAAAAGGCCTGGAAGGATTTTAGAGTTATGGCACGAGTATGTGATATCTGCGGCAAGGGGCCGCAGTTCGGAAATACCATCAGCCACGCCCACAATGTGAGTAAACGGCGCTGGAACGTCAATTTGCGCCCGGTTCACGCCAAGGTGGGAGCCGCTACCAAACACATTCGCGTCTGCACTTCCTGTCTGCGTAGCGGCAAAGTGGTGAAGGCGTAGCTTTCGCGAGGCCCGCGGATTCTTTGGAGTCCTGCGGGCTTTTGTGTGTCGGCCAGCTTTCGCGACAGAGCTTGCCCTGAGCGAAGTGTCCCGCGGCTGCCGAGCTTCGCTCGGCTTGGACGGCCGGGGGCGGCCGTCCCTACGCAGGCCTTTCCCACACGCGCTACTTCACATCTATCAGTTGCACGTCGAAGATGAGCGTTGAGTTGGGGGGAATGACCGGCGGATAACCGGCCGCTCCGTAGGCCAAGTCCAGAGGAATGCGCAACTGGCGCTTACCACCAACCTTCATGCCGGCTACACCTTCGTCCCATCCCTTGATAACCTGGCCGGCGCCCAGCGTGAAGTCAAACGGACGGCCAGTACCGACCGAGCTGTCGAACTTCTTGCCGGTGGTCAGCCAACCGGTGTAATCGACTTTGACGCGCTGTCCGGTTTGCGCGACCGCGCCAGTGCCGACTTTGATGTCCCAGTATTCGAGACCGCTGGCGGTCTTGATGGGCGCGCCGGTGACCTTGGTGGGCCCGCCGTCGGCGGGCTTGGCGGCTGGCTTTTGAGCCGGAGGCGTCTGGGCGGCGGCAAGTGCGAGCAGTGTGATGACAAGGATTAGAGTTTTCATAATTTCCCTTTCTTACCTCTGTGGAGTTCTTCAATTCTGTCTCTTCGCGTCAGTTTGGTTCAAGCCAGCGCAATCACATCGATTTCAATCAGGACGTCTTTCGGAAGCCGGGCTACTTCGACGGTGGAGCGTGCCGGCGGCGCCTGCTTGAAGTAGCGGCCGTAGACTTCGTTCATGGCGGCGAAGTCTCCCATGTTCTTGAGGAAGACCGTGCAGCGCAGAACTTTCTCTATGGTGGTGCCCGAGGCCTGCAAGATGGCAGCGAGGTTCTTGAGCACGCGGTCGGTCTGCGCGCTCACATCGCCGGCGATGATCTGCGCGGTGGCGGGATCGATGGGGATCTGTCCGGAAGTAAAGATCAGGCCCTGGGCTCGAATTGCCTGTGAGTACGGGCCGATGGCCTTTGGGGCGTGCTCTGTGGCGATGACTTCGCGCATGATTCCTCCAGTGCGAACGGCGTTTCTACCGCGATGATGACGAAGAGTGATTAACGCAGATTGCGGCGGTGGAAGTCAAACGCGGGGATGCGCTTGCGTTGGTTGTTGGTGGATACAGAGTTGCTGCTACCAGCGGCGGCGGCCGAGCTTTGCTCGGCTTGGACGGGCGAGGACGCCCGTCCCTCCACTACTTTTTCTAGAACAGCGAGCTTTGGCGGCGGTTGGGAGCGATTCCGAAATGTTCATAGGCTAGCTGGGTTGCTATTCGGCCGCGGGGAGTGCGGTTCAGAAAGCCGATCTGGATCAGAAAGGGCTCGTAGATTTCTTCGATGGCGTCGGGCTCCTCGGCGAGCGCCGCGCCCAGCGTATTCAAGCCCACCGGGCCTCCCTGGTACTTCTCGATGATGGTGAGCAGGAGTTTGCGGTCGACTTCGTCGAAGCCGTGGCGGTCCACTTCTAACATGCTGAGCGCGGACTGGGCGGTGGGCAGATCGATGGAGCCGGCGGCGCGCACCTGGGCGTAGTCGCGCACGCGGCGCAGCAGGCGGTTGGCGATACGTGGCGTTCCCCGAGAGCGGCCCGCGATTTCAACGGCGCCGGGACGATCGATGCCGACGCCGAGGATCTCGGCCGAACGCTCGACAATGACGCGCAGGTCGTCGTGGGTGTAGAACTCGAGCCGCAGTAGCAGGCCGAAACGCGAGCGCAGGGGTGCGGAGAGCAATCCCGCGCGCGTGGTGGCGCCGATGAAGGTGAAGGGCTTTACGTCCATCGTGTGAGTACGTGCGGACGGGCCTTGGCCGATCATGATGTCGAGCTTGTAGTCTTCGAGCGCGGAATAGAGGATCTCTTCGAGCGCGGGTTGCAGGCGGTGCACCTCATCAATGAAGAGCACCTGCCGGTCGCGGAGATTGGTGAGGATCGCGGTCAGGTCGCCCTTGATCTGCAACGTGGGGCCGGAGGTCTGCTGGAAGGCGGCGCCGAGTTCGTTGGCGATGATGTTGGCCAGCGTCGTCTTGCCTAGGCCGGGCGGTCCGTAGAGCAGGACGTGATCGAGCGCCTCGCCGCGAGACTTGGCCGCCTGTATGGCGATGTCGAGATTCTCTTTGACTTTGTTCTGGCCGATGAATTCCTGCAAGCGCTGCGGGCGAAGCTTGAGCTCGAAAGAGGAATCGTCCTCGACCGGCGCAGCGGAGACGAGGCGGTCTTTCAAGTTGGGATTGTCTTTGGCGGTGGACACTGAAGGCGATGGTAGCAGTTCTGAGTTCTGGGTTGCTAGTTGGCAGCCCCGGAGAGGCTAAGCTAGGTTCGCCCCTCCGGGGCTGGACCCTCCTGTGCTTCGGTCCACCGGGTTGCCCGAAAATGAGTTTTCACGCGCACTCTAAAAAGGCGTTTGATTTCGAAGAACTTTCGGCATCGCTAAAGCGATGCCCTGATACGAAACCGGAGTTTTCCGCAGCCTGCCAGACTTCGGCAATGGGGCTTACATCCAGGGTTTTACCGGTGCAATCCGACCGCTCCAATGTTCCTCCACCTACCACACACGGCAAGCGTTCTCGCGCACCATCGGCTGCCCCGGCTTGCAGTGGAACGCGGCGCGAAATTCCGCCATGTTCGCGACCACGCCATTCGCCCGATACTTCTCCGGCGAGTGCGGATCCACCGTCGCCCGCAGCCGCTTATTCTCCTCGCGCTCGTTCGTGCACCAGCTCTGGCCGTAGGCGACGAAGAAGCGCTGCTCCGGCGTCAACCCATCCAGCGGCTGCAGCTTTTGGTCCTTCGTGTCTTCTTTCCACGCCAGATAGGCCAGCAGCGTCCCGCCCAGATCAGCCAGATCCTCGCCGTTGGTCAGCTTGCCGTTGATCTTGATGTCGTCGATGATCGTGTATCCGGAATACTGGTCAACCACGCATTGGGCGCGCTGCTCAAATTCCTTGCGGTCGGCGTCCGTCCACCAGTTGCGCAAATTTCCCTGGGCGTCGAACTGGCTGCCCTCGTCGTCAAAGGCATGGGTCAGTTCGTGGCCCATGGTGGCGCCGGTGTCACCATAGTTGGGCGCAGCGTCTGAGAGCGCGCTGAACAGCGGCGGCTGCAGCACACCCGCGGGAAAGTTGATGTCATTTTTCTGCGGATCGTAATACGCGTTGACGGTGGGCGGCGTCATATCCCACTCCTTGCGGTCCACGGGCTTGCCGATTTTCGCGAGCCAGCGGTGAAACTCGAACCAGGACGCCCGTTCGGAGTTCCCGATTTCGTCTCCGCGCACGATCTCCAACGCGCTGTAGTCGCGCCAGGTATCGGGATAACCGATCTTGTTCGCGATCGTGTGCAGTTTGGTGAGCGCCTGCTCCTTGGTCGCCGCTCCCATCCACGGCAGCGCCTGGATCTCGCTCTGCATGGCCGCTTCGACTTCTTTCACAATTTTCAGCGCTGCCTGTTTCGCCTCCGGACTGAAGTACTTCGCCACATACGCCTGGCCCAGCGCTTCTCCCAGGTCGTTGTTCACGTCGTTCGTGCAGCGCTTCCAGCGTGGCGGCAGTTCCTCCCGTCCCCGCAGAGTCTTGCCGTAGAAACTAAAATTCTCTTTCACGAACGCAGCGGAAAGATCGCTGGCCGCCTCGTGCGTAGCGTGCCACCGTAGATACGTCTTCCAGTCCGCCAGGTTTTCTTTGTCGATTTCTTCACTCATAACGTGGAAATAGTCCGGCGTTACCACGTTCAGCGACCCAAGCGACCCCACGCTGGTTTTTGTGAAATAGGTCTTCCAGTCGAAAGCCGGCGCCAGTTTTTGCAGTTCCTCCACGCTCATCTTGTGATAGAGCTTGGGCGGATCGCGCCGTTCGACGCGGGTCATCTGGCCCTTGGCGAGCGCCGTCTCGATGCGCATCACCGTCGCTGCTTCCGTGGCCGCATCGTCCGGCTTGTCTCCCAGCAGTTCGAACATCTTCGCGACGTGCGCCACGTAAGCCTTGCGCAGTTCTTCGGATTTGGCGTCGTCTTTCAAATAGTAATCACGATCCGGCAGGCCGAGTCCGCCCTGATCGGCCTCGGCGATCACCTGCGTCGAGTCCTTGAAGTCCTGATTCGAGCGGAACGCGAACAGCGTTCCCCCGCCGTAGAGCGAAGGCGGAAACTGTGCGGTCGCGGCATATTCCGCCAGATCCTGCTTTGACTTCAGAACGGCGATGCGGTCGAGCGCCGGCAACAGAGGTCTGGTTCCAAGCTTCTCAATCGCCGCCTCATCCATGCACGAGGCATAGTAATCGCCGATCTTTTGTGTCACGTCGTGCGTCACGGCATCCCGCGTGCCGTCGGCTTTCGCCGCTTCTTCCAGAATCGTCCTCAACTGCGCGCGGTTTTCGTCCTCGAGCTTGCCGTACGTGCCCCAGTTCGACTGGTCCGGAGGAATGGGGTTCTTTTTGATCCACTCGCCGCAGGAGTACGTGTAGAAGTCCACGCACGGGTCAACGGTTCTATCCATGGCGGAAACATCCAGCACCGGCTCGGAGGAAGAGTGTTGGGCACAGGCGGGCACGGCGGCCGAAAGCGCCACCAGCACGAGAGCGGAGATTTTCCAATTCATAAGGTTTTAAGGTGCGAAATTGCTCTGAGACTATCGCTTCGTTCAAAACTTATCCAGCGTCACCGAACCGTGGCTGGTGTGCACGGTCAATCGGTTTCCGCCGCCATTCATTTTGCCGTGTATGTCGTGACGGCCGAAGCTGCCTTGCACGGCGATGGGAATGTTGGTCGTGATACTGCCGTCGCTGGTGTGCAGCTCAACGTTGGCCGCCAGGTCTCCGGGGATTCTGAGCTTCACGCTGCCATCCGAGCTGCGAATCTCCCAAGCCTCCCGCAGTTGCGATCCGGGCCGCGCTTCCACTTCAACCCGGCCGTCGCTCGTGCGCAATTCGAGAACATCGAACCGCCCCGATACGCGCACTGAACCGTCGCTGGTGTGGGCGCGCAGACTGCCATCGACATCCTCAAGGTCAAGCCTGCCGTCGCCGGTCGTGAACTCCAACTCGCCTTCCAGACCTTTCGCGAAGACCTCGCCGTCGCCGCTGTGGACATTGACTTTCACGCTCCGTGGCAGGCGGATATCCAGTTCCGTCCGGTGGTTTTCGATTCCAATTGAGAAATGAGCGTGGGGCGGTTGCCGCAACTCAATGTCGACCGTATTTCTCTGCTGATGTTCCACAATCTCCAGACCGCCATTTCCTATGTGCCAGCCGTGGGTCGTTACGTGCGCCTCAATCTTGTTTTGGTCCCAGCTCTCGACGCGGACGTTGGCGTCCCGCGCTTCGACGCGCAACTCGGGCTTACCGGTCAGGTCGTAAGTCTTCGACCAATCGTCCGCGTGAGCGAAAGCTGTGAAGGCGAGTACGGCAACGAACAAAGGCAGGCAAATTGTGCGCATGGCGGCAGTTCTCCGGAACCTGGACACGCGTCGATCCAGGTAGTCAGACGTAAGTACGGGGTTTTGGTTAGGGAACTTCCAGAAAAAATCGGCAGGTATAGGCGCTACGGGTGATTCACCCCGCTAAGAAATCCTCCCAGATGCCCAGTCATCGCCACCACCGCCACCGCCAGAACCTCTAGCGCCCATCGATGCGCGGGAGGCTTGTCGCCCGTCCGTTTAAACCTCCAGTGCACCCACCAAACCGCCGCGATCAGCACCAGGGATGCGCACCCGGAGACCAGATGCATCAAGAGGATTCCTTTCAACCTTCGCCCATCCAGCTCCCACTGCCAGGCCAGCAACCCGGTCAGCACCGCCGGCACGGCCGCCAACAGCGCGCCGCAGAAGTTGCAGTACGCAACCAACGCGAGATCCTTTCGGCTAGTCCATGTCGCGATGAAATCAAACGACACGCCGGCGATAAAAAGCGCGATCGGAAAGTGAATGATCACCACGTGCTGTGCGTGCTTCGCGAAGATGGCTGCGCGCGGATCCAATGGACTCATGCTTGCTCCTCTGTGGCCTTGACAGTTTGCTCACTGCACTACGACCTTTGCGGTCATCTTCGGATGGATCGAACAGAAATACGTGTACGTGCCCGGCTTGGCAAACGTGAAACTGAACTTTTCGTCGGTGTCGAGCGCACGCGACTTGAAGGTCGCCTTGTCCTCGCTCACCACGGTATGCGGAATATCGTCATGATTGACCCAAGTCACTTCGGTTCCCGCCGGCACCGTCAAGGTTGCCGGCGCAAAGCTGAAGTTGTCGATGGTGATCTGCAGGGCAGCCGGATTCTCCCCTGCCGACGCTCTTCCGGCGAAACCAACTAACGCAAGACCCAGGAACGCCAGCGCGGCCGATCTTAAGATTGAGACACAAGTATTTCGTTGCATTGCCTTCTTCTCCCTTTCGGATATTGTTGGATGTTTTCAGAAAGTCGCGCGGCTTAACCGAGCGACGAGTCCGTGATTGCGAGCGCGTGTTGCCCCTTCTTGTAATGCACCTCTGTCACGCCCAGCAGACTGCGCAACTGTTCCGCAGGCACCTTCATCGGGCCCGGTGACGGCGCCGCGCCCGGCTTTGGTTGGGGAAACGCGGTCGAACACGCAGTGTGAAACGTCACGTTGCCCTCCACCTTCTGCATTGTCTGGTGAATGTGCCCGTTCAACACCATCACACTTCCAAAGCGCTTCAGATACCCGAGCGCCTGAGCGCTGTCGTCAGTCCCCCAGCCCCACTCTGGATAGACCGCCCAGAGCGGAATGTGGGCAAAAACCACAACGGGCGTGCTGGACTTCAGGTGTTTGACGTCTTTCTCCAGCCATTCCAGTTGCTCCGCGCCCAGCGATCCGAGGCCACCTGCCTTCAGATTCGCCACATTGACCAACCCGACAAAATGCACGCCTTTCTTCTCAAAGCTGTACCAACCCGCCCCCTGCGTGCCCTTGCCATAGCGCTCCCTAAACTGCTGGCCGTCGTCGCCCACGAGATCGTGCTCTCCGGGAACGTAGAAAACTTCCTGTGTGCGCGCCGATTTTAGAATCTGTTCCACATTGTCGAACTGCGCCGCCTTCGCCAGGTGGCTGACGTCGCCGGTGTGCAAAATGAATTCCGGAGCCACGGGCAGCGCGTTGATCTTGTCGATCGCCGCCTGGAAAGTGGCGACCACGTCGGGATTCGCCGGCTTATCGAATCCCATGTGACTGTCGCTGATCTGCACAAACGCCAACTCACCCTTGGGAATCTTGACGCCTTTTTCGCCGCCGCGGTCCAACGCGTAGCTGGTCAGCACTCCGCCATCGAGCACGCAAAGCGCGCCCGTGCCCGCCCAGGCCATGCAGCGGAGAAACCCGCGCCGGTCGATTCCGTCGTGGTTGTGGTCATAAAGAATCTCGTCTTTCGGTGAAGCCATAGTGTCCTCCGTCAGGTTCATGTGGCGCGGACAATCCTGTCCGCGGCCTTTGACTTTCGCGCTTAGCGATGATTCACGATCTCGTCCACTACCCGTATCGCCGAACGACCGACCACCGACCGCTTTCCATACCTGCACTAACCTGCGCGGGCACCGTTTATTCCCAATGAAGAAACTTTTCTTCCTGCTGGAATAAAAACGCTCCCCGCTGGTTTACTCTTGTGTGCGTGTTGGAGGAACGCTCGGCTGCGTCGTCGTTTGAGCAGTTGGCTCTGCCGCTGTTCGGACGGCTCTATAACTTCGCGCACTGGCTCACCCAAAACCGCGAAGAGGCCGAGGATCTGGTGCAGGAAACTTACGCCAAAGCCCTTAAAGGATTTTCCTCGTTCGAGCCCGGCACGAACTTTAAAGCCTGGATCTTTCGCATCCTGCGCAACACCTTCCTGAATTCGCGCACCGGCCTCAAAGCAGCCACCGTCGCGCTCGATTGGCCCGACGATGACCCGGCGCTCCCCGCCGAGCACCAGACTCCCGAAACCATCCTGATCGACCGCACCAGCCAGCAGATCGTTCAGTTGGCGATCGCCGAACTTGCTGTCCCTTATCGAGAAGTCTTACTGCTCTGCGAAGTGGAAGAAATGTCGTACCAGGAAATTGCGACCGCGCTGGCCATCCCGGTCGGAACGGTGATGTCGCGGTTGTCCCGCGCACGCCGGGCCCTGCGCGAGGCGGTGCAGCAGAAGCTCCACAGGAGTAGGCCATGACCGAAGAGCCGACAAAAGAGACGACCCATGAAATATGGACCGGGAAACTGGACGCCTACCTCGACGGTGAACTCGATTCCGGCCAGATGCAGGAACTGGACGCGCACCTGCGCGCGTGTCCGGGATGCACGGCAGAAGTTCTGCGCAGGCTGCAATGGAAACGCGCGATTCATGCGGCGGGCCAGTGTTACGTGCCCGATCCCGCGCTGCGGGAGCGAATTGAGAGAAGCATTTCGCCGGCCAAGCCAGTGTGGTGGCACTGGCGGCCAGCGTTCGCCGCCACTGCGGCCGTTTTGCTGCTGTTTGCTGGAGCCAGAATCGTTCAGCAGGAAATTGTCCAGCCGAAGGCACGCCTGATTCAAAACAACCTGGTTCAGAACAATCTCGTTCAGCAAAGCAGGATTGTGGATGAGTTGGCCGATTTGCACATAACCACCCTGGCTAGTGCGAATCCAGTCGATGTGGCTTCCTCCGACCGGCACAACGTCAAACCCTGGTTCGCTGGAAAGATTCCCTTCAGCTTCGACCTGCCCGAGTTACAAGGGTCGCAGTTTGAGCTGGTTGGAGGAAAAGTCACTTACCTGGAGCAGTCGCCCGGCGCGCAGCTAGTTTTTCGAGTCCGCAAGCACCAGATCTCGGTGTTCATTTTTCAGGCAAGAGCCCTGCCCCTGGATTTCGCGAGTACGGAGGAGATGAACGCGCGGTCCTTCCATCTGGAAAGCTGGCGGCGCGGCGGCCTGCAATATTTCGTGATCGGCGACGTGGCGCCCGAAGACCTCCGCGCCCTGGGCGAACTTCTGAACAAATAGTGCCAGGGCGGAGAGGAGTGTCCGCCCTGACATATTCTGAGCCAACCCATAACTCTACGTTAGTACACCCACGTTAGTAGCCCCTCTAGTTATTTACGCCTACTTATTACAGACTACGTTTCGATCCCCACGTAGCACACTCGGCCCACAATATAGTGGCCGGGCTTCTGACCGTCTTCCAGGGTTATTACTTCAATCGGGTAGGCCGGATTGTGCGGACGCATGATCAGGTGGCTGTCTGCAGTCTCAACATACTTGATCGTGCAAGCTCCACCTTTACGCACGGCGTACATGTTAGTTTCGCCCTTGCGGTAGGGAGTCATCGAATTATAGTGGCGGTCGAGCAGCAGGGTGGCGCCGGGCATGGTACGGGGATACATGCTCATCCCTTCCTGCGCATCCACCTTGATGATTACAAAGCGTTCCCAGCCGCTGCGGTCGCCTTCCACCTCCTCCTTCAAACGCTTCAGAAAGCTCTTCTTGAACTTCAGGATCTCCTTAACATGCATACTCATAATCAGTGCTTCGGAGGCTGCGATATGCGAATCGGCGACCACCACGTTGTCGAATTCGTCCTCGCTCGGCGGGAGGATCGAGGCACGCTTGTTGACTTCGGCGGGATCGATGAGATCCAGCACCGAAAGATGCTGCACGTTCAGAACCTTGTCCATGCCTTCCAGGCTGAGGGCGCGCTTGCGGTTCAGGAAATTGGAGATATGGGCTTGCCTGAAGCCGGTCTGTTCCGCCAGATGCAAGCCAGTAAGTTCCCCTGCGTCGATGCGTTCCCACAGGGTCTTGCGGAGATTCTCTTGAAGCATGCGGAATTTCATCGCGGGAGTATAGCACGCCGCAATAGCCGAGTGCTATTATTAGCACAAGTATAACATCCATAAGGAAATAAAGTTCTTGACGATGATTATGCATTTGACACAGAGAACGTGTAGAATGATAGCCGTCTTCAAGACTTGTAAGTTCTTGAAAAGACGGAGGTCATCGTGTCTAATCCCTCGCCGAAACGACGTAAATCAAAGCCGAAATCGCATTTCAATGCTGTATGGATTCCGCGAACTTTGGGTTTGTCCATGTTCGGAGGATTTGGCTTAATGCGATACTACTTCTGGCCAGGAATTGCGGTTGTCTACGTGTGGTTCGCAGTGCTCATTTGGGAAATCTGTTTTGAGCCAGAGCTTATAAAGCGGCCCGTGTGGATTCAAGTTGTCGGAATTGGAATAGTCGGCGTTCTATTTGACATATTCACAATTGGAGTTGTCGCTGCACGTGCGCCAATAGATATTTACTCGTATGCGATGCGGAGTGGAAACTATTCGGATGGAACCGATATCGGGGGAATCACATGGAATTCGCACTTTACCGCATTGACAGTTGCAATCACAAATTCGACCGCTGATGATTATACAGACTTAGACTTGACGGTACGACCGGATAAATTGACATACAAAGCTGTCATATTTGGGGATTCTGCTGGTTGTAACCTCAGTTCAATTGGAGGAAATACTATATTTACTAGCATAACTAAAGGCGGGGCAACTAAGGTGACGATGCAGCATCTCGGCGAAAGTTTCGAGGCGCAAGACAATGTTGGGGATGTGTTTACGCCCTTGGCTACAGAATCAGGATACCGACTGAGATGCGGAAAATTCCCAGGACGTTTTACGATTCGAATAGTGTTTGGTCTCGTTGCTATACATCCGGATTTGATTCCTAAGCAACTGCCTGCTCCGGGAAAGGTGGGGATGTCATATGTGGAAATAGCTGGGCCTAAATCTGGTCTGGATATATTGGACAGTAGGCCATCGCCATCAACAGTGATCGTGACCGGGAACTATGCGAGGAAACTAAAGCCATACTCAATCGGGTGCACCATCCCCGTAAAAGACGGGAACTGATCGGGAGGGCGAGGGAACGACAGGATGGGCGAATAGCCCGCGAAATGCCGTGACAAAGTGTTGCCGTGCGCAACACTTTTAAGAGAGGTCGAGGGTGATCTTCAGAGCAGCTTCGACGCTGGTCATCACAGACTTGTCAAACTTCCCCAGTTGATCCTTGAGGCGAGTTTTGCTGATTGCACGTACCTGTTCGCACACAACGATAGAGTCGAGCCGCAGTCCGCCGACTCCGGCGGAGACTTTCACGTGACTGGGATAAATCTTCTTCTTGTTAGCAGCGTCGGTTATCGAGCAAACGACAACGACCGGGCTGAACCGGTTAAGAGCGTCACGGCTAACCACGACCACCGGTCTGGTTCCACCTTGTTCGGAACCTTCCGCTGGTTCGAGGTTAGCCATGAATATTTCACCGCGAAGCGGCATAGGCGGGTTCTTCCTCCAGGTCAGCTTCCTCTAGTCCGAGGGCTTCCCAATCGCTGTGCTCGAACTCCTCCGCCAAGAGTTGAGCCTCTTTTTGATAGTCCGCATCCTCGGCCATGCACGCAAATTGGGCGTCGATTTGCCGACGCTTGTACATCCGTAGATAAGCCGTGATCGCGGTCACGATGAGATCATTCAAACTGATGCTGGTGCCAGCGCCGCCCTTTTCCTTTTCCACTACGCATTTTGCTTGATCGTAGACGGGACGAGGGAGACGGACAGTGGTTGTACGGGTTGCGATGCGAGTGGTTGCTATGTGAGCCAATGCCATACTTCCTCCTTTTCAAGAAATGGGGGAAATCCCTGAAGATCGAAAAAACCCCTTCATTCCGAACACAATTTCGATTACAATACCTGCTATGTTCGTGACTGTGTATCAGTGATAAACTGTACATCGGCAGATGAGTACTGGGGAGATCACTACGGTAACACCAAAGTCACTTAACCATATAGATGCACTTTTAGGGCAATGTCAACAAAAAAATGTGAGATGTGCAAGATGTGGTATGGGGTGATCTAGGCACACTACAGGAAGTGGGTATCATTCGGAGTGTTGCATTTAGCGGTGGATTAGGGTAACGATAGAGGGTCATAGACTTTAGTTTCCATGCGCTCACCGTGAATGCATGGTTTGCCCCCTCCCGGCCAAGGTGGTTGCACACCAGAGGTCGGGAGGGAACCTGCCACCCTAACCAGTGGACATTTTGGGTCCACCTACGGAGGTTTCAGATGGCAAAGCCGTCTGCTACCAAGTCCACAAATGGAGCGGTATTTACCCGCTCAATCACCCTCAAAAATGGCCGCGTGATCTACGCTGTTGACTATGGGTTGAAGGCTTTCTGCTTCTCCCCGCGCAATCCCAAAAAGCGGTAAGAGTGAAGAAACCGGGCGCTCGAAACGCCCGGTTTTTGTATGCGGAAGGCGCAACCCGTTGGGCGCGGAAACTGCCTTATAAGCGGTCAGCCGTGGTGACGCACGGCGGAGTTCGATTCTCCCGCCTTCCGAATCCAGGTTGTCAAGAATTTGAATGCTTCCCTGAGGAAGGGAGCCACTCTCTCTGGCCTGAGGCGATGAAGCAGAGTGCCTATCGTGTTTGGAGCGTCCTCTCGGCCACCGCTCCGCCGAGGGTGAGTATACCTGCACCGACCCAATTGTGGAAGCCCCACCACTAATTGTGTCGCGCCTTGTCAAGACCCTATCCCTTCACTCTTGTGATTCCAGCCGTTTACCAACTATCGTGTCACAAAGTGAACAATTGTTCATGATGGTCACTTTGTTCACTTTGTGACAGTATAGCGCTCCCCCCAAGAAATCAATAGTTTTCTTTTCAACAGTTCCGAGATGTTTAATGCCAGATCAGCCACAGTCAGGGGACGCGAAGAAGAAATCCGAAGGATGGAACATCCGACCATTCGATAAGGATCTGAGAATTGCCTGTCAGATCCAAGCGACTAAGGAAGACATGTACGACTACGAGTGGATCGAAAAGACATTGCGCAATGCACTAGGTCTTCCGCCAAAGCCTCAGGTGTTAAACTCGACTCATGAAGGTGTCAAAACGAAAGTTCGATCAGATCCTCGGGAGAATGCTCAAGGCGGACCCAGAGAAGCGCGCCGAAGCAAGACCCAATCCAAAGCCTAAAAAGGCTCAGAAGTCTTCGGGGCAGGCCGGACAAACGGCGTGAACGCATTTTGCTCAACTAGCTTGCTGTAAGGCATTGCGTCGATCCCCGTCATGCGTGCCACGGTCTGCTCGAACATATCCAGTGTTTCCCGCCGATTGAAGCGATACGAGAACTCGTTCAGGTACCTTTGCAGGTGCTTTATTGAAAGCTGGTGGTACGTCCCTATCACGGCCCGCTTGAGCAGCGAGAACGCATTCTCTACGGTGTTCGTGTGGACTTCACCTTTGACGTACTCGCCCGCGCTGTGCCGAATCTTCGAGTGTGGGACGTTGCGGAACTGCGTCAGCCGGAAGTTGTAGGCTCCCGCGTCGTCGGTAACGATGTGGTCTGCGTTCTTGTCTACATGTTCGGCTACCGCATCGTAGAGCGTCCCTGCTTTGTTGTCCACGATCTGTACCAGTTTGAGCGGCCCACCGCGTTGCCGGATGCCGAGTACCACGTCTTTGTTTTTCAGTTTGCCCTTGTGACCGCGCTGCTTTCCGCCGATGTACGTTTCGTCGATTTCCACGGTGCCGGTGAGTTTCAACCCGTCCGGCTCGTTCATAGCTTCACGGATGCGATGGCAAAGATACCACGCCGTACGGTAGTTCACGCCAAGATGTCGCTGTAGCTGTGCCGCACTCATGCCCTTTTTCGCGTCAATCATCAGGGCAACTGCCATAAACCACTTGCTAAGGGGAAGATGGGAGTCATGGAAGATCGTGCCAGACGTTGCAGAGAATTGCTGCTTGCAGGTTGGCTCCAAGCACTGATAGAGCTGTTTCCGCTTATTCTGCTTCTTCTCTTTGCGCGTCTTAGTCTCATCCACGGTACGGGTGATCGTCGAAATTTCCTTGGCTCCGCAGACAGGGCAGCGTACACCGTGGGGCCAACGCTTAGCTTCAAGGTAAGCCAAGCACATTTCGTCTGTAGCGAAGGCTTTTGGGCAATCTATCAGTTTCATGGCGATTTTCCTTGACTGAAAGCATATTAGCAGATTACACTTTCTGTGTCAAGTGCATAATCATCTTCTTGACTTAGTAGTCTATGAGCTATAGGATGATTCGCATTATATGTCTCATAATGCACTTATATTGCAGGAAAGGTTGTTAGCCATGATAGAAGTACAATCCCACGAAAACGAGGAAAGAAGCTTCGGAGAGTTCCGTCGGAAGGTACGTGCGGCGGAAGTGCTCTCGGCAGCCATGCAGCGGTTGTTGCAGTCCATTCACTTCAACGGGCGTTTGAGCGTCATTGTGCAGAACGGGCAGGTGCTCAAGTCCGGCTACGAGGAGGGCTACTTCCGACAACCGGAGTCTGGGCTAACCGCCAGGCTGCAGTAACTACTTTATTCCTAACTAAATAGCAACACAGGTCATCGTAAGAGAAACGAGCCCTGGGCCGAGAAATCGGTACCAGGGCTTTTTTGGTTTGAATGCTTTTTCATTTCATAAGAAGAGAGGCAATCATGAACTTTATGAGCAGGATGGAAGGCCAAGGAATCCAAGTCGAACTGAAGTATTGCGAGCGGTGCGGCGGATTGTGGCTGCGTCCGCAGGGAGCAGACGGCGTGTATTGCGCCAGTTGCCGTGTGCGTTTGGCAGCAATGCCAAACCCCGGGGAGGCGCCGCCCCACAAAGCGCGCCGCCGCAAATCGCGCGGGCAAGGAACGGACGTTCAAAGAGAAGACCTTCAGAGCCCGGCCGGGATTGAATGTCTGCAGGGCGTGGCCGCGATGGAGGTGCGGGCATGACAAGCGCACAAACGATGAGCACACAAGGATGGAGTCTGATGGGGCAGGCGGAACCGCCGCGATCGGTGCTGTTTGGCGAAACGGAGATGGAACTGTGGCCCTACCGCAGGCGCACGGTGGCGCTGCTGCGGCGGTATGCTCGAGCCTCGGTCGAGGTGGGGCGGCTGCCGTCGCTGCTCGGGCGGGAGTTCTTCCGGACGCGGGTCACGTCGTACACGATGAGGAACTTTGAGGACGTCGTGATCTTTGTGGCCGACATGGAACGGGCGATCGAGAAGCTGAACGCAACGGGAAAGAAGATGCTGGCCATGAATGTTTTGGAGGAATACAGCATAGATGAGGTCGCGCGCCTGCTCGGCTGTACCCCTAGAAACGTCCGGCGGCTTCTACAGGAGGCGCTCGATCAGCTCTCGCGGATACTGCTCGCGGGGGGGCTGATGGAGAAATTGCCTTTGGCTACGAGAGGTCGTGAAACTTGTCAAGAGGGCAAAAATTACAATTTCGACGTAAGTAACTCAAACGAAGGTGAAAATAAATATCGAAAATTTGTCCGAGTTCCCCCTCTCATTTGATATCCTAAATTTAAGAGTCGAGAAAAAATGAAAACTCTGAAGGGCGCGACGCAAATCGCGCCCTTTTTCTATTTAGGCCG
>Ga0209517_10001616_pt1 | contig 33601 bp, 32 predicted proteins | sample PeaSoiMetSII2010_FD_187695 | JGI IMG/M metagenome (GOLD analysis project Ga0209517, IMG submission 187695) | Peat soil microbial communities from Weissenstadt, Germany - SII-2010 (SPAdes) (version 2) | ecosystem: Environmental > Terrestrial > Soil > Wetlands > Peat | place: Germany... | reverse complement strand
TGATCACCGGCCGATCCAGCCCGTATCCTTTGAGGAAAAAATCATTGGCGTTGAGGTCGGTGTTGCGAAAATACTCGAACGCGTCGAAGTGAATGCTCTTGCTACCACTTTTCAGAATGGCATTGATGTTGCCCCCGCCATTCCGGCCCTGTGTGGCATCGTAGAGGCTGGTGGCCACCTTGAATTCCTGGATGGAGTCGGGACTGGGGAGGGGCGAAAAAGCCAGTTCCCCCTGGTTGGTGGAGTCGTTGGCGCCGATACCGTCAATCTGATAGTTGTTATCGTCTTCCCGGCCACCATTGACCTGAATGCGGACATCGCCACGGCCCAACTGTGCGGCAGCGTTCAGGGAAGAAGATGCTCCCGCGGAGAGGGCCAATAGCTGCTGGAAATTCCGGGTAGCGAGCGGGAGTTCGCGAATGGCTGTGCCGCCGAGTGAATTTCCCGTTGTCGCCGCCGTGGTTTCGATATTTTCCGCCTCGGACTGCACTTCCACAGTTTGGACGCCGACCTTCGCTTTCAAACCTATCGGTAGGCGCGTCGTTTCGGTAACGCGCACTTCGACGCCACGCACCAACATCTGACCAAAACCGGGAGCGCTGACCTGAACGTTGTAGGTGCTCGCGGGAAGGAGTGTGAAGGCAAATAGTCCTGTGGAGCTGGTGCTTTCGGTGCGCACCACCTCTCCAGTCGTCGCGTTCAGCACCTGAACCTGCGCACCCGCAATGACCGCACCCGTTGGATCTTCGACGTCACCACTAAGCGCGCCCGTTGCACCTCCCTGAGCTAGGAGCTGGAGCGGGACAGCCAGGAAGACTACCAGGAAAGGAATTATCCAGAACGGAATGCTCTTGTGTTGCTTGGCCATGAGGAAGCTCCTTATGGATCGCTGTCAGACAAGTCCCCTTGGCAGGGGGTGGCAAATGTTGGAGGAAGGCGCGGCCCTGCCGCGGGAGACCATGATTACATACAATATTACATTCACTGTGTCAAGACATTTTTCCATTTTTTATTTTCCATGTTCTGCTGTGGGGGGCCACTTCGCGGCCTCCGGGTCAGGTTCAGAGCTTGTGCATGCCCAGGCGCGCGAAGCGCGCAGGGTTGACATGGCGAAGCCGCAGGGCAAGAAGAGCCCCGGTCAGCGCCGCGACCAGGATTAGCGCCGGCAGGACCACCGCCAGCGTGTGGGATGCCCCGGTCAAGACGTCGAAGTGGATGACCGCGAGGATCACGATGACGACAAAGGCGATGCCGGCAACCAGCGGTGCCAGCACCGACCTCAGCGTGCTGCACGCCAGCCGCGGGTTCCGCAGAAAGAATGCGGGCACGGCAAAAGAAACGAGCGCCATCAGCACGATCACGCCCAGAGTTCCCACATTCGTCAGCCAGGAGAACAGGGTCAGCACCGGGTCGCCGCCCGCCGCCACAAAAATAAACACAACGCTCGCGGCCAGGAGCGTCTGCAGGACGGAGCCGATATGGGGACTCTGATGGATAGCATGGGTCTTGCCCAAACGGCTGGGCAGCAACCCATCGCGGCCCATAGCGTAAAAATACCGTGCCACCGAATTGTGAAAGGCCAGCAGGCCGGCAAATACACTGGTGACGAAAAGAATTCGCAGAAGCGTAGTCAGCCATCCTCCGACATATTGATTGGAGAGTTCGAACAGGAGATGGGTGGGATCGGGCAGCCCGCGGATTGTACTGACCACCTTTTCCGGGCCAATGCCAGTGACTACGCACCAGCTCGACAACGCGTAAAAGCCGCCAATCAAAAGCACCGAGAAATAGGTAGCGAGGGGAACCGTCCGTTCGGGATCTTTAGCCTCTTCCGCGTAGATAGTCGTCGCTTCAAAGCCAATGAAGGCGGCGAAACAAAACAGCAGGCCGATGGAGGGCGAACCGCTGGTAAAGGCGCGCGGCGTGAACGATGCGCCGCTGACGCCGACGGCACCTCCAAACCTGAGAATTGCCATATCCAGGATCAGCACCCCGAGGTATTCGCCGACCACGAGCGCGCCCAGAACTTTCGCAGACAGGTCAATCTGGCGATAGCCGAGCACAGCGATGACCGCCATGGCCACATAGGCATACAGCCACCAGGGCAGATGCACGCCCAGCAAACTTTGCAGCAAACCGCTGCTGGCGGCTCCGAACATCCCATAGATGCCAATCTGCATGGTGTTGTAAGCCACGATCGCGATAATGGCGGCGGCCCCGCCAAGGGTGCCACCAAGCCCGCGCGTCGTAAAAGCATAGAAGGCGCCAGCATTTGTCACGTAGCGTGCCATGCTCGTGTAACCGACCGAGAAGATCAGAAGGATTGCCAACACGATGAGAAAGGTGGCGGGAATCCCGGCGCCGTTGCCGAGGAGCATCGCGACCGGCACGCCGCCAGCCATGGCCACGAGCGGACCTGCGGCCGAGACCACGAAGAAGGTAATAAACCCCACTCCCAGCACACCACGCCGCAGTTCACTGCCTTCCCCACTCGCCACCGGCAGAACCGACTCCGTTTCACTGTCGCCCATGTTTTTCCCAATTCCCGGCCACCCGCGGCATCGCGGATGGACGAAGACGAATAAGACCGCACCCTGTATGCGAGCCCTCGCTGTGTTATACAATATTGCATGTAATCGTAGCAACAGTTCTTTCTGGCCATGTTCTTTCTGGCCAATGGAGAGACCGGCATGAAGAAGCCAAAACCGTGGATTGACGTGGGGCAACTTGCGAAAGCCTTCGCGCCTGACAGTTATGCCCTGCCTCTGAGCCAAGACCTTGCCGGAAAGGTGGTAAATCTCCACTTCGAGGACGGGGCCTCCGCCGAATGCCGCTTCGAGACCGCGAGCAAGCTTGTGTGGACGCCCACTTCCGGCGCAAACTGCGGCCAAGGAACGGAGGAGACTTGCTCGGTCACCAGAGTGCGCAAAGGGATTTATTTTGTCGATTTCGGAAAGCACCACGAACGAGCAATCACCCTCAGCCTGGTACTGGATCTGAGCCGCGGCATCTTTACGGCTCTGGAGGGCCGCTTACCGGGAAAGGCAGAAGCCAGGCAAGATCTGCTAGGCCGAGTCTTTGCCGGCCGTGAGCTGACAGACGTGGTCGCAACTTTCCGCTGCGGCGCGATCAACCGTTCTTTTGGGGCCGCAACGCCACGACATACCGTGACTGAAGAACTGGTGGGCAAGCGTATCGAATATACTTACAGCCCCACGGAACGCTACGAACACATTTACCTCAACGGAAATTTCTACACCTGGCACTGTCTGCTCGGCGCAGAAAAGGGGTTGGCCGACACCGACCGCTGCCATAGCTACAAGCTGGCGCGTGATCTGTACCTCTTTGTCTGGCGGGAAAAAATCGTTCCTACTCTGGGCGTTGTGGTGGTGGACCTGAAGGCCAGGAGAACCACGGGAAAGATCTTCGGCTACCAGGGGAATGACTTCAGGAAGGAGGTCAATTTCCGCGTCGGCGCCCGGGCGCGCCTGCGGAACATTACCCGGCAGCGAGTCGAACGGCGCAAGCCTCCACATTAATGACGGCTGCCCTTCATTACGAATTGTCCCTTGTTCAGCTCGGGTCGCACGTCAACTCTGTCAGCAGCTCGGTGAACACTGCGTCGAAGCTGGCGATATCTTCTTCGGTAGTGCAGGCGGAGATCAATGTCATATTGTGAAACGGCGTCAGTAGTATGGCGCGATTCAGAAAATAGAGATGAATCAGCGCCTCGATCTCGTCGTTGCGCGCGGCGGCCGCCTCACTGCCATTGCGCGGCGGCGTGGGACGGTAGAGATACTCGACCCGTGAGCCGACCCGAGTGACGTGCCAGGGCAAGCGGAACTCCCGCAGGTGCCGGCCAATCAGATCCTCAAGCTTCTCCGCCAAGCGGTTCATGCGTTCATACACGCTCTCGGTCATTACCTGTTCCAGAGTCGTCCGAATGGCCCGCAGCGTCAGCGCATTCGCGGCCAAGGTCCCGCCGAAACCATAGTGATTGATGCCCGGCCCACTGGTCTGGGCTTCGACCGCCTTTCGGATCGCTTCACTCATCCCGTAGACCGCGCTGGGAATGCCGCCGGACCATACCTTGCCGATGACGATCATGTCCGGATCGAGCCCATACAGAGCGGTGCAGCCGCCTGGGCCCGCGCAAATGGTGTGGGTCTCGTCGATGATCAGCACGGTCCCCGTCTGGCGCGTCACGCGCCGCAGCGCCTCGTGGAAGCCGGGGGCAGCGGGCACCATTCCGATATTGGTCATCATCGGCTCGGTCAACACGGCGGCCACGTCGCGCGACTCCAAGGCCGCCGAGAGAGCGGAGACATCATTGAATTCGATGAGCTTGGTCGTATCCTGAAAAGCGACGCCATTCGGACTGATCCCATATTGCGGGACCATTTGACCGTCGCGCAGCTCAACTTGCGTCTCATCCACCGAGCCATGGTACTTTCCGTTAAAGACGAGAACTTTGTCGCGGCCGGTGACGATTCGCGCCAGGCGCAGAGCAAAGCGGTTGGCGTCGGTTGCCGAGACCGCGACCTGCCAGCAAGGTAGCTTGAAGCGCCGTGTCAACTCCTCGCCGACAAAGATGGCGTCTTCGGTGGGCAGCATATAGGTGGCGCCTTGAGACACGATCATGTCGGCGATAGCGCCGGCCACGGCCGGGTTGGCGTGGCCGAACAGGGCGGCCGAATCTCCCATGCAGAAGTCAATATAGCGATTGCCGTCCACGTCGAGCAGGCTGGCGTTCTTGGCCTGCGCGGCGAATATCGGATAGGGGCCGGCCCACTGGCTCATCCAGTGCAGGGGAACACCGTGCATCAGGTGGTGGCGAGCGCGCTCATGCAGGGCTCCCGATTTTGGGTGAGCTTCGCGGAATCTGGCTTCCTCGCGTGCCCAGAGGAGGCGAATGCGGGACGGGTCAATCCCGTGAGAAGCCGTTTGCTGAGCGGATAGTGCCATTGCATCCACCCCTTTCGTGCAACCGATTCAGGACTCTGCAACAACAAGGGCAAACAGCTTGTTCAGCACCTCAACATCATTGATATAACTGGAGAGGACGAGGACCAATTTCGAGTTCAGCATAGCACTCTCCTCCCGAGATTTCCGGGCATGTAAGTTTACGAGCATTTCGTAGATCGCGTCAGCGTGCTCGGTTGTAAGGTTCAATTCCGGGATCATCTTTACCCTCCTGCAGGCGTCGGCGTGACCCGCGCGGTCCCCACCGTTCGCAACAGCGCAGCCATTAAGCTAGTGGCTTGCAGTTGGCGCCAGCGGGCGGCAACATGCTGATCGGGACGGATCAGATATGCCGTCCCCGGCTGCGCATCATAGCGGGAGCGAGCCATGCCCGGCGGATCGCACACAATCCGAAGTCCATCTAGCCGGTTGATACTGGCATTCATGCGGTTGCAAACCACCAACGGCTGAAGACTGATTCCCAGCGTTTGCGCCTCCTGCACCGTTCGGGCAATCTCGGGAAGTTCAGTCCTCTCCTCATCCGCGAACACGAGAAGACAGAAGTCGCGTCCCAGATGGCTCAACAACCAGCTATCCTCGCCGGTGGGCAGCTTCACCGGAGCATCGATGCACGGCGAACCATGCACAAGCTTGCCTTTGAAGGGTTCAACATCAGGTGTCTGCAGGCCACATCCACACAACGTCGTGGGACCGGACAACCGCCCGCTGTTCACCATTTTTTGAGCAAAGTCAAAGCGATGCGCCAACTGGAGAACTGCATCGCGCAAGAGTTGACTGCCGTATCCTTTCGGCGTCATGAAATCGGTGCTGCGCGTTGAGTTCAGGATATTCTCATCGGCTGCGAGGCCTCGCTCTTCATCGTAAGAGTCGAGCAGATCTTCCGAAGCTTTAGCTTCGAGCACAAGAACCAACTTCCAGACAAGATTATCGGCGTCCTGGATGCCGCCGTTCCCCCCGCGCGCGCCGAAGGGGGACACTTGATGCGCACTGTCGCCAACAAAAATGATTCGGTTGTGACGGAACCGCTTCAGCCGGCGGCATTGGAAGGCATAGATACTGACCCACTCCAACTCGAATGGCGTGCCCTCCCCCAGCATCGCTTTCAAGCGCGGGATGACGCGTTCCGGCTTGCGCTCTTCCTCCGGATCCGCGTCCACTCCGAGTTGAAGGTCAATACGCCAGACGTCATCCGCCTGCCGGTGCAGCAGAGCGCTTTGGCCGGAGTGGAAGGGAGGATGGAACCAGAACCAACGCTCCGTCGGGAAATCCGCCTTCATGCGGATGTCTGTGATTAGGAAACGATCCTCGTACACCTTCCCTTCAAACGATAGGCCCAGAATTCTGCGGGTGGTACTGTGCGCTCCGTCGGCAGCCAGCACATACTGCGAGCAAAGATCGTAAGCGCCGTCCGGCGTTTCCACCCGAAGCGTAACTCCAGTGCTGCCCTGCTTGGCGCCGATTACGCGGTTCCGCCAGCGCAGATCGACTCCCAGTTCCACCGCCCGTTCGACCAGGTACTCCTCAAGATACGATTGCTGCAGGTTGACGAAAGCGGGCATCTTGTGCCCCGGTTCCGCTAGTAGATTGAAGCTGTATAGCAACTTATCCCGATGGAATACCTTGCCGATGTTCCAGGTCACGCCTTTCTGCAAAACACGATCGGCTACACCAAGGCGATCCAAGATCTCCAGCGTGCGCTTGGCCCAACAGAATGCGCGGCTACCCGGCGATACCGTATCATCCTCATCCAGTAGAGTTACCTTTACTCCGTGCAGTGCCAGATCAATCGCCGCACACAAACCAACTGGGCCTGCTCCAACGATTGCAACAGGCCATGGCTGCGCTGGCTTACCATCCAGTTCGGACGGGCGCTGGTAGCTGAACTTCCTCAGTTGTTCTGCCTTCATCTTTTTGTCCCGGTCGGCGACGCGAGCACCGTTCTATTCGCTAGGGCGGCCCCGGAATATGCCAGGTCAGGTTAGCAACTAGAAAAGGATATTCTTCTAGTCCCTCAAAGCGTTCCACATCTGCATGTCACGCTCGGCAGTCCAGATTTTCGGATGCTTGATGCCACTCGCTTCGTCATAGGCACGCGATACATCGAAAGGCAGGCAATGCTCGTAGATAAACACCTTGTCGAACTTGGGATCCATCTTTGAGCGTGTGTACGCGAACGTCTCTTTCAACGATTTTCCGGCGCCAACTGCTTCTTTGACACTCGTAAACAGCGTCGTTACAAAATCCTTGGTATAGTCGAGCCCGGCATTCACCTGCTGAGGATTCTGCAGGGCCGGGCCGCGGCCCGGCACCAGCTTCTCCGGTTTCATCGCTCGCAGCTTTTCCAGTGTATCGGGCCATTCTTCGAGTTGCGCGTCGCCCGTATAAGCCGCCGCGCCGTACTCGACCAGATCCCCCGAGAACAGAATGCGCTGCTCCGGAAGCCAAACGATGGTGTCACCTTTCGTATGGCCAGGACCAGGGTGCAAAATCTCTATCCGAAGTTTGCCGAGGAAAAAGGTGATTTGGCGATCGAATACCAAAGTCGGCCATGTGAGTCCGGGAATCGACTCAACCGCCTGGAACAGACGCGGGAACCGTTCGATCTCGGACTGCATGTCCTGGGCGCCGCGCTCAACGATCAACTCATAGGTACCGCGGCTGGCAATAATCTCATTGCATCCCTGACTGCGGTACGCCGAAGCACCGAGGACGCGAACGGCATGGTAGTGAGATAAAACAACGTGCCGGATTGGCTTATCCGTGACCTCGCAGATTCGGCCAATCAGTTCCTGAGCCATGGCGGGGGTGGCGGTTGTATCGATGACCACAACACTTTCGTCGCCGATCACAACGCCGGAGTTGGGATCCCCCTCGGCGGTGTAGGCATAGGCGTTTTCCGAGAGTCTGGTGAAACTGACTTCCTTCGGGGCCATATCCGCTTTCGAAGCAAACTGTGTACTCATATCCGGTCACCTCATTGCGCTTTCGGTTCCTCGAACTACGTTAGGCCACTTGCGAAGCAGTTCTTTTTGCTATTGAGGCTGGCGCTCCACCTTGCCGTCTCAGCCACCGCCTGGATGGCCACATCAACCTGTTCCTCGGTGTTGAAGGCCCCGATCGAGAAGCGAATGCTTCCATGAATGTTTACCGTCCCGAGCTGTTGGTGAACCAGCGGAGCGCAATGCAGGCCGGTACGGGTGGCGATGTTGTGTTTAAAGTCTAACCGCTGTCCGGCCTCGCCTGCCTCCATGCCTTCGATGTTGATAGTAAGAGTTGAAAGATGATCCTCCAGGCGGTCGCAACAATATAGGCGAACTCCCTCGATCTGGCGAAGGCCCTCGATCAGCTTCTTCGCCAGGCGCATCTCCCGGGCGTGTATGTTTTCGATACCGTTCTGCTCAAGCCAGTCCTGCCCGGCCCACAAGGACGCGATCCCGATCATGTTGGTCGTGCCGAACTCCATTCTCCAGGGATAAGCTTCCAGGTGATACGGATGGGCCGACTGCACTCCGGTTCCGCCGCTCCGCGTCTGTCGTATCTCCAGGTGCTTTCGGACGCAAAGTCCGCCGATTCCGGTGCAACCCATCAGTGCTTTGTGTCCGGTAAATGCCAGCACGTCGACGTTCATTTTCTTCATGTTGATCGGAACCACGCCCGCCGTCTGGGTAGTGTCAACGGCGAACGGGACTCCGCGTTCCCGGCAGATCCGTCCGATTGTCCCGATAGGTTGGATCGTGCCGAGCACATTGGAGCCATGATTCACGATCACCAACTTAGTTGTGGGGCGAATGGCCGCCGCAATGTCATCGGGACTTACAAAGCCCATGCCGTCGAAGGGAACGAAAGTCGCCTCGACTCCGCCATCACGCACCAGATGGTTGATGGGACGGATCACGGAGTTATGTTCGAGATTGGTCGTGACTACGTGGTCCCCTGCGGATACCAGTCCGGGGATGATCAGATTCAAAGCGTCGGTGGCGTTATAGCCAAAGCACAGGCGCTCGGGTGTGTCTTCGTCTCCGCCGAAGAACCGGGTGAGGCGCTCGCGCAACTCGTCTAGCAGTGTCCCGGCTTCTATCCCGAGATCGAACCCGCTTCTCCCCGGATTGACGCCGGTCGTACGATAGAAGTCCAGCATAAACTGATAGACGCTTTCCGGCTTCGGCCACGAAGTCGCGGCGTTATCGAAATAAATCAGGTTTCTTGTCTCTGCCATGATTAGCCCACCCACAATCTGGTCATTTTCAGGTTGCCTCGCGAATCGAAATTGTGACCTTGTAGAAGACGGTGAGGACCAATGCGCCGATCGCCCACACACCCAGGACGATTCCCAACTCGGGAGCGGTCGGCGCATACGTTGTTACCGCACCTAACGGCGAGGGCACAAAGCCTGCGACAATCAGTCCCATACCCTTTTCCAGCCACAGAGAAACGAAAACGAATACCGACGCCAGCGCGAGTACTCGCTCGTTCTGACGAAAATTGGGGACCAGCAACGCGACCAAGGCGGCTCCCGCCAGGCCCACCGAAATCCACATGTACGGCGCCAGAGGATGCTTTCCCTCCAGTCCTACGAATAGATACTTGAAGACCGCGCCCTCGTCTGGGACGTGGCTGTAAAGCGCCGTGAACAGTTCCACCAGGAGAAAAAACACGTTTACGGTCATGGCATAAGCGACGATGATTCCCAGCTTGCGGATGGCCTCGTTGCCCGCATCGAACGAGGTCAAGCGGCGCAGCAGCAGACAAAGCAAGATCAGCAATGCCGGGCCCGAAGCAAAGGCCGACGCCAGGAACCGCGGCGCCAGAATGGCCGTGAACCACAGCGAGCGCCCAGGGAGACCGTTATACAGAAACGCCGTGACCGTATGAATGCTAATGGCCCAGGGAATGGAAAGAAGAACCACGGCCCTAATCCACGGTGGCGGCTGCACCTGCTTGTACTCGCAGCCCAGCATCACGGATGAGATCACCGCATTCAACAGCAGGTAACCGCAGAGCGAAAGCATGTCCCAGAACATCATGGAATGGAGCGTGGGATAGAACAGCACATTCAAGACTCGCATCGGCTGCCCCATGTCCACAAAGATGAACAGCATGCACATGATCACTGCGGCGATGGCGAGAAACTCGCCCAGGATCGTGATCTTTCCAAACTGTTTCACGTCGTGAAGGTAGTACGGCAATACGACCATGACCGCCGATGCAGCTATGCCGACAAAGAACGTGAACTGAGCTATGTAGATTCCCCAGTTGACGTCACGGCTCATACCAGTAAGGCCCAAACCATAACTGAGCTGCCGGCAGTAGCAAACGAACCCGGCGGCCGCCAGGAGCAAGAGGAACGCCATCCAGCTCCAGTACCAGCGGCTGCCTGCCATCGCTTTGTCGAGCATGTACATAGCTCCCAGACCAGATACTGCTAGACCAAATAGAAAACCGAAGGCCCGGTGCCGAGTTCGGGCTGGCGCTGCACGGCGTAGCGCGCCCGCAATGCCTGCCTTACCGCCGAACCTTCGTCATTCAAATTGCCGAAAACCAGTGCTTTCTGCTGGCACGCTTCCACGCACGCCGGAAGAAGGCCGTCCGCCAGGCGCTCTTCGCAGAAATTGCATTTCTCGACCACACCTTTGGTGCGAGTCGGAAGCTGAGAGTTCACCGGCTTGATGTATGGCCGGGGATCGAACCAGTTGAAGCTTCGCGATCCATACGGGCAGGCCACCATGCAGTAACGGCAGCCGATGCAGCGGTGATAGTCCATCGTCACGATGCCATCGTCGCGCTTCCAAGTGGCCTGTGTGGGGCAGACTCGTACGCAAGGCGGATCCGCGCAGTGATTGCACAGGACCGGCAACCGGCTTCCCGCCAAATCTTGGCGGCCATAGTCGGTCCGCTGGGATGGGAAGACCTTTTCATACGGCTCCTCCCAAATCCACTTCACTTCGCGGGCGGAATCTGGAATCTGCGGGACGTTGTGCGCCAAGCGGCAGGCGCGAATGCAGTCATCGCATCCTTTCCGGCACTTTTCGAAATCGATCGCCATGCCCCAGCGCTGAGCCGTGGTCCCGCCGCCCTTGGCGGCGCTCTTCGAGCCGGGCCCAGCCGAGGGCGCTTGCGCCGCGGCACTGATGGTTTTTACAAACTTGCCGCCGCCGGCGGCCAGCATCGATCCCCCAGCAATGCGCAGAAAATCCTTGCGCGTGATCTTCATGGCGTCCTCCCCGCCGCCGTGGCAGAGGCCATGGTTGCCGGCCCAGAAGATGAGTCCTGATGACAATCCCAGCAGTAGGGAGGGGACAGGGCTACGTAACTGTGGCAGCGATCGCAGAACCCTTCCTTGCTGCCATGGCACTGACCCAGGCAGGTGTTGGTAAGGCTGACCTTGTAGCTCTTGCCGTCATAGGCGGTATAGCGCAACCGATGCTCGCGAACCGCGCTTTCCCGCCAACCGATGAGCAACTGCATGTGAGCGGCGCGCATGTAACTTCGCGGTGCCACGCACGCCTTCTGGTTCGCAGGAAGTTTCAAGTCCGGCCCCCGGGTTGACGTCTTGGCGGCAATGCCTTGCCACATCGGGAAAGCAGCGCCGGCCACAAACACCAGTAGTCCAGAGAAGATCAGCAGGCGGTCACGCATGCGTCACCTCGGCCGGCAGCGGTTCGTCCCGCAGATTAGTGGTCCGTTCTTTCTCTCCGGTCATGACCAGGGCGTTTCCGAGCAATTCGTGCACGCCGGCGACTTGGACTCCGGGCACCCAATAGTCCATCAGGGTGGGCAGCGTAGCCTTGTCGATGGCGCAAATGCAGGCGAGCAGGTTCACGCCGTGTTTTTCCTTGACGTACTTGACCGCATTGGCGCGCGGGAAACCGCCGCGCAAACGCATCTCCAGGTTTTCGTCCGTGCCCAGACCCGAACCGCTGCCGCAGCAGAACGTCTGCTCGCGAATGGTGTTTTCCGGCATTTCGTAAAAACGGTTGCAGGCGCGCCGCAGAATATAGCGCGGCTCCTCCAGCAGTCCCATGGCCCTCGCAGGATTGCAGGAGTCATGGAACGTGACCGCCAGATTGTCGTTGCGTTTTGGCGCGAGTTTGAGTTTGTTGTGGTATAGCAAATCGGCGGTGAACTCGCAGATGTGCACCATGCGCGTGGAGCGAGCGTTCTCGAATCGCGTTCCGGTAATGGGAGAGACGGGTGCCTCGAGGAAGTCGGCCGGGCCGTTCATGGTGTCCATGTACTGGTGCAGCACGCGCCACATGTGGCCGCACTCTCCACCCAGAATCCACTTCACTCCCAGACGGCGGGCTTCCTCGTAGATTTTCGCGTTCAAGCGCTTCGTCATCTCGTGGGATGTGAACAGGCCGAAGTTACCGCCCTCGGAGGCGAACGCGCTGTAAGTGAAGTCCAGTCCTATTTCGTGAAACAGCGTCATGTAGCCGAGCAGGGTAAAGTAATGCGGCGTAGCGAAATAGTCGGCCGAAGGCATGACAAACAGGATTTCAGCCCCCTTGCGGTTGATGGGAAGCTCGACCCGGATGCCGGTGATTTCCTCCAGTTCGTCGGCCGCAAACTCCAGGCTGGCCTTGAAGCCGTGCGGTTGGATGCCAAGATGGTTGCCGGTGCGGAAACAGTTGGCTGCCGGTTCCAGGATCCAGTTGATGTTGCAGCCGATCAGGTTCAGGAGTTCGCGGCCGATCATGGTGATCTCGGCTGTGTCGATGCCATAGGGACAGAACACCGAGCACCGGCGGCACTCCGTACACTGATAGAAGTAGTAGAACCATTCCTTGATGACGTCTTCGGTCAGTTCCCGGCCCGCGCCGAAGATACGGCCCCCGGCGGTGAAGTACCGGACATATACGGAACGCAGAAGTTCAGCGCGCATGACCGGCATGTTTTTCGGATCGCCGGAACCCAAATAGAAATGGCATTTGTCGGCGCAGGCGCCGCAGCGCACGCAGATGTCCATGAACAAGCGGAACGAGCGGTACTTCTTCAACCTGTCCTTCAGTCCCTCCAGGATGATCTGCTTCCAGTCCGACGGCAGTTTCCAGTCGCTGTCGAACGGTTGCCAGGGACGCGGATTCGCCATTCCCAGGTAGGCGACATTCTTCGGCTGTGCGCTGTAACAGAACACACCCTTACGGAACTCGACCCTGGGGTCGCGCCAGTCGCCGTTCGGCGGTTTGTTCTCAATCTGTATTAGTTGTTCCGCCACTTTCGGCCTCGTCCAGCGGGATTCCGGCTGCCTTGATCTTTTCGCGGAATTCGTTTTCCCATTCCGCGTAGGTGTGGGTCTTCACTGGATAGTTCCAGGGATTGATATGCCGCTTCATGCGGTTATTGTTGGCCAGATTGCGCGTGGGACTCAGGAAAACGCCGCCCATATGCACGAGTTTGCTGAAGGGAAAGTAAACCGCCAATGTACAGACCAGCATCAGGTGAATCAGGAAGACTACGCTCAACCCGTCGGGTATGACTGGATGGAAAGTGGCTAGGCCCAGAGCCAGACGTTTGACGTTCACCAGGTCCACCCTCGTGCCATAACGCATGAGCATCCCGGAGCCGGCGATGCCGAGCAACAGCAAGAGAACAAAGTAGTCAGCAAACCGAGAGATATAGCGGGCGAGAGGGTCGTGCCATCTCCTCAGGAGCAAGTACAATCCCGCGCAAACTACCACGACATCGGAAACATAAAGTGCAGGAGTACCAATCTGGAAGAAACTATCCCAACGGGCAAGCACGGTGACAAACGTCGGCACCGGCTGTACCAGGAGCCGGAGGTGGCGAAGCACAATGACCAGCAGCGCCCAGTGGAAGGCCAGCGCCCCCAACCAAAGCCATTTGCTCTCGCCGAAGACATATTGCCCATCGTGCAACTCCGCACGATTGTTGCGGAACAGTGAGCGGAAGAGCAATATCTCCAGAGCCATCCGTCCCAGCACGCCCATCCCGGTGCTGGGGTTCTCTAGGGAGGCGGGCTGGATCCAAGGCAGGGATTTCTGTTGTCCGCACGTCGTCGGAATGCGGAACGGCACCGGAGACCATGCCCATAGCGCTACGCGGTAGCAGAAACCGGCAAGAAATATCGCAAACGCGGCATAGGGCACGGCCACCCAGAGAAGGATCTGCCCCGCGGTTGCCGCTTGCCCCTCCCGGGCAACGCCAAGCAACGTCACTGGCCCGGCCGCTGCGAAGACGACACTCATACTCTAGGTCCTGGCTCTTTAAGCCATGGCTCGCGCCGGGTAACTGCCACACCCATTCCGCGACAGCTCTCGCGGATCCGGATGTCCGCGAGGCGTTCGCGACAACGCACATATTCCTCGAATGCCCACACTGCGAGCTGATCGATTCTTGCGTCGAGCACTTCGTGGTTCGCCTCTGGATGGGATTGACGCAGGATCGGTCGTAACTGAAAAACGAATTGCACTGCCTGACTCGCCGTCAAGTCCTGCACGGCGCGGATGCGGAGGATGTTTTCCAGTGCGGCTCGCGCGGGTTCCGGTTCCATCCCCCCCAGCAGTTGTTCCAGCAAGACAGCAAGATTTTCGCGCAGGGTGTGCCCGACTGGATTGCGGAAGGGATCCTTCTCCACGCCGAGAAACCGCGCCGTTTCGGCGGAGTGGAACTCCAGTGCAAGCGCAAGCCAGCGATCGAGCATGGCTTCCTCTCTCCTAAACTCTGACCAACATGTCGTATGATATTGTCATACGCTATATGATAAGGCAAGATAGGACGTGAGCGTAGCCGAGTCCCCAGTGCGTGTCAATCGGAAAATTCGCTGGGAAGATTGGGTTGCGAAGGAAGCCTCGTCCCAGAGGCGCGGAGAGGGGGGCGGAGTCAGATGCAGGTGAATTCCGGCCCTCACCGGCAACCGGTCCCGCGATTGGGCGAGGGCCGGCGCTGGGCGACTCTTGCTAGACGCAACCGGCCGCTTGGGGCAATCCCGCCACCTTGCAGGCGCCTTTGGCGGGACCCGATGGAAATAGCTGGTACATCTTGTCGGGACTGAAGCCGGTTTCCCGGGCGAGTTTGCGCACCATGGGAGCAGTTCCGTACCGCTCGTAGTAGAAGCGGATGTATCGGACCAGCGTCCAATGCTCTTCCGTCATTTCGTTGACGTTTTCCGTCCGGGCGAAGTCCTTGGCCACGTCTTCGTTCCAGAGTTCGGGTTCCTGCAAGAAGCCGTCTTCATCCACCTCGTACGTTCTGTCGTCTATGTGAATTTCTGGCAACGTTGCTTCCTCCCCATAATTTCTGGCCTAGCCCGCAAGCCCGCCCCGAGATTCCGGCGTCTGTATGGCGATATCTGACGGGTCGTTGCTGCCGATAGCGGGGTGTACTATACACGAACTGGCAATTGGGGTCCATGCGCCTCGCTACAGCGCCATCGCAGCAGCGACTGCAGCGCAGCCGTTTCGAAACAGCAGGGCATCGTGAAGCTCTGCGCAGCATTCCCTTTATATTTCGCCGGACTTTTTCCCTCGCGACCGCGATGCCGAGTCCATGGACGTCGAAGTGTGGGACCAGACCTTTCGCGTGAATGTTCGGGGCACAATGTTGTGCTGCAAGTACACCCTGCCTCACATGCCGCGACACGCGGGCGCGTCCATCATTAACACCGCTTCCAATCTAGGGATGCAAGGCAGCCTGATACAGGCGGCCTACGGCGCGTCAAAAGCGGCAATCATTCAACTGACACGGTCCATCGCCACCTCCCATGGCAAGCTCGGCATTCGCTGCAATACGATTTCTCCCGGCTTGGTGTTGACGGAGAACGCCTCCAAGACGCTGCCCACCTCGTTTCGTGAGATCGTTGAGGCGGAAACGCTGACGCCTTACCTTAGGAACTCCGCGCGATATCGCCTTCGTAGTGGCGTTTCTGGCGTCGGATGAAGCCCGCTATATCAACGGTCAGAACATTGTGGTGGATGGAGGCACGGCGTCACATACCCCAGCCTTCGCACGCCTCTTCATGTAGTATGACATCGCCATACATAATATGATTAGGCAAGATTGTGCTGAGAGTACCCGAGGTCCTGGAACGCGTCAATCGGAAAATTCGTGCCCCGGAGGGGCGAACGAACTTAGCCCAGCGCTTCAGCGCTGGGGATAGTGGACCGAATGATTCTAGTCCCGGAGGAGTCTGTTTCATAGCTGAGAATCCGGCGACTGCGAAAACGTTCTCTTCCGTTCTTTGCCGAACGATCAAGTCCGACGCGCTGGACTTATGCCCGCGCCCATCGGGTTAGGTTGTAGGCAATGGCGGCCAGCATCCACTCCGTCCCCACTGCCCGCAATCCGCGACGCCGGAAGCGCCGCAGGCCACGCTGTTCCTTCAGCACTCCGAACACCGGTTCCACCACCGCTTGCCGCCGCCGATACATCTTTCGTCCGGGTTCACTCCGTAGTTTCTCCCGCATGCGCAGATGTTCCGGATCGCTAATCGCCCGCCGTCCGATTCCGCCCGCCCGCTGCCCGGTGTTCATCTCATGCGTCAGGTTGTTGTCGGGTACATGGGCAGCGATGCCACGTTGACGCAAATCGTGCAGCGCTCGGCCGCGGAAAAAACCCGAGTCCGCCGTCACCTTCCCCGGCCGCGCTCCACACTGGCGTTGCACTTCCTCCACCATCGGCACCAACGATGCGTTGTCGGTGGCGTTCTGCGTCACCCGCGTGCCCACGATGAAATGATCGTCACTCACCGCGATCTCCGCCGTGTAGCCCAACACCCAGCCCTCCCGCGAGCGCAGAAAACGCGCCTCCGGGTCGGTCGCCGAGAGCTGCCGTTGTCCCGACTTCCGGTGCACGTGAAAGCACAGATGATCCGCTCTCAATACGTCTCTCACATTCGGGGGCAACGACATCGCCTGGTCCGGCTCATATCCATGAAATCGCGACATCCCTTCTTGTCGCTCATCTTTCCTGTGGAATACAAGCCCTAGCTATGACACAGACTCCTCCGGGACTTGAGTCAATTCTCCCACCTTCCCAGCGCAGCGCTGGGCTAAGTTCGGTCGCCCCTCCGGGGCTAAATTCTTGAGGGTCTCATTCCCATCCATTTTTCCCATCCATTTTCTCCGCTTGACATTGTTGGGAAAGTAGTTGCACAATGCAACTATTATGACTGGCGGATCGACTGGTTTCTGAGGTTGACGGAAAGGCCGAGGTGCTGGATGCGAAACCGACTGCGGTCCCCGAAGAGAGGTCTCAAACTTCCCTACAGTTGGGATCTGTCTTTGCTTAAGGACTGGCAAAGATCAATAGGAACAGCCGAACCTTGTATCCGATTGTCGAGGTTTACGCGGCCGACAAATACTCGATCACCGGTTCGGGGCGCACGGCGAGCACGCTATCGGAACGCAAATTACCGGTCGAAGTTTATATCGACGAAGCGCATCGCAACGGGATTCGTTTCGAGTATTTGTGGAATGCCATCTCTCTCGGCGGCAGAGAATGGGATGCGCAGTTTCAGGACAGCCTGCATAAGGAAGCCACGGAACTGGTCAACGCCGGGGTCGACGGGTTCACCGTAACTCATCCCCTGCTGATCCTCAAGTTGAAAAGCTGGTTTCCTCAGGTTCCGATTACTACCAGCGTCAACAATCATCTGGATTCGAACGAAAATATCAACCAACTGATTCAATACACCGGCATTGACCGGATCATGCTGGACAACCGGCGCACCCGCAATTTTGGGCTCATCCGAAAGATCCACGCGCGCTTCCCCTCCCATCCGATCATTGTCCTGGTGAACGAGGCCTGCCTGCCCGATTGCGTCCTGCAGCCCTGCCACCAGGAACACATGGCCAATGCCTCGCGCCGGGACAGCGGCGGCGCCGGCCCGGATCTGTGCCGCATCCTTTGTACCGCGGCTAAATTGAAGAATCCGACGTACACGTTAAAGGCGCCTTGGGTGCGTCCCGAGGATATTCATCATCTTTTTGAAGCGGGGGCAAGTCTGGTCAAGCTCGCCGGGCGGACGGAAACCGCGGAGTGGGTCCTAGCTCTCGCCGAAGCGTATGCGTTTGGAAAGTACGACGGGGATATATGGAGCTTGGTGGAAAAGCCCGGTTCGGTGCGGCCTGAATGGGAGACGGCGCTAAACAAGAAATTGGATGCCTGCCGGTTTTCTGTTAACAACCGCGATTTGGATGGATTCATCGAGCCGTTTGTGGAAGGGTCTGTCCCCTGCGTGAGGGGGAGTCATGACTGTGGGGCTTGCAAGTGGTGCGAGAAGTGGATGCACGCGGTTTCTTGTCCGAACAACGTGAAGGAGCGCTTGCTGGACCTGGAAGCACTTCTGGCCAACGCGGTCGGCTCGCCCCAACCGCGCCGCAAGGCAAGCCGCCCGTGACGCACATAACAGCTTGCGGAAAAACTCGATGTTGCACTTGATTTTGGGTGGAGCAGCGCTTCAGTGCTGCAATAACCGGCTTGTTTTCATTAACGGCTTTAGCCGCTGAGGGCCGCTGCCCCATGGAAAGCGACTTTTTCCGCAGCCTGTTCAGTCCTGCCTTAAGTATCGCAAAATCCACGCGGCTTGCCGCGCTCCAAACCATCCCGTGACCGCGGCGCTGAAGCGCAGCGCCACCCGAAATCAAGTACAACGTCGCGCTCGACGGGTTAGTTGCGCATGACAACTAAAAGCGGTTTACTGGGCCCTTGACTAGCATGTAATATTGCATGTAAATATAGGAGTCCGTGATGAACCATCCGTCAGCTCTCGAATCGTCGGGTTTGCCATCCCCAGCAGGGCGGGGATCTGCAGTTCGCCGCGAAAGCGGGTCCTCAGGATGGCAAATCATGAAACGGGTTGCAGAAACGGCGGCGGCCGGACTTTCACCACGCGCTAACAGGAGTATTTCATGACGACATCCACCGACATTCCGCGCAAGAGCAAGACTAAGGGAACAGCGTTTCTGATTGAAGAATCGGCCCCGCAAGACGTTTTCACGCCCGAGGACCTGAGCGAGGAACATCTCGCCATCGGACGCATGGTGGACGAATTCTGGGCCAACGAAGTGGAGCCGAATCTCCCGGCCATCCGCGAAAAGAAACCGGGCCTCGCGCTGAGCGTGCTGCGGAAATCGGCGGAACTGGGCCTGACGGGGATGACGATCCCGGAGGAGTATGGCGGCATGGCCATGGATTTGCCGTCGCTGATGGTGGCGGCCGAGCACATGGGACGGGACGGCTCGTATCTGGGCTGGCACTCGGTGCACACCGGGCTCGGGACACTGCCCATCGTCTTCTTTGGCACAGAGCAGCAGAAGCAGAAATATCTGCCCAAGCTGGCCACGGTCGAGATGCTGGCCGCGTATGCGCTCACCGAGCCTCTGGCGGGGTCGGACGCGCTGGCGGCGCGGACACGGGCCGACCTTTCCGCCGACGGAAAACACTACATGTTGAACGGCCAGAAGATGTGGATCACCAACGGGGGCGCGGCCGACCTGTTCACTGTGTTTGCCAAGGTCGGGGGAGAAAAGTTCACGGCGTTTTTGGTGGAGCGGGCTTTCCCCGGCGTGAGCAGCGGGGCGGAAGAACACAAAATGGGCCTCCACGGCACTTCCACCACGGCCGTATATCTCGACAACGTCCCGGTGCCGGTGGAAAACGTGTTGGGAGAAATTGGACGCGGGCACGTGATCGCCTTCAACATTCTGAACATCGGACGGCTGAAATTGGGTCCGGCGGTGATCGGAGCCGCGAAAAACGTGCTCGCGATTAGCCTGAAGTATGCCAAGCAGCGCAAGGCATTCGGCACGACGATTTCCGAGTTTGGCGCGATTCAACACAAGCTGGCGGAAATGGCGATCCGCATCTTCGTGGCCGAGTCGATGGCTTGGCGGGTGGTGGGACTGATTGAGAATCAAATGACCGAAGATCAAATGCACGGCGCGTCCCCGGAATCCGCAGCGGGCGCTAACCGGGAACTGAAGGCGGTCGAGGAGTTTGCCACGGAGTGCGCCATGGTCAAGGTCTACGCCGCCGAGATGATCGACTACGTGGCCGATGAAGGAGTTCAGATCCACGGCGGCTACGGATTCCATCAGGACTATGCGGTGGAGCGCTACTATCGCGATTCGCGGATTAACCGTCTGTTTGAGGGGACCAGCGAAATTAACCGGTTGGTGATTACGAGTATGCCGTTGAAGCGCGCGGCCCGGGGACTGCTGCCTCTGCTTGACGCTGCCCGCGCCATGCTGCAGCAGGCCGAGCCGCACCCGCCGGAGGTGGCCGGCAAATCCGCCGATGCGGAGATGAGCCTGGTCCACAAGGCGAAGAAGATCGCCCTGCTGACGCTGGGAGTGGCGGACCAGAAGTATGGGGCGCAGCTCGACAAGCAGCAGGAGGTCATCATGAACCTGTCCGACATCATCGTGGAAGTGTTTGCCATGGAGTCGAGCCTGCTGCGCAGCCGGAAACTGGCGGCGGCGGGTAGCGGAGTCAATGCGGCGGATGCCTGCGCCGTGTATTTGCGCGATGCCTTGGGCAGTGTCGAACTCTCGTCGAGGACCGTACTGAGCGCCTGCGCCCAGGGCGAGGACTTGCGGCGGTATCTTTCCCGCGCGCGTGAGTATGCGAATCACGATCCGGTAAATGCGATTGCGCTGCGGCGCCAGATCGCCGGGCGGCTGCTGGCACACGAGCGGTACGCGGTCTGACAGGCGGAATGGAAGCAGCGTGCGGCGAACAACAGGTCCTTCGCTTCGCTCAGGATGACAATTCATGAAGGATGACAATTTCTGAAGGGTTAGAATTCGCGCATAGCTCCCGACTTTCACCACGGGCTGCTGAACCGGAGAGGGTTGCCCCGCGGCCATGGGCGGTATATAAGGAACAACTCACGGAACGAACCGGAACCTGGCTACTCTCATGGCTGCAGTTACGTTAGAGTTCGAATCGAAGACCATCCGCAAGATCCAAAAACGGCTGCTTCCGTTTGTCTTTCTTTGTTACAGTGTCGCTCTTCTGGACCGCGCCAACATTGGATTTGCCGCCTTGACCATGAACAAGGACCTGGGCATCAGCGCCCAGATGTATGGGCTGCTGACGGGGACTTTTTTCATGGGATACGTGCTGTTCGAGATACCCAGCAACGTGCTTCTGCACAAATTGGGTGCGCGCATCTGGATTGCTCGCGTACTGATTACCTGGGGCATCGTCGCCGCGTGCACGGGTTTCGCTCACAGCGTGACGCAAATCTGCATCATCCGTTTTCTGCTGGGTGTCGCCGAAGCGGGCTTCTTCCCAGGCATGATCCTGTACAACACCTACTGGTTCCGGCAGCGCGAACAAGCGCAGGGACTGGCCTTCTTCATGGCGGCGCAGCCGTTTTTTGCGCTGGTAGGCGCGCCGATCTCGGGCGTCATTCTGGACTACGTCCATTGGCTCGGGGTTGCCAGTTGGCGTTGGCTGCTCATTCTGGAGGCGATTCCGGCCATCCTCATGGGCGTCATGGTGTACTTTGTGCTCCCCAACCGGCCGGCGGACGCGAAGTTTCTTTCCGCGGAGGAAAAGAACTGGCTGATTGCGGAATTAAAACGCGAAGAGGCGAGCGCGGTGAACCGGACCGGACACAGTTCGGCAATCAAGGCGCTGGCGAACCCACTCGTCTGGTACCTGGCGATAATCGATTTGATCTTCACCAACGCCACCGTGTGGATGAATTTCTGGATGCCATCGCTGGTCAAAGTGTTGACGAAATCGCGCAGTAACACGTTCGTCGGCCTGCTGGTAGCCATTCCCATGGTCTTCGGCTTGGTGGTGATGCTGATCATGTCCCATCATTCCGACCGCACCCAGGAGCGACGCTTCCATATTGCCATTCCCAATCTGCTCGGCGGGATTGGCCTGCTGGTCGTATTTGCAGGAAAGGGAACGCACCCTCTTTATCTCTCCATCGCCATGCTGACGCTGATGGTCGTCGCGATCGACAATTTCTATGGATGTTTCTGGTCTCTGCCCAGCACCTTTCTGACTGGGTATGCGGCCGCCTCCGGGATTGCGCTCATCAGCTCGTTCGCCAATATCAGCGGGTTTGTCGGGCCCTGGATCATTGGGTATGTCAATGGCAAAACCGGAAGCCTCTACCTTGGAGCCGGCCTCATCGGGATGTGTTTGATCGCGTCAGCCTTGCTGACCGTGTTGCTACCTAAGAAACGGCAAGGCTGCGCGCCGGGTCAATAACGCCACCGCAAATCTGAGGCGCGGATAGCAGTAATTCATACAAACAATTTCCCAAGAGTTGACCGGACACCTATCATCATGTCTTTCGACATTAAGGATGAAGAAATGAATCAGTCGGCTGACTATCCGCGGTTTCGGTGGCTCATACTGATTTCGGCCGTGCTCGGACATATCACGCAGAACAGACGGTGCTCACAGGCCAGTAGGAGGGCGTAGTGCAAGTGAGATTCGTATCAGGGTATGCCTTCAGGCATACCGCAAGCACTTTATTATGAAAGCGCCTTTAGGCGCTGCTCGTGGGCGCTGAAGTTTCACCACAGGCCAGTAGCAGGGCGTGTCGCCGCAACCAGCGGTCGATGTCGCGGTCGATGTTGCGAATGCGAGATCGTTATAAACTGGGAGCGACTTTGAAATCAAAAGAAATTCCGGTTCAGGAGCACCGACATGCCTCAATCATTACCGAAGCCTATTGAAAAACTCCGGAAGCTTTATCCGGCCGTGTGGAAGGCGTTTGACGAACTGGGCAACTGCTGTCACGAGGCGGGACCGCTGGATGAGAAGTCGCGGCGCCTGGTGAAACTGGCATTATCGATTGGCGCCGGGCTGGAAGGCGCCACCCACTCCGCGGTTCGGAATGCCTACGAGGCCGGAATCACGCAGGCAGAGATTGATCATGTGGCGCTGCTGTCGATCAGTACTTTGGGGTTACCCTCCGCGACGCGCGCCTTTACCTGGATTCACGACAAGCGCAAGAGATGAGTCAAGGGAGGTTCCAGTGAATAACGTCTACATTCTCTCCGCGGTACGAACACCGATCGGCAAGTTTGGAGGCTCGCTCGCCTCCTTCACCGCCGCGGATATGGGCGTGGTAGCGGCCAAGGCAGCGCTCGAACGCGCCGGAGTGCAGCCGCAGCAGGTGGAAGAGACCATTTTCGGCAACGGCCGGCAAGCGGGGGGCGGTCCGAACCCGGCGCGCCAGGTTTCGATTCGCAGCGGCGTGCCTCAGGAGGTTCCGGCCTACACCATCAATAAAGCTTGCGCCTCGGGGATGAAGTCGATATCGCTGGGCTATCAGGAAATTGCGGTCGGCAACCTTGATTGCGTGCTGGCTGGCGGCACCGAATCGATGTCGCGGCTTCCTTACTATCTCGACGGCGCACGCTGGGGATACCGCCTCGGGAATCAAGAGCTGGTCGACGGCATGTATCGCGACGGATTCATGTGTCCCATGGCGAAGATGCTGATGGGGGAAACGGCTGAGATTCTCGCCGGGCAATACAAGATCACGCGCGAGGAGCAGGATCAATTCGCGCTCGTGTCGCAAGAGCGCGCCGCGGCCGCGCAATCCAGTGGACGCTTCGACGCCGAAATTGCTCCGGTCACCATCGAAGGCAAGAAGGGCACCACCGTTTTCTCGCGCGATGAACACTTGTTCCTGGGAGCGACCATGGAGAAGATGGCGAAGCTCCCGCCCGTGTTTTCAAAAACCGGCACCATCACAGCGGCGAATTCTTCCGGCATCACGGATGCCGCCGCCGCGGTGGTTCTGGGCAGCGAAAACTTTGTCGAGCAGAACCATCTGAAACCGCTGGCGCGAATTCTCGCCACGACTTCCGCGGGAGTCGACCCGCGCCTCATGGGCATCGGGCCCGTGCCGGCGATCCGCAAGATGGAGGAGAAGCACGGCCTCAAACTCGGCGGCTTCGACCTGGTTGAACTGAATGAAGCCTTCGCCGCCCAGGTGCTGGCCTGCGATCGCGAATTGCATTTCGATCGTGAGAAACTCAACGTCAACGGAGGCGCGATCGCACTCGGCCATCCTATCGGCTGCACCGGCACGCGCATCACGGTGACCTTGCTCCACGAAATGCTCAAGCGCAAAGCGCGCCGGGGCCTGGCCACGCTTTGCATCAGCGGCGGAATGGGCATGGCGCTGGCCCTCGAGAATTCGTTATAACGGAAGCAAGCAGGGCAGCAACGGCCCGGCAGATTGCGCCATATCGTGCCGGAAAGTCTCGCGGGGCGGGGTGGTGGCGCCGGATCGAAATTGTGCGGAGAGAACAACCGTGCCGGAATTTCACATCGACGGCAAAACGTACGAGGTGGATGACGGCGGCTTCCTGCAGGCGCCAGAACTCTGGAATGAAGAGGTGGCCAAGCACCTCGCGCGGACGGAACATGTAAACGAGATGACGGAAGAGCATTGGACGCTGGTCCGTTACATCCGCAACTACTACGAGCGCTACGGGATTGCTCCCATGGAGCGCAAGCTCTCTCGCGAAACCGGTTTCAGTCCTGAAAAGTTGTACCAGCTATTTCCCGCCAGAGGGGCCTGCAAGGTGGCTGGATTGCCCAGTTCCCACTGTGCTGTACACGCGGATGCTGCGGGTACGGGCTGCGGATGCTGCTTGATTTGCGCCCGATAGGGACGCCGGCGCTGGTTTGTCTTGAGTGCCTGCGCCTTAGAGTCTGCGTCAGAACTCAGTCGTCCCTCCGGAGTCTCTGTCGTAGCCCAGGTGCCGTCCCTTGCGGGACTTGATTTGTTCCACATGCGCCTACCCGGCACTGCCGTGCCGGGCTTTCCTGTTCCGCCGCTTCGCGGCTAGAAATTTTCCAATTGACGCGCCTCGTGACCTCGGGTACGCTCAGCATAATCTTGCCTAATCATATTGTGTATGACCTAATCATACACTTGAAAGTGCGCGGGCAAGAGTTCGGGAGGCGGATGATCATCCAATCCGTAGATCGAGCGGCCGATATTATCTCTCTCTTCTCTTCTTCCCAGACCTTCCTGGGTATTACCGAGATCGCCTCCGCGTTGAAGCTCAACAAGGGAACGGTTTGGGGGCTGGTTACCACCTTGGAGAAACGCCGCTTTCTGCAGCAAGATCCCGCCACCCGCAAGTACAGCGTAGGACCTAAGATTTTCGAGCTGGGCACGGTGTATCTCAGTCACGTAGAGATCAACGCCAAGGCGTCCCGTCCGCTGCATCGTCTCGCTAGCCGGACCGGCCTGAATGGCCGCGTCGCCATTTGGGAGAGCGGCGCGGCACTGATCACCTTGCTGGCGCTGCCCCGTTCGGAAGATTCCCTGTCGCACCAGATCGGCCCTCGCGTTCCCGCTTACTGCTCGGGGATTGGGAAAGCTCTGCTGGCCCACCTGGAACCGAAAGAACTCGACGAGTACTTGCGCCGGGTCAGTCTGGTCCGGCACACGCAGACGACGATCACAAGCCGCGACAAGCTGCGCGAAGATCTCGATAACACTCGCGAGCGTGGGTACTCGATCGGGCGGGCGGAGATGATTCCCGGCGTTGCCGCCCTGGGAGCGCCCATCTTCGACAGAACGCACCAACTCGCCGGCGCGATCAGCATCTCGCAGTCACCCGAGGTTGTGTTAGGCCGCCGCATGAAGAGTTTGGCGGCCGAGTTATTGGAAACGGCATTTCAGATTTCCCGCGAAATGGGCTGCTACCTGAGCGCCGGTGGACCCGAACGCGGCAAGCGCTAATTCCACAAGAATTAAAGAATGGAGTCTTCATACCATGGCAGACACGAGAGGCGACAAAACAGTTCTAAGGTCCCTTAGCTTAGGAGGTTTTTACGGCGGCGGCGCCGAAGGGATGGTGGATGTCAAGGACGGCAAGATCCTCCGTGTCCGCCCGTTCCGCTTCGACTGGAAATATGACCGGAATCAGATCAGAACATGGAAGCTGCAGAAGAACGGCAAGACGCTTGAGCCTACTTGGAAATCGCTTCCTTCCCCGTTCTCCCTGGCCTACAAGAAGCGCGTCTACTCTCCCAACCGGATCAAGTATCCGTTGATCCGCGTGGACTGGGATCCGAATGGGGAGAGGAATCCGCAAAATCGCGGGAAGAGCAAGTTCCGGCGCATCTCGTGGGATGAAGTGACGACCATCATCGCCAGCGAACTCCGGCGTGTACAGACGAAATACGGGTTCAACGCGGTTCTGCTGCAGGGCGACGGACATGGGGAGTGCAAGACCATCCATACGCCCCACGGCCAACCCGGGCCCCTGCTCGACCACATGGGCGGCTTTACCCTCCAGGTCCGCAATCCCGACAGCTGGGAAGGCTGGTATTGGGGAGCGAAACACGTCTGGGGGCAGGGTGTGCAGGGTATGTATTGGCCGGCCCACAACATCGTGAAGGACTCCACCGAGCATTCGGAGATGGTGTTGTTCTGGGGCTGCGATCCGGAAACAACCCCCTGGGGTTTTACCGGGCAGTTTGCCAGCCGCTTGATGTATTTCTGGAAAGACATCGGCATCAAGCAGATCTATGTTTGCCCCGATCTGAATTACGGAGCCGCGGTCCATGCCGATAAGTGGATCCCGGTACTTCCCAACACCGATGCCGCTCTTCAGTTAGCCATAGCCTATCTCTGGATCAAGGAGGGAACTTACGACAAGGAGTACGTGGCCACTCACGTCGTGGGCTTCGACAAGTTCTCGGACTATGTCATGGGAAAGGAAGACGGCATTCCGAAGACTCCCGAGTGGGCCTCGGGCAAGTGCGGAGTGCCCGAGTGGACCATCAAAGCCTTGGCCCGTGAGTTCGCGAAGAAGAGAACGTCGATCGCCCATTATTTTGGTGGCGGATATGTTCGCGGCCCCTATTCTCACGAGCCCGGCCGCCTGGAAGTTTGCCTCCTGGGGATGCAGGGCTTGGGCAAACCGGGAGTTCATCAGCATCAGCTCACATATTTCGGCATGCCCAGGAATGAAGGTCTGGCGGGCACGTCGTTCTGGAACCCGGAGATCATTGAGCGACTTTCCCTTACCGTTCTCTCTTCCATCGCCAACTGGCAGGAGTCGGCGTTGCCCAAGACTCTGGTCCATACCCATCTCAAGACGGAAGGAACATTGAAATTCAGCGGTGCCGGCGCCATTGAGGCGAACGTGGCCAACCAGTTCATGCCCTATGAGTTCCCTCTGCCGGGCGAGTCCCCTATACGGATGATTTGGACTGACACCCCTTGCCGCACCACCTGCTGGAACGGCGGGAACGAGACCGAAACGGCGCTGGGCACCAGTCAGGTGGAATGCATTGTGGCCCAGCACCCGTGGCTGGAAAACGATTGCCTCTTTTCCGACATCATCCTGCCCGCCAACACTCACATGGAAGTGGACGACATCGTTACCAACGTCAGACAGGGCGGACAATTTGCGGATGTCATGCTCTGCGAAAAGGCGGTGGAACCGGTCGGCGAATCCAAGAGCGACTACGAGATCGTTTACGAAATCGCCAAGAAGCTCGGCCTCGGAGAGCAGGTTTCCGAGAATCTCACCACCGAGCAAATCCAGCACAAGGTTTTCGGCTATATGTCTCTCGAGAAATTCATGACCTGGGAGGAGTTTAAGGAGAAGAAATACTATCTCTACCAAGTGGCCAAAGATTGGGAAGACGACCCGGCGGGCTTCCGGAAATTCTATGAGAATCCCGAGAAGCACCCGCTCGGGACTCCTTCCAAGAAGCTCGAATTTTACTCGGAGCGGCTGGCGAAGCACTTTCCGGACGACAAGGAGAGGCCGCCCAATCCGCAGTGGATCGAGAAGAGCGAGATGCATGACGAGAGACTATCGAGTCCGCGAGCCAAGCTCTATCCGCTACTGCTGATGTCGAACCATGGCCGCTGGAGAGTGCACGCGCAGTGCGACGACATCACCTGGACCAGAGAAGCTCCCACCTGCAAGATCACCGGGCCGGATGGGTATAAGTACGAACCGATCTGGATGCATCCTTCGGAAGCGGAGAAACGCGGCATCAAGTCCGGGGAGATCATCAAGATCTTCAACGAGCGTGGCATCGTGCTGGGAGGCGCGTACGTGACCGAGCGTCTTCGTCCGGGGGTTGCCTACATCGACCACGGAGCGCGGATCGATCCGATCATCCTGGGCAAGGTGGATCGCGGAGGCGCCATCAACACCATTGCGCCCAAGGGAACCACGTCCAAGAACTGCGTTGGCCAGGCCACCACCGGCTACCTGGTAGACGTCGCCAAAATTACTGGAGAGGAGTGGGACAAATGGCGCAAGGAAAATCCCGCGACTTTCGAAAGATCGTACGAAAAGGGCGCCGGTCTGCGCTTTGAAGCGTGGGTCGTTAAGGAAGGGGCAGAGAAATGAAAACGTTTGTCGTCGATCTTGACATATGTAATGGCTGTTACTGCTGCCAGATCGCCTGTAAGGACGAGCACGTCGCCAACGACTGGACTCCTTATGCCAAACCACAACCGGACTACGGCCAATTCTGGGTCAAAGTGCATGAGTCGGTTAGAGGCACGGTGCCCAAGGTCAAGGTGTCGTATGTCCCGCGGCTGTGCATGCATTGCACCGATGCTGAGTGCATGACCGTGTGCAAGCCCAATGCCATCTACCGGCGGGAAGATGGCCTCATCGTCATCGACCCCGCCAAGTGCACCGGCTGCAAGTTGTGCCCGGATGCTTGCCCTTACGACAGCATCTACTTCAACGACGGCCTCAACATCGCCCAGAAATGCACGGGGTGTGCCCACCTGCTGGATGACGGGTGGGACGTTCCCCGGTGCGTCGACTCCTGTCCGACTGGCGCCCTGCGGTTTGCCGAGGAATCCGAACTGCAGGACTTGATCCGCAAGGCGGAACCGCTGAAACCGGGCTCCAGCCCCGGGCGCGTGCACTACCTGAATCTGCCCAAGAACTTCGTCGCTGGAACGGTGTACGACCCGGTGGAGAAAGAAGTGATTATTGGCGCAACCTGCACCCTCACTGACCGGGAAACTAGCGAGTGCTTCACGGTGCAGACCGACAACTTCGGGGACTTTTGGTTCCGTGGTCTGGCGGACGGGCGCACGTACTCTATGACGATCGAGAAGGACGGCAAGACCAAGAATCTCGACAAAATCAGCACGGCCGCAGATACGAATTTGGGAGACGTGGCGATGCGGCTGTAAGATCCGTGATCATCACGGAGTCGCGGAGGAAGATCTCAGCCAGCCTCCCTCTCGGTGTCTCCGTTTCTCTCTCACCGAAGCTTTTCCCGAAACCGCGGTGGTGACCTGAGGGCCAACTGCAGTACTGGCGGAATCCGTTTCCCGTCGAAGCGCGGCGGTCATCCGTCTTAGCTCTTCGCTAAAAGGACAAAGGTCGTTTATGAAAACGGACGCAAGCCGCAACATCTTCAAGCGAGTCCTTCGACTATCTTCTCTTCTTCTCATCGCCACAAGCTGGACGCAAGCGCAGGTACAGGCGGCGCAGGCTGCCGCGCTGGAAAGTAAATTTGTCAAGCTGTATCCCGGCGTGTACACCGCAAAGGAAAAGGCTCTGGTAGCAAAATTTATTGCCGACAACAGGGCCATTGCGGATCGTGGTCCGGTGGACGTACAGGCTCTTATCCATGGAACACTCACCAATGGCACTCCGGGAATCGCCGGGACTTTGCCTGTAACCGAGGCAATGGTTCGTTACGACAATGAGAAGTACGACCCTGAGAATCTCGTCCTCAACGATGCCGAATATGCCAAAAAGCTGGGCTATGAGAACCTCGTTGCTTATCCCACTTTTGGCGCCGACGACGATCTCATCATGGCACCGTATCCACTCGCGGCACGAGATACACTCTTGGTCAGCCAGCTCAACCACAACATTAAAGTCTATAAGCCGATTTACCCGGGAGATACTCTCTATACGGTGATTAGTGCACGGGACTTCCTGGATATTACACCGCCGGAAGGATCCTATTACCGGTCCGTTGTCATCGTGAATCAGGCCAGCATTTACAACCAGAAGGGCGAAAAGGTCGACGACGCGATCTTTCGCGTTACCGAAAGCCTAAAGATTTATAAGGATGGTCTGGCGCCGAAGAACCCTGGATTCCAGGATATTTGGGAAGCCCCCAACTGGATGAGCCGTCCCGCGCACAAATACACCGACAAGGACTGGGAGTTCATCAAGAGCTTATGGGCCAAGGAGAAGCGGCAGGGTGCCACTCCGCGGTACCGGGAAGACGTCAAAGTCGGGGATGAACCTGCCTGGACCGTCGACGGCCCGATCATCGAGTCCGTTATGCCCACCAAGCCCTACGGCATGGGCGCCGGCGGCAGCCGCACCATGAAGAAGGAGATCATGGATCCGCAGATCTTCAAGACTATGGTTCGGGACGAAGATACCGGGATTTACCATCTGCCCAACCAGGCGGATTATACTCCGCCTGTTCCAGACCAAAAACCCGAAGAAGCTGCAGGCGGCTTTGCACCAGGCGCAAAAGACACTGGCGCCCTCGATACCAAAGACATCCACAAGCAGACGGACACCAGGGCCGTTCTGATCAACTATTTCGGTCGCGACATTGCCCTCCGCAACATTGACAATTGGATGGGAGACCACGGTACGATTACCGATGTCCGCTGGGGCATCATGGAGCCGCAGACTCATGCGGCTTATGGCAAGACCGTTCCCGCAAGCCCGCTCTCAGAGGACTTCCTCGCTCACGCCCCCTCGATGAAGGGAAAGCATATCAATGCCCACGGTTTGACCACCGATCTAGCCATCGTGAAGTCGTATGTCTATGACAAGTACGTCTGCGACGGCGAATTTTACGTTGACCTGGCTTGGTGGGTCGAGTCGATCGACGGTTATATCTGGGAAGCTGGCGGCGCCACGGTCAAACTCCCTTCTAAGAGCGTGAACTAAAGCGTGAATGGGCTGGGTATTAGAGGTGCCGGTCTCTGTCAAACAATCGGATTGTGCATGACGTCTGGCAACCGATTCCAAGGCGCAGTTGGCTTGTCTTGCTGCCTTTGTTTCGATGTTGGATAAACCGGAGATTGGAGCTTCGCCATTAGATCGGGCTTGAGTGCCTACCCGGGAGATGGAAACAGCGTCCGCATCTGCGCGAAGCCAGGGATATGTGACGCCGTACCTCCATCCACCACAATGTTCTGACCGTTAATATAGCGGGCTTCGTCCGACGCCAGAAACGCCACTACACAGGCGATATCGCGAGGAGTTCCGAGGTAAGGGGTCGGCGTTTCCGCCTCAACGATCTCACGAAATGAGGCGGGCAGAGTGTTGGCGACATTGTCCGTTAGTACGAGGCCGGGAGAAATTGTATTGCAGCGAATGCCGACCTTGCCATGCGACGTGGCAATGGACCGCGTCAGTTGAAGAATGGCCGCTTTTGACGCGCTGTAGGCGGCCTGAATCAGGCTGCCTTGCATTCCTAGATTGGAAGCGGTGTTGAGAATGGATGCACCTGCGTGTCGCGGGATGTGAGGCAGGGTGTACTTGCAGCACAACATTGTGCCCCTGACATTCACGCGAAACGTGCGATCCCACACTTCGACGTCCATGGACTCGGTCGCGCGGGAAACGTTCCGGCAAAAGATCGGCCGCGTTGTTGTGGAGCACGTCGATGTGGCCGAAAGCCTCGACGGTGGTGCGAACCATGGTTTGGATCTGTTCTTCCTCCCCAAGGTCGACAGCAATGGCCAGGGCCTTCCCAGCCTTAGCGGCAATGGTCTCCGCAACCCGTTTTGCCCCCTTCGAGGTTGATGTCCGCAATTGCGACTTTCGGGCCCTGTTCCGCCAGCAGGCATGCGGTCGCAGACCCGATTCCGCCTGCACCTCCCGTGACCAGTGCGACCTTGCCGGTTAACAGAAGCATGAGGTCTTCCACGTTCGAACGGGTTGCTTGCTATCGTAACGACCATCACATCAGATTGCGGTAAAAGCGCCTTAGAACGCTCTTGCAGACCTGCAAATCGCTTTCCGGGATTCCCTTTTGCGCCTCCTCGAGGATTGCGGAGACCAGGTCAGCAACCTCCGACATCATGTCACGGCCCTTCTTCGTGAGAAAAACCAGTTTCTCTCGCCTGTCGACTTGGCCCGGCATACGAACGATCAGTCCCAGGGACTCGATGCTGGATAGCACTCTGGCCATCGCGGTTTTGTCCTTGTCGAGCTTTTCCGTGAGCACATACTGAGGAGAGCCGTTTTGATCCCAAACGTGCACCAGCACGGAGAACTGCTCTGACGTGATCGGCAGTTTTCGCCGGGAAAGTTCCTGGTTGATCCGCCTTAGCACCGCTCGGGAAGCATTACTGGCGAGGTGGCCCAGGGATTCGTCCAGCGCGTAGGTCGATGTTTTTTTGGGCATAAGCAAGAACAGTTGTATACTACAACTGTTTCCGGCAGCAGGCAACACTTGCACGCTCCGGCTTGCCCATTTCCGCGGTGGGCGGCTGGCCCGCAATCGTCTGGAAACGATAGCCCAGAAGGGTTCGTGAGGCGGGAAGGGCAGGGTAGAAGACGACCCACAAAACCACCCACAAAACCATTGACAAACTCTGGTATTGTATGTAATTTTACATACACGCTCGGCGGGTCAGGCTATGGCAATCGCCGCCGCGAAAGGGATTTCGACAAATGAAACGGCCGTTAGAAGGGATTCGCGTTCTAGACATGACCGCCTGGCTTTCGGGCCCCTACGCCATGGAGATCGTCGCATATCTGGGAGCGGAGGTGATCAAGCTCGAGAAAGCCGACGGCGGAGATGCGGTACGGGTCAACGGGCCTTATTTTGGCCCGAACGGAATCGTCTTCGAAAAGAAAGATCCCAGGGATTTGTCTCTGTGCATCCTGAAGCGGGCGCGCGGACGGAAGAGCATCACTCTGAACCTGCAATCGGAAAAGGGCAAACAGATCTTCCGGGAACTGGTCAAGAAGTTTGACGTGGTCACGGAGAATTTTGCCCCCGGAACCATGGAAAAACTCGGCATCGGTTACAACGATCTGAAGAAGATCAAACCCGACATCATCCTCTGTTCGATCTCCGGCTTTGGCCAAGATGGCCCGTATCGGCGCCTGCCGGCCTTCGATCCCGTGGTGGAAGCCATGAGCGGGGTCATGGAGGTGACGGGCTACCCCGAGAACCCTCCCGTAAGAATGGGGGTAGCGGCCGGGGACCTGGTTTCGGCTCTCTACATGGTCATTGGCCTGCAAGCCGCGCTGCGCTACCGCGAAAAGACCGGCATCGGGCAGGCGGTCGACATCTCCATGATGGATAGCCTGGTCTCTTTTCTTTTCGACGAATCGCTGGATGTCTATGTCGACCGCGGAATTCCGATCCGCACCGGCAATCGCCGGCTGCGCCTCACCCCGTTTAACTCTTACCCGGCCAAAGATGGTTATGCAGTGATTTGCAGCGCGGCCGATTCCCACTGGTCCGCCCTGCTGAAGGCCATGGGGCGGCAGGACCTGCTGGACGATCCGCGCTATAAAAAGCTCGATCAGCGCATGGCGAATGCCGATGAAGTGGATGCCCTAGTGGCGGCTTGGACCATCACCAAAACGAAACAGGAAGTGGTCGATACTCTGATTAAACATGGCGTCGCCACCGGCGCCGTGGCCACTATTCCGGAAGT
>Ga0209517_10001615_pt1 | contig 33612 bp, 30 predicted proteins | sample PeaSoiMetSII2010_FD_187695 | JGI IMG/M metagenome (GOLD analysis project Ga0209517, IMG submission 187695) | Peat soil microbial communities from Weissenstadt, Germany - SII-2010 (SPAdes) (version 2) | ecosystem: Environmental > Terrestrial > Soil > Wetlands > Peat | place: Germany... | reverse complement strand
AGGAACAATTCTCGATCTGGTGGAACTTAATCCTAGTGTCTTTGGCCGCAAAGCTAGACGCAATGGCTTTAGATCTGTCCTGCGAACCAAAGTCGACGATGATGAATTCGAAGTTCCTGAACGTCTGGGCGAGGATGCTCTCGATTGACTCGGCTAGGAAGTGATCCACGTTGCAGACTACCATTACTACTGAAACCAAGGGCTTCATCAATTCGTCAGTAGCGGAGTCTAGAGAACCATCAAACAGAACAGACGGCACCCCTCGGACGACGGAACCAGCCAAAAACGCAACGAAACAAAAATATCGCCGCCACAACAGCGGACAAACCGCAAAGCACGACTCCAACGGGATCCCACTCCTGAGGGAGTTGCAAGGGATTGCCAAACCGCAGATCAATAAACGCGACGAGAGCACCGAAGGCCAGAATGCGCGGGGCAGAAAGACCGTCGAGGAGCCGGTTCCACACACGGAGCACGCTACCGGCCTGAGATTCGAACGCCGACCAATCGGCCACGGCTGCATAGGCTATGATATTTCCCACAAACGCGATTTCCATGGTCAACGCAATGCCCAGGTGGAAGAAGCACGCCAGGGCGGACACCACCCGGAATGCCTGTCGCCGGACGACCGTTACTAGAAACGCTGCCTCGATGGCGACTGTAGTGTAGTCGAAGAACTCCCAGAGCACCCCCGATTTGATGCGGAGCAGATGCTCGGCGAACCAGTTGGCGCGTCCGGTGACGAAGACGTTGTATAGCATGTGCGCCCGCACCGCGTGCGAATGCGGGTCCAGCCATCCGCTTGAGGCCTTCGGTAGAGCCGCGGTCATCATCGCCATGCCCACCATCACCGCTACCAAAGCTAATGGCCAAGCAGCGGTCGCCTTTTCTATCCCGCTACCAACCACGGCGCGTTTCGCATCCATCGAATAGCCATTACCCCATCCAGCCCACTGCATGACGAGCGGTATGAAGATCAGGGGAATATCATGGTCAATTTTGCCAAACGAATAGGCCCAGTAGTCGCCAATTAACAGGAGGAGTGCGAAGCTGATAGAAGCGACTCGGGTCCTATATCCAAATAGCAGAAACACTGCTGCGATGATCGCCAAAGTATTAAACAGAAGAAAGAACCAAGGTCCTGGGAAGGAAGTGAAAAATAGCGTCAATCCGACGGGAGGATTAAAGAACGAATGCGGAAGAGTTGAGACCCAGAGATGGAGCGGTAGGTAAATGAGGAGGTAGGCCGCGAACAGGATTCGGTAAATCCCGAGACTCGACGTGACGGCTTTGTACTCCTCGAAAAGGAAGTGATCGATGTCCAGCCACCTAACAGTCACTCGAATTGCACCTCGCGAATACGGCTAGAGTCCTCGATGATTCCTGGTGAGGCGCGGTTCACATTGAAGACTTCCTCATACCAGATGAAGGTGACCACTCTCGGTCTTTTCGATGAGCAAAGCGCCTCAATCCGCATCTGAAGCCACTCTTTGGTTTCTGAATCGAGTGTTTTCTGCGCATTCCTGACGCGGCTCAAGGCACGGCCGGGAAACAGGCGAGCCTTCAGGCTGTGCGGCGGCCACAGCTCCGGCGCGGAGGGAGGAGGGCTGAACATTTGCTTCAGGATCGCACTGCGATGCGCGCTCGACACCTCAGACAACAGATCAGAGGTAGAGACCCAACCTGCGCTGTCGTCTTGGAAGACGACCTTACATTTGACGTTACCAAATCGAATATTCCCGTCTCGATCCGTCAGCGTTCCACCAAAGCCGGGCATCAGCAACGCTGGATAAGGTTCGCCGAATTTGGCGCTGATGGCGCCCTGGAGAATCTGCCAGAAGATCAGGGCTGCAAATAGGAGCTTAACGTGTGTTCGACTCACTCATCTCGTCCTGTTATCCGTGAAGTTCGACGCCTTCAAGCAGAAGTCCACAGCCGCGGTGCCCGGTCTTCTTCGTTTCAGCAGCCTGTCAAGCGTCAGCGCAAGAATGGCTACACCGGGAATGCGGAATGCCCCCATCCACCAGCCAAAGGCATAAAAGCAGCAACATCGTTCGCCGCCAAGCTTTGGAGGCGCCGATGTACAAGGGATCAGACATGCGGCAACCGCTGTAAGGGAGAGTCTGCGTACTGAGACGATTAGTGTCTTCTTCCGGTACGGCGGCACCAAGCGATGGCTTGCGATATAGTGGCGCCTGGATTCACCGCTTGGTCCAAGAGTTCGCGGCCGACCTGGAGTGCCAAATAGGACCTATCGATCATCTCCCCTACCGTGCGCAGGCCAGTCTTGTGGTATTGCCAAAACGCCGTCTCTCGGAATCGTAAGGCTTCGCGGGCCAATGTCCGGTAATATACCAGCCTGGCCCTTTTTTTGAGAGCGCGGGCTTCCTCAGCGCCTAGAAACATATCGGCAAACCGCTGGACAACTATGTACCGGTCGAGTGCGTCAGGCTGAAACGTGCGGAAACCAGCAGTGATCGATTCGTTGACGTTATCCACTCTCAGGAAGGACAGAACCTGGTGAACAAAGCCGAAATCCCAATCTCGAAGGATCTCCATGCACTTCTCGGTGTCCTCATGTAAGAGGTCTTCCCGGTAAAAAGGCCGGCCGGCGCGCACCAAAGCCGAGCGGTACATGACAGTTGTGGCCGAGCCAAAAACGAACACCCCGGTCCGCAGAACCAGTCGAGCCATTTCCTTGCCTGGTAGCACCGGCGTTGGATAAGGGAGCCCGGCGCCGCGGACGGCGGTCCCTTTCAAATCGTAGGAACTGACGAGTCCGATCGAATCGGAGCGGCTGAAAGCCTCGACCATCAAACGGAGGCATTCCGGAAAAATACAATCGTCGGCCTGCACAATCTTGCAGTACTGGCTAGCATCGGAGATTCCCATTAATGCCCGATTGTAGTGTTGTGGCTGCGAAAGCAGCTCGGGTTGCCTGATTAGGCGAATGCGCGAATCCCGGCGCGCATAGGACTCAGCGATCTCGAGGGATCCATCACTGCTTCCATTATCAGAGAGAAGGTACTCGAAGTGCGAGTGTGTCTGGGAGAGTACGCTTTCGATGCATTCGCCAAGATATGATGCGGTGTTGCGAAACGGAGTAACTACACTAATAAATGGCGCGATCACCTATTATATAGTTCCGCTGCGGACTCGGCCGCCTTACTTTGACCTTCTTGGCGAGGAATCTCAGGCGCTCGCGAGCCGACACGCTCCAACCAAATCTCGCGCCAATAAGAGTAAATGCTCCTGGGACAGAACATGCGGCAATCGCTAAAGCGCGACTGGCATATTACCGAATCAAGAATCACGGCTGGTGTCTTGAATTCGAGCATGGTTCCAGTTTTCTCATTGATGATCTTGGCGACCCGCTTCTGAACACGATAGGTACCGCCACAATACGGGACCTCTTCCGCATCGAAATACAGGCCGCGATTCCGGCTCCGGGTATTGAGCGTTGCCAGAATTTCATTGTGTGACTTGATGCGAACCAGTTCCCCTGGCTGAAGGTTGAGAGTACCGCTGGGAGTGGGTGCGCCGTGGGGGATTGTCCCCGTTTTTCGCGGGAAGGGCGTTCCGCGCCAGAGCGGATGAAACCGATCATAAAATCGCTCCATCAAACGGCCGATTCGACCCCTACGCCTGCGAACGTTGTAATACAGCGAATAGATTCCGCCGCAGATAATGCGCCACAATCCGACGTTGCCCGAAAGATAGTCCTCGATATACTGGCTAATCTCCCACCACTCCAGGTTGCTACTGGCGTAAGGAAGTTGAGTGGCCTGGCAGACGTACGCGCCCGCTCCACCAACCGGATGACTTCCGCGGGTCGAGGCTGTTACCTGGGATTCGGTACAGCCGGCCTCCTCGGCGGACTCTGCACCGCCGGGTTCGGAAGAGGTAGCCGCCGTCCGCGTGCCGATGGGCTTAAGCCACGCTTCCTTCCAAAAGATCAGGCATCCGGCCTGACACCCATCGTGGCCGCTTCCATCGCAGCGCGTATCCAGGTGGACAGTTCGATCCAGCCGGCGTCCGCGAACCGGAAATACCGTATCACAAGTCTTGTGCGCGCGTTTGTAGACTTGGTACCTCTGGCCGCAGAACGCAAACATTTCAGGCATAAATGGCATGCCATCGAGCTGCGCATTGCGGTCGAGGGTCCGCAAGATGTCTTCCTTGCTTCGGACCTCCACCCAGTCACCCACGCAGAAACTGGAATTGCTGAGTCGCATCTTAAAACCTCAGTTGAACCCAGGCCGCATCATGGAAGCCGGGCTGCAACCGTACGCCCTCCTTCATCATCCAACGCCGCCGATGGCCCATTGCGAATTTCCTGACGGACTACTTTTGGAAAACAATTCACCCCTCCACGCATGTCTGAATCCGATGTAACATAAATGGTTCCGGCAGGTTCCAGTACGTCGTATTCAGTCTCGGTATCGTGCCGAAAAGCGGCGACGCAAGCGCGAAACATCCCACTGCCGAAATTCAGGGTCACTTCAAACGTGCAGCTAAACACTTGGCCGGGGTCGAGCGTGACATTTCCATATCCGAGACGTTCATTCGAAATGTTGGACAACTGGTAGTGATGCTCGTCCCAGTAGTACAGGATCACCGCTAGCTTTGGACACTTCCGCCGGGCCGTAATTTCGACGTCTACCCATGCTTTCTGCCCCGACCTGTAGCGAACTTGTTCGCCGAGTTCGTCGCGGAAAGTGACTTTCGTGATGGTTGCCGGCCCGTCCGCAGTTTTCCGTTTCGCGCCCTGGTTCACGTACCGCCTGAGAACGTCCTCGGTTGGCCCCAACATCTCCACTCGCCCACGATCGAGCAATAGACACGATGTGCAGAACTCTGCGACTGCTTTGAGGCTGTGGGAGACGAACAAGACTGTCGTGCCCTTGTGCATTACCCCCTTCATCCTGTCGATACATTTCTGTTGGAAGACGAAATCGCCTACGCTGAGGACCTCGTCTACAAGCAGGATGTCAGGGTTGACATGGGCCGCCACCGAAAAGCCCAGGCGAGCGTACATTCCCGAGGAGTAACGTTTGACGGGCATGTCAAGGAACTCAGAGAGTTCCGAGAACTCGACAATCTCGTCGAACTTCGCCTCGATTTCGGCCCGGCGCATACCTAAAATCGTGCCGTTCAGGTAAATGTTCTCGCGGCCGGTCAAATCCGGATGAAAACCAGCGTTTACCTCGATGAGAGCCGAAAGCGTGCCTTTGAGCTCAATCCGGCCGGTGGTTGGTTTCATAATCCGGCTAATGAGCTTGAGCATGGTACTCTTTCCGGCACCATTCATCCCCACAATGCCCAGAGCCTTCCCCCGGGGGAGTTCGAACGATACGTCTTGCAGGGCCCAAAATTCCTGTTTCAGTGCCGCGGTTGAGTGCCGGCCCATGACGCGGCGCGCCAAGGCTGGAACCAGATCTCGCAAGGAATCATGAGATTCTCCCTTGCGAAATTTCTTCGACACATGTTCCATCCGTAACGCAATTTCGGACATCGATCAACCTCGGCAGAGCGTCTTGTTGGGCATCGTCAGATGCTCTCCGCGAATGTGGGTTCGGCTCTCTTAAAGAGAAGGTAACCAACGATCATGGTGGTCATGGCAAAGACGAGGCTGTAAAGTACGGGGGTCCAGTCGGGAGCTTGAGACCGCACGATTGCAGAGATGCCCTCCAAAAGCGGGGCCACCGGATTGAGCAACAACCATCGGCCCAATCGGCCCATCATGGCGACGTCATAGAATACCGGCGTCACAAAAATTGCGAATGTCAGCACAACTTCGACGAGGTATTTCACGTCGCGGAAGAAAAGACTGCCTGCCGAGACGAGGAATCCAATGCCGACTGCCATCATAATCATTATAGCCAGCAGCGGTACGGCCCACAGCAATCGGAAGCTTAGGCCTTGCCTGGTGATGACTATGGCAAGAAGTAAGACGGGGCTGGCGATGCAAAGATCAAAGAGCTGCGCCAGCACGGCGGCCAGAGGAAAAATTTCCTTCGGAAAGTAAACTTTGGTGACTAGGTTCGTGTTTCCGATCAGACTCGAACAAGAGAACCGGATCGAGGAGATAAGAAACGCCCAGGGGACGGACTTCGCCGCCACGCTGATCACGTCCGCCAGGTCCAACGGTTTGTGGGCGCTCAGGGAATAGGCGTATCGAACCAGGACCCCCGAGGAGACAATCAGCGTCGGCATGAAAAGGGCCCAGAGCAGACCCATCACCGATTGCTTGTAGCGAACGAGAATATCACGACGGACGATCATCATGAGTAAATCCCGGTAATTGTAGAGTTCGCGCAGATTCGTCTTCATCGTGTGCTGCCGCGTCGATCAACCAGCCGAAGGTAAGACCTCAAAAATCTCGTAATTACCGTCTTGATGGATCAACCGAAACAGACTGCCATATGCTTGCAAAAGCCTCTTAAAACAGACGTCCTCTGCAGGCAGCCAATAACTGTTGGAGTGATGTACCACCAGGAGAAGCGCGACATGAAATCGCCTAACGCCGTCCATCAGAACCTGGGGGTCAGAGATTGGCGGAAACCACACCACCCGGCGCCGGGTATAGTGAAAGACAGTGTCCTGCTCCCGGGCCATGATCACACGGCCGGATGGTTGATTCGCCTGTATCCACTGCGCTGCCTTGATTTCTGGATAGAACTCCTGGTGCGTCACATCAGGGTGCAGATTATAACGACCGTAAGCGACTTGAACTTGAATGCCAGATGCGACAATGACCAATGCTCCCAAAGTGGCGACCGCCCGCAAAGAAATCGAGATCCGTGGCCAGGGCAGCCGGTTGAACCACTCGAACGCAGATGTGGGGACCAGTAACAATCCGAATCCGATGGCGACCAGGACACCCCAGAACAAGACCGACGCAATTGGCTGGACGTGGTCCATTCTGGCGTGATTCACTTCCGTTGGGAACGTCGCGACATGTAGGGCAAATGCAGCCGACGCCGAAGTCAAGATGGATCCAGAAACAATTGCCAACAGACCAACCACCTTTGGGGCACGACGTGAGCATTCCTTGAGAGCTTGTAGCCCCCGCCACAAGTAAAGACAGGCGAGTGGCAGTACCGGAAACAGAAAGCGTTCACGGAAATCCCACGGCCAAACCAAGAAAATGCACTCTCCCCACAAAAAATACCAATCGTGCAATTGGCCGCCATTACGGAGTGAGTATGCCAGACCCACAACGATCAGGATCAGAACCCCGCAGATGGCGGGCGACGACCAAAACGGGCTGATATGCTTTCGCGTAAGCATTTCCCCAAAACCCACGGTCCGGCTTATTATGTTGCGCCCAATACGAGCTGGAATATCGGCTATACTTGCCATGCCTAGTTCTGGATGTTGGCCGTCTTTCACCTTGAGCTGAGAAAGGTAGGACTGTGGGTAGCCAGGTAACTGCGGCCACTCCAGGGCTTCATGGCGTTGAGCCCACACACTCCAGCCGAGTTGTGCCGTCATTCCTAAAATTAGAGGGATCGTGAAATACCTTAGCCGTCGCCAGCCCGTTTCTGGAGCCGCTAAAAATGATGCAGCGATCCACGTGCCGAGGCCGATGAGCAGAGCGATCCCGACGGAACGGATCAAAACCGCTAGCGCCAGAACAAGACCGAGGACCAGGGCCCATCCAATCACTGCCTTACCATGCGGGCCACTGTCGATCTTCAGTGCTAGCAAAAGGGCAAGCATGCTCGCCAGGAAAAATGGCATCTCTGGGAACACCAGTCCTGTGTTGACACCAAACAAAGACGGCGATGAGCCCATCAACAGGCACGCCACCGCGGCCAAACCGCGGCTTTCTACGCGACGGAGAAGTTCGTAAGCGACGAGGAGACCTAACGCTGTGGATACGGCGAGCACCGGAAATAGAGTCGCTGGGCTCAGACCCGCAAATCGTCCTACCGCGGCCAAAATCAGAGGGAAGCCTGGCGGCAGCGTCGCTTCTGGCAAGAAGTCGAATTGGTATGACCCGCGTTCAAGAATGGATTGTGCGAGATCCGGGTACCCTGGGTCGGAGACAAAGTCCGAGGTTCGGACGTAGTGTGTGAATTGAAAGGCTCCAATGAGGAGGATCACGGCGTAAACCAATAGGTCAACGCCGCGTTTTGCGCGGCCCACGATACGCTCGCGTTGGATCGTGCCGGGAATCTTCATCGCTCTGTTGAGTCCTGGAATTCGCGCTTTGACTCGCGTCAGTGTGTTGCCTGGCTCGGACGTTCCAGTTTCCTTGCCACCACGAGGCGGTACTGACCAATTCCGGCCAGTTCCTTGAGACGTCGCAAGGCTGCGGCCACGCGTGGACCAACGGCCCCATTGAGCCGCGGCGAATTGATGAGCCGCAGAATGCCGAGGTTCCCTCTTGGCATGATTGTGTACGAGCGCTCGATGGTGAACCCCGCCGTCTGGATCAGCGCATGGAGTTCACTCCGCGAAAGCCAATGACTCACCGGACCGTTCTGCAGCGGTTGCGCCGCAGTGCGTTTAATCCGGTTGTAAACGAGTGGGTTGATGGTGGTGAGGACAAGCCGCCCGGAATCTCGCAAGCTCTGTGCGATTTTTACGAGGACCAATTGAGGGTCCCGGAAGCACGAGATCGCGTCTACACACACTGCAACGTCGACAGGCTTTGGTAGTAAGGGCCATTCGTGGAAATCGGCCGCCTCGTAGGTAGCCGAGGGTCGACCGGCCGGGCCAACCAGTTGCTCACCCTTTTGCCTTGCAATCTCAATGGCGGCGGGTGAAATATCGAGGCCATGATAGCGTGAGTATGTCAAGAGCCGAGAAAGCGTTCCGGTTCCACAGCCGACTTCCAGCACGGAGCAGGGTTCGGCTTTCGTTATCGCATTGATGACCGCCGACGCCCGGATGAAAAGCTCGGTGGAGGTCGCGTCGCGGCCGTCTTCGCTTCGATAGGAAGTATTCCATAAATCCCACCACGGCTGCTCGCTCATCTCGCGCGATCGGTCCGGAATTGGGGGTGAAGTCCGCATGCTTCTCCTGGTTGTCGCTGATGTTCAGTTTAACCTTCCAGTGACTGGCTCGCTAGTCAGCAGCCAGAACCGAGGCGGCGAGCCAAATCAGGGCAATGCATGCTCCGGCAAGATAGCTCGCTTTGTCCTTTAAGCTGAATATCAGCGGGTCTTCAGCCACGTCGCCGCGGTTGGCGAGAATCCAGATTCTGCCAAACCAGTAGAGGATCACGGGGCATGCCAGCCACAGGTAAGCGGGTGCCCGGTAATGACCCCGGACCTCGGGACTGCTAATGTACAGTGCAAAAACAACGACCGAAAGGATACCGCTCGCTGTGCCCAACGCGGCAATAACCGGCAGGTCCTGTTTCCGATAGCCGCGGCGCCCCGGCACGCTGTGCTGTTCAGGAAGCGTGCGCAATTCACCGAATCGTTTGACGAGAGCAAGGCTATAGAACAGAAAGAGACAGAATGCGATCGTCCATGGGGAAATCACGATACCGGTGGCCGCGCCCCCAGCCATTACACGGATGGCGTACAGTATGGCTAAACTGACCACGTCGGCAAGCAGGCGGGTTTTGAGATGAAACGAATAGAGGAAGCCCATGACTAGATATGCGGCGATCCACAATTGCGCTGGAACCGGCATTAACGATGTGACCAGTAGACCGGAGAAGCCCAGGCCCAAGAGCAAGAGCAGCCCGGTTCGAATGGAGAGATCGCCCGAAGCGAAGGGACGCCGGCGCTTTTCAAAATGCTGGCGGTCCGCTTCAAGGTCGAGCAGGTCGTTCCATACATAGGTGAACGAAGCGGTGAGACAGAAGGCGAAGAGCGTCAACAGCGCGTATTTCCACGCGCCCGCATCTCTCACGCGGTGCCCCAGAAAAATCGGCAGAAACACGAGGAGATTTTTGGGCCATTGGTGGACACGAATGCACCGGCCAATCCTGCTCAACGACCGCCCTTCTTGCGGGAATCTCCCGAAGACTTTTATGCCGCTCTGTGCAAGAGCTTTCAGCACCGCTGGGTCGGTGCCGATTACGATGGCTCCAATTGACTCCTTCCAGATGGGCAGGTCAGCCGCGCAGTCGCCCAAATAGACAAAGTCGGTAGTGAGCTTTTTGATGGCCTCCAGTTTTCTGGTTCCTTTGCAGTTAACGGACCCGTCGCTAGCTACAACGTGACTAAAAAGCTGGAGGTGCTGAGCCACGCCACGGGCCACGAGTTCATCTGCAGCGGTCGCCAGAATCAATGGCCGGCCCGCATTAGCCTCATCCGACAACAAGGCCAGCACCTCTTCCCGGTACGGTAGCAGACGCGGATTTGAACTAGCCAACCCAGCAATCCTTCGCTTGAATCCGGCACGGCTAACAACCAAGCTGCAACATGCCCATAGACACTGCAGAGGGTGCGCCCGGAAAGCCAGCCACAGCCCCTCCCAAAGAGTATCGGACTTGATTAGTGATCCGTCGAGATCGACACACAGGGGCACGTGGATCGCGAGGGGCAATAACGGAAAGCCTCTTTTAGTCGAGCGACTCTCAGTGGCAATCATTCAAAACTCGCTCTTTTGACCAAGCCAGCCGTGTCGTCCGGCAAAACCGCATAGACAACCGTGTTGACCGACTGATAAACCAGCTTAAAGGTCCGCGGGATTTTTTCAGACTTGGGATCCATCAAGAATTCGAATTGTGGTGGATCGTGCAGTCCCCCGAGCCGATCCTCCCCGGTTCTTGTATAAACGAGATAATCTGACTGAAGGTTTGACTCGTCCATATTGGATGGATATTTCGGCGCATAGTGCCGCAATCTCGCGCTGACGCCTTCATAGCGCACCAGACCTTCCACCGAACCGGTATAGTCGGAGGGTGTGGCAAGGTACTTGGCGCCCACGTAATAGGCCCGAGCTGGATCGAGAGCCATAATCACTTTGGAAGCGATGTGGGGATCGTACTGTTGGAGCGCAGTGGTGACACCGCTGGCATCTGCAAGCGGCCGATCGAGGGGCTCCTTGTAATACGCCCGCATCATCTGGGCGCACAACACAACATTCACAATGAGCAACGCTCCAAGCGTACACTGGACGACGCGCCAGTTTCGACGCTCGGGATTGGTTTTCTTCAGCCACTGTAGGAAGTCGAACACAAATGCTACGCCGATGATGACCATCCATGGCGTCCACGGCAGTAAATAGTACACATTTGTATACGCTTGCGACACTACAAGCACCGACGCGGCCAGCACCGCAGACACTCCCAGCAATTGACTCGGTCGCAGCCGAAACATGCTCAGCAGGATCCCGGGCACGGCGAACACCGACAGGGCTCCTGTCGACCTCAACAATATGTCGCCGCTCTTAGGAAGGTTTCCGATGATGTTTCGCACGTAGCCGGTGAAATGATATCGAAGAATATCGCCTATACCGTTGATCCGGGAATCTGCCGCCCAGCGCCACAAGATGTGCAAAGAATTGGTGGACCAGCCGAATACGCCTACGCAGACGTTTAGATAATTCAGATTGTGCAGAGGCGAGCCATTGTACTTGGCATTGTAGTACCACCATGGCACCGATACTGCTGCAAAACCCACACAGAGCAAAGCGGCATATCCAAAGGACCTCCTGAGGTGTTTCAGCGAAATCAGCCCGATGCACAGGAGAAGCATGACATAGCTCGTATAACGCGTCAGACCCGCAAGCCCACAGATCAAACCCAATAGAAATAGACGGCCGGCTTGTGGTTCCTTGGCCGCGCGCAAGAAGAGGAGCAGTCCACAGTTGAAAAGCATGGCATCAAGCATGTGGTTGTCGGCCTGCAGAGCCTCATTCACGAATAGGGGACTCAAGGCCAGAAAGACTTGAGTCCATAGACCCACTCTCTGAGAGCCGCTGAACTCAACGGAGAGGTCGTATGCGACCAAGAGGAGCACTGATGCGGAGAGGATCGAGATGAGCTTGCCGGCCATAAAACCGCTGGTGAATAGTCCGCCGATGCCCATCAGCAAGGAGAATAGCGGGGGGTAGAACTGCGACGCCCACCCGTGATAGCCAAGGCCCGTAACGAGCTCATGACCACTGAAAAACTCCATGACGCCCGTCCACTCATTGAAAATGCTATGGAGGGGGGACAGGGAAAGGAGCGTCATGCCAAACAACAGAGGTAACCAGGCACGTTGGTGTCGCAGCAGTAGATTCGATGTATTGTCGGTCTTCATTGTGGGGCTCTTCTCTTCATGGAGGCAGGCGATTACCTGGAGCGTCAATTGTATTTTCGGTTCACCGGCTTGACAGGACGTCCGAGCAGGTAGTTCTGGACCTCGCCATCGAGTGCCCTTGCGTATACGGAGAGAGCCTGATCGACGGTGTCGATCGTGCGATCGATATCATCGTCTGAGTGAGAAAAGCTGACAACAAAGGATGGTGCCAAAACGCCGCCGCGGATCAACTCCTGCAGGAACAGTGTACGAAAACTCTGCGAAGGTTGGCCGTCTGCGTCCTTCGTCCGATAGACCAGATTACAGGGCCGTCCCGCCAGCTCGAAGTGGCTGGTTACGCGGTGACGCGCAATACTCTGATTGATGCCGGCAAGAAGACGGTTGCCTTGGCGGTAGAGCCGGTCGATGACGTTGCATTTCCTGTAGACGTTTAAGGTTTCGTGGGCTGCTGCCAATGCGTGCGTCTCGGCGCCGTGGGTTGTCGAGAGCAGGAAGACACGTTCTTTGTCGTGATCCAGTCCACCGAGCCGCATGATTTCGCGCTTACCCACCAATGCTGCAAGGGCGAAGCCGTTGCTCATCGCCTTGCCGAAGGTGGAAAGATGGGGCACGACACCGTAGGTTTCCTGCGCGCCGCTCAAATGCCAGCGGAAGCCGGTGATCATTTCGTCGAGAATGAGAAGGCTGCCATTCTTATCGCAAAGCTGTTTGAGGTAGCTAAGAAAGCCGTCCGCAGGCTCTTCGGCAGTTGCCGCCTCGAGGACCAGACAGGCAATGCGGTTTGGGTAAGCCGCAAAAAGCTCCTCGACACTCTCGATGCTATTGTAGTGAAACGCCACCGTGAGATCTTGGATCTCTTGCGGGATGCCCGCATTGATCTCAGTCTTGCCGATGAACCAGTCGTCCACAGAAAAAAAGGGCTGTTCGGCACAGATGGCCACCAGATCCCGGCCCGTATAGGCACGTGCCAGTTTGACGGCGGCCGTTGTGACGTCTGACCCGTTCTTGGCGAACTTGATCATGTCCGCGTTCGGCAGGACGCTCAGCAGCTCTTCGGCGTACTCCACCTCAATGCTGGCAGGGCGCGTAAAATTCGCGCCGAGCAGCATTTGCCGGTGCGCTGCTTCGACGACCGGCTCAAATGCATGCCCCAGCGTTACTGCCCTGAGCCCCATGCCATACTCAATGAACTCGTTTCCGTCGGCATCCCAAACGTGGCATCCCTTTCCACGAACAATGAAAAGAGGCGATTGTTCCGGGTACTGGTCATCTCCCTTCGAGTAGGTATGAGCACCTCCGGGGATGATGGCGTGGCTCCTCTTTTGAAGGCGGCGCGACTCAGAGAAGTCCGCGCCCACTCCATGACAGGTATGGCCGGCAGTGTCCGTCATCGCGCTCCTACCTGGCTCTCGAAATACGGAGCAATCGCTCCCTCTGGAAGATGGATAAAGTCTTTCGCCCGGATGTAGTCGTGCATGGTACTGCCTGTACAGGCGGAATCGATGTTTGGCGCTCCGTACTTGCTCGAAACGTCGTCCAGGTTCACGGTTCTGAAGTCGATGCTGTAGCGCACCAAGCCGCTGGTATTCGGAACGGTCGAATGCAGTTGCGCCGCCGAAAACATCATCACACCCCCCAAGTCAGGTACCAGGCACAGTTGCGGGTCGGGTTCCAATGCAATTTGCGGACGCGGCTGCACCCGAGTGTCCGACTTGACGTGCTGCGCTGCGTTTTGCCTGCTGGTGCGGTTCCATTCCTGATAGTTGTAGGTGTGCGAGCTATTTGGCACAGCCCTGTCCCAATAGTTAACGTGAAACGCCATTCCGTTTTCGGGACAGATCTCGTAAACCGGCAGCCACCAGTTGAGCTGACAGAAGGGCGCCGAATACCAGGTGTCGCGATGAGGGTGAAATGCGTAGGCGATTCCGGCGGACAGGTAATCGGAGGGGAAAGCCGTGCGCAACCGCGGGACATCGAAGTAGGTTTTCTCTAGGTCGCAGCCACGCTCGGTAAGAATCCCCTGAATGAGTTCCTTGCATCTAGGGTGGTGAATGAATCTGGGCTTCAGTTCCGCCAGAATTTCCACGCACCGCTCCACGGGGATGGTCTCGTGTACCTTGCGCGGGTCATAGGGTTGGAAAGCCGACTCGACCAGTTCCTGGGCGAACTCACACAACTTCCGGGCGCTGGCCGAAGGGGCGTACACCAGTACCGATCCCCGGTATAGCTCATCCCTTCTGCCTGCATCGTCCATCTTGGAATCAAAAAAGACATTCATAGGCGCTCGTCACAGAATCATCTTCCGGCAATGAAATGCCTCGGCGTAACCGTCCGGCGCATTGCATTCCATCCCTCGAAGCCGCATAAGGGACCGAAAGGTATCCTCCTGGAACCACCTTTTCGTGTGCTGCGACTGAAAGGTGTCCATAAGGTAATCGATTTTTTTTCGCAATACGGCCGGATCGAGCGGGACAAAAAAGCCGGGCTGTCCCATGTCGCCGTCATATTTCGGAATCTCATACTCCAGAATCAGATGGTCCCGGAAGGTATTCCAGGTAAGTTCGGAAATCAGCCGATGGTCCTGGTGGGCATCGCCCCGCCAGTGGGTAAAGATCAAGTCCGGATTCACCCGAGCCTTCATCTCTTCGAAGAAGTCCTTCACTTCAGCCCCGTGATACGGTAGAAACCCATCCCGGTATTTCTGGATAAGAATTTCCTTTTCGCAGCCGGCTGTAAACAACTCCGCGGCCTTGGCCGCTTCCGCACCACGCTGTCCCGACGCACTCAACACAACCCAGGAAAACCGCACTTGCGGAAGTGTGGACTTGAGAGACAGGACGGTCCCGCCGCAACCGATCTCGATATCGTCTGAATGAGCGCCGAGGCAGAGAACATGGAGGGGTTCCTTCCGAGGAAGACTCAGCTTGATCACGCCACCACTCGCGCCGCCTGGTTCTTTTTCCACACACACCAGGGAGCTTCGCCCGAGGCCTCCAGCTCATCCAGGATCTGCTTATCCTTAAAGGTGTCCATACACTGCCAAAAGCCCTCGTAGCGGGGTGACCAGACTTTCCCTTCAGCCATCATCCGCCGGAAAGGCTCATACACCAGTTCTTCTCCGGGTTTGATATATCGGAACACATCCTTCCGAAGCAGGAAGTATCCGCCATTGACCCAGATGTTGGATTCCTTCATTGTTTTGATAGCCCGGACTGAGCCGTCATCGCTCAGATGGACGAGATCCAAGCTGCTGGATCGTGGCTGCACGGAGATAAACGAGGCGTAGCTGTCGCGGCGGGAAAATTCCTCAACCATCTGCGGAAGGTAGAAGTCGGTCAGGCCATCGCTGTAATTCGCGATGAATACGTCTTCGCCGTTCAGATACGGCTCCACCAGGCGGAGACGATCGGCGATGGAGGAACGCAACCCTGTATCGACGAAGGTGATCGTCCAATCGTCGATGTCGCGCTGCATGAACTCCAGTTTCCGGCCGCCGTGAGACAGCGTGAAGTCGTTGGAGACGGATTCTTTGTACTCCAGAAAATAATTCTTGATGACGTTGGCTTTGTAGCCGAGGCAAAGGATGAAGTCTTTGTGGCCAAAGTGCGCATAGTACTTCATGACGTGCCAGAGAACCGGCCGCGGCCCAATAGTCACCATAGGTTTAGGAACATCCTCGGAGTATCCCCTCAACCTCATGCCTTCGCCGCCGCAGAACAGAACAACCTTCATGGCTCTTCCTCTCTATGCCCTCAATACACGGTCACCTTGGGGATGGGCACTACGAAGCGGCCGCCCCATTCCCGTATATACTGCAACTGCTCCATGATTTCGTCCTTCAGATTCCAAGGCAGAATGAGCACATAGTCCGGCGTCGTTTCGCGGATGCGCTCCGGATGATGAATGGGGATATGCGTGCCCGGTAAAAAGCGTCCCTGCTTATAGGGACTGCGGTCCACTGTGTATTCGATCCAATCCTTCCCGATGCCGCAATAGTGCAGCAGGGTCGCGCTCTTGCCGGGCGCGCCATACCCTGCCACCGACTTCCCTTCCCTGGCGGCCTTCAGCAAGAAATCCACTAAGGCCAACTTGGTCTCTTTCACCTGGCGCGCAAAGCTTTCGTATCCCTCGCACGATGCCAGACCCGCTCGCTGCTCGTCCGCAATCACCTGTGCCACGCGCGGCGTGACTTGGCAGACCTGGTTTTCCATCCGGCTGGCATAGACCCGAAGAGATCCACCGTGCGTTGGCAACTCCTCCACGTCGAAAGCTTTCAGTCCGTGGGCCTGAAGGATGCGCACCGTCGTGAGCAGGGAAAAATACGAAAAGTGCTCGTGGTAGATCGTGTCGAACTGATTGCGTTCGATTAATCGCAGCAGGTGTGGAAATTCCAGTGTCAGGACCCCGTGCGGTTTCAGCAAGAGGCGAAGCCCCTCGACAAAATCGTTCAGATCGGGGACTTGGGCCAAAACGTTATTACCAAGAACCAGATCGGCGCAACGCCCTTCGGAAGCCAACTGACGCGCCAGGTCGGCGCCAAAGAAGCGCACCAGGGTCGGAACACCTTTTTCGACCGCTACACGTGCTACGTTGGCTGCCGGCTCAATGCCCAGAACCGGCACCTGCTGCTTTACAAAATACTGGAGCAAGTAGCCGTCGTTGCTGGCCACTTCAACCACAAAGCTCTGGTCGCTGAGACCGAGCTGATTCGTCATTTGAACGCAGTAGTTTTCGGCGTGTTTGAGCCAGGAGTCCGAGTACGACGAAAAATACGGATAGTCGCTGAAAATACCCTCCGCGCTCTCGTACTGCTCCAGTTGCACCAGGAAGCACTGGTCGCAGACATAGACGTGGAGGGGATAGTAGGTTTCGCCGTGGTTGAGCACGGCTGCCGACGGATAGGTCTCACAAAGCGGCGACATTCCAAGATCGACAAAGGTCCGCTCTAGCCCGGCGCCGCAAAACCGGCAGGCCCTTCGAACGGCCATCTCCGTCGTTTCAGCGCTCTTGGTATTTTGTGCCAGCGTGGTGCTCATGTGCTTTCGGTGCGCGTCAGGCAACCACTGCTGCCTGCCGGCTCCATCGCAAGGACTGGTCAACCTGCCCCGCGTTGATGAGTTTCTTGAGGTGCCTGAGCCGGGTATACCGGCCACTATCGATCTCGTCGGCGGTCAACCGGGCGGCGCGATAGCGGTCATACAACTCCTGCGCCCCTTTGCGGGCGTCCCATTGCGGGCGGAAGCCCGGCACCATCCGCTTGATCTTGTCGCAGTTGATGCGGTAGCAACGCTTGTCCGGCCCCCCGCCCGGAGCATATTCAATTTGGCAGCCCGGAACGGTCTCGGCAACGATCGCCGCTAAGTCGCGGATCCGGTAATTCTCGTCCGTCCGGCCCACGTTGAAGATCTCGTTATGGACGGCCTCTCGCGGGGCTTCGAGAACACTTAGCGCCGCCGCTATAATGTCGCGGATATGAATGATGGGACGCCACGGTGTGCCGTCACTCTTGATATAGACCTGGCCTTTGGTGTACGCCGAAGCTACCAGGTCATTCAGGACAATGTCCAGCCGAAGCCGCGGCGAAATACCATAAGCCGTAGCGTTTCTCATGTAAGTGGGGCTGAACTGGTCATCTGCCAAGAGCGCCAGATCGCGCTCGAGCGAGACTTTGGATTCCGCGTACGGAGTCACTGGATTCAAGGGCGCTGTCTCGTCATGAAAGACATCTCCAGCGGCGCCATAAGTACTGCAGGATGAAGAGAATACGAACCGCTTTACGCCGGCCTTTTTGGCCAGCTCCGCCAGCCGGAGTGAGCCTATGTGATTGATATCGTAGGTGATTTCCGGATCGAGGTCGCCCAGCGGATCATTCGATAAGGCGGCCAGGTGGAAGACGGCCTCGAAGCCGTCCAAGTCCTCCTTAACCAAGTCCCGGAGGTCTTTGCGGATCTCGGAAATGTTCGCGGCCGGTTCGCCGAAATCGCACCCTGCAAACAGATCGGTGTCAAGCCCAACGGGCTCATGGCCGGCGGCAAGCAGCATAGGCCCTGCCACCGCGCCGATATAGCCCTTGTGGCCCGTCAGTAGTATTCTCATAGGCAGAATTCGGGCTTCGAGGAGGCACTCCTGCAGCCAATCTCGATTAGCTCCTGTAAGTTATTAATAAATATGGGAGTTACAGCGATGGGACGTGAATTGGGAAGGACCCGCATCCAAAGATTGGGATTAATGCCTGGAATCTGGCCTTTCTAACTAGGTGCGACTACCAGCAGACCGTTTTGGAACAACAGGTCTGCAGCAACGCGAATCGCCCGGAACGGTAACCTGGAACGCTCTGCGATGTCGAGGAGCGAATGCTGTCCGTCAGACAAATTCAATACCCAAAGCCGTGCTGAAATCTCCTGGCCTATACCCTCTCCGCCCGTGGACCGGTAGAGGTCCCGGCGTCCCAGTTGAGGCTCGCAATATGGGTTTTGATTGCAGTAGCGGCGGTTGTTCTCCAGGAGGTCGACTAGGGCCACACATACGCGCAACGATCGTGCCAGTGACAAGGGTTGCATGAAATCGAGATTGTCGGCCGAGGTGTGATATTGCGGAAAGCTTCCCCAAACACTGCGCATCAGACAGCCTACGGGAAGATTGAACCCGGGAGAACAATACTGCCGCTCATCGTAGCCATAAGGGGAGAATTCCAGCATTTCGAAGGGTTCGTCCTGGTGGCGGAGGACATGGGCCACGGCCCGGTCAATCTCGGCATCCCCGCGGCGGCTTTTCTTGTAGTGGAATCCACCCGGATCTCCGATGCAGGTCAGCACCAGCCCGTGACGGATGCGGCCAACGTTCGCACGATTGCGGGAAAGCCAGGTGATGGCTCCGATGGTGCCCGGAATGAAAAGGAAGCGGTACGAATATCGTAAATCCCGCCCCGCAAGATACTGCGCCAGGTGCGTGGCGACCGACAACCCGGAAAGATTATCGTTCGCTAGGGAGGGGTGACAGGCATGACAGGAGATCAAAATCTCGTCAGTCGACCGCCCCGGTAAATAACATTCACCATACGTGAGGTGCCCGTCTTCGAGAGTTGAATCGACGGACACGGAGTAGTCGCCGTCTTCCAGTGTCAGCAGTTGGTTATGCGACAAGCAGAATCCCCAGTTTTCCTGGTAGTACGAGGTTCGATAAGGAATCCATTCGGGAGTATCGGGAAGCGTGAACAGGTGAGATTTCAACTCATTCAGCGTCATACTCGCGTGCACAGGTGCACTGTAATTCACAAGGTGCAGATTGCACTGCTGGAAATCTACAATCCGCTTTCCATCAGGGCCCTTGATATACGCGTCGCGGACGTTCCACTCTTTGGGTACCGTCCAATCGAAGACGCCTGTGCCGGTAGGCACCTCAATGGTCTCCAGGGGAATCCGCTCCCGGATCAGGGCCAAGGTCCGACGCAACCCGTCACCCGTGATGCTCCGGCAAATCGGGAACAATTCCGTGGCGAACCCGTGTAACTCCTTACCGGCTGCCGCAAGGGCGGTCTGATCGAACTCCTCCAGAAGGCCCATTGTCCTATTCGAAATCCGGGTACGAGCGGTCCCGCTCCGAGATCACTTCCACAGTGCCGGGCCAGGAAATGGCAAACGCCCCATCGTCCCAGCGCACCCCCATGGCAGATTCCGGATGGTAGAACTCCGACATCTGGTAGAGGACCTCAGTCTCATCCTCGAGTGTCAGAAAGCCGTGTGCGCAGCCCTCAGGTACATAAACTGTTCGCCGGTTTTCGGCGGTCAGGGTGACGGCGACCCACTGCTTGAAGGTGGGGGAATTGGGGCGTATATCGACCACCACATCGTAGATGGCTCCCCTCGTACAACGCACCAGCTTGGTTTCGGGATATGGCGGTGCCTGGTAGTGCATCCCTCGCAGCGTACCTCTCAACGTGTTGAAGGAGACGCTGCATTGCACCAGCCGGGGATTCAGGCCATTGCTCTCGAATTCGTCGCAGCACCAGGAGCGCGCGAAGAATCCGCGCTCGTCGGCTTTGCGTTCAACATCGATGGCGTACACACCCGGCAATTTAGTCGCTTGAAAGATCATGCCGTACCCGGTTGTAGGTGCGTTCGCAGCGGGAAAAGTTTAGGATGCGTGGCCACCAGTCCCGATAGGCCTGGTTTTGGGAGTTATCTTCCTAGCTAAAGCTGGGGCGACCCATGTCATTACAAACTTCGCCATCGTTCCGGGCGCAGTTTTGTGTTTCACAGCCCTAGAGACAGCCTGACGCGCCTCGCGGTATCGCGCATTTTCCAAATACCAGTTGGCCCAATGTGAGTGCAGGGCTCCTAAAGTTCGCTCAACCACTACGCGTACATCCGGCGATAATACACCATCCATCTTCAGCCACTTCTCCAACATGCGTTCCTGCTGACGAAACTGTACCTCCGCTTTGTCCCACGGCCGGCACGTCGAACCGAGGGGCGAAGGGTTTCTATCAATCACGATGAGCTGCTTGTTTACATAAGTAATCGAAGTAACGAGCGACAACCGAAAATGGATGTCGCGGTCCTCCACAAAGGAAATATCGGGGTTAAACCCGCCGATCTGCCGAATCAGGTCAGCTCGAGCCAGCAAACTGGACATCCAAAAGCCCGAAAAGCATACAAGCGACTTCGGTCCGCTGCGATCGATGCCTATCGTTTCCTCATAGTGTCTTCGGTGTACCTGAAAACTGCTAACGTCCATGCCCGCGCTGTTCACCAAACGAGCATCCGTGACGCAGGCGCCGCACTCGTCTTTGAATTGTTCTAATGCTCGCAGTTGCCATTCCAGTTTTTCAGGAACCCAAACGTCGTCCGAATCAAGGAAAGCAATGTATTCTCCCTTTGCCTTCGCGATTCCCGTATTTCGTGCGATGCTGGCGCCTTGATTCGGTTGGCTAAAAAAACCGATTTGCCGAGATTCATTCGTTCTCTGACTGATGAACCGCTGAATCGGCTCGCCCGATCCGTCGGTGGAACCATCATCCACGACGATGATTTCCAGATGGGGATAGGTCTGTGCCAGGACGCTTTCAATGGCCGCAATTGTCTGGTGAAGTCGGTTGTAAGTAGGGATGACGACCGAAACGAATGGGCCGAAATGTGTAGGCATGACGCTTGGTGGAGGATCTTATTTCAAACCGCAAGCTTCGCGAAACTGGGTATCTTCACACAACCTTTCGCGCAAAGCTCAGCTTACCCCGAGTGACCACTATGTCGTCCACCCAAGCAATTCCTTCCACCAAGGCGGCTTGATCGGTCATTTTGGCTATAGTCGCTTCGATAATCATGGTATGGCCCGGTAACACCGGCGCCAGGAACCTCATGTCGTTAACCGCAGCCAGCGCCATGAATTCCCCGGCGTCCATGCCTTTGCCAGTAGTGTGGCTAAACAGGATGGAAGCGCTTTGTCCGATCGCCTCGATGATGGAAGTCCCGGGCATGATGGCGTACTCGGGGAAGTGACCAATAAATTGAATCTCGTTGCCCGCCACGTTCTTCAGGGTTTTGATGCGTTTCCCAGGTTCCAGTTCCAGAACCCGGTCTACCATGATGAATGGGAACCGCTGCTTCAAATGCGCCTTCACTTCTTCAAAGGTCATGGTCATAGCTTGTAGTCTGGAGAACCTTGCGAAAAGGGGCCTTGCTTACCGCCGGCGCAGGATCATGCCCAATGCGCGCGGAAGAAAACGGCCGCCGGGAGCAGGCGTACCCGCATCGCAGATCAAGCGGGTAACACGAAGGCCCACTTCTTCGGCCATCTTAATGGGTTCACTCTCGTGATGAAACTCGAAAGTGTGGTCCCGTTGGGCCGATTCCAGCGCGGTGCTGAAAAAGATGACGCCGTCGGCGGCGAGTTGATGCGAGAGGGCTGTAAATAGCGGCCGCGGGTCTTCCAGATGTTCCGCCAGCATGGCGGCAATAATCCCCTGATACGTCCCCCGGCTCTCCGTGACGTCTAACTTGAGGGCGTCTTTGACCTCAAACTGTACCCGACCGGCGAGGCCGGAGACGCCAAGCAACCGCTTGGATACGGCGACGGCTGGGGGACTGATATCGAACCCCTGGAGATGGATGTCCGGCCGTGTCTCGGCGGCCAGCAGTCCCATCGCCCCGTGACCGGAGGCCACCTCGAGAACCTTACCGCCAGCCGGGATTGCTTTTAGAAACTCGTCCCGATATAACGCGATGTGGCTGACCATTGAGGGCCAGAAGGGATAGATCAGGATGGCGGCCCACATGTAAGGGACCATGTAGCCTTCGTCCTCGTAAACGTCTGAAATAATTTCTGGCATGCTTTCAGGCGTGTAGCAACCCTTTTTCTCGTACATTTGCTGGGATTTCCACACGCCCATGCAATACTTGGCGTAGCCGGTTGCAGCATCGTCAAAGGCGCGGTCGCCATACGCCGCCTGGGCCCAGCGGGCGAGCGGATCCGCCAGCCAGGAACACAGACCTTCATTCGCTTCGTATGTGGAACGGGCCAAGGGAGCAAACATCCTGGCCTTTGTGTCCAGACTCTTGAGAAACGCCTTGCCATCCGTCATAATTTCAGCTCTCCTTGCATTTAGTCCGTCGAGGAAACATGACGAACCATTCGGACCATGGGCCGGATGAGATCGACGCCGTCCCATGGCGGAACAAAGACATGCATGCGGCCCAGTTTTACGATTCGGTCCACGCCTCTTTTTCCCGCCAGTGAGGTAAGTTCCCTCTCCTTCTCTGGATCCGCCATCCCCAAACCTAGAGTCTGTACGTTTCCATCAAACTTCAAAACCGGCTCACACAAATTATCCACTTCCAAGACCGTCAAGGTCTTCCCTTGAGTGGCCTGGGGTATATCCGAACCAGAACCGAAAAGCAACGTCCAATCCGGACCCGTTGGGAAAATCGCTTTGTGAGCGGAGTCCTTGAGGAGCCAGGATGCACGAGCCTGATAAATCGCCGAAGTCAAGGCGGCAGGAATCGTTAACCGCGGGTGGGCCTGATTTTCGATTTCAAAGGCGCGGTGAAGAATCGGCAGGAAGTCGGCGGTGGACTGGCCGGCTCTCCTTTCGAGGAATAAGACCTGGGGTGACGAACACGCCTGTTGGTCAAACTGCCAGACATCGCGCGCAATGCGCTGGCACCAAGCCTCGCGTTCATGGGGATCTCCCCACGCCCCGGCATCCATCGCCGACACGGATATCCTGGGCCCGAAGACCGCGAGTCTCGCCCAATGTGGAAAGGGCAAGGCGCGAATCTGCAAAACAGCCTCTTCGCCGCCCCAAATCATGGCTCCGTCCACTGCTTTAGCCATGGCTTCTTGCAGGTCCTGCCGGTTATGGTCGAAGGCGGCCAGGAAGATGCGCCGCGTCAGCACCTGCTCCGGATCGCTTTGCACCAGTTTGCTCATCAAACATCGGGTAATGTCGACAAGAGCTTTGGGAACCCGTACCAGGGCAGCATTGCCTCCCAGCAGAGCGCAGGTCATCGAGAGAAGGGGCTGGATCTCCACATTGCCAGCGGGCCAGTGACCGACTACGCCAAGGGGGAAAGCCTTGTTCTCGGCTCGCCCATCTTCATTCCAGCCTCCCTGTAAACCATTGGCGCCGAGTTCGCGGGCAATGATTGGTTCCAGGCTCCCCCGCCTTAGCCACATGCGGAGAAAAACGATTCCGGGTATGTCGTCCAGTTCGCGCGCGGACAGACCTTTCGCCCACGCATCGAATACCTTCATCACGTCATTCGGGGAAAGCTCCGTGTCGAACACGGCTTGACGGAGCACGGCCGCCGCCCTGGCGATCTCTTCGGGTGAATTTACATTATGCTGGAGTTCGATCATCGGAAATACGTCTGAGTCAGTTCACCGACCGTTTGCTTTCGATGTTCCCACAGCCTCTGACCTCCGACTTGGGTATTCGCCCTGCAAACCGGAAACTGATTCCGCGCCGCCCGCAAGGGCAGCCATCGTAAGCGATCACCTGAGCCATGTCTTCCGTCAGGAGCAGGTTGCCTGGAAAGCTGGTTGGCAGGACACTGCATACCTGAACGATGCCGTATTCTCCAGCCGCGACCGGTTCGAGCGTGAGCGGATTTCTTACAATCACGTCGCCAAACGCCGGTCCGTGCTTGTTACCCTCCGGGCAATCCGGATAAATTACGCCGACGCTCTCTACCATGCCATAGAAATCGATAACGCAATCCGGGGAACAGCCAAACACTCGCGCCAATTGCCCGTTGAACACCGATTTATCAACAGCCTGATCCTGCAAACGCTTCCAACCACCGCTATGCAGAATCCGAACCTTGGGCAAATTGAGACAGATACCCGCTTCCAGGAGAGGCTCGACCAGGTGCTTCCACAGGATGAAGGTGAAGCCGTAAACGAGCACCTCGGTGTCCCCATGGTTCCTTGCGAATTCCAGGAGCTTGCCTTGATCGAGCGTCAAATCGCCTCGGTCATTTGCGTTTAGACAGTAGGTGGTCTCGCTGGCAAAAGGGTGCAACCCTTGAATCGCCGCGCCCCTCGCTCCCAGTGCGTTCCCGCCCATGAAACCCGGCGTATCGACGACCAGATACGGCCTGCGGGAAGATCCGATGAAGTCCCGGACAATCGTTACCACGCCTTTCGTCATACGCCGCGCCGTGGGCGCATCGAGCACGACCCGGCTGGGGGACTGCGAGGTCGTCGCGCTGGAGGTCAGGGTTTTCTTGACCTCATCAGGGCCGACGAAGGATAACGGAGGATTGGCTTTTAGAATCCCCACCGGCAGAAACGGAAGATCGGTGACATGACAGGCGGATCGATAATCCACAGGCCAGTGTTGGACATAGTTCCTGTAACCGGCGTGCCGCTGGCAGGCGTAATCCAGCTCTTCCTTCAGCAGTTCCAGTAAACCGGCTTGTCTTTCGTCGGGAGGCTGACAATAAGGAGCAACCGAGAGAATGCGGTCTATTTTTTCATCCAGTTGCTGCATGGCAGCTCCTTGCCATAGCCGAAAGCGCCGGCCGCGCAATCTTCCCAGCGGATGTCTTCGGCAGTTCAGAAACCAAATGCATCGAGTTGAAAGTCCAATGGGCCGGCAGGCGGTGCTGCAGCTCTTCCGGCACAATTCGCGCTCCCTGATCCGGCACGATAAACAAAATGAGCGCCTCGCCATATTCCGGATGAGTGACGGCGCAGGCGCCGCATTCGTACACCCCCGGAAGTGCCGCGACCTTTTCCTCCACTTCCACAAAACTGACGCGCATACCCCGCATTTTCAAGAATGCGCCTTTGCGGCCTTCGATCCACAAATAACCTTCCGCATCCTGGCGGGCGAAGTCGCCGGTCCGCAGCCAACCATTGCTGAAGACGCGACGGCTTTCTTCCGGATCGTTCAAATAGCCGGAACATATGGACGGTCCCTTAACGAGGAGCTCGCCGACCTGCCCCGCAGGCAAATCATTTCCTTCGTCGTCTACGATCGAGACCGTCAGGTTGTCCAATGGCCGGCCGACACTTCCTGGTCTCTCGTCCCAGCGTTCGGGTTCCATACACGTGATCCGCGCGCATGCCTCGGTCTGCCCGTACATCACGTAGAACTTGGTCTGCGGAAAAGCCGACCGCATCTCACGAATTCTCTCCACAGCCAGGGCCCCGCCGGCTTGCAGAAACCGCCGCAAACAAACCATATCCATCTGCCGGATATTCGATCGGCGGAGAAGCACGTTGTAAACGGTGGGCACCCCGGCGAATGTGGTGCAGCGATATTCAACGATGGCTCCCAACACCTTATCCGGGAACATAAAGCGGCGATCGAACACGATGCTGCCGCCCTGATAGAGGTGGCTGTGCAACACGCTCGCACCAAATACGTAGCTCACGGGGAGAATCAGCATGGCTCTTTCATCCGTGGCCAGCCCTTGGCTACGGATGATCGCTTCGGTATTGGCGATCAGGTTTCCGTGGGTGACCATGACGAACCTGGGAGTACCGGTAGAACCAGAAGTACCCATCAATGCCGCCAGCTCCGAGGCTTCGCACGCGGCGGGCTGCAGGTCCTTGGGGTTCTCTTTGGCTAAGTCGCCATGCAGGAACAGGACGGAGTTGTTGCAGGGCCGTTCTCCACGCAGAGCAGCTTCGGTCCACACGGCCTTGGCACCCGTTGCTTCGACCAGCGTCTCCACTGAGGCCGTCAGCGATCGCTCTTCCACCGGTACGGCTACGAGGCCGGCATAGATCGCCCCTAGATAAACCACCGTGCTGGCCGGGGAGAGAGTGCAACCGATCAGCACCCGATCACCCTTCTTCAGACCAGCGGACATTAGCGAGGCCGCATTTGCCGCAATTGCTGGTGGCAAATCCTCTGGGGAGATTGCGTGTCCAGTGGCGGCATCAAAGAGGGACGAACGGGGTCCGAGGCGCTCTACCAATCGCGCGGCAAAATTCCATCCGGCGGGAGTACTCACTTTACACTTTCTCGGAAAGCTTCGGCGTCACGATGCGCACGATCGCGCGCACACTCTCCATTTCCATCAGATCATCCACGTCCAGGCTAATTCCGAAAACTTCTTCCAGGCTGCTGGCGAGAGACAAATGCCCCACAGAGTCCCAGCTCGAAATATCACCTGACTGGGTCTCCATAGTCACCGTTTTCGGATCAATATCGAAGGCGATCTTGAAGGCCTCCTGGACTTTGCTCAAAACGTAATCGGTATCGCTCATTTGGGTCCTTTCCCGTGTTTCCCTATCGTCTTCAGTGATGAACATTCCCCTAGTCTACCAAGTTGCCGAGGGGAGTTTGCACGATGAACAATTTCCGTCAAACTGTAGCAGTACTAGTGGTTATGAGGGTTTTGTAGGACCGCTGGCTGCCTGCAAACTTTGGCTGTAACGTCAACCCTGAATACCGGCACCACCATCCAGTACCAGGGTTTGGCCGACCATCCCCGAGGCCGCATCGGAGCAAAGAAATTGGGCCCCGTACGCGACTTCCTCAGCGGTAACCAAGCGTCCTGCCGGCGTACGGCCTATGGTCTCGGCGATTCGCGCTTCCCTGTTCGGCATTGCGTTCCAGGCATCCGTGAGGACTGCCCCGGCCGTCAAAATGTTGACCCGGATGCCGCGTGGCGCCAACTCGGCGGCCAAGTGCCGTGCAAGCGCTTCAAGCGCGCCTTTGGACGCGCCAACCAACGAATAGCACGGGAGGGCTCGCTGCGCTCCCCACGAGCTGACCGCGACAATACTGGATCCTTTCGAAAGACGCGGGGCCAGAAGCTTTATTGTCTTGAAAAAAGCGCGGACGTTCAAGTTAAATGTAAAGTCGAAATGGCGCTCTGTCAGTTCCTCCAGCGGCCGATGAATCCCAGTGGCGGCGCAGTGGACGATCCCGGACAGTTGCGGACCCCATTCTTGTATGGAGCTGTCAAGCTGTTCCAAACCTTTTTCGCTGGTCAGATCCGCACGACACAGCTCAATAGCCAGGCCTTCCTTTGCCGCGGTCGCCCTCAGGTTCTCGGCAGCCGCCTGGTTGCGAAGATAATTCGCGATCACCGTCGCGCCAGCCCGCGCGCAGCGAAGTGAAACGGCCTCGCCGATTCCACGCGTGCCCCCGGTAATCAAAATGGTTTTGTTGCACAACGAGAAGAGATCATTCCCACTGGGGGCCATAAGCGCTCAATTCGTTCCCTTCCATGCGGCGATTACGACAAATTCGTAATTGCGATCTCCTCGGTTCGTTCATTCGCGGCACCGCGCATTTCCGAATGCCGTCTCGCGCCTTCCGCGCTTCGGCCCCGGCTGTCGTTTCGACCGATACGCCAGGTCCGCGTCTCGGGATCGTATTGTCTGATGATCGCCGCCGGATAGCCGGCAACGACAGAGTAATCCGGGACGTTTCGCATCACCATGGAGTTGGCTGCGACAACGCAATTACGGCCTATGGTCAGCTCACCTCTTGGGCATATGATGGATGCCCCGTGGCCGATCCAGGATCCTTGGCCGATGCGGATTCTGCCGCCTTCGGTAATACCTTGATCCAGAACCGGTATGTTAATATCCTCGTACGCGTGATTATGGTCTACGATGATGACATTTTGTCCGACAAGCACATCGCGCTCTAAGTGAATTCGGTTTTTGGCGGAAAGAATACTGCCAAAGCCTATATGGCAATTATCATCCAGCACGATTGTGGGCTCGCCTGAAGGATCCTCGGTGGCGACGCTGAGCCACGCGTACTCCCGCAAACTTACCAGGTTGCCAAGACTGATTCTGGACGCCCGTGCACGGCACACCTTGCTAGTGAAATGAAATGATACTTTTGGCCCTATCGAAGCAAAGGGATAGGTATTCTTGAGCCAAAGGCTATATATTTTGGTCAGTCCCCTCGGGAAGAACTCCAAGGGGTCATCTGCCGGCCGGCGACTATTTTTGGGATGCACTTTTACTCCTTAGCATTAGATTCTCCTGGCAAGGCGGCGCGTCGATCAAAGGGCAGCCGCCGACTCTGGCGTCTGCGAGCTTCCTAAACCGCCACCTCCTCTTATAGTGCGAAGGTGAGCCAATCCGCAAAAGCCACAGGCAACCACAAAACTCACGGCGCAGAGCGCCAAGTCAGCGATCGGTGTACTCGTTAAGCCAAGCCGGCGGCCGGCGAAAACCACGGCCAGTATACTGGCGGATCCCAGACCGGGAAGCAGAAATGCGCCTCCATACCGAAACATATCCAGGCCGGTGACTTCATTGAGGCGAATCAGTTGAAGTACATATCCTACCGCAATCGCCAGGAGGGCCGCGACCTGCCCGCCCACAGGACCCAGGATCTTGCAGGCCGGATAAATGGCAACAATCGTAGTGACGGCAGTGGCGGCGACCGCATAGCGATGCACCCCGGGGCGGCCTATAGCAAACAGCACGCAACTGAGCACGGCGTTGAGGACGGTGAGGAGTACCGCCACAGATGCGACGGATAACGGTCCCGCGGCCCCAACGTATCGCGTACCGTAGGCAACTCTCAGGAGATATGGCGCGCTCACGCATATGGTGGCAACCGCCGGCAGCCCCAGCAGGGCTAGCCAGGAAGTCACCTCCACCACGATTCGGTTCAGACGCTGCAACTCACCCTGAACCGTGGCCAGGGCGGGAAGCAGAGATTGTCCCATCACGCCCGTAAAGAACACAGAAGGAGTCGTGACGAGCGCTACTGCCATGGTATAGAGCCCCAGCGCCGCGGAAGGGTACAACCTGGCCAGGACAAAAATGTCTGCCCGTGCAATGACTAAGTTCAGAAAACCCAAACCAAATACTCCCCGCGAGAACCTCAGGATTTCGCGGGCAGCGTGCCAGTGCCAGTGGCGTGATGGCAGCCCTGGGCACAGGGCATATGACAGAAAACAGCGGAAAGCCTGCTCGCTGCAATTGCCGATCGCCAAAGCCCAGACATCGCGGATAAAGAAACTGAGAATTACGGTCAGGATCACACCAGAGATGCCGCCTCCGTTTGTGATCCACGCCCAGCGCGACAACTTCATTTCCTTCTGAGCGAGGATGGAACGGGGACTCATCGCCCCATTGAACAGAACCCCGAGCAGAGCTACACGAAGCAGAGCGGACAGTTCCGGACGCCCGTAGAAGCTGGCTATCCAGGGAGCCAGCGCGAAGATCAGTACGTACGAAAAGATCGCTCGCCCCATGCCCAGCCACCAGGATGCGCTCAGGTAGGCGTCCTCGCCTCCCCGGGGATTTTGAATGATCGCGCCCTTCTGTCCCACGTCGGTGAGAGTATCGACCAGCGAGGCGGAGGACATCACGATCGCCATGGTTCCGAAAGCCCCTGGCGCCAGGAGTCGCGCCAGGAACATGTTCCGGCCAAAACGGACGACTTGCTCCGCTACGCTTCCCGCGACCAGCCAGGCGCCACCACGCATCGTCCTGGCCCTGAGGCCCTCATTCAGCAGTAGTCTGCTGAGAGTCCCCTTGACGCGGTCGTAGCTTTCCATTAGATCCATTCCTGACCCCTGATCTCCAATCTCATGCCGCGGCCGTTTTCTTCTGGAAAATCGCGTGAATCGATTCGCCTCCGCCCGCGAGCGGAGCCATTGCGAGAAGGGCGCGCAGAACCGTCATGCGCACCAGTTTTCGCGCCGCCCTCCAGGGAATACTCGCTTCTCCCCGGTATGCGACGGGTGTCCGGCGGACGCCCACAGCCTGGAAAACATCGTCCCAGACGTAGCGCAGGCTCGTCCCGACGGCGGGATTCCGCCGTGTTTCGATCGAGATGGCATTAAGACCCACCGCACCGGCCAAATACTTGAGCGACTCCGGCGAGTAGTGGAACAGGTGCCGTGGCATCTCCAGCCCATGCCAATAACTTCCAAAAACGCGCCCTTCGGCCGAGTCCACGTTCGGTACCAAAACGTAGAAGATACCCCCAGGCTTCAACCACTCTGCGACGCGAGCCATGATCCGGCGCGGCTCATAGAGATGCTCGAGCACATCAAAACAGGTAATCACATCAAAGGACCCGGCTGGAAAGTCCGCAGCCAGAATATTCCCGGTAAAAACCTGAGCTCCACTTCGCGCTTCGGCTGTTTTCGCGCTATCAGCCGACATTTCGATTCCGTACAGCTTCCACGAATCTCCGCGCATGAACTCCAGGAATGCCCCCGAACTGCAGCCCATGTCAAGCAAAACACCCGATGTCTTGCATTGCGTTAGGGTTGCGCTGCGGTCTCGCCAACGACGGGGAGTGTTCTGACCGCTAGCCGAAATCAATCTGTCATAATCATCCGTATAATGCAGATGAAGTTCTTCCGGCTTGGGAGGATGGCTTAACCAGACGAGGGAGCAGCCGGAGCACCGCACCAGCGTGTACTGCTTGCGCCGGCCATGGAACCGGTCTGGCGCCCGGAGCCACTCCTTTGCGTCCACGCACCCGCAAACAGGACATGGCTCCGCACCGTTATTCGTGAGATTCGTGGGCATGACCTCCCGCGCCGGGTTCAGCTCTGAGATCGGGGCGATTGACGAACCGTTTCCCACGGAACTTGGACCCTCTGTGATGCACTCGCTCATACGATGTCTGCCGAATCATTCCTGCTTTCCTGGTACTGGCGTACAGTCCGGAGCGCCAGCCGGGGACTGATGCACGTCAGCAGCCATTTCACCGCGACATTGAAAGTCAGGTCCATCCGTACCGCCCTAAAGATGGCTTGGCGCGCCTTTCTGTAGTTTCCGGTTTCCAGATACCAATTGGCCCACCCGCTGTGAACACCGCGCAACTGCTGTCGAATCAACTGCCGGATGTGCTGCGGGAGGCGATCTCCCAGGCGGAGGAGCCCCTCCAGCCGGATCTGGCAATTTTCCAGGAAGATTTCCCGTTTATTCCAGCTAGCGCTCACTCCTACATGGCGAATCTCCGCTGGAGACCGGTCGAAACGCACCAGGGGACGGTTGACGTAACAGAATCCGGTCAGCATAGCCAGGCGGAACATGTATTCGCTGTCCTCGCTGTACCGCAATTGGGGATTCAATCCACCTAATCTTCTCATCGCATCGGCACGGGCCAGGAGCGAGGATGGACAGACCACCATGCCTGCCCCCCCTGGTCGCACCAGCAATCTCAAGACGTCTGTGCTCACGCCCATGGCGCCTTCGTGCCTGTAGCTCTCCCGCGCCAATTCGAACATCGTCCGCGTTTCGGTGTGATTGAAGAACCGGACATCTGTATAACAGGCGCCGCACTGCGGCCCAAATTCCTCCAGGGCCTTGAACTGCCATTCGAGCTTGTCCTGTTCCCAAAGATCGTCCGAGTCCAGAAACGCGATCCATTCGCCCCGAGCTTCCTCGATCCCCTTGTTGCGAGCCACACTCACGCCCTGATTGGCCTGGGCAAAATAGCGGATCCGATCCCCAAAGGTTTCCGCAAGTACCTGCCCCGTGCCATCCGACGATCCGTCATCCACAACGATGACCTCCAGGTCGGGGCACGTCTGGGAGAGAGCGCTTTCAATCGAACTCTGGACCTTACCGGCCCGGTTATATGTTGGGATAACGACGGATACCCTGGGATTCACAAATTTTACTCTAACCGCCTACTCGCTTGATTCCTAAGAGCTTATGGTGCCGATGTCAGCGCGGCGCCTTTTTAGCCCTTGGCTGCCACGGCAATCCCTCGGTCGTCTTCGGACGGGCTGGTTTCCGTCGGATTTTGGCCTACGGAACTTTCGTTCTGCGGCAGGCTATTGGCATCGCCACTATTGCTCTCGCTCACGGCCTTGTCACGCCAGGTAAACCGGCTGGTCAGTTGGTAGTTGAACACCGTACCGACAAGGATAGCGATCAGTTGAAATCCGGCGGCTACAAGATACGCTTCTTTGGATGGTTGAGAGTGCAGATAAGCGTCATAGGCGCCTTTAAGGCCGGCGAAGGTTAGCGTTGAAGCGGACAGCCCAACCAGAGAAAACGCAAAGTAAGAAGCATACCCGCGCAAAAGAGACCATCCACGATGCCCCCGGTCAACAAATGTCCAGGCATTGTTAAAGATGTAGTTCATGATATTTGCGAGCAGCGTCGCTACCGCCGAAATCCGCCAATCCCTCACACCGACTAAAGCGGCAAAAGCCAAGAAGGCGCAGAGATTGACCACCGTTCCAGATGCGCCGACCAATGCGAACTTGACGAAGCGAACCGACATGTAACGGCTGACCGAGGAGAGCTTCCAAAGCTGCGCCAGGTACTGGAGAATGACCTTCGAAGACAATTTCGATTCCCCGGCCACGCGCTCCCGAAAGGTATACGGAACTTCTTCAAGCTTCGACGGAGCCAGTCTTGCAATGATCTCCAACAGAATTTTAAAACCGTCAGCATCGAGTTGCTTATGGACTCGGATAAAATCCCTACGCCGCAAAATAAAATATCCGGACATCGGATCCGTTAGCTGCACTCCCAGAAACGTCTGGGCCAATTTCGTGGCAACCCAGGATTGAAACCGCCGGCCGGCACTCCATGTGCCGGTTCCCCCGCCGTCTACATACCGACTGGCAACGGCAATTTCCGCACCGGAATCCAAAGCCTCAATCATCTTCGGGAGGATTGCCGGATCGTGCTGAAGGTCGGCGTCTATAACTCCAACATAGTCGCTGGAGGAGGACAAAAAGCCCTCGATAACGGCTGGACTGAGCCCCCGGTCCGCAGTTCGGCGAAGGACCCGAATGCGCGGATTCCGAACGGCCAAGCCTTGAGCAACGGCCCATGTGCGATCGGGCGAATCGTCGTCCGCAATCAACAGTTCATAGTCGATTCCCGACAGCGCAGCGCCCACATCCTGGATGATGTGTGGGACGTTTTCAGCTTCGTTGTATGTCGGAGATACGATGGTTACTTTCACGATATTTACTCC
>Ga0209517_10001614_pt1 | contig 33627 bp, 37 predicted proteins | sample PeaSoiMetSII2010_FD_187695 | JGI IMG/M metagenome (GOLD analysis project Ga0209517, IMG submission 187695) | Peat soil microbial communities from Weissenstadt, Germany - SII-2010 (SPAdes) (version 2) | ecosystem: Environmental > Terrestrial > Soil > Wetlands > Peat | place: Germany... | reverse complement strand
CAATTCGGGGGGAATAACGGGGGTTTTGGTAGGATCCATCAGCCTGTCCTCCATGCCCTGGTTGGGCAACAGACTGACGTTACCAAGATCAAGCGGGCTCAGTCATGCAAGCTTGCCGAAACCTCACGATACAGCCGGCGAAATAGAGAGTTCATGTCCCACCTCATTCGATGCTCACTTGTGTTTGCGCACCGATACAGGATGCACTCGATGAGCCGCATGCAGTCTGGCCGGTTAAAGGACAAAGGTTGAGGTTGGTGAATGGGATCGTCAAGCTGCACGGATAAGTGGCCGAAACCGTCCCCTTGTCGTATTGCACCAATGAGTCGCATGTCGACGATCCCGCGAAGTTCGTCGTGATCGTGAGATTCGATTGATTAAGGTAATGCGCGGCCGTCTGGACGGCGGTGACCGCCATCTGGCAAGCGTTGGGATTACTTGATCCTGCCGATCGGTTAGTTACCAGGACTCTTGCACCGGAGGCCACAGCATCCGCTAGAACCACATAGTTGTAAAAGGTCATTCCGCCATAGAGGATGCCCACCAGCATAATTGACAGCAAAGGCGTCACCATCGCGACCTCAAGCAGGGCTGCGCCTGCTTCGCGCCTGGGTCGGGCGCTGGTGGCAAGAATCCTGCGCCAACATCGCCTCAAGCCGAACTTGTTAGATCGCTTCATTGGACTTCACCCGTGCCTTTCGGAGCATCAGAGCGTTTCCTGCGTTGAATTCTCTCTCCCGAATCGCAGGCCGTGGATCGAAAGCCGAACGCTTTGCGAAACACAATCACAAGCGCTGCGTCATTCGATACGTATCGTTGTTAGCGCGCCAATGCAGGAGGCCACGCCGGCGCCGCACGCAGCACTGCCCTTGAGGGGACAAAGGTTGATTCCGCTGAATGGAATCGCCAAGTTGCACGGATACGTTGCAGAAATGGTCGCCATATCGCCTGCCACGATGCCGCCTGTGGTTTTGCCGCTAGTCGTGGTAGCACAGGAGGATCCGCCAGGGCCAGTGAATGTAATGGGCGCGATGGTGATATTCGCTTGCTTAAGGCTGTGCGCTGACGACCGGACCATTAGTTGAGCGGCCGTGCAGGGGCTTGAATCCCCCTGGACCGTGTTGTTGCCACGGCTCACAGCCAGCGTCGTGGCGCCGTCTGCCACCGCGTTCGCCAGTACCACATAGTCGTAAAAGGTAATTCCGCCATAGATAATGCCGACCAGTAACATCGACAGCACCGGCAACACCACGGCGAATTCAGACAGCGCCGAGCCTGTGTAGCGTCCGTGACGGTCAAGAATGCGACTCATTCCGCGCCATGCCGGCCGGAAGCCGTACCTGGTACATCGTTTCATGGAATTCTAATCCTGCCTTACTGCGAAGCAGAGCGGCACAGCCGCCCCAGGCATTCGCCGGATTATCCGACCCTCTGGAAGCCTCTTCGGTCATGAGCTTGAGGCTCAGACCCGTTGCAGGTCCTGGGCTTGGCTTTCTTACTTCTATTACAGGTTCTTCTTGCGCGCCCCATGGTGGGAGAATCTCGGGGCGAGGCTTGTGCGGCGGACCTTTTCTCATTTTTGGCCACCTTCCAACCTCTGGACAATATTCAGCGCTGCGACCCTCCGCTGGGAGGTGAACGCATCTGCACTTCCGGTCGCCGGCTTTCTTGCAATAGCTTGCGCGACATGGACTTACGCAGAATGGCTTCAGTAGAATCCCCCCTAAAGTGTCCAAGACCTCGAACATTCAGGGTGGGAATTGTCCAAAGATTTTGACGGCCCGCATGGCTTGTATCCGCCCATCACCCTGATTTCAAAGGGGTGAGTTCGCGGAGCAGATTTGGAACCAGACCTGCCTGCCCAGGGGTGGTGGGTAGGTCACCGGAGGGATGGCCGGAGAGCACCCCGCACGCCAACGCTCCTGCTCCCGGCGATGCGGTCGACTACCCCTCCACTAGAGCTTTCGTTAGTCGCCGGCATAGTCCAGAGTGCCGAAGTGACGGCAATCGACCTCCGGGCGCTCAGTGCGAGCGGGCTCCATGCGCACGAAGGCGCGGGGCGGACGCAGAGGGCTGCGCAGTTGGCTGCCTAATCCCGCAGTATCGTAATCCCAGCTCCGTACCCAAGCGGTCGTAACCGCTCGCTGCAGGATGACAACGGAACGGGCGCTCGGATCTTGCTCCAGTAGGCCGGCGACGACCGACCTGAAAGGATCGATCTTGCCTGTTCGTTGACGGTGAGCGCGAGTCTGCACCGGTGATTGCAAGTACTTCCGGAGGGTTCTTCGTGCCAGATGCAAGTGGCGGATACAGAACTCATGGCGTCAATGACAACTGGCGCCGCTCGCTGACCAAGAGCTTCTCTCTTCCCCAACGTTGACCAGCCTTGTAACCCTGCCGCAACTTGCACCACCGCCCTGGAGCGCTGGCTCGTCGCTGCGCCCTGGACCGGCGCACGTTTGGCAACGTTCCATACTCATTCGCTTTGCCGGACGGCGAATGGCGCACTCCTGGCAACGACCGCCTGGGAATATGACCGACGTGCAAGCGTCACCATTTCGGGGGCTTTCGGAGGCTATACTGTCTCCGGAAGCCGTGCTAAGCTAGCTCGACATGTTTCGTAAACCCCAATCCAAATCGGTGTTCCTGGCGTCTGATTTTGATTCTTTCAAAGGCCAGGAAACAACGTTTATCATCCTCAACCTATTCATACTTGCTACGCTGCTTCTCGTTCACACTTTGTTCGCTGATTACTGGGGTTTTCCGTCCGTATCCTTGATCGCCATCCTGGCAGTGGCGCTCTTTGCTCAAGGCGGGGAACTATTCTGGCTGGCTTCCCGGAGCGCGCCACTGGGACTCACGGGGATGACGATGCTGAGCTGGGCTTCAATTTGCTTCTATATTCTACTTGCAATCCTGCTGGGAGCGGTCACCAATCGCGAGGATACCCAATACTTCATCATTCTGATCGTTCCCATTCTGGTTGCAGCATTTCGCCTGACTCTCCCGCCGACACTGGCCGTCGTGGCTGTTGTTGACTGCATCAATTTCTTTTGGGTCTGGCACTATGCGCATCACCAACCCCGGACACCGGTGAATGAATACGTCGAGACCGGAACCGTTTCATTGATCTATACCGTGGTGGGGGTGCTGGTATGGTTGCTGGTGAATCGTCTGTATCAAAAAGAGGCGCGACTCTCCGAGAGTCTTGTGAACCTCGAGAGGGCAAAGGAGCGGCTGCTCCAGGAGGAAAAACTTGCAGCCGTAGGACGACTTGCGAGCGGCATCGCCCACGAAATTCGGAATCCGGTCTCCACAATTGTCAGCGCGCTATCGACGGCCCGTGGAAGTAAGTTGGCGGCTTCCGAGCGCGAGGAGATGTTTGAGATTGCGGCCAAAGAGTCGGGCCGCCTGGAAAGGCTGACCACCGATTTTCTGGCATACGCGCGTCCGCGCAGCCCACAAAAGACGCTAGCTTCCCTCGATGATACTCTTGGTTACGTCGCGGATGTCTGCCGTCCTCGCGCAAACGAGAGGGGCGTATCCATCCATGCCCACTCTTTCGATGGCTTGGTGGCGGAAATCGACGCCAGCTACGTGCAGCAGGCGCTGGTGAATTTGGTGATGAATGCGGTCGAAGCATCGCCACCCGAGGGTCAGGTGGATTTGCGGGCTGGGGTAAACAGCGACAGCTCGCTGCGGATTGAAGTTGAAAACGCCGGTTCGTGCATTCCACCCGCATCCGTGGCACGGATCTTCGAGCCGTTCTTTACGACCAAAGCGCAAGGAACCGGGCTGGGTCTTGCCATTGCACGCAACGTTGCCCACGCTCACGGTGGCGACTTGGTTCTTTCGGCAAACGAACCAGATCGCGTTTGCTTTACGTTGACATTTCCGGCAGCGCGGAAGAACTCACACCCTACTTGAGGCAAGGTTCATAAGGGGGCGAGCAGCGCACGAGGCTTGAGGGTTGCTCCGGTAATTCGCGCCAATTTAGGAACAGCCTTTCCTTCTGCGATGTAGTCGAGATGACAGGGTAAAAACCCAAGGTGTTGAGATCATGGGCAGAATATTGATTGTGGATGACGAGCCTCATACGCGCCGCGTGCTGGGGCTGAACCTTCAGCAGGACGGACACGAGGTGTCGGAGCGCGCGGGAGTGCAGGCGGCCCTAAGGGTCCTGATGGCAGAGGACTTTGACGTCGTGCTCACCGACCAAAAGATGCCTGACGGGGACGGCTTGCAGGTGTTAGCGGCTGCAATCGAGGCTGATCCCGCCGTTTCCGTGGTGGTCATCACGGCCTTTGCCACCGTCGATCTGGCAGTAGAAAGTATGCGGCAAGGGGCATTTGATTTCATTACGAAACCGTTTCAACCCGAGGTGGTGCGGGCCGCGGTAACCCGCGCGTGCGAGCGCACGCGGCTTCGGCGTGAAAATGTTCTCCTGAAGGACACGGTGGTTCGTCTGGAGGGTTCGCCAGAGATCTATGGCTCAAGCGGGGCGATGCAAGCCGTGCGAGATTTGATCGTGCGGGTGGCTCCGACTGATGCCACGGTCCTCATCACCGGCGAAACCGGCACCGGCAAGGAACTGGTGGCACGTGCCATCCATAAGAACAGCCCGCGGGCGCCCAAACCCTTCGTGGCGGTGAACTGTGCGGCCTTCACGGAGACGCTCCTGGAAAGCGAGCTCTTTGGCCACGAAAAGGGGGCATTTACAGGCGCTGACCGCAGCCGTCAAGGGCTCTTCGAGGCTGCCCACGAGGGAACCCTCTTCCTCGACGAAGTGGCGGAGATGTCGCCGGCCGCGCAGGCTAAGCTCTTGCGTGTAGTGACGGATGGGCAGGTCTTGCGACTTGGGACCACACAGCCAAGGAAGGTGAACGTGCGCCTGCTGGCAGCTACGCATCGTGACTTGTCACAGCGTGTGGCTGACGGGCTCTTTCGACAGGACCTCTACTATCGGTTGGCGGTAGTACCGATTGCCATTCCTCCACTACGCGAAAGGCGGGATGATATCGGAGCCCTTTCAGAGCTGTTTGTGCGTCAGGTGTCCATTGACCTCAAGCTGCCGAGGCGAAGACTAATGCCACAAGCCCTCGATAGACTGAGGTCCTATGACTTTCCCGGCAATGTCCGGGAGCTTCGGAATCTGATCGAGCGGGCTTCGATCCTTTCCGCGAGTACCGAACTGAATGCGGATAGCTTCCCTGTGGCGCTCGGTTCACGCCCCCAACCGGAATCGGGAGGTGCTGCTGGCGCTAAATCAACATCCCTTTTCGACATCCTTCCGGAGGTTAATGACTTACGCGAGTTCCTTGCCGAGGCCGAGAAAACACTCATCCTGAGGGCCTTGAAGTCCACGAATGGAGCACAGGCGGAAGCCGCTCGCCGCCTGGGGATTTCTCGCAGCGACCTCGGGTATAAGATTACAAAGTATGGGATAAGCGATCCCCACGAGTAATTCACGCAAATGCCCGCAAGACCCTTGCATCTCAATACTCCGCACTGTATCCAATGGTTCTGGCCCGTCGAGGTGATCAACTGCCCCCGGCGTTATTGCCTTGAGGGAAATTGACACCTCTCGGCAAAGCGAGGATGCCCATCTTTTTGAGGCCGGGTAGCAGGCCATTTTCACGCTTGGCAGCGCGGAGAGAAGCAAATACCGCGATTAGGAGGATTCCACAGACGACTCCAAGCGAAAGTGCCGCTGGAATCTCGACGAAATGCCCAATCAGCATTTTTGCTCCCACGAAGATCAATATCGCTGCCAGACCGGTATGAAGGTAGCGAAGTCTCGCGGTGACTGCGGCAAGAAGGAAGTATAGCGATCGCAAGCCGAGAACCGCGAACGTAGTAGACGAGTATACGATGAGCGGCTCTCGCGTGACGCTGAAGATGGCGGGAATGGAATCCAGAGCCAGCACGATGTCGGTGGCTTCAACCATGACCAATGCCAGAAACAGAGGTGTGGCGAACCGTCGCCCGTTGCGACAGATAAAGAAGGATCCTCCGTAGTCCTGGAGCATGGGGATAACACGCTGTGCCCATCGGACCACCAAATTGGTCTGTGGATCAGGGGCTGACCTCTCATGACGTAGTAACTTAATTCCGGCGACCAGTAGGAAAATTCCAAAGACGGAAAGAATCCAGCCAAAGCGCGCCAGAAGAGCCGTTCCCGCTGCAATGAAGGCGGCCCGAAAAGTGATAGCGCCCAGCACGCCATAGAAGAGCGTCTTGTGCTGAAACTTCGGAGGTATCCGCAGCGAGCCGAAAATCACCGCAAGCAGAAATAAATTGTCCAGGGAGAGCGACTTCTCCAAAACATAGCCGGTGAAAAACTGGAGTCCGATTTCCGCTCCTTTCCAGAAATACAAGCCGATACCGAATGCGAGGGAAAGGGCAACCCAGACCCCGCTCCAGACTGCGGCTTCTTTGATGGAGATTTCGTGGGGGCGGCGGTGAAAGACCCCCAGATCCATAACCAGCATCGCCAGAAAGAATAGTGTTAGCAGCATCATCCAGATCAAATTATTCATTGGTTCTCCCAAGAACGGCTACTCGCGGACCGGTCAGAAGTTACAGAACTTGCAGGGATGCCGGCGTGTTGGCAGGCAATGTTTACCAGCGAAGGCGTCAGAGTTGTGTGGCCACCCGTCCGCCGGGCGAGCGGCGGGGCAAGGCGCTCTCGCCATGGGCCGCTTCGAGCGCCTCCCGCCGTGCTGGCGAATCGTACGTGCCATATTAGCCCTCCACGCGCAGGTTATTGGTATTTGATCTGCGGGTTCCTTGATCTATTGCGCAGAAGGGACCCAGACCGCGTCAGACGCGGCAAACTCAACACCGGCAACCTCAGTGTTAAGGTCGACGTATTGCAACTCCGCCTTCTTGCCCGGCTTGGTCGAGAAGCTCAACAGGTATTGATTGTCGAGTACCTTCTGCAGGTCATCGAGGTAAGGTGCGATACTGACCGGGCGTTGCAGGCCCAAGTAATAGGACTCGCCACCCGTCATGTCCGACAGCTTGGCAATACCCAACTGTCCGTTGGTCGCTTCCCAATAGTTCCGGTGCCAGCGTCCCACCCCGGGTACATAGATCGTGTGGATCATCGTGCCTGTCCGCATGGCGACTTCACCTGCAGAATCGACATCAGGGATGATGTTCAGTCCGGGCCAACGCACACCGCGGCGGGCGCGGTCGATTCCGTCGGTCACCATGACGACCTCGCTACGGTTCGGGCTCTCCGGCCAGCGTTGCATTAGATCGATGACCGAAAGGTAGGGGCTCCCATACGCACCCGGTGTGCCCAGCGGGAGCCGGACCGCATTGGCCGCAACGGCATGGTCACGCGTGAAATTCTGCGCAATTTGCACTGTGGCGTCTCGCATGTACCCGACTCCGACGGCGGTCGTCGGCGGCTGAGCACTAATGAACTTGCGCAAATCATCGAGGTGAGACCCGAGGCGAGTGTCGGACGCATCATCGATGAGGATAAACAGATCCAGCCCGGCACGGTCTCCCCGGGCCGGAACCCACTCCGTCACTTGCAGGCGTTCCTTGGCCTGTTTGACGATGACATCTTCCGGGTTGATTTCAGGCATACGCTTGTCCGTTGGGACGTTCACCGAGACGGTCATCCTGGTGTGAACGGCGGCAGGCGCCGAGGTTTCCTGTGCCAACATGGAAGGCATCATCATCAACAGCGCTGCCAGGGTGGTTGCAGAGTACAACATCGCTAACCTTCTTGATTTCATTCTTGATTTCATGGTCATCTCCTTTTGAATTGTCATTTCCTACTAACACATTTCACTTCTACGCAACTCCTCGGTCGCTAGGAGGCATGGCAGCGACCGCTTTCCCTTAGAACAGGGCGACAGTGAATCGCATTCTCAAGCGTTTCTGTCGTTGCGTCACGCACACCTGATTGCAATCGAGGAGCCGCAGTCGCAAGCCGGTGGAAACAAAGGCACTGGCTCCAGACAACTCACGATTCTGAGGCGCGGTGTCGGAATCTTCAGACATCCCAAGCCTACGGGTGTCAAAAGTTTTGGACCGCGCGGAGCACTACGTTGCCGACCGCGGCTTCAACTGTCGTTTTATCCTTGAGTTACAAATACTGAGCTAATGGAATGTCAAATGCCCTAAGCAGGTATGTTCCAATTGAAGAGCGCAGGGGACTCAGGTGCGAATATCGAATCACCTGCGACTCGCTCAGAAATGAAAAGACAATAGGAAAAGGAGAATAGTTCAATGAGTATCGAGCTGATAACCCACGAAAAGGGTGAAGTGATGATCGTTGACGTCAGCGGAAGGCTGACGTTGGGAGAAGGCACCAGCGCGCTGCGCAAGAGGATGCGGGAACTGGTGGAGGGCGGCTCCAGGCAGATTGTTTTGAATATGACCGACGTTACCTACATGGACAGCTCCGGCCTCGGTGAACTGGTAGCCGCGTACACGACCGTCACTACCACCGGGGGCGAGTTGAAGCTATCGAACCTCGCCAGGCGTGTGCACGAACTTCTGTTCATCACCAAGCTGTGTACGGTCTTCGAGAGCTTTGAGGATGAAGCATCGGCCATAGCCAGCTTCTCGGTGGCCAAGCCGACTGAGCTGCAGGCTCAGATCTAATCGAGTCTGGGAGCGGTTTCGATTCGGGCGGACGGTAAACCGCCCCCTCGCTCACTCAGGTTTCACCTTCATGACCACAAGTGTAATGTCATCCCACTGCGGGCTTTCCGCCACGAAGGCTTGCAGTCGTTTCGCAATGTGTTTGCAGATTTCCGCCGCGTTTAGAGAAAGCGACGAGCGAACAATGTCGCTTAACCGCGCTTCGCCGAATTCCTCCTGTTGGGAGTTCAGTGCTTCGACGACTCCATCCGTGCAAGTGACCAGAACGTCCCCGCCGTAGAGGGCGACATGCTCGGACCGATATTGGCTTCGTGCCAAGAGCCCGACCGGAAGTCCTCCGCACTCCAGCCGCTCGGGCGCACCCAGGCCGTGATCCGACGTGCCGTTCCTGAACAGAAGTGGGGAATTTTGCCCGGCGTTGACATAGTGGAGCGTTTGGTTGGAAACATCGACCACGGCGAAGAAGAGCGTCGCATACCGGTTGTTGGCGGTCAGCTTGTAGAATGACTCGTTCAATTCGGTCACAAAGCGGGCGACCTCCCCTTGACGAACCGCGAGGTTCGTCCGCACCAGACCTTGCAGAGAAGCCATCAGCAATGAGCTGGAGAGTCCTTTGCCGGAAACGTCTGCGACGGCAAGGCCCATTTGGGCTGGGTTGAACGGAATGAAATCATAGTAGTCGCCACCCACTTCACGGGCCGACTGGTAGAAGAAACCGAAGTCCAGGCGGGGATAATCAGGGGCTTGCGACGGAAGCAGGCGTGCCTGTACTTCGCAGGCGATTTCGAATTCTTTCTGGGCGCCTAGCCGATCAGCTTCATATTCATATTCATCTTTAAGCGCCCGCTCCAAAGCACTTACCATTGCCACGATGACCGTCAGCACAATGAGCCTTCCAGCCACGTTCCAGTAGGGAATCAACGGATAGTGGTAGAAAACGGCGTCTGCCCAGTCTTCGATGGCCCATACGATGCCGCTGGCGAGGCAGCTTACATATCCCCAGCGGATTCCCAGGAACCAAGCAGCGTAGAGCGTTGGGATCAGATATAGAGCAAAGAGCGATAGGTCGCGATCAACGACATGGTCGAGCCCCGCAATCACGGTGAACAGACCCAGGAACCCCAGCGTTTGGACGACTCGTGGCTGGCGCTGCAATTGCCCCAGGGCGTTCAACAGCCACCTACCCCTCCTCACGCTGGGGAACTGCTTGACGAGATTGCTGCTGCGCGTCGAGATTGAGGCCATGACGATGATCTTCATCGTACCATGGAAGATCGCGCAGGTAACAGTTTGCCGGGTTCATCCGCAAGCTCTGGGAGAAGTTTGTCCATACTGGGATGGGCGTTTGATGCCGATTGCGGTCTTCGCGCGCCAGGGCCACGGCTCGCAATGTCAACAATGGCTCGCTAAAGCCTTGAAGTCTACCGACGGGGCGCAGGCGGAAGCCGCTCGCCGCCTGGGGATTTCTCGCAGCGACCTCGGGTACAAGATTGCGAAGTACGGGATAACGGACGCCGACCGCTAAGTCATTTGATTGCCCCGCGCGGCGCGTTCGCGCATCGACTTATCACACCGCGTTCCCGGGTTCATGTTCGCCGCCGGGTATCTCGCTCACTCGGGCTTCACCTTCATGACGACAAGCGTAATGTCATCCCACTGCGGATTTTCCGCCATGAACGCTTCGAGTCGTTCCGCAACCCGTTTGCAGATCTCCGTCGCGCTGAGAGAAAGCGACGAGCGAACAATGTCGCGTAACAACTCTTCGCTGAACTGCTCCTTTTGGGGGTTCCGCGCTTCGACGACTCCATCCGTGTATCCTTACATTTGATAAGTTACTGCCGCGCCTTCCACCGTGAACCCCACGCAGTTGCGGTACCAACCGCCAGGCTTGGCAGGGGCGCATTTGAGATAATGAGCCATCGCGGTGCACATGCGTCTCCGAGGTTGTCTTAGCTGTCGCTGTCGCGTTCTGCTTGCCAACTCCGGTATTCATATGGATCCCCCAAAAAAGATTTGGCCGCCCGCACTCGATGAACCCTTAGTTCACGTAGACACTGATGGAGATTCGATCCTGAGGATACCTATGGTTGTACAGGTAATAGCCGTCCCCGAAATAATCGATATACACATCATCGTTCTCGTACCAGTTGTCGCCCCAGTATTCTGGCCAGGGGTCAACGACACTGAACCAAAAGCCGCCGTACTGGAAGCGGGGATACCCGCCAACAATTGCCAAAGGGAGGCTGTAGATGCGGAACCCGTGATTCTGACCAAAGTAACCCCGATAACGGTCCCCCGGAATACGATAGCCTTTGTAGCCGCCGCGTTGCTGCCAGGTGCGGTGCTCGGCCTGCCAGCTACGTGCGCGATGCTGCTGCCAAACCCCGCGCTGTTCACCTTGCTGCACACGTTGCGGCTGATGTGAAGGCCGATTGACCTGCTGTTGTTGCTGGGCGTGCTGCTTGTTCTGGTCCTGCTGCCGTTGCTGGGCACGCTGTTGCTGCTGCTTGTTCTGGCCTTGCTGCTGTCGCTGCACGCGCTGCGGCTGCTGCTTGTTCTGGCCTTGCTGCTGGGCGTGCTGCTTGTTCTGGTCTTGCCGCTGTCGTTTATCCTGTTTATCTTCGTCTTTCTGCTGCTGTGCGTAAATAGGAGCAGTGATCCCGAGAACCAAGAGCAAAACTCCTGTACCGGCAAATCTGATTCGTTTCATCTCAGTATCCCCCAATCATCCGTACTGGGCAGACCCGTCTGGCCTGCCCAGTGTTCCGTCACCGAGTCCTACCTATCGGACATGTTTCTCGGGGACTTCTTGTTCAGAGTGCCAAGGAGCAATTTCGCCGAGGCGGGCGGGCGAATTGCACTATTGATTACGATGTCCTTCGCGGTGGTTCCTCTTCCGTAGAGCCTCTCGTTGCCATCGTTGTCGGGGCGGAGGGTTGAGCCTTCCAGCGAGACCCCGGCGAACAATCCACGCGATCGCGAATACGAAAGAATTTCTGCTCTTAGTGTGACATCCGTGGAGACTGCAGCGCTGCGGCCCTTCGGTCCGGCTGCCGCGGCTATATCGCCGCCGAGCTTGACCTGACTGGTGAGAATAGAATCAGCCCCGCGCTGATTCACCACCAACAAAACAAAGTCTGTCGCTTGGCCTCCCAACTGGAATCCGAAGCTCCCGCCTTCGAGCGCCATCATGGAAGGCGCACTCCAAGGTCCGCTGAAATTCATACCGCTTCGGCAAGTCATCACTCCACGCCCGTAACTACCCCCGAACCCGATTGCAAACTTCATCACCGAAGGCAGAACGATGACGCATTCCGCCTTGTCCAGAAGATCCTGCGGAATATCGTCGGGAACATTGAGAATCTCAACCATCACCTTGCCGGTGTTCTTAATGCGGTTGTTTTCATCCTTTTGGGCAGACGCAGTCGGGCCGACCAAGGCAATTACAACCATTAACAAGAAGATTCTTTTCATCGACGTGCTCCTTCACTTTCACTCGAATTTTTGGTTCTTTATCCTGTCATCGGAGGTGACGTTCGTCACATGCCGAAGTGGCAACACATATCGCCAATGAGCTTTCGAAGTAGTTTTGAAAATCCAATCCATCTCCGCTCTGGGAACGGGTTTCTCTAAATAGGCCATCGCTCCCACTGCGAGTGCCTGCTGATAACACAGGCTGTCCTTACACGGCACCACCACGACGAAAGGCGTACATAAATTGAATAGGCATGTTTAGCTCCAGACCTTCCTTCGGCGCTCCCTCCTTGAAATCAGTGTGTTGAGTGGACGCAGGACATGTAGGCCGTCAAAGCTTTTGGACAGCACACCCTTAATCGTTCGACATTTTGGACGCCGAGGGGGAAATGTGGAAGGCAAGATCAAAACGCTAGCTAAATATCGAGAGGTGCCTAAAATAAAAGAGCTGTCGGGGAAAAACCTCGTCTTGAAGTCCCGTTCGTTACGAGCCGTGCCAGCGGGACCGTTGTTGGAAGTGAGAGAATTAGGTCCAAGACCTACAGTAGGCCTGAACTACCGACCCATCACCGGCAGGCATCCCAGGGGGTCGCTTGGTACCTGCCAAGGGGGCAAAATTGCAAAGTACTGTATTGACCCCAATGCACAATTCAAGCGAATGCGCAATGGAAGATCTGCGTATCGACTATCCGCGCCAAATTTTGTGGGTCCGGCCTTTCAAGGTAATCGAACGCTCCAAGATCCGTGGCTTCAAGGTAGCAGTGCATGTTCGCGACCCGCGCAACGACCAGCACCGGAACTTCCGGGTGGAGTTGCACGGACCGTTCCAGCACCTGTCGCCCTTCAAATGCTGGTGTGCCTTGGCTGACGATCACTATGGAGACGGATTCGGTCTCAAGACGATTGATGCCTTCGCCTGGGGAGGTACACATCAGAGTTTCGTACCCCCTATCGCGGAGATATGTCCCGTAGACTTGAAGATCTTGAGGCTCATCGACAATCATCAATACGGTAGGGGAGTTCACCTCGCGCTCTCCTTTCCGGACAGTTGATAGGTTACCGCCTTCGCATCAAGTTCGCGGACGAGTTCCTCGCCCTTAAGCGCCGTATGGATGAGAAACAGAGCGCCACTTGCGTAAAGGAGTAGGAAAATGGCGAGCAGTGCCGTATTCATGCGCGACTCAAGTTCGCGCCCCACCAGCCTGGGTGCAAACAGTAGACCCGCAAAAGCCAAAGTGAGCATGATGAACAGCTCCCGCGTAGTCTCGGCCAGGGACTGGTGTTCCTCCAGAGCATCCTTAAGCGCAGGTGCGTAGCCACCAAGTTTCATCGCGGTCTCTCCCGTCGCGACGGCCACGAAAGTCATCGCCGTTCCAAGCGCCATGAGTGTCAATGCTGACCATAGAAATGGCCGTCTTTTGGCGGCCGTAAGCTCAATGCTCACAATTACAAAGAACGGGGCGACCAAGAGCAGGATGATCGGGATGTGCACGATGAGTGCGTGCAGTCCATTTCGGTCTGGTGAAAGATGAAGCATGGCGAAATCTCTTCTATTCTTGCTGCTCTGAGAACCTCGATTCACCCTCGCGACGGTTTCGCGTTGCATCAGGCGGACCCCTGGGACGTCCGCTGTTCATGCGTTGATGGTTGATGGTGGCCATCGATTTCAAGACCAACTCTCTTAAGAGGATGACCGCCTCCGTCGATAGGTCTCGTGACAGGAAGATTACGAAAGGGTACCTTTCCGGCGACAGTTTTTTCATTTTGGCTCACTCCGACTGCAACATGGGCGCTGACCCTCTCACCAGTTTTCCGCTCAATCCGTGCCAGGCTGGCCGTTACCAACCAATCGATAACCCGGTCCGACTCGCTTACTCGGTGGGCATAGCCGGGGCGCGCCGGTCTGGAAGGCACTCAAACCGAAAGACCCGTGAGGTGGCTCGCGCCCAACCCCGCCACCTCACAGTCTTACATCCGACGTGCAAATAGCAGCATTACCTTGCGGCGGCCGACAGCTTTTCTTGGAGGCTACGGAATGCTTCCTCGTGCTCGCCAAATTCTACATAGTCAGCAACCAGAGCTGCTAGTTCCTTGGACAGATCGTAGCCCGCCTGCGCGTAATCCTGGTAGGCGGTAAAGTGGATGTGGGCGCTGTTGTCGTTGAGATGGTTGATCGTAGCTTCGGTATTATCGGCGAGTTCCTTCAGTATGGGGTAAATGCGATCAATCGCCTCATGCTGCCAGGGCGAGGCTCCCTTTCGGGCTTCGTTAAGCTGGGCAAGGAGCTTGCCGGCTTGGTTGATATGGTCCTTTATCGAGCTGAGTTTCCTCGCGTGACTCTCCCAGCTCAATTGTTGTACTCCCGTCCACGCGGCTAATTCCTCCGAATCCCGCTCCAAGGCCATCGCCTCAGTTTTGACTTGCGAGAGAAGCTGGCGTATTTCCTCGGAGCTTCCCGATGAAGTGTCTGCAGCTTTGGCGGCGGGTGCGATCGAAAAGCAGCCCGCAACCAGAAGCGACAGGATCAGGATGTAGGGTGTTCTTTGTTGACTGTTCATGGTTTATCAAATCCTCCTATTCGTCAGCAGGCGATGGCATTGTAATCTTTGCTCGCTGCATGGGCACGCTGGGAAACTCGTTGAATCCCGCTGCCCACGCCCCCCTGTGAAGCACGCGTTGTTCCAGTCGATGGCTTTCCGGCAACCGGCTCAGAGTCTTCGAGTTCTGCGCAGCCTGCCCCATCGCCATGATTGGGGGCGTCAAGAATCCTGGACAAGCCACGGTTGATCGTTCGAAAACTTGTACAACAGTCAACCCACCAAATGCTCGTGCCCTTGCATTTCCAGGGATGATGGCAGGCAAGGGTTTGGAAAGCGAGATGCCTCTTGGATTGTCAGTACCCGGGGGCCGTCGCTCGACGAGCACCAGCCCGGCGACTGAGAGGCGCCGATGTCCGCATCATGAGGCCGCAGCAGAGCGACCTCCCGGCTGTTTTCTCCGCGGCTCAACATTCTTACGACCGCTACCTGCGTTGGGGAATTCACTTGTTCGAGTGGACCGGTCCGATGTTGCACGCCAAGATAGCGGTTATCGACGGCGAATGGTCAACGGTCGGGTCGTTCAATCTTGATCCTCGTCGCTGCAAAATCATGAGGTCACCGCGATCTTTGTCGGCCGTGCCTTCGGCCGGCAAATGGCAGACATGTTCGAAGATGATTTTCGCCGATGTCGCGAGCTCTCGCTTGCGAGCTGGCGTGATCGGGGCTGGGCCAGACGCCTACGGGAGTGTTAGTGGGCCCTCTTTCGCGCGTTGATGTGATCTCCCGCGCCGCAGTGATCGCGGTCCGGTCTCCGCCGGCTCGTGCAGAGTGACACCGAACCTTACTTTGATGTCTCAAGTTTGGTGGTAAAGTCACAGGGTTTCGAGGGAAGTGGACACCCAGCGCCCAAGATCAGCGCGTTTAAGGGCATCATCCGGACCGGCGCAAGCAGCGATGCAGCCAGTTGTGCGTGCTTTGTGAAACCGTATGAGCGCGCTCAGCTAATTTCGGAAACCGCTGCTCCACTCTTTTAAGCACTCGGTGTGCCCACACATACTCGGAAGATAGGATCAGCAGCCCGATGAAAATGAGCAAGACACCCTGGAGAATGGGGAGAAAAAGTCCGGCAATGCCGAGGGCAACGAAAAACCACCCCGAAGCCAGCGTCGCCCAACGCCTCACCCTTGCGAGCATGATACCTCTTGACGGCAGAGTGGTGAGTCGAATCGCCATTGCCCATGTCTCGCCGTTGCCATTGTGCTCAACTCCAAAAGGACAATGCGAGGGAGAGTAATGATGTGTGCCTGCCGCTGGCGGGGACTGCCAGAGCTGGACCGCCAGCTAATGCGAAAACGAAGGGAATAGCGAATAGCAGCATTGTACGCATAATAGTTCCTCCTGGAGGATTTCCTTTTAAACGGGGCGACCGCGAATCGCTTTGGAGCTTTCTGTCGTTGGCCCTAACGCGGAACTGACGGCAATCGAGGAACCAAACTCGCGCGGCTCTGAAAGCTAATGAACTGACTTTGGAACTCACGGTCTCAAAGCGCGGTGTCTGAATCTTCATACATCCCAAGGCTACAGGTGTCCAAAGTTTTTGACCGCGAGGAGAACTCTACCCCCGTCTCGCCCTCATCTGTCGATTTATGTTTGAGTTACAACACTGAAAAAATGGAATGCCAATCGCCTTGAGCATGAAAGTTGGCGCAGGGCACGGAGACTTATGTCCGAATATCGAAGCACCTGCGGCTCGCTCAGACGTGAAAAGACAATACGAAAAGGAGAAGAATTCAATGAGTATAGAACTGACAACCCATGAAAACTGGGTTGACCTGGATGTCCATTGATGTGGCGGGTCGAACCTGAGAGCTATCAACGGTCCTAAGCGCTTCGGTCGGTTTCGGAGTCGTTGGCCGGGGTTCGCTAAATCAACGGAGCACGTCTTGAGTCGCCGACGAATACACGGCGAGAGCGGACGAAGTTCGATGGCGAAGGAAGAGGACTCTATATGAAGACCAGGCATGTGTCGTTCTTCGCATTACTGATTCTCGCCGGCGCGTCCCTAGCGGCGCAGGATCGCGGGAATATACGGCAAGACCACAGAAAAGTGGTGAACGAGCATGCGACTGGTTCCGCAGTCGAGGCCCAGGCGCCTGGAGCGTCACTGCCGAGCCCCGATATGAAAAGGCTCGTGAACGCCTTATCCGGCACCTGGTCGATCGCTCTGAGAGCCGAACCCAACGACCGCATGCCCAATGGTGGCCGGGGATACGGCGAGGAAGTGTGGCGACCCGGACCCGGAGGGCTGTCTTTGATCGAGGATTACCACTCGACCGGCGACGAAGGAGAGATTGCCGGTCTCGGTGTGGCTTGGTGGGACGAGGGGACAGGGAGATTTCAAGTTACGTGGTGCGACAGCGCCCGTCCGACGGGCTGCGCCACTATGAAGCACGGGGCCAAGTGGGAAGGGGATCAAGTCGTCGCGCTGGATGAGTGGGATGAGGCGGGCAAAAAGGTGACGTTCCAGGAGGTGTTTTCCGACATCACGGAGAACCCCTTCACGCAGACGCTTTATCAAGGTGAGTCCGGCGGCAACTTGAAGCGGCTGGTCACGATCAATGCGACGCGAAAGACGGCCCCACCCGCAGTGACCGCAAGCGCTTCGACGCCGGGAACACTCGCTGCTGTCGCTGCGGCGAGGACCATTACAGCGCCGGCAGTGCGGGCACACATGCGATTCCTCTCCGACAGCGTGCTCGAAGGGCGTGAAACCGGCAGCCGTGGCTACGACGTTGCCGCCCTGTACGTGGCCTCCCAGTTGGAGTCGATGGGGGTGCGCCCGGCCGGCGAGAACGGCACCTACTTTCAGAAAGTGCCGCTCCGGAAGGCGATCAACGACGGCTCAAAGAGCTCCCTGGCGTTGATAGGTAGCGCCAACGAGATTCAGCTCCAAGATGGGGCCGATTACGTTTTCTTTGCGGATCTGGACCACACTGAGACCAGCGTGCAAGCTCCGGTCGTGTTTGTCGGCTGCGGCTTGACCGCGCCCGAACTGAACTATGACGACTACGCCGGCGTAGACGTCCGGGGCAAGGTCATCGCGGTAGTTGGAAACGCCCCGGCCCGCTTTTCCTCGACTGAACGCGCCTACTACGCAGACGGGATCACCAAGTTGAGGATCGCCGTGGCTCACGGAGCGGTGGGGATTCTCGGTGTTTCATTGCCGGAGGATGAGAAGGATTCTCCGTGGCAATGGGCAGTCCCCCAAATTCGGGCTGGCGCGCGCGATTGGCTCGACAAGGGGAGGCCGCACCGTTCCTTTCCCGAACTTCGAGGGGGCGCAGCCCTGAGCGAACATGGAACTCAGCTCTTATTCGCAGGCGCGCCCCGAACGCTGGAACAGGTTTCAGCAGCCGCGCACGCCAACCAACCGCAGGCTTTTGCCTTGAGCTGGAGCGCGAGAATTCATACCGTGAATTCTCATCAAGCCATCGAGAGCAAGAATGTGGTGGGGAGGATTCAGGGCTCCGACCCCGAACTCAAAGACCAGTATCTGATTTATAGCGCACATCTCGACCACTTAGGGGTGTGTCCACCGGTTGAAGGTCTCAGCGACAACATCTGCCATGGAACGATAGACAACGCTTCAGGTGTTGCCACTGTTCTGGAGATCGCCCGAGCATACACCAAACTGCCCGACCCGCCGCGCCGCTCGGTGCTGTTTTTCTTCCCCACGGGCGAGGAAGGGAACCTGGAGGGATCCGATTACTTCGCTCATTTCCCGACGGTGCCGGGTGGACATCTGGTTGCAGACATCAATGTCGACGCGGCTCCTGGGATGCGTTAGCCCTCCAGGGATCTGAATGCCATTGGAGGTGAGCATTCGAGCCTGGGTCAGGCGGCGCAACGAGCCGCGCAGCTCAGCGGTTACACCATTACCCCCGACGCCGTGCCCGAGAAGAATGTATTCATCCGTTCGGATCAGTATTCGTTCGTTCAGCAGGGAATTCCTTCCGTCTTCATTCGCAACGGAGCCGATGGTGGAGACGTCGTTGAGAAATGGCTCCAGACCCGATACCACACTCCCCTTGACGATATGGAACAACCGATCGATTACGAGGCGGGAGTCAAGGCCGCCGGAATGCTTCTGCTCGTGGGGTACGAAGTCGCCCAGCAAGATCAATCCCCCACGTGGAATCAGGACGACTTTTTTGGTACCAAGTTTGGGCCAAACGTCTCGAGCTCAACTGGAGAACAGAAGACGCCTCGGGGCGGAACCACCCAGTAAAGCGAGCCCGGCTGGAGTAGCGAGTGGCCACCTACTCTTGCGGCGTGAAGAAACAGGGCGGGAGAGGTCATGGAAGCTGAACGTTGGCGGAAGATCGAGCAGCTTTATCATGCCGCGCTGAAGTCCGAGGGCGGCGAACGGGCGCGATTTCTCCAGCAGGCTTGCGCTGGCGACGAGTCTCTCCGCGGGCAAGTGGAGTCGCTGTTGGCGCACGAGGAGGGGACAGGAAATTTCTTGGCATCTCCAGCGCTGGAAGTTGCCGGCAAGGCATGGGCGCAAGAGCTGACCACGGAAAGTTCTGCTGCGGACCCGGAGCGCCTCGTCGGCCAGACGGTCTCGCATTACAGGGTTATAGAGAAACTTGGCGGCGGAGGCATGGGCGTGGTCTACAAGGCCGAGGACACCCGCCTGCATCGCTTCGTTGCTCTCAAGTTCCTGCCGCAGGGACTGTGGAAGGATGATACGGCTCTCGGCCGGTTCCAGCGTGAAGCGCAGGCAACCTCCGCCCTCAATCACCCCCATATCTGCACCATCCACGACATCGGCGAGCAGGAAGGCCGGCCCTTCATCGCCATGGAGTTCCTGGAGGGGCGAACGTTGAAGCACAGCATCGCAGAACTCCCCACCGCCGGACCCTCGGCCCAGGGGAGAAGGCGGCCCGCAGGGCCGGGTGAGGGGGCTCGTGGCGCGGGCCTACCCATTGACACTCTCGTTGATCTCGCCATCCAGATTGCCGACGCGCTGGACGCAGCCCACCAGAGGGGGATCATCCACCGCGACATCAAGCCGGCGAATATCTTTGTAACCGGCCGTGGACAGGTGAAGATTCTGGACTTCGGCGTGGCGAAGCTGTCCCGCGGACGCCAACCCGGGGCGGACGGAGAGGCAGCAACAAGTCTGCCGACGGCCAGTGACGACCGAGAACGCCTCACTTGCCCGGGCACAGCGATCGGTACAGTGGCCTATATGTCGCCGGAGCGGGCGCGGGGGGAAGCGCTCGACCCACGCACGGACCTGTTCAGCTTTGGGGCTGTGCTCTACGAAATGGCCACAGGGCAACGAGCATTTGCCGGCAGCACGACAGCGGTTATCTTCAATCGCATACTAAGTCAGGCGCCGATACGGCTCGTCGACCTGAATCCCGAATTGCCGGTGAAGCTGGAAGAAATCATCAACAAGGCGCTCGAAAAGGACCGCAGCCTGCGCTATCAGCACGCCTCGGAGATACGTACGGACTTGAAGCGTATCAAGCGCGACACCGACCTCAAGGGGCCTGCCCTTGCAGCCGTGGCGGGATCAGAAGCCCGCCCTGGCAGGACAGCGCCGACACAGCGGTGGCATAGGAGGGTGGCCGTCGCATTGGGCGTGCTCGTTTTCGCCGCTCTGCTGGCCACCGCTTGGCTTTACCTCTCCGCAAGACGCGGCAGGCCTGTCGATTCTGTGGCGGTCCTGCCGTTTGTCAATGAAGGCCACGATCCGAATTCGGATTACGTGTCGGACGGGATTACGGAGAGCATTATCGACAGCATCTCTCAGCTGCCCAATCTCCGCGTCATGGCCCGAAGCACGGTCTTCCGATACAAGAGGAAAGGGACGGATCCTCAAAGGGCTGGTGAGGAGCTCAACGTGGGTGCCGTTCTAACGGGACGAGTCTTCGAGCGAGGCCAAGAGTTGGTGATTCGCGCTGACTTGGTGAGGGTCTCCGATGGAACGGAGATGTGGGGCGCTCGATACGAACGGAATCTTTCCGAGACTCAGTCGGTCCCCGAAAATATCGCCCGCGTGATCTCTGAGAAGCTCAATGTGAAACTGACCGCCGCCGACCAGCAAAAGCTTGCAAGACCTCCGACGGAGGACCCCGAGTCCTATCAGCTCTACTTGAAGGGCCGCTACTACTGGAACAAGGAAACACTCGAGGACCTCAAGAAGGCCATCGAGTACTTTGAGCAGGCGATTGAAAAAGATCCGGCGAACGCCCAGGCGTACGCAGGGCTTGCCGACTGTTATGACCAACTAGGGGTGGACGCGTATTTTCCCCCGAACGAAACCTATCCCAAGGCCAAGGCGGTGGCAATGAGAGCTTTGGAGATTGACGACACCCTTGCCGAGGCGCATGTCGCCTTGGGCGCAACGGAGTGGCATAACGATTGGGATTGGTCGGGCGCTGAACGAGAATTCCGCCGAGCCATCGAGCTGAACCCGAACAGCCCGATTGCCCACGACCGTTATGGACTTTATCTAGTCACGATGGGGCGGTTTGCCGAGGGTCTGGTTGAGAGCAGACGAGCGGAAGAGGTTGACCCGCTTTCCCCGCAAGTAGTCGGGGATTTGGGCTACTGCTACTTGGCCGCGGGCCGACCTGACGAGTCGACCAGCCAATTCATCAAAGTGATTGAGCTTGATCCGAAGCCGCCGTGGTTGCATGCCTTACTTGGCTGGGGATATGCTGTCAAGGGAATGTTTCCTGAGGCGATCACAGCTTACAAAAACATGAGGACCCAGGATTACTCGGTCTCGGCTGAAAACCAGTTGATAGCTGCAAGTTTGGGTTGGATTTATGCGCGCGCGGGTAGGCGGGACGAAGCGCTGCGCGTCCTGGACCAGTTCAAGCAACTGTCCTCGCGGGCCTACGTTGACCACTATTTGGTAGCGGCGATTTATTCCGGCCTCGGGGATGCAGATGCTGCTTTTCGAAACCTGGACAGGGGTTACGAAGAACGTTCCGGTAGCGTGGTGTTTATCAAAGCGGAGCCCTTCTGGAATAACATGCGCTCGGACCCACGATACGCGGACCTGCTACGCCGCATGAACCTCCCGCCGTGAACCAGTGTATGACGATTGGGTTGGCCTTTCAGCCTTGTCACTCAGGGCCTTCGGTCCGCGAAAACTCGTGAAAATGAGTATAGTGAGTTTTGGCTGGATTAGTTCCCCTAACTCCCTTAATTTCAGCACGGCTTGATTCCTCAAGCCTCGATCTTTGATCCTGCGGACCGCACCCGCCCCGGTCGAATCAGCCTGTTTTCCTGGTTGACATATGTCCGCCGCCAGGTATTTCGCTCACTCGGGCTTCACCTTCATCACCACAAGCGTAATGTCATCCCGCTGCGGACTTTCCGCCACGAACGCTTGCAGCTGTTCCGCAATCCGTTTGCAGATGTTTACAGCGCCGAGAGAAAGCGACGAGCGAACGATGTCACTTAATCGCTCTTCGCCGAATTCCTCCTCTCGGAGGTTCAACGCTTCGACGACTCCATCCGTGTAGGCGACCAGAACATCGCCGGCGTGGAGGCGGACATGCTCGGACTGATATTGGCTGCGTGCCAGGATCCCGATGGGAGGTCCTCCGCACTCCAAGCTCTCGATCATGCTTTGGTCGCTCGCTGGCGACGTGCCGATCCTGAATAGAAGCGGGGGATTGTGGCCGGCGTTGACGTAGTGGAGCGTTTGGTTGGGAACGTCGACGACAGCAAAGAAGAGGGTGGCATACCGGTCGCTGGCGGTCAGAGCATGGAATGAGTCGTTCAGTTCGATCGCAAAGCGGGCGACCTCTCCTTGACGAGCATCGAGGTTCGTCCGCACCATACCTTGCAGAGAAGCCATCAGCAAAGAGCTGGGGAGTCCTTTGCCGCAAACATCCCCGACGACAACACCCATCTGTTCTGGGCTGAACGGAATGAAATCATAGTAGTCGCCACCCACGTCACGGGCCGACTGGTGGAAGAAATCGAAGTCCATGCGGGGACATTCTGGGGCCTGCGACGGAAGCAGGCGCTTCTGTACTTCGCGGGCGATTTCCAATTCCCTCTGGGTGCCTCGCCGTTCGGCTTCATATTCATGTTCAACTTCAAGTGACCGCTTTAGAGCATTTACCACTGCCACGATGACCGTCAGTACAATCAGCCTTCCAGCCACGTTCCAGTAAAGAATCAACGCACGGTGGTAGAAAGCCGGTCCGCCCAAGTCTGCGATGGCCCAGACGACGGCACTGGCGAGACAGCTTACGTATGCCCACCGCAATCCCAGGAACCAAGCCGCGTAGAGCGCTGGGATAAGATATAAAGCGAACAGCGAGAGGTCTTGATCAAGGAGGTCGAGCCACGCAATCACGAAGAACAGGCCCAATAACCCCAGTGCCTGGACGACTCGTGGCTGGCGCTGCCAGTGGCGAAGGGCGTTCAATAGGGCCCTCCCTCTCCTCTCGCTGGTGAATTGCTTGACGGGACTGCTACTTCGCGTCCAGATTGAGCTCATCAGTGTGATCCTCATCGTACCGCAAGCGTTGCCTCTTTCGGCATAGAACATACAACTCACGTGTCCACGGCGAGTATCCGTTACGCAGCCTGGGGTTTAGGAAACTTGCGCCAATTTTCTTTTCCGCTGCAACGACGAGAAAGCAAGTAGCTGCCCCACGCCCTTAAGCGTCAAACGGGGCATAAGGCCAAGCGTTGTTCGTGCACCGTCCGCGGAAATCCCCCGCCCTGCGTAGAGCGCACGGAATCCGAGGGAAGCAAACACAAAGATAAACTTCCATGTCCAGGAGCAAGGGAGTTGTACCGCTCTCTTCCAGATTTCTCTGAATGAATAGAATTCGTTCCAACAGCCTTGGTCGGCGTGGAGAAGCTCTTGTTCGGTCATGTGGGGATGCTTCACTATCACGCGCGGACAACGATTGTGCAGCCAATATTTCTCATACAGGAGCTCGGTCGCATGCTTCGGGGCCAGAGAGAGAGGATTGCTCGAGCTCCGCCTTTCGCGATCGGCCACCATTTCCCGAAAATCAACCGTGCCGGGAAACGGCCGATACACTGGGAACTGAGCGAAGAGCATCGTTGAGGACTTCGCGAATTCCTGCATGGCTGCGATTGTTTCCGGAGTATCTGTCTCGAGCCCGCAAATGATGGATCCCAAGACATAGATCCCATGGGATTGGATTGCACGAATCACGTTTACCATTTGATCGCCCACGGGATTCCACATCTTGCGCGCTGACTTGAGCCCTTCGAGGGTGAACGATTCGATGCCGATCAGGGCACCGCGTACCCCCATGTCGTCGTGCATGGCGGCGAGATACTCGTCGTCTTCCGCCACTTCTGATGTCATTTGCGTAAATGAAGGGATGACGCGGTGAACCCGCCGTGCGTACTCCCGGAAGAATTCCAGCCGCCGTTCGCGGAGACTTTCTAACCCTTCTCTCCTTGACGGACTCCCTTCTCGAGCAATCCGCCCGAGAGTCGCCGGGTTAAAATTATCATCTGCAAACATGATGGTTTGAAAACCCATAGCGTTTAGCTCGTTGACTTCCTGCACGATCGCGTCAGTCAACCGAAGCCGCGGATTCCGCCCTTCGGTCACCCAGACGGAACAAAACGTGCAGTTCTCCGGACATCCGACAACTGTTTGCACGGTGGGAAACAAATAACGATTCCGAAGCCGCTGCTTCGCGAGCAGATCCCAGCGCGCGGGAAGCAGCTTGTCTCCGCTTTCCCTGCCGCCATCGTAGCGACGCACCAATCGTTTGTTCAACGCGTCACGCACGGCATCGCCCCAGACCGCCTCGCCGTTCCCGGTCACGACTGCGTCTGCTTCCATGCTGAGCGGTTCTTCGGGAAAGATAGTTGCATGGATGCCGCCCACGATTACGGTTGCGCCTTTCCGTTTTGCAGCACGAAGCACATCATAACCAGGTAAACAGTTATCGGTTGTAATCCCGATTCCCACAATGTCCCCCGCTATAACCCTCGATGGGTCGAATTTCTCAATCGACTCATCGACAAGTATCGGATCGCGAAGACTACGTGGTGTTGCCGCAGCGATGACGAAGAGCCAGCGCGGCGTCAGAAAGCTCATGCCAACCGTGGCATGAGCGGGATTCACAAGAAAAACCTGCGGCTCGCGCATATCCCTCCTCCGTTTTGAACTCGTAGTCCTTAGTCCCGAGAATCCTGGGGCGTGATCTGTGGCGCCGGGGGGCTCCAGTGTTTCGCGGGAAGTGGACACTCCTTGGGAAAACAAGGATGCCCATTCTTTGGAGGCCGTGCGACACGCCCGATGTCATGCTTGGCAGTGTGAAGAGATGCGAATATCGAGATCAGGAGGATCCCACAGACGACACCGAGCGAAAGCACTGCAGGAATCTCGACGAAATGCCCAACCAGCATTTTTGCTCCCACGAAGATCAATATGGCTGCCAACGCCCTATGCAGGTGGCGTAGCCTCGCAGTGACTGTGACGAGGAGGAAGTATAACGAGCGCAAACCGAGCACCGCGAACATGGTCGACGAATACACAATGAGCGGCTCTCGCGTAACGCTGAAGATGGCGGGAATGGAGTCCGTCGCCAGCACCATGTCCGTGAATTCGACCATGACCAATGCCAAGAGTAGCGGTGTGGCGAACCACCGCCTGTTGCGACGGACAAAGAATGATCCTCCGAACTCCTGGACCATGGGGATAACACACCGTGCCCATCGGACCACGAGATTGGTCTTCGGATCAGGGGCTGGCCTCTGGCGACGCAGTAATCTGACGCCGGCGACCAGCAGGAACACCCCAAAAACGGAAAGAACCCATCTGAAGTGCGCCAGAAGGGCCGTACCCGCTGCAATGAAGGCAGCTCGCAAAGTAATAGCGCCCAACACACCGTAGATCAGCGTCCTGTGCTGGAATTTCGGGGGTATCGCAAGCGAGCCAAAAATCGCCGCAATCAGAAACAAATTGTCTAGGGAGAGCGACTTTTCTAGGATATAGCCGGTGAAGAACTGGACTCCGCTTTCCGCTCCTTTCCAGAAATACAAGCCCACACCGAATGCGAAGGAAAGCGCAACCCAGACCCCGCTCCAGACTGCGGCTTCTCGGATGGAGATTTCGTGGGGGCGACGGTGAAAGACCTCTAAATCCAGGACTAGCATCGCCAGAAAGAATGCTGTGAGCAGCACGATGCAGACTAAGTTTTCCATTGCCCCTCCCCGAGCCGACCTAACAGAGAACCGATTTGGGCAAGAACTGAGCCGCTCACTTCCTCATGCTCATTCAGGTTGAGACCGAACCCTACGGCAGAGAGTCCGTTTCGAATAAGCTCCGTCTGTCGCGCCACAAGAATGCGGGCGTACGGGCGATCCCGCGTGCTAACCTTCCGCCGATACTGGTTCCCTCTTTGAGGACGATGATGAGTGCGCAAACCGCAAACAGCGGCGTCACAACAAACGCGACCAAGATCAGGCAAGCGGCGCACTCTAAGAAGATAAACATAAGAATTCTCCTCCGACGCACCCATCTGCGTTGGCGTCGCAGCGACACGCCAGATCTTCAAAGTGCGCAAGCATTTGGGTGGGCAGCTCTGGGTTGACCTCCAACGCAGACGCCGTAACTCTCCGTCCTTCGATTGCGGATTTCGCGCAGCGGTACGTACAACAAGATTGCGAAGAACGGGATTCGCAACCCCCCGGTAAATCAAGCAGCTTCGGCCCGGCGCATTTCCGTATCAAGGACCCACAGCATATCCTGCGGGTCAGGCTGTTCAAGGTAATCGCTCGCCCCGAGGTCCATGGCATCGAGGTAGCAGTGTATGTCCAGCACCCTAGCAATGACCAATACCGGCACGTCGGGGTGGAGTTGAAGCGACCTCTCCAGCACCTGCCGGCCTTCGAACGCAGGAGTACCTTGACTAACTATCACGCAAGAGACGTCCTCGGACTCGAGGGCTTCGATTCCTTCCGCGACGGAGCGGCACATCAGAATTCTGTACCCCAAACTGCGAAGTGCAGAACCTTAGGTTTCAAAATCTCGATGCTCTTCAAGGACCAATAGCACGGTTGCAGTTTTCATTTAGCGTCCTCCCTTGCTTGGCAGATTACAAGTTACCGCCGTCGTCGCGCCAAGCACATGCACGAGACGGGTCCCTTTGACGGCGGTGTCCACCAATAAGACGGCTCCGCTTCCATAGAAAAGAAGGAAAGCCCCGAACAGAGATGTCCTGACCCAGGAATCGAGTCCGCACCTTAGCAGCCTACGGGCAAACAGCAGAACTGCGAATATCAGCGTGAGCACTGAGAACAAGTCTCGGGTCGTTTCGGCCAAACACCGGTGTTCCTCCAGGAGAGCGGCGACAGCAGTCGTAGAGGCAATGACTTTCGTCGCTGACTCTCCTGTCGCCGCAGCCAAGTAGCTCATGCTCGTCCCCAGCACCATGAGTATTAGCGCCGAGGCGAGAAATGGCCCCCTTTGGGCTTCAGGCAGGACGGTACCCAGAATTACCAGAAGCGGGGCGATCAACAAAAGGATGATCGGGAAGTGCACCACAACAGGGTGTAATCCGTTCCAGGTTGGGAAAAGATGGAACATAACGAAATCCCCTAGCCTCTTTGTGCACCGGAACCCACCTCGCGGACTCCGCCGTTCATCGGCGCTTAAATGCAGGGGAGGTTCCAATCTCAGGGATCGCCATGGCTGATTTCCTGACAACGAGTTACGTCGGGTGTCCTCATTGAATTATGGGCGGAGCGTCCAAAACCTCGGACAACGAGCGTCGGGTCTGTCCAAAATCTTTGACGGCTCGGAAAGCTCCCATATAACCATCGCACCGGGTTTCACAGGGGCAGCACCATTGTCGGTTTGGAATCAAACCTGCCCGTCTGAGAGTGGTAAATCTACCTGCTGCTGCATCATAGCCGTGTCCCGGCGATCGAGAAGGAGCCTACACCAGGAACTTCTAGTGGCGCACTAACGTATGGACCAATAAGTGGTCACATTAGCCGGCGGTGTTCGAGCTTGCGGCCCCGCAGGGAGGTAGTCTCATGAGTTCTACAGTCATTCACTTCAAACAGGTACTGCGCAGGCTGCGGCGTACCCCGATGTTCACTCTGATCACGCTCGCCACAATCGCTGTGGGCGTAGGAGCCAACACCGCGGTGTTCAGCGTCCTCGAGAGCGTTCTCCTGAAGCCTCTGCCCTATCCTCACCCCGGGGATCTGGCCGGGGTCTGGCTCACTGCCCCCGGCCTCAATTTCAAAGACGTGCCCCTCGGTCCCGCCTACTACTTTATCTTTCGCGAGCAAAACCGGACCTTGCAGACCTTCGGCGCGTACACCGGCGATTCCTCGACCGTCACCGGCAAAGGCGATCCGGAGAAGGTGGACTCGCTGCTGGTCACGTATGGCGTGCTTCCCGCGTTGGGCGTGCCGCCGGCGCTGGGGCGGTCGTTCAATGAATCGGACGACTTGATGGGCAGTCCTGAGACAGTGATGTTGTCGTATGGATACTGGCAACGGAAGTTCGGCGGCGACCGCTCGATGGTGGGGCGCAGCATCAGGGTGGACGGGAAGGCTCGCGAGGTGGTTGGCGTGATGCCGGAGGGCTACCGCTTTTTGGACAGCGGAGAGCCCGCCCTATTCATGCCTCTTAAAATCGACCGCAGCAAGGCATTCCTGGGCAATTTCAGCTATCGGGCGGTGGCGAGATTAAGAGCCGGTGCAACCTTTGAGCAGGCCAATGCCGATGTGGCGCGCATGCTCCCGATCGTGAACAGCACCTTTCCGCCGCCGCCAGGCTTCAGCCCCAAAGTGCTTGAGGAAGCGCGAATCGGGCCGAACGTGCGGCCCTTGAAGCGTGATGTTGTCGGGGATGCGGATAAGCTTCTGTGGGTCCTGATGGGAAGCATTGGGCTGGTACTGCTCATCGCGTGCGCCAATGTGGCCAACCTTCTCCTGGTCAGGGCCGAAGGGCGCCAACAGGAATTGGCCATCCGCACTGCGCTGGGCGCCACTCGGGGCCGCATCGCCGCCGAGTTGCTGTTCGAGAGTTTCACGCTGAGCCTGGCTGGAAGCGCGCTGGGGTTGGGTCTTGCCTACGGTGCATTGCGGGTGCTCATCGCGATGGCGCCGTCCGGCCTGCCGCGTCTGGCGGAGATCGGCATTGATATCCGTGTGCTGTTGTTCACTCTGGGCGTCGCGGTGGTCGCAAGCCTCTTGTTTGGTTCAGTTCCGGTGTTCAAATACGCGGGCGTTGGCCTGGGAACGGGCCTGCGGGAGGGCGGACGAACGCTGAGCGAGAGCCGCGAGCGGCATCGCGCCCGCAGTACGCTGGTGGTTGTGCAGGTAGCACTGGCGCTGGTTTTGCTGATCTCTTCCGGCCTGATGATTCGCACTTTTCGCGCTTTGACTCACGTTCAGCCCGGATTCCATCACCCTAACGAAGTCCAAACGTTCTGGCTCTCCATTCCCGAAGCGGAGGTTCCCGCTCCGGAGCAAGTCGTCCGCATGCAAGAGGAGATCGCCAGGAAGATCGCGGCGATTCCCGGCGTTGCATCCGTGGGCCTCGGCACCGGCATTCCGATGGATGGGGATGACAGTTACAATCCGGTTTACGAGGAGGGCAGCACTTACTCTGAAGACAAGCTGGCGCCCTTGAGGCACTTCCGGTACGTTTCCCCCGGCTACTTCTCGACCATCAGTGTTCCGTTCATTGCCGGCCACGATCTTACCTGGGCGGATATCTACAGTATGAGACCGGTGGTCCTGGTTTCCGAAAACATGGCGCGTGATTACTGGGGCAGCCCGGCCAACGCGCTCGGCAAGCGCATCCGGACGGGCCCCAAAGATGACTGGTTTGAGATCGTCGGTGTGGTGGGCGACGTCCACGAGGACGGGCTGAATCAGGAAGCGCCGGCCTCGGTACATTGGCCTATTTTGATGAAGCATTTCTTTGGTCAATCGCCCATGCTGCACCGCGACCTGGCTTTCGCCATCCGCAGCCCGCGCGTCGGCTCGGAAAGCTTCGCAAAAGAACTACGGCAAGCAGTGTGGTCAGTGAATCCTAACCTTCCGCTGGCGGATATCCGGACGCTTGAGCACTTCTATGAGAAATCGATGGCGCGGACCTCGTTCACGCTGGTGATGTTGGCGGTCGCCGGAGCGATGGCGCTCATGCTCGGCATCGTGGGCCTCTACGGAGTAATCGCTTATTCAGTTTCGCAGCGGACGCGGGAGATCGGGATTCGCTCGGCGCTGGGTGCGCAGCAGCCACAGCTCACCGCCATGTTCGTAAGCCACGGATTGTTGCTGACGGGCGTGGGCGTCGTGTGCGGACTGGGCGCAGCCTTCGGCTTGATGCGCCTGATGTCGTCGTTCCTGTTCAAGGTGAGCGCGGTTGACCCGATCACCTACGCCGGAGCGGCGCTCGGACTTATCGCAACGGCGGTGCTTGCGAGCTACTTGCCCTCCCGCCGGGCGGCAACGGTGGACCCGGTGGAAGCTCTGCGCGCGGAGTGAGATTGTTTTCTCCAGATTCCACTGCCTGTCGTGGGTGGCGCATACATTGATTTCCAGGCGTGCGCCACCCGGGTTCTCCCAGGATCCGCTTCCTCTCGGGTATATGCCACCACCTCCGTGCTTCAATGACCGAAATCCCATCACCCTACTCGGTTCTGGAACTTTCACGGAGGTGGTGGTGTCGATAGGTTGTGAACACGCGTACCTGAGGTAGATCATGTTCAAGAAAATCTCGCACGCTCTGCGAACATTGATGCGGACTCCGGGGGTTGTGGCGACGGTCGTGGTCACTTTGACGCTGGGTATTGGCGCGAACACGGCCATGTTCAGCGTGATCAATGCGGTGCTGTTGCGGCCACTGCCCTACAAGGATCCCGGCCGCCTGGTGTCCTTGTGGGCGCAGATTCCCAGCATGAGTATTTACGGGGCCTTCGTTGAATACAACACGTTCGTGGAGTACTGGCGCGCCCAGAGCAACTCCTTCGAGTCAATGTGGGCGTACACGCCGGAGACTGTGAATCTGACCTCCACACAGGAGCCGGAACGTCTGTACATGTGCCGCGTGAACGCCGGCTTCCTCAAGATGATCGGTTCAAAGCCAGAGTACGGCCGGGAATTTTCGCCGGATGAAGACCAGCCGGGTGAAGCGCGAGTCGCGATGCTGAGTCACAGGCTCTTGGTACGCAGCTTTGGCGGAGACCGGGCAGTTCTTGGCGCGCCAATTGTAATGGACCAGAAAACCTACACGGTAGTGGGCGTGGTTCCCGCAGGTTTTGAATTCTACGGTCCCGAGATGGACGTCTATACACCCATCGCGGCCAGCCCGGCGCGTGTGCGTGGAATGCCCTCGGTGGGCGTCCATGCCCGTCTTAAGCCGGGCGTCTCACTCGCCGCCGCGCAGGCGGAGATCGACGGATTGTGCCGCCGCTGGGTTCAGAACACCCATTACCCCAGTGATTGGGGGGCAAGGGTGTGGACGCTGCACGACCATGCGGTCAGGGAAGTGCGTACCAGCCTTTTGGTTTTAGCTGCTTGTGTGGGCCTGGTGCTGCTGATCGCCTGCGCGAATGTGGCGAACCTGCTGCTGGCGCGATCCTCCCCTCGGCAACACGAGATCGCCATTCGCAGCGCCTTGGGCGCAAGTCCGGCGCGCATTCTTCGGCAACTGCTGGGCGAGTACGCCTTGCTGGCATTTGGGGCCGCCGGGTTGGGGTTGTTTGCCGCCTGGGGTGTGGTGCGCGCGCTGGTGGCAATCCCGGGTTACCTACCCTTCCAGGAAAGCGTTTCTCTGGACGCGACCGTGCTGTGTTTCACGCTGGGCACGGCCCTGGTGACGACCCTGTTGTTCGGAATCGCTCCTGCGACCGCGGCCGTGCGGATCAACGTGACAGAGAGCTTGCAGGAAGGCGGGCGCAGCGGCGATGGAACGGGTCGCGGCGCCGTGCGCTCCGCGCTGGTGGTTCTGGAAGTCGCCCTGGCATTGATACTTGCCATCGGGGCGACGCTTACCGTGCGAAGCCTGATTCGCCTGCAGGCCGTGAACCCGGGGTTCAATCCCGAAGGAGTGCTGACGGCCTCCCTGACCCTGCCGGAGGCGGCTTATCCCAAACCTGGCCAGGTCATCAACTTCTACAAATCGTTGCTTAGGCGGCTCGATGCGATGCCCGGCATCAAATCTGCGAGCATGGCTTCCGACCTGCCATTCAGCAACTCGAAGAGCGGCGAGTCCATTATCGTTGAAGGGGCCCCGCCACCCGCGGAGGGCCATAAACCGGTTGTCTTTTTCCGTCGCATTGACCCGAAGTACTTTGAGACACTCCAGGTTCCCTTGCTCAAAGGCCGCTTCTTCGACGAGCGCGACCCCGCCGGTAGCCCGGTCGCGATCATTAACGACTCCACGGCGCGGCGGTGCTGGCCGGGCGAGGACCCCATCGGCAAACGGTTCGGCACTGACGGAAAGACTTGGATAACGGTGGTCGGCGTGATTGCTGACCTGCACCAAACTTCCCTCGAAGACAAGCCTGACATGGAGGCGTACTTTCCGCATGCCGAAATACCGGATGCGGCCATGGCCGTGGTGATTCGCACCGCCATGGACCCGCTCCGTCTGGCTCCAAGCCTGCGCGGAGCCGTGCACGAATTAGACAAAGAATTGCCGGTGTCCGAAATCGGCACGCTTACCGGCAACATCGCGCATTCGACTCGCGAGCGGCGCTTCACGGCGGCGCTGGTTGCGGGGTTCGCCGCGCTGGCCCTGGTGCTCGCAGCGGTCGGCATCTACGGTTTGATCTCGTACACTGTGGCCGGCCGCACGCGCGAGATCGGGGTGCGCATGGCGCTGGGCGCCGGGCGCACCACAATTCTCGCCATGGTGCTGAAGCGTGCGCTGCTGCTGGCCGGCGCCGGCGTAGCAATCGGCGTGGCGGGAAGCCTTGCGCTTACACGCCTCCTGGGCTCGCTGTTGTTCGGGGTGAGCGCTACGGATCCGGCCGTCTTTGCAGGCGTCTCCCTGTTCCTGCTGGCCGTCGCAGCCCTCGCTGGATATCTGCCCGCCCGCCGTGCGGCAAGCGTCGATCCTTTAATCGCCCTGCGTCACGAATAGGCGCTGGTGTGGTGCAGGTGTGTATTTAGAGTTCTGTCGCCCACCGCCTTAGAACCTGTGAAGAAACTCGCAAGGGGTCATCCTGGGAGTTAGTGACTTTTCTCAGTTCGAGCAAACTGCGAGTGCTGCTAACAGAGCCGAATCCCACAGCGGATGTCATCAGGAGGAGCCGAAGGCGACGAAGGATCTGCATTTTCTTGTTTTCACGATGCTCGGCGAACTGCAGAACAGGCTGCAAACAGCACTGTTGCAACAAACGACCAAATGCAGGCAAGCGACATACTCGACGAAGATATACATGAGCACTAGACTCTCCAGGCCACGGGGCCGGTGGGGTCAAGCTCACAAGCGCATTAATTCACTTCGGCCCGGCGCATTTCCGTGTCCAGCACCCACAGCATATCCTGCGGGTCAGGCTGTTCAAGGTAATCGCTCGCCCCAAGGTCCATGGCATCGAGGTAGGAGTGCATGTCCAGCACCCTAGCAATAACCAACACCGGCACGTTGGGGTGAAGTTGAATCGACTTCTCCAGCACCCGGCGCCCCTCGAACGCATGCGTCCCTTGGCTGACGATGACCACTGACACGTCCTCGTTCTCGAGCACCTGGATCGCTTCGTTCGCCGAGTTGCACATCAGAATTCTGTATCCCAGGCTGCAAAGAGCGGAGCCGTAGGTTTCAAGGTCCTGATGGTCGTCGAAGACCACTAGCCTGCTTTATTCGTGAACGGGCTATGAGAGGTGAGGTTGAGTCATTTTGTGCACCGTTGAGACAAGTCGCGCCTGGCTGGAGACGGCTTTGAGGCCACGTGTCTTGTTAGAGGGCAGGAGG
>Ga0209517_10001612_pt1 | contig 33632 bp, 45 predicted proteins | sample PeaSoiMetSII2010_FD_187695 | JGI IMG/M metagenome (GOLD analysis project Ga0209517, IMG submission 187695) | Peat soil microbial communities from Weissenstadt, Germany - SII-2010 (SPAdes) (version 2) | ecosystem: Environmental > Terrestrial > Soil > Wetlands > Peat | place: Germany... | reverse complement strand
AGGGATCAGAAAAAACCCTTGGAGTCATTGGAATTCCTCTGAACCTTTGCCTGCCGCTCAGCCTCTGCACTGAAAGCGGTGCTTGTTCAGAGATTCCCTAAGGGAGTACGCAACCCGGCGCACGGCGCGGATCAACGAGGCATACGACCGGCTCAGGTCGGCGCGGGTGTAGTGCGGTTGGGCTTCCGTCCTCTGCGCTCTCTGCAACTCACGGAGCCCCAGAGAAGTGGCAAATCCAAACACGTCACCTTCCCGAAACATAACCGTTAAGAAATGACGCGAGAGATTCACCCGTGGGGTTCCATCCAAGTCGTCTAGCGTTCGCGGCACGAACAAAGCTGTTTGCCGCCACGCCATACCTTCCCTCATCACCGAATTGGGCGACGAGGGTATCAATCCCCACACTCATTGTTTTCCCGCCCAAGCCTTGTGTTCTGGCGATCAGTTCCGCGATCTCCTTAAACGAAGCGTCGCCATTTTCGGCGAAGAAAAAGGAACCAGATGGAGCTTTCTCAATGGTCAGCAGATAAAGATCAACCAAATCATCGATGTGGACGTTGGAATATCGATTAAGACCATTACCGAAATAGACGCCCGCCCCAGCCTGTTTTGAGATGGCGATGAGCTTGGGAAGTTGGTCGCTCTCCGTATTGAGACCGCGCCCCCGACCGTAAATCATGGCCGGACAGATCACGATGGTTCGAATGCCTTGGTCGATCCCCGCTTCCCGCACATATCGATTCATCTTGACCCGCGCTTGCCTAAACGGGACGGGCTCGAAATACGTGTCTTCCGTAATGCGGGTCTTGGGCGCGTATTCGCCGTCAGCTTGGTCATTGGCAATGCCTGAGCCAGTGGTGTGAATGAGAAATTTGCCGCTCTTCGCAAGGGCTGCCACGAAGATTTCCACGATCCCCTGCTGATCTGCGCTCGCAGCATGAATTACTCCATCGGACTCTTTTACGGCTTGGGTAAGAACATCGGGATCGTCGAGCGAACCAAGTACCGGCTCAATTCCTCGATCTTTCAATAGCTTTGCTTTTTCCTCGGAGCGAACGAGACCCAATACCTCGTATCCAGATCGGATCAGTCGATCCGAAACTGAGCCGCCGATGTAACCTGTTGCACCGGTCACGAACACTTTCATAATCCCTCTCCGTTCCTCCGGGCGGGGTCATAGTCGCATCAATTCGACAACAGTGATCCTCACATAATCTCTGTCAATCAACAGGATCGGGGGCCTTCCAGATCGCAAGCCTACGCACCTGCTGCTGCCGATGCCCGCTCGCCTGACGGCTTTGCCGGAGCCAGCGCGATCAGGGCTACGCCGATAACGACGAGGGCAGCCACGCCCACCAGTTCTCCGCGTGGGATCAGATTACGGAATGCCTGCACGCCCATGACGGCGGCGTGGGCAAAGCTCGACCATGCCGTGAAAGCAATCAGACTGCGATTCGCCGATGGGTTACGGGCTGTCAGCAGCAAGAAAACGCCGAGCGTGGCATATAGGCTCATCATCATCGCCAACGCGGGGTCTTGCTTCACAAACAGCACCAAGGGATAGACCAATGCGGTAAAGAGCAATCCCACCAATACAAGCACGACCTTCAGCGCACGTTCTCGCCACATGGTGCCCTCCTAGAGAAGCCCGAGTGCATCGGCACCCGACAGCAAAGAAGGTCGGTTTCATCTCTCGGCTAACAGGGTACGCGCTTCTCTAAGCTCCGGTCGGTCTCCATCAGCGTGCTCGCACAGGGACAGGAGCTTGGCGTAGTAGGTCTTCGCCTTCTCATGATCTCCTGAAAGCTTGGCGGCTCGTGCGGCACCGGACAGCGAGTTGAAGCGATTTGGGGCTGTGCGCAGTGCACTTTCGAACGCGACCAGTGCTTCTCCGGCCTGCTTCAGTTCCAGCAACATATCGCCAAGCATCTCGCGAGCGGGCAGGATTACGCCCGGCGTGACATTGTGCTTGTCGGTAGTGTCTTCGTGGTCGGCGGCGGAACGCATTTGCCTCAGAGCTTCTGCGCTATTGCCGTCAGCAAGCGTAATCCAAGCCTCCGCGCTTTCGCGCTGGATTTCTACCTGATCCGCCCAGTACTTGTCGTTGATCCCGGCAAGCGTGTCCCGAAGCGATGCGAGCTTCTGTTCCTCCATTCGGGCAGCTTCGGTTTTCCCGTTATGCGACAAGCCGAGGGCGCGTGCGAAGTGCAAATTCGCTTCCGTCCATGCCCATCGCCCACCCGGAAAGGTGTTTGGTGGCACTACGACCGCAGCCGCTTCTGCCCATTGGTGTCGCTCAACAGCGTATCGGGCAGGAGACGTGCCCATGGCATAGAGCCAGTTCATGTACTGCGGATCGTCGCCACGCCCCGGTGGTGGTGCCTCCAGCGCCGCTTTCGCCTCGCGATCTTGAGCGCCTTGCAGGTAGGCATAGATCAGGTAATCCTTCGCATGAAGTTCGTTGCCCGGCGCGTTGTTCTTCTTCGCCGAAGCTGCGGAGGCGAGATTGGAATCAATAGACTCCTGCCACAAGCCGAGGCGAGTGAATATGTGCGACGGCATGTGCAGCGCGTGCGGCGAGTCGGGCGCGATCTTGGCGTAACGTCGCGCCGCGTCCAAAGCTCCCTGCGCCAGCGGGGGGTAGTCATACGCGTGAATGATGTAGTGGGCTATGCCGGGATGCTCAGGCTGCTCGACAAACAACGGCTCTAGGATCGCGCCAGCCTTTTTCTGATTCACATAGGTCTTGTCCATTGGGGGCGCAGTGGCAAGCAACGCGAGGGCATGAAAAATTGCGGCTTCATGGTCGTCTGGGTAACGGGTTTGCAATTCCTCCATCGCCTTTTCATAATTCAGTGCGCGAGTGCCGTGGTCAATCTTGTCCGAGTCCTTGTAAAACACCTCGATGGCAGCGATGTAGTCCCGCTCGCGCTGGGTTTTGGCACCGACCAGCTTTGCTTTTTCGACGAAGGCGCTGCCCGCTTTCAGATCAGCGGGACCGGGCGCAGACCAGATTTGATGGTAGTAGGTCATGGCGATTCCCCAGTACGCCATCCCGCAGGTGGGGTCTTTCTCCGCGACAGCAGCGAAGGTCTCCTTGGCTTTCTCGTACCAGAAAGAATGAAGCATCGCCACGGCGCTGCTGAACTGCGGCTGAACGGACGGGTCGCAGGAAACGGGGAAGCTCACGTTCCCAAGTCTTGCCGGGTCACCCGATGGATGTTCATGCTGGGCAACAGCGAGTGGCAAGAACACGGAGCACGCGCCGACAAATAGCGCTATGCGGATCAACTTGAGTCGCGACATGGTGACCTCCTCAGGGGCACCTAAGGTGTTTACACGGATTTCCTTTTTGACTTCGAAAACGGGGAGCATTCTACACCCGCTTCGCCCTGCTGCGCGTTGCCTGAACGGAATTCAATCTGGTCCGCCCCAACGGCCAGCGTTCCGTATCAGCACAGCTCGAAATGGCCCCAGATTCCAGCCCACTCTTGCAACACCTCACCCTCCACCAACGCTTGGTAGACAGATTCCGCTGCTGGACAACCCGTCGGCACCGGCAACAGCGCGATGTCGCCCCCGCATCGCCCGGAACCGCCGTCTGAACCCGGTTTCCAATCCCCGGCCCAAAAGGGTTCTTTCCGCACAAGCCGCAAGTGAATGAATCCAATGCCCGAGGAATTCGTGTTCGAGGTGGTCAGCCCGGTATACCTTTTGACCAGCGGTCGGTCACGACGTTTACGGCGCTGTGAAGTGGGTAGTAAATGGGCGTGGACTAACGCTTCAGACTGGTTGCTCCCGTCTTGCCTGCGCCTGAATTCGAGCCCTCTTTGCCTTGACAACAACCGCCACGTACGCGAGTCCCAACTCGATGCCATTCGGACGGTCAGCAAGTTCGAGGACGTGTCTTCCAATCACCTCTGGATTGAAGCCTAACCTAATTGCTTCGTTCGTCAATTCGTCCAAACTGCGCATCGTTGTGTCCTCCTTACGCCCAACTCGGTTTTGATCGAACATATTGACTTGTTCCGTCACCGAACTTCCCTGTTTTGGCATCTGCTTTTCGCCCTCAACATCCTTGTTCTGAGGAAGATTGTGGTTTGAAAGCTGCGGTAAGTCTCTCCGCTGTTTAGCCAGTATCGTTTGCCCGAAGGATAGTCTTAGCCACTGCCACACACAACTGTCCTTCCCTCGGCTCTCCCACTTTTCACCCAGTGTGCGTGCGGTACCGAGACCAACGACAGCCACACTGTCGTGGGCATAGCCAACCGCATCGACCATCGTCCTTGGAGGATGCCAGTTCATCAAGTCAGGATATTTGAAGCTTTTCTGCTTTGAGCCGTTGCCAATCTCAAACAGCCGAATTGCCTCGTCTTTAATGTACTGCCGATCCATCAAATCTCCGTCAGGCTCTACCTTACTGGCAGCACCCATGATTGCACCTGCTAGCGTTGCAACCGTATCGGTGTCCGATCCGAGCAGATTCACAGATTCAGTGAAGGCAACGGGAATAGGCTCAGTCCGAAACATCCAACTGAGAACCGAGCTAAGGATTGCTGTCTTGGTAGCCGAGCCTCGTGATGAAGAATCGAACGCTCCTAGAGCTTTAACAATGCCTTCGTAAGCATTCTGCTCTCGGCGGTTCAGAAGATCAGAAACTATCATGAGGTCGTCTTTACATTCGCGTTGAACCTGCTGGAATGCCTCTTCGATTTTGCTCTTTGTTCGTTGCTCCCATACAGGTAGCCAAAATGCGCTCAGGTCGTGATCCTCACGTATGACCGTGCACAGGATTGAGAGCCGCTGCACAATATCAGCCCAAGCCGAAGGCCCCGGAACTTCACCCGACTGCAATGCGGAGGCAAGGCAGAGCGCGTGGAAACAAGCACCTGCAAGGGCTCGTGGATGGCCGTGCGTACAGATTACATTCCGCACCACATCTCGCAGAACCAGATCATCTTGCGCCAACCGCCGAGCCGCCCAGATATGCGGCTGGACACGCATCGCGCCACCGTTTCCGCCTGCCTCAAGATAATTCGATAACTTAGTCGCGAAGAAGTTGCTGAACCAGTTCACGTCGCTGCGGCTCAAACCGGATGCCGCCGCTTTTGTCGAGATGCCGCCACCCAGCGAATACGCCAGCCACACTGGTAGCTCGATCTTGGCAAAGGCTTCGACATCAAAGTAACCGTCTCCTCGTATCGCTCTCGACGTTGCAAGTCGCAATTGCGTGTCGTCAGAGTAACAGCCTGCTGGTAGCTCTACCGTGGCTCCGTACTTCCCACCGACGCCACGCTTCCAAGGAATCGCGTGACGTACCTCGGCCATCCCGGTTCGTCGCTTCAATGTCCTGCGGTCAGCCAACTCCGTGATAAACCCCAGCGCATCGCCGTAAGCCGCCCAGAGTGCTGAATTCAGAACAGCCGTTTTAGGTTGAGGGGACATGGACTCTCTAAGTATGGAACAGCCTTGGGTCAACGATGACATCCACTCCAAACACTCCAATCATGTGCATCTGGGCATACACTTCGTCTTGATCCTCGTTCGTTTCGACGTACACTCGCCTGAGATGCTTCACAGAGAGTTCGCCCGGATACAGTGCTTCGGCTTGCACGCAGGTCGTGAAATTGTCTGCAAGCTGCGTAGACCTCATGGCAATGTTGCCATTGTAGCGGACAACCCGAGTCGCAAAGAGGCTTTCCAAGCCTGCCGAACCAGCACCATGCTCGACGCCAGTATACATGTTGTTAGTCGTGGCGAAATACACTCCCGGATGCGTCAAAATCTCGGGGTCGAAGGACATGAAGCACCACCATAAATCTTCGGCACGGTGCCAGCGGCAAGAGGTAGCAAAAAACACCGAGTTGATGCGTGAGATGGACAGGTTCACATAATCGAGCCACGCTGGGTCTTTGCGGTATATAGCGTTGGGCTTGTAGATGAACTTCAAGTCCACTTCGGCAGGGAGGCGTTTTCTTGACTTTACCGCGCCCGAATGTATGCTACCGAGAAGACCTCTGTGAGTGGTAAAGTGCAACACTTCGGTGATGTGGCGCTTTCTGATGATGTCTCGAATCGTCACAAGTCGATACCGTTGAATGAACCCGGTGCCAAGTAATCGATAAGTTTCGAGGCTTCTCCGGGTTTGTATCCGAGTATCACGGATTGCCGGGCACGACCAATTCCCATCGCGAGTAGCCGCCGCAGCGTGATAAGGCGATCATCATCGGCCTCCTGACCGTGGACGGTGACCTCAGCATTTAAGCCGATAATGATGACATGATCGAATTCGAGACCCTTTGCCGAGTGAAGGGTGCTGAGGCCGATATTCTCGTTTCCCTGAGGCCAATCGGATTTTCGAGTGATCTCAACGAACGGTAGCCCAGCGGCGCGAAGGCGACGGCGCGTTTCATCGAACCACCCTCCACCCTGAGGATGCAAGAACGCGACAGACTCGTCTCTGAGGTTCACTTCCTTTTTCAGATGCTTAATGATGTAGTCAATCTGCTGTCCAAACTTGCCTCGAATCACAGTAGGCAGGGGGCCGTGCGTAGAGCATGCCTTGAAATCTGGCAATGTACCATCGTCGTCGAGCGGTAAACCCTCAATGAGTGAAGCAGCCAGCTTCGCGATTTCGACGGTATTCCGGTAATTACCCTTGAGGTGCCCAATGCTTTCAGGGCGAATGGTGATTCCGGCTTCTTGCCACGTGAAGCCACGGGGGTAGATGCGCTGGGCGGAGTCAAGAATGAACGTCAGACTGTGAACAGATGCTAGTTGGTTAACGATTGCCCTAACTTGGTTCGCCGAGAAATCTTGGGTCTCGTCCGCAATGATGATGTCGTACGGTACCGCCAACTTGTGCTTGGCGAGTTCCACCGCCAAATCATTCCAATCGGATCGACGGCGGTCGAGTCTCCACAATTGATAAGGCTTGATTACTTCATCGAGTAACATCTGGCGCTGAGCTTTTTCCATGCGAGGACTCGGCCCGCGCCCAAACCTGCGTGCGGTCAGGTATTTATCGAGGTCGGCCGGAAGAAACCGGCCAAGCACGTAATCCACTTCGTCAAGCAGGAACGCAGGTGTCATTCCAAGCTTGGCACCGAGACCCAAAATCACGCCTTTGCGGACATCGTCGTCCACAATGGACGGGTTGCCCAACGCAGACCTCGCCCACCTACCAAATGTTTCTATCTGAAGATCAACACCTTGAAAAGTCGCGGTTTGCTGGTTTGTAAGCGCTTCAATGTAGCCACGGAGTGTGCGATTGTACGTGAGCACCAGCACATGCAGAGGCGTGCTGTCATTCTCGCGGCGACGGCGATTCAAGAACAACCCAATCAGTGATTTGAGGCGCAAAAGAGCGGTCGTCGTTTTCCCACTCCCCGCAGCGCCTCGAATCAACTCGATGCCCACTCGGGTTCGCGAAAGAATCGCTAGTTGCTCTGGTGTCGGAGTGACACTTCGAAGCGTACGCATGGCGGCCGACCGCACCCGCACGGACCGGGGCATGAGCCCAAGTCAGAACGTTCTCGTTACGTCGGGATAGGTGCAGCATACCAGAAACTTGTCCGGATGGTGCAATTCCAAGGCAGTTTAGTTGATGGCCTGCCCTTCTACTTCACAGCCATGCACCAGCGTCACAATCTGCTACGGAGAACGGTCGATTCTGAGTCTGACTGAATCCTACTGGCGCGGAGCATTTTTCGTCGTCGTTACCCACATCGTTGATCGAAGTGCTTACAGGATAGCCCCCCTCAGCCGAGCATCGCTGGGTTTCAGGAGGTGCCCAGCGCCCGCAGGATGTGTGATTGCAACTGGATCGGGACGCTTTTATTCAGGATCATTCACTTGACCAAGGTGGTGTCAAGTGAGTACGCTTCTGAAAAAGAAGGTTCGGAGGCAGTATATGACGGTGTGTGTAGCCGCTTTGTGCTCACATTCTAAAGCTATCGTCTGCGTTGCGGATAAAGCCGTGAATTTCAATCAATACATCCAGTGGGATGCGGATGCGAGCAAGGTTTTGACAATCGGTAAGGCTGATCGCAAACCACCATGTGTCGCGCTGATCTCTGGAGAGGAGGATTTTTCCCTTGATTTGGTAGCCGAATTAGAAAAGGAAGCGACATTCGGACAGGCGCTGAGAAGTTCGATGACGGTGGCCGAGAATGCATATAAGAGGCTGCTCGACAAGAGGATTGAAACCGATGTGTTGGGACCCAAGCTTCTTACAAGAACTGACTATATCGCACTGCTTGGAGGGCCGTCCGTAAACAGTTCGTATGTTCAAGGCATCGGTCGAGAGATCAGCAGCTATGAGGTCACGTGTGGTGTCCTAATTTGTGGTTTTGAAGCAGATAGGGGATTCATTTTTCACGTTGGCTTTCCCGGTAGAGCACGAGATTGCACGCATACCGGCTTTGCGACTATCGGATCGGGATCGGCCATGGCTCTTTCGCGAATGTTGCAAGCGGAGGCCTCTCGTTCTGACGGTGTAGTAAACTGCCTCTACAACTCGTTTGACGCCAAGGCGAGTGCGGAAATCATTGGCACGGTAGGAGGCGCTTGGGATGCGAGCATTCTGCTCCCATGGAGAGCGCAGAAAAAAGTTCCTTACAAGATAAGAACGGTTGCCGAACATATTTGGGATGAAGCGATGGACATTTCTCCGCTCAGCCCTAAGTTTGGAGTTAAGTTCAGGAAAAATATTCGCCAGTGGAAAACAAGTCTTGTGGCATTTGGGAAAGTTCTTGAACCTAAGCGGTCTGTCTCTCAAAAGGCAGTGCGGGCGCGGTGACCATATGACGCAGCGTGTCCAGAAACAGGGCAAGGCTCTGTTGCGAACCACGCCTTGTCCTACCTCGCCTTCGCCCTCGGCTTCATCTTCCCCTGCGCCCAGCGCTGCTTCATCAGCCGCGACATTTTCCTCCGGGCAGCGGCGCTCATGCGGCCACGCCTGCGCGGCTTCCGCGCCGCTCTCGGCGGACGACCCACTCTCCGGCGTCCGGTTGGGTTGACGGCTTCAACCCGACGAACCGATCAGGCAGCGGGGCAACCACTGGATCGCGTCCCTCCAGAGCCTTCGAACTCGGAGTCGTGGCGCTTGATCGAGGTCGCGATCCAAAACAACGGACGATCTGGCGCAGCCATCCGAGACGGGGCACATGCCCGGCGATTACGAGTGTTTGCCGCCGAGCAACTCGCTGGCGTAACGAACTGCGCCGTTAAGTAGGCCCACAGAGCGATCCCAAAGCGCTCTCAGACCGGTGGGCGCGGCAAGCGATTCAGCAGTCGTCTGGGAAAAGAAACGCCACATCTCCTCGCTTGCGTTCGGGCCTTTGGGATCGGCATACGGCGCGGAAACCGGGGAGCCAGGCCAAGCATGGCCCAAGCCTTCAACCATCCACTTCTCCATGAGCAACCGGCCGGCGGCGTCTTTATAGGTGTACTTGTGATAGGCATACCCACCGGCGACGCTGCCGTTCGTCAATTCTCCAGCGGTATCGGGCTCGGTGTCATTGTTCCCGTGGAGCAAGTGATTCGTCACAGCCCACTGGTCGATAAGTTGATCGGCATTTCCCGGATGGACGTAGGAATCGGCGTCGCCTTGGAAGACGATGATGGGCATGCGGCGTCTAGCCTTCTTGGTCAGTCCAAAACTCATAGCTTGAAACGCCGCAGCACCCTGCTGGCTCGGGTCCGGGCCGCCATGCCTCATCGCTCTGAGCCCCGCAATGAGGCCGTCCGCAGCCCTGAACTCAAGGCCGGCAACTGCACCGATGGCAGCGAAGATGTCGGGGTACGTAGCCCCCAAGATGACGGCCATGGCTGCCCCGGCAGAAATGCCTGCCACGTAAACCCGCTCGGGATCGACGCTATGCGATGAGCAGACTTGCTCGATGACCGCTGCCAGAATGGCGGGCTCTCCCGCCCCTCGCGACTGTTGTTTGGTCTCGAACCAGTTCCAGCACCTCAGAAGATTTGCCCTGATGGTTTGCTCCGGGTATACGACCAGAAGATTGTTTTTCTGCGCGACCGCGTTCATTCCGGCTGTCTCCGCCAGTTCCTCGGATTTTTGCCTGCAACCGTGCAGCATCATCACGAGCGGAGAAGGGACCCGCGGGTCGTAGCTGGCTGGAACCCAGAGCCTGAATTTGCGGGAGCCAGATGCGCAGCCCGCGCTACCGCTTGTCCATCGACCTTGTCCCGCCGGATGGACCGCCACCGGTTCGCCGCGCCCAAGAATCCGTTTCCAATCCATAACCGCTTCGTGGAACTGGACCAGAAGCTGAGAATAGCAGCGGCCTCTTCACTGCCGCAAGAAGTGTGCGTATGGATTGCGATGATTGGCTTGCTCCCTCATGTGTCAATCACCCGCAAGATCGGGGGCAGGGCGTGCTCACTCCGAGTCGCCTTCGTCTTCTTCTTCGTCCTCTTTTTCCTCGCCGTCTTCCTCTTCGTCTTCTTCTTCGTCTGGCTCTTGTCGAAGGAGAACATCGGCAGCTACCGACCGATCAGGAGGGTCTGAGTCGGGGCATTCTGGATGTATTCTGCTCATGCCCAATGGTACGCCTCGTTGCGCTCCATGGAACAGCACGTCAAGATTCTCGGCATGCTCTACGTCGTGATTGGCGGCTTGGGCGTCGCCGCCGCGCTGATCGTGTTCGGCGTATTCGGGGGTGTAGCTGGGTGGATCAGGTCAGGACGGCATTCCGAAGCCGTACCGTTGGTCCTGCTCCTCGGCGGCTTGGCGATGACTGTCGTCCTCGCTCTGTCGGCCCCCTCCATCATCGCCGGGATAGGCCTGCTTCACTTCAAGCCGTGGGCGCGGATACTGACGATCATCCTGTCCGTGATCCACCTGTTTAGCGTCCCGTTCGGCACCGCGCTCGGCGTCTACGGCCTGTGGGCGCTCTTGCAGCGGGAGACGGAGCCGCTGTTCAGACGGGCGTAGAATCGCCTTTGGAGGCCGTAATGTTCGAGGGATTGTTCCGGCCGATGCACCTGCTGGTCATTCTGGTGATCGCGCTGCTCGTGTTTGGCCCGAAAAGGCTGGGTGAAATCGGCAAGAGTCTGGGCGAGGGGATTCGAGCGTTGAGGCAGGGAGTGCGAGACGACAAGCCAACGTCCGAGAGCAAGCCGCCGGACGAAGGAACCAAGCAGGCGAAGTGACGAGGGGCCGCACGCTTCGGCTTAACGGGACATATTCCTGACCGCGGACAGAGAGGGCTCCCTTCCGGGCGGTCGGCGCGAACCGGGGCGCAGTGCGCGGACATCGAGTCCCAAGGCGGAGACCGTGCGGCTGAGCGTGTTTCGGTGCATGCCCAGTTCTCGCGCCGCCTTGCTCTGGTTGCCGTTGTTTTCCCGCAGCACCGTAGCGATGAACGCTTTCCTTAACTCCCGCACGGCTTCGGGGTAGTTGCACAATCCGCGCTGCAAAAGAGTCGACCAAAGGCAAGTGACGCGCATCACGGAATGCCGGTCAAGGTGGGTATAGGCTCCGTCTATCCCGGTGGCTCTTATCAATCGGAAAATGTAAGTCTGCAATTGTGCAGCAGCCTTCCCAAGTGTGGAGAGGACAAACGTATGGAATTGGTGGCAGCGCTCATACTGATCGCGCTCATCGCGGTGGTAGGTGGAATCGTCAAAGAGAGCGCCGAGACGCACTGAGCTTGCCCCTCAGTGCGGAGGCACTTGCAGCAAGTCCTCCAGATGGCAACGAAGTAACTTGAACGGGCCATTATGGACGCCAAGGACATGGACGCCAAACGGGAATTCTGAGGGTGGTGAAGCGAATTCCCAATGAATGGGGGAGCGCCAATGAACGGAGCCAGCCCGCCCAAGACACCAACCGCCAACAACGCACCATCGCAGGATAACCGGAAACCCTCCTGCTCAGTGTGCTGGCAGGACTTCAGTCACGGCAACGAATTGGACGACCACATCCGCGAAGGCCATCCAGACCGAATAATCGATCAAGACGAATTATTCGCCCGAGCTTCGTAAGTCTGTGAGCCTCTGAGTTGGAAGGTTGTATTCCGTTTCCGATCCGGTCACCACACAGGGTTCAACATTGAGCCACGGCAACCGGGTTGGAGACGCCACGGTACCATCGGAAGTCGCATACAAAGCGAAAAGGTAAAAGTATGAGTAGAAATAACAACCCACATTGGGGTAAGCCGGCGTCTGGTCCGGTAGTTCCCACGGTAACCTCGTTTGAGGAGGCGGTTAAGGGACTCAAGCTCCAGCCCGACCAGTACGTGCACTCCATGCATCTGCGGGAGTGGGCACGGCGGAACAAGAACTCCAAGTTCATCCCCGAGCCTCTGTTACAAGCATGGGGCTTCGAAATCACGAAGCAGCCGTTCATTTCCTATTCTACAACTCTCCTCTGGAAGTTGCCGATTCGACGCTCAGGCTGATGTACGCACGACGAGCGCTCAGCAGAGTCCAAACCCACACCGAATGTCCTTGCCAACGGCGGCGCTGATGCGCACAATTCCCCGTGCATTCGTATAGTCCCAAGCGGCGAAGTGGAGGCATGCCATGGCTAAAGTGAAGCAACTCACGGTGGCGCTGGAGAACCGACCCGGCACTCTGGCTCATGTAGCGAAGGTTCTCGCCGACGCGAAGGTGAACGTCTTGGCTCTTCTGGGCAGCACGTCCGTGGCGCAAGGATCGGTGCAGGTGGTGGTGGACAACGTCAACAAAGCCAAGAAGGCGCTGAGCGGGGCGGGGCTCTCGTACGCCGAGGGCACGCTGGAGCAGTTTGAACTGGCAAACAAGCCCGGCGCACTCGCGCAACTGGCCGGGAGGCTGGCGAAGAAGGGCATCAACATCGATTGCGCCTACGCCACGGTGCACAAGGGGGCAAAGAAGGCGGTCGTGGTGCTCGGGACTTCCAAGGCGGGCGAGACGGGTGGAGCTTAGTGGCGGCGCAAGCAATAGCAGCGCGGGAGAAAGCTAGCCCTCAGCACTCCTTCAGAAGAGCCATGAATTCATCCACAGTGAGCAGGAGCTTGCGGCTGTAGTTGTGCAACATCGTCTGCCGCAGGGTGTCACTGGGATGAGGTTCGCGGAACGAGACTGTGGCCGGTTGGCGTGCGGGATTGAAGCACACCCTCGCCGAACCCCGCACCCGCAGTCCGACGACCGGCATTTTCGGCTTCCGGTTTCGCATGTCCAGCCCGGATTCGTCACTTGTTCCAACGGTTTTCGCGGGCTACACTCGGAGCCATGCCACTTTGGCTTCTGACATACAAATTTACATGTTTTCAAGCGGAATGCGGATATCACAATGCCCTCGACGCGGTGGTACAGGCGGATACTCCAAAGTCTGCCGCATCACAGGTCGGGAAGTCTCAGCATCTTTGTGGCAGGTGTGGCAGACCGTTAACTGATTCTTCATCGCTGAAGATGGCAGTGCCGGTACCGATATCGTCGGTGGAGAAGAAGCGCCCTGTTTCTGAATCGGGCAAACCCCCTTCACAAAATCGCGGCTCACGTTGACAGGGTTCCTGCCTGAGCGACCGTTCTAGCGCACAGTCTTCTGTCAAGAGCCTAAAATATAAGCCGTGACTTGGAAACAGTTTTTGGCCGCCGGGCTATTCATTAGCGCCGTGGTCTACCTATGCACCACGTTCCTCGCTTGGTCCATGGTCCAAGCCGCCGTCCACACCATGGTCCGCCTGCTCCGCCTGCTGTAGGCACCGGGCGGACTTCAAGATTCGGAGGACAACGCAAACAGCGAAGGGAGACGAATGACGAACTCCAAGCTCCAAGCAGCAATCGACGAACTGGAAAGGCTGCACGGGACCGTTAAGGCATTCAAAGCACGAAACGGTACGCTGCCGAATCCCGACAGCGATGCAGGGCGCGCCGTGTTTACCTTGGAGGAGTTCGCCGGTGAGCTGAACAAACTGCATATCGGAAAACTGGTCTATGTCAGTATGTAGCACAACGCCTCCGCCACCGGCCCTTCCCCGCTCACTGGCGCACTCGCGGAACTGGCCGGAAGCCGGCGAAGAAGGGCGTCAACATCGGCTGTCCCTACGCCACGATGCCCAAGGGGGCGAAGAAGGCGGTCGTGGTGATCGGGACTTCCAAAGCGGGCGAGACGGGCGGCGCTTAGGGTCGGGTCTGAGGCGTCAGGGAGGGCAGGGTTTTGACTGGGAGAACACACGTGCAGAGAGCGGGCAAGTCCCGAGCGGCGCTTTCGGCATCATCTCGGTCCGCCGCTGATTTTTTGCGTCGCACCGCGAGCCGACCGCATGCACCTGCCGCACATGCGGCACGGCGAACCATCGTGCGGCGCCCAGCCGACACTGCGTTTGGTGTGACGCCCACAGAACGTCTTGCCGTCGGGCCTCAACCAGTGCGCAATCCGGTTCCGATTGCCCCTATGGCTCGGGTTGTAGACGACAATCTGCCGCACGGCGACGTGTCCTGTCTGCGAAGCAAACCGAGTCTCAAATATCGTGCGCCGGGCCGCATTTTAACCGGGACCGGTGGCGTCATGCGTAGTCGATGGGATGTTTTGCCAACCAATGTGCGTCACGCACCGCGGTGATGTTTCGTACCGCACCGTGAACTATCTCGCCGGTCAACTGCTGGTTGCTAAGCGCCACATTCGTTCCAAATCCAATAACTGCACCCAAGATGCCGAACAAAACTTCGTTGCGAATCGATTCGTGCTTCCTCGCCGAGTAGACCGCCAGAACTCCCATGGAAGCGCCGACTGCCGCCCAAGGCAACGATGCCCGTGCCGAACGAGCGAGCATCGTGCCCACCGGCTCAGTAGCGAGCGCATGCTCCCCTGCCGACCGCACTCCCTGCACGGCAGAGTGAATTAAGTCACGGCCGTACTCCAACTCGGATTTCAACCACGGTTCTTGTCTCATAAACACCTATCCGGGAGCCTTGGAGGCCTTCAGCGTTGCTGCGCGAAGGATTGGTTCATCTCTCGCGATTTTTCTTTCGTCGATAGGTTTGAAGTCCGGCTGGTGTACCAAGGAAGTGGATCGGACGCCTCTACATTGCTGGCGTGGGCGTGGCGAGGAGATGAAATCGCTCGTTTCCTAGCCGTCGCGCAAATACTCGCGTGACGAGCAACTGCGCTGTCAGGACTCCCACCTGAACGACCCACCTCGGGCGAGGGGCTTGGAGGAGTCTCAGCTTTTGCTATTCCGGTCGCCTTCGGTTGAACGGCCAGAGCGCCATTAGTCCGTTCTCCAAAGAGAAGCCGACGCAGGGAACGAAGATCAGTAAGAATCCGAGAGCTTTTCGTCAGGTAGAGGTCAAGTGTCTCCAGCTTGTATGCGACGATTTGCAGCGCATCTAAACGGCGGGAAACATTCGAACTCATTTCTCTTTGGATATCCGTGTTAATATCGCGCTTGGTGTCAAGGGCAACCTTAGCAAGGAGTGTGACAAACTCGTGTGCGCTCTCGATGCTGTCAAAAGGAAGTTCACGATTCATAGCAGCCAATCCTCGCCATTACAGTGACGGGGAAGCCTCAAGCTTCAGGCAGCTTTGGCCCCAAGTCTTGCCTCTTGGATGGAGGCGATCGTTCTGACTATCGGCTCCAGAGCGTCGGGTTCCACTTCCTCGGGACCGACACCCTCGTTCGTCCACTTAAACACCAAGGCCGTCATCCATGAGGCAACCGGGCAACGCAGGCACGACTCGGCCTCGGACTGCTCATACGAAGCCTGCCGCTCGTAGCACTCAGATGGGTCCGGTTGCCGACACTGCGATGCGATCCCGAGCGTGTTGAATTCATCTCTCGTCATAGACACCGCCAATAAATGCTCATCGTTGAGCGAAAGCATGCGCGAGTTTTGTCCAGATGAATGTGACCGGGATCACCCCGAGCCGTGACATGCGGGTAATACCCTTTGCGGGCGACGGCCAAAACTGCGGAGATCAACGAGCAGATTTTGCCGCCCGGCACGCTGCGCCACTTCGCAGCGCATTTAGATCACTGCACGCTGTGTGCCTCATCACTGCATCCGGCACGGGTTCGGTGTTGACTGTAGGCAAGGCCGGAGCGTCGAGCCTCCTCACGCGCCGAAACTGGCGAACCAATTTGACCTGACTCTGCGCTCCGGCACTTGGGTTCGCACTGGATCGAGGTGGTCGATGGTCGCCAAGTGCGCCAACCCGCCGTGCTCCGCCCGTTTCCGCTACCTCGGTGAAGGAAGACTGTTTCGTATAGAAATTAAATTCGGCAAGAACGAATACTTCTGGCTCTGCTCCGACTGCACCTCCAAGATGACTCTCAAGGCTGAAAGAGGCAAAGGTGTGATCGTCGTCCGGCGTTCGACTGCCAAGCCGCCCAAATCACCACAGACTCCAGACGAGCAGGGCAACCGTGGCCCATGACGGTCGGGCAGTGCGAGGCATCCTTTCAATTCCACTCCGCTCCCTCCATAACCCGGCGCAGAGCAGCGGCAAGGATGCGCATGCGCCCGTGTTCTACCTGCATCTGGAGCCCGAGAACTGCTTTTCGGCGGCGGGGGTCTGGCATCCGGACAACCGTGCCCTAACCAGAATCCGCACGGCAATCGTGGATCATCCGGAGCAGTGGGCGAAGGTCCGCCGGAAGCTGGAACTGGAGGGAGACAGCCTGACTCGGCCGCCCCGTGGATACGACCCCAAACATCCGTTCATCGAAGACATCAAGCGGAAGGATTTCGTCGCCTCGATTGCTTTCACGGGCAGGCAGGTTTGCGGCCCGGCGTTCATGCGGGATTTCGCCGCCGCGTGCCGGGAGATGGTGCCGCTGGTCGAATTCACGACGGGGGTGTTGGGGTTGAAGTTCTAAACTCAAGCAGCCCGATGCCTGCTCCAGACGGCTACCTCAAGCTGGTACCGGCTCTTCGACCCTACTTCCACCAGATAACGGGAGTCGTGTGGGCTGTATCGTGGAGACGGGATATCCGTAAGGGGGCATTCCACGATTCTCCGTTCCATGTCTGACGGGCAGGCGGCGCAGAGGATATTTCGCGTCCGAACCCAGTAAGCCTTGCCTTGCGGCTTGCGATCCGCGGCGATTGCCTGCGCCACCTGCTCCGCGCTGCTCAGCCACTCGCTCAGTTCCTCGGTTCCGTCCCCGTGGACCATTCTGACCTGATATTCACTACCGTGGTTGTGCGCCATGTGTTTTCTCCCTAGCGCTAGGGTGGTTTTGGAGGTTTCGGAGGGTTTCGGATTCTCTTGACTAAAATACTACGCCGGGCGCAGTGGCCAGTCAAATGCCACGAACCGGTGGGGGCTCCGACCACGTGCATGATTGCCCAAACCTACGAGAAGCTGGGCGACAAGGGCATGGCTGCGGAGTACTACCGCAAGGCTCTGGCAGCAACCTTCCACAATCCTCCCGCCGCGTATGCAGTTCCCTTCGCTAGGAAGAAGCTGTCGCAGTCAGTCGGATCGTAACCATGCCCCAGCGAATGCCAGCCATCTTCTTCGGGCACGGAAATCCGATGAACGCACTGCTCCGAAATCCGTATACGGAGCAGTGGGCCTCAATCGGCGCAAAGCTGCCGAAACCGAAAGCAATCCTCTGCGTGTCGGCGCACTGGTACATCGAGGAGGCCGCCGTCACAGTCAGCACCTCTCCGAGGACGATTCACGATTTCGGCGGGTTTCCACGAGAGCTTTATCAGGTGCAGTATCCAGCGCCCGGAGACCCCGACCTCGCAGTCCGGGTACGAAAGCTGCTCGCTCCCCTGCCAGTCAGGTTCGACGAGCGGTGGGGCCTTGACCATGGCACATGGGCGGTGCTGTGCCACGTGTACCCGCACGCAGATGTTCCGGTTGTTCAACTGAGCATCGATCAGACCCAGCCGCCGACCTTCCACTATGAAATCGGAAAACGTCTTGCGAACTCTCCGAGACGAAGGCATCCTCATCGTGGGCAGCGGCAATGTCGTCCACAATCTCCATGCTTATGCGTGGGGACGGCACCTCGTCGAGCCGTATGACTGGGCAGTTTCATTCGAGAAGAGAGTCCGCGGGCTACTGCTCGGGGAGGAACACAATCCGTTAATCGACTACGAGAACAAGCTTGGCAGCGAGGCCGTTCTGGCAGTACCGACCCCCGACCATTACCTTCCTCTGCTGTACGTCGTCGGCACTCGCACGGCGTCTGAGCCGGTCAGTTTCCCGGTTGATGGCGTGGATGGCGGCTCGGTTTCGATGCTTGCGGTGCAGGTGGGGTGACTCTGGACTGCTTTGGAGCGGGAGCGCGTCACCGTGCTTTTTGGTTCGCCTGATCTTCAGCGTCCAAAAGCTCAAGCTCGTCATGCGTGCGCCATTCAATTCTCTGACCGGACTCGGCTTCCACGGCGTTGGCGAGATTTGTCCACTCTTCCTCAGTCACCATCCCGATACTACGCGCCTCCATCAAAGCCATGGCGGCCTGAAGAACGGCTGATTTGTTTTTCTGCACACGATTGGTCACAAACGGCATTGTAGCAAACCGGTAACGCTGTCAGAGCAAAGAGTCGGGCTGTTTTCACATCGTCAGGGTCACGCCACCCGCTGTGCCATTGGCAATCCCGATGCGCTCGGCGAAGGACGTATTGCCCCGTTGCTGAGATCGTCGTTCCGCGATGGACAGGAAATGCACGGCGAGCCTCTCTAGCCTGCGTTTGTTCGAGGTTGTGTTTCGACTGCGGCTGCGCATTTCAAGGATGAGCCTCGCCATCTGGAAGGCAATGCCCATGGCGCTGTCCGGCATCTGAAACATCATGCCGGGAACCTCACGACATGCCGTCGTGAGGTGAGGTCTTGTCTTCCAGTTTCGCGAGGCCTCGGTTCGGCCTCGAAGGAGTCTCTGCACTGACCGCAGGCTCCGGTGCAGCTTGTGGCGCTTGCTCTCAACCCATTGTGTCCATGTGAGCCCTATTGGAGCACCCTTTCGCAGGTCAGTACGCCGACCCGGTGCGCTCAGCCGCCGATTCATTTCGAGCAAGTACGGCACAAGCGCGTTCCAATCGTTAGCGACGGTTTGCAGTCCTGCGTCGATTTTGGCATCGAGGGCGGAAAAGGAGAGTGAAGCAGCGTCGGTTTGAATCCGTATGCTGGCGCGAAGGCCTGTTGGCAATGGGTGACGCTTTACTTTTTTATCAGGGGCATAATTTGTCCACAGGCATTCAATTCTTCTCTCTTCTCCATACTTTCGTCCGTCTTTTTTGTCGGGAAAATATAGAAATCGCACATCCGTAGCGCAAGCGGGCTCGCCTAGCCTGTGCAATGCGGGATGAATGTAGCCGCACAAGACCCAACGGAACTTGGCGCTCAGAAGCGTATCCACAAGCGCGACATAATCCACCGTCTCGTCCGTGTAGGCTGCCACCTCTGTGTCTGGGTAGGGTGCATCAATCACGACTACATCCTGCGGCCCTAGTTTTTCCAAGCCCATGGTCTCCCAATCTAAGCTCGAAAGCCGCGGTCTAGTTCTTTGAATGATCCGGTGGCATCCCCTCAAAGTTCTCTGGTATCCACTCGACGAGACTCCGCCTTTGCGGGTGCCTCGAAATCCGGAATAGAGATATCCGTTTCCTCCGAAAGTGAGGAATGGTTCAAGCAGTGTTGCCGTCTGGTCACCAGACTTGAAGGCTTCGCGGTGTTTCTCGTATTCAGACCGGCTGCATTCGGGCACTTCAATCGTATTTCCAATCTCTTTTATCGCTCGAAAGTAGGGAATTGTGATGGTGTCATTCAGCCACCACTTCTCGTAAGTAATGCCCTGCGAGACGGCGCACCAGAAAATGTTTCCTCGTCCACAAAATGGTTCGCAATAAATGCGGCCAGATTTGGGCAGCAAGGAAACGATCTTCGGAGCCAAGCGTCCCTTTCCTCCGGGGTACGAAATCGTAGGCACTGGCATCTTTGTTTGCCGACTTAAGCCGACATCCGCAACCTACATCGGCAAGGGCACACCCTGTAGCTGCCCACTGCTGGTGTCGTCGGTGGAACCCGCTCCCCCTCCCTCTCTCGTTATGTGCAAGAAATGCTCGGCAAGGAGTTCTAGCCGTTGCTGCTCTATCTTCCTGTTCTCATCGTTGCCCCGCATTTCAAGCACGAGCCGGGACATCTCTGTGGCGATCTCCATCGGGGTGTCAGGTATTGACCACTCTGGTTCCTGACGCAAACCTGCACGAGCTTCGATTAGGGCTTGTCTTGCTTGGGAGGCGTCCGTTTTGCCCTGAAGCATGTATTGAATCGTCCTCAAGCTGCGACCGAGTCTGTGGCGTTTGGATTCGACCCATGCCGTCCACGTGAGGCCAATTGGAGCCCCCCTGCGCAGGTCAGTCCGTCTTCCCGGCGAGCTTAACCTTCGATGCATCTCCATCAAATAGGGCAGCAGTGCCGAAAAGTCTCTTGCCACTACGTCTAATCCGTCGTCGATACGCTCGTCCAGTGCCTTGAATGAAAGCGAGGCAGCGTCGGAGATCGCTCGAATCTGCCCTTTGACGCTCAAGGGTAGGACTCTGTTGGAATTCTCGATGTCAGGCGTGAAGTTGGCCCACACGCATTCATTTCGTTCTTCCTGCCCTGCCTTGATACGCACGCAGAGAAGCTGCATGTCTTTCGCCCAGATGGGTGCACCGAGGCGGTGCAACAAAGGATGTGCATAGCCGCACAGAATCCAACGAAATCGTGCCTTCAACAGAACATCGACAAGATGCTCGTAATCGACAGTGGCATCGCTGTAGGCTTTCACTCGTCCCAGTGGAAACGCATACGGAGGATCAAGCACGACGACACCATCGGAAGACAACTTTTCCAGACCGAGTTGGGTCCAATCGAGTCCCGTGATCTTCGGTTTTGTGCGATGGAGAATCCGGTAGCATTCCCGAATCGTTTGCTGGTAGCCCGTGGAGGTCACACCACCGTCATCGTCGCCACATCCCGATCCACCCTTGACGCCAGACTCGTACAAGCCTCCCGAGTACGCAAGGTGAGGAGCAAGCAAGATTGCAATGGGATCGCCCCTCTTGAATGCCTCACGCTGCTTCTCGAATTCCAGCCTGCTGCGCGGAGGCACCTTGACCTTGTGCCCGTGAGTCTTTATGGCTTCGAAGAACGGCGCGGTCGCAATGTCGTTCAGCCACCAGTCGTCGTATCGCAATCCCCCTTCGACGGCGGCCCAGAAGAGATTGCCTCTTCCGCAAAACGGTTCAACGTACATGCGCCCCTCTGGGGGCAGGAACGAGATGATCTGTTTGGCGATGCGAGCCTTGCCGCCGGGGTACGGGATTCGTGGCATTCTTCGGGTTTAGTCGAGGGTTGGCCAAACGCGAAAGTGGCAAGTCATGTTCGGGAGGATCAAAGTACTGCGAGGGAGCAGGACTAACCAGCTAGGTGCACCGCAGCCTCTCCGGCGGGCACCTTGGGCGGGCGGCCCAGCCTGCGCGGTACCTTGAACTTCCGTGCCGACCGGGACACCAGCGACTCGCTGCACTCGAACCGGGGCGCAACGTCGCGGTAGAGCATGTCGGGATGGGCGACAAGGAAGTCCGCGATCTGCCGCATCAGCCGGTCGCGAGCTTCCTGCATCTCTTCTGCGTAGTCAAAAATCCGCATTGTTTGCTCCTAAACGGTGTCGTCGAAAAACACCTAAGTCCCGTCCTTCATCCTGAGTGGGACCCCGGTGGGGCATGTGGTCTTGCCCCCGTCGCCAGAGACGTGGACGAGATGGTCGGATTCGGCCAGTCCATCACGCCCACAGATCGGGCACGGGATCAGGGGTTTGTCGCCGACTTCGCGGCGGGAGTCGGTGCTGCCGGGTTCAGTGAGGTCTGTGGGATTGTTTGACAGACCGGCGATCTCTTCCTTGTCGATGTGCCGCCCGTTGTCGTAGAAGAGAATGCTTTGGGCATTCTCGATCACCACTTTGCCGGGGTGCATGCTGCCGTGGCCCGACGTGTCCAACACGTTGCGGATTTCTGGCTGAAGCTGGTTGAGGATGATGTTGGCGATCTTGCACGCCAGCCGGATGATCTCTTTGTCTTGCTTGGTCAGTTCTGCCATTTGCTTGTCTCCTGCATGATTGGGTTGTGGGGCGCACGTTTCCTGTTCCGTGGCTGATAAGGTCAGCCACCGCTTTCCGGTCTTCCCGGTAGCGCCAGTCATCCATGCGCCCGGTTGTCGTGATCCTTATTTCTGATTTGGGCTTCGACACGGAACCGCACGTTCTTCATGCCGAGCCACTTTGCGAAGTCGTTCAGCATTGCCTGCGCCTCGTGGGCGAGGGTGTGCGGCTGGTAGCGGTGCGTTGCGAGGCGGCTGAGGTCGTATTCGTCCTCCTCCGCGTTCAGGAACGCTGCCACTTCTTCGGGCGTTGCGGCGGGCTGCGGATCGTCCTCGAGGTCTTCTCCGAGTTCGTCGACATCCACCGCCGGGTCTGCGGTGCCCTTCGTGCCGGAGGTCGTGCGCTCCATGTCAGGGTCGGCGTGCATGTCCTCGTACAGCACGAGCAGCCGACGAACCCACTCGGCGGAGACGCCGAAGAACCTGCGGCAGAAGGAGGACCAAGAATAGGACTCGCCGTCGATGACCAGCGCATTTGGCCCCCGTGAAGGAAGCCTGTCGCGCAGCGTGTGCACGAATTCCACGTGCTGCATGAACCAGCTTTTGAAGTCCCCGCACCTCGCCCCGATCTGGATGTTCAGCGCTACCAGTTCGGCGTCGTCGTAAGTGAGCACAAGGTCGGAGATTTTGCCTTGATCCATCCCGGTGAGATCGGGAAGCTGGAGGGCCGCGTAATCAGAGAGGTTCACCTGAAGGGCAATCCTCTTCGACCCCTTCTTCTTGGCGGGCTGGTTTTGCTCCCCGGCTTGCGTGCCGGGGAGTTCGCCCAATTCCGTGTTCTGAAGCTCGATAGTCATTGCTGGCATGATCATCACTCCTCTCTATCCACAGCCCGTTCGGGGCCGTCTGGTACCTAATACTGATCGCCGGGAAAACAGAGATTATTGACTTCATTTATTTGTCAGACTCGGCAAGCCTTCTGGTGAGAGCGTGTTCCCGGTCCGGCGGCCGAGTTTCCCAACCGGGTTGGGAAACTCGGGAAGCGTGCGGCCCCTACGCCGAGCGGGAGAGAGTCTCAAGATCATTGAGGGGTCTGGGGTGACATCGCACCCAGACTGCTCTTGCACAAGGTCAGACGCCAGTTTCATCGTTTGGGCGCTTTCCCGCCTGCGGCCCGCTAGGGGAGCCCGTATACCGAGGTCACGGTCAGGCCGAGCCGGGCCGCGATCTCCGGGTACGTGCGGCAGAGACGCCAGAAATTCTTTCTTGCGCGGGCAGGCGGGCAGGACCGGTCAAGCAGCGGGCATGTGGCGACGGCCTCCCAGTGGCGCATCTTTTTCATGAGCAGGACTTCCCGAATTTCTCTTCGTGCGTTCACGTTCCGAATTTCCCTCCAAGAACTGCGTTGAACCTTCGTTCGCGGCACGGCCAACCTGCCGCCCCTCGCGAGGTCAGGTTGGGATTTCGCAGTGTTGATGGCAATTTTTGGAGGTCGGCGGTCCAAAGAAACGATGCCGCAGCGCCTCCTAAAGAAGGGCCGGAAAGTCCGCGAATTGTCCTCGAATAGCGCTGCAACGCCCTTCATGGCGGCGGCAGGAGTGCCCACGGCCCGTTCCGAAATGCCGGGCGGAAATGGGTTGTGTGATGTGTGAGGGTGTGTGACACACACGCCCCTATCTTTCCCTTATAGCTTTACTCATCCCTCGCTACGCAAGATGGCGGCGTGTGGCTCACACACGCTCACACACCCACACTATCCGAACGGGTCTATGCCGTCCCAACGGTCGGCAACGTCCTTTGCCTCGCCGTCTGCCTGCCTTCTGAGTTTCAGCCCGCGATATCCGTTGGCGAACTTGTTGCCGGGGAAGCGCGTGTTCTTGGACTCGTGGCCCATTCGCTCCATCTCCTCGGCGAACTGCTGCTCGGTCATTCGCTTGCCCACGAGCGGCCCATGCGCGAGCAACACCGGCTACCATTACTGATTACAGGTTACACATAGTTACACGTAACTGCTATTGGGCGTCCTATACAGTAGTTCGTTCCCTCGCTACGCGTGCAATGCCAGTTACATGTAACAAAGTGTAACAGCCTTCCCGATCCGTAACTACACCACCTCTTCTGGCTTGAACGGCGGCGGATTGAACGACGGCGGCTGTGACGGCTGGTATGCCACGTCCTTGAGTTTCAGGCCAATCCACACACGCACTATCTTGCCGCCTTCCCGGACAGGCTTGGACTCGTGTCCCCGCTTCTTCATCTCAGCGGCGAACTTCTTCGTGTTTAAGTTCTTGACTTCTTTCGTGTCCCACGCCCACTTGTCCACCCGCTGGAACATCCTCTCATTGGACACGAACTCCCACTGGTTGGCCGTCTTCTCGACGTGTTCCTCAAGGAAGCGGCCAAGCCAGTCCTCTACCTCGCGCAACTGTTCAGCGGCGATCTTGACCTCGTCAGGCTCCTTGAGTCCGTTGGCTTTCCAGTCCCGGTAGCCGTCAAGGAACCAGTTCAGGATTCCCGACCCCTCCTCAGCGACAAGTTTCTTCGCCAAGTCCTTGACCTCCTCCGCAGTGTCGCGGAACCTAACCGTGAACGGCACAGGCTTCAGCCTGTCCCACGCGGCGTCGTCGGACGCAGGCGTGTGGGGGAACTCGTTGGTCGCAAGCCATATCTTCCAGACCGGCGTGAACTCATACCAGTCCCGGTGCTTGTAGCATGCACGGATCACGTCCCCACCGGTCATCCGCTTCACCTTGGCGACGGCGAGGTGCTTGTTCTCCTCAGTCTCAACCGCAAGCAAGGCACGAGTCCCCTCAAGCCCGGCGAGGTCAAATGGCTGTCCAGAGTCCCCGCGCTTCAGCATGAACATCTCAGGATCAGCGGTCTTGGCGTAGTCCCCCATGATTCCTTGCAGCACGGTCAAGAACGTGGTCTTGCCAGTGCCGCCCATGCCGTGCGGGATGAACACGTCCTGTTCCCCCGTCTCGTCGGACAGCGTGTAGCCGCCCGCCCGCTTGAGGTAGTTGATCTTCGCCGCGTTGCCGCCCATGACCTGTGAGACGAACACCTCAAACTTGGGACACTTGGCGGCGGGATCGTAGGCTATCCCCGTGCTCTTGGTCAGCAAGTCCGCCGGATCGTGCTTGCGGAACTCCCCGGTCTCCATGTCCAGCGTGCCGTTCGCACAGTTCAACTGGTGTGGCATCTGGTCGAAGTCGCCGTAGTCCTTGGCAAGCAACGCCGACGCGCAGGCCAGACCGGCCTCAATCTTGGAGTGGGACTCCGACTTCTTCGCCCAGCCTATGACCGCATCTTGCATCTCTTTGCTGTCGTAGAGTTCGGCTTCTTCCGTTATCTTGCGGACGACATCGTGCATGGCACGTTCCGCCTCCTTGCCGCTGTCCCGATGCCAACAGCCGTCCTTGTAATGCAACCACCCGGTCGCTTTCGTCCAAGCGAACTCGTGGCCGTATCGCCACTGGAACCGCTCGCCGTTGCCGAGGTCGGTCAAGGCGAATGTCGTGACCGTGCCGGTCTCCTTTGCTTCTATGACTTCTTGTTCGTCGTCATTCAAAAACGAGGATGACGCCTTCGCCACCACTGTCTCTTCCATGTTCTCCCCTACGTCTACGCCAAACGCCTCCAACGTCTCCCCGATGGACTCTTCTCTCCAGATGACGCCGGGATACCTGTCATGCGTCTCGTTGAGTTTGCGGATCAAGTCTCCAATTGACGGATCGCCGCATCCCGCGGCAAAGCACTTAAAGCCAAGGTGGTCGCCATCGTAGTAAATGGCGGTGTCCTTGCTGTGTTCGTGTGCATAACCGGCATACGGACACACTTTCGTCTTGAACCAAGGCTCGCTTCCGTAGGTGTCTATGTCGTAGTGGTCGCAGAACGCGGCGAAGTCAAAGTCCTCGTCCAACAACGCTTCGTCCTTGGATGGCGTGGCGGCAGGCTTGGAGTTGGCGTCAATCCAACCGACCATCTCCGCCGTTGGCGTCCAGATTGGTGCCTTGTTGTCACGCGGTTGGTAGACTCCGCCGTCTTTCCGTGCCTGCCACGGCGCACACCAACCTTGGTTGTGACCCTTGAACTCGCACACCGCTTTGCCGCCAACGACTACATTCCGCACCTTGCCTAATGCTTCCGTCTCTGGCGTGTGGATGAACGGGACGTGCAACCCGCCGCTTGGCGTGTCAACTTGGAACATGTCCGCCGGGATCGGCGGCATCCCCATCGCGACGCAGGCGTCGTAGTCATCTATGTCCAAGCCGCCTACGCCGCCGTGCTTGGCGATGCAAATCCAGTTATGGTCTTCCGTGACGAGGTGCGGCTTCGTGTTACCGTCGCCGTTTGGCAGCGGATATCCGACCGTAAGCCATTCGTCAACCTTTGCCATGTCCGTCGTGGCGTTGATCCCCCAGCCGTCAAACGAGGGATGCCGCAGACCCGGATAGGTCGGGACTATGGCGATCCCCATTGAGGTCAGCTTGCGTGCTATCTTGCGAAACAGGGATTCCGCCGTCATGCTTCCCGCCTCATGCCCTTTTTGGGACCGCGCTTGCGGCGGGGGAACCCGCATTCGACGCGCCAGCGTTGCGCTGTGCGCCGGTCAATGCGCAGTTCCTTTGCAATTTCGCTGTAGGACAAGCCAGCCTTGAATAGCTCAGCGAACCTGTCCAGCGTTTGTTTTGGGTACATTGTCTGTGCCCTCCTTCTACAAGAGGGGTCTGGTAGCGGCGAAATTAGCGGCAGTTATCGTTCGGACTTGGGGCCTGCGCCTTTGTTGGCACGTTTGATGACGCCCCACGCGGCGAACGCCCGTTCCTATGCGCAGCACAGGCATGGGATTGGGATTTTGCCTTTGGCGGCATCTGACACTTGCAGGTCGTAGAGTGAATTCTCGGGCCGGTGGCATTCTTCGCAGCACGGGATGTCCGGGAAGTTGTCGCAGTCCAGCTAGCCGCGTTTGCGAGTCAGCCGCCAGATGCGCTTGCGGGGGCTAGGGTCGAGCAGAATCGAGAAACTCCTTAAATCTTTGCCGTGCCACTGCCTCGTAACCACCTTTCCCCGTGTAATTGATATCCAGAAGGACGCTTCGACGTTCGAGTTCCATGGCGACCTTTCCAGTCGTCCCCGTTCCGCCGAAGGGATCGAGAACCAAGTCGCCTTCTCTGCTCGCCAACGCTATGCACTTGCGGGCAAGCTCCTCCGGGAACGGGGCGCAGTGCTTACTGCTGGAGGGCTGAAGCGGAATCGTCCAGACGTTCCGCATGTTGCGCATTCCGTCGGCTTCGCAGTCCTTGCTCGTAGCTGGTTCGCGACATGCCTCGGCGTTCCAGTAGTACTTCCGACTCTTGGTGAGGACAAATATGGGTTCCCAGCAATCCGTGGGGCGGTTGCGGACACTCTCCGGCATAGGATTCGGCTTTATCCAAGGAATCTTTGAACGGATGAACCAACCGTCCTGCTGAGCCGCAATTAACAGCCTTTCCGGTATGAGGGCAAGAGTGCCGTCTCTCCGGGTGTCATCAATGTTCCAAAAGACCACGCCGGTGTCGTGCAGAGTACGACGAACCTCGTGGAGTATTTGAATTGAGTGCTCAATGTATAGGTCAGCGCTGGGTTCAAGCCCATAGGAACCGCACCATGCCCCGCATAAATTGCAGAAGCGTCCTTGGGAGGCAACGAATGCCATGCGTTTCCGCGATGCTTCAGTTCCTCGGGTCTTGGCAAACCCGCCGCCTTTCGCGTGATCCCGCTGCGGGCTCTGCCTGATCGTCTTCTCTGGTCCCCACTCGTGGGCGCAGTGCTCCAGCCCACCCCAGACGGATATCTGGTTGCCTTCGTATGCCCGAAGACCCCAGTAGGGCGGACTCGTGACGGCGCACTGCACCGATGCATCCGCCAGCGGGATTCGCCGGGCGTCGGCACCGATGAGGGTCGGGATGTAGATGCGCCGCACATGGGGCTAATACTCACTCGCTGGGATTTCCCGAATTGTCCGAATGGCGCGTGCAGCGGCGGTGTCTAGAGGGGCTTCGGCGCAGCCCGACCCCATGGTCAAGATGTTCTACGACAAGAAGTTCTACGAAGGAGGAAGCACCGCCCCGCGTGAGTCTGCGTCCCCCGCTGGGGAGTCAATGAGGTACGCCAAGGCGTAGGCGTCCGTTGAGGGGCTTGCCGAGGGAGCGTCCCAGCGTCCGGCGAGCCCCGGCCCGGACACTTCCTGCGGAACGGTTTCTCGGCGTCTTCTGCTTGCCCTACAGGACGCCTTCTGGAAGCGAATAGCGAGCCGTCGCGGCGTCGATGTGAACTGGCGGAAGAAACACTAGGTCACTGCACCCTGACTTCCGCTTTGTCGTATGCTTCTTCCAGCCGTTGCATTGTCTGCGTCTTGCTAACAGCGGCGTCCAACCGAAGATAGTGCTTGCGGCAAACCTCGGGGCTGTTCCTCAGAATTAAACAGGCCTCCTCAACTCTGATGCCTAGCGACCAAAGGTTGGTGAGCATCCCGCGCCTGAGCGAATACCATCCCTTCCAGCGCAATGAAGTGCCTTTTATGGCTCTGAGTATCGCCCGCTCTGCTCGGCGCATGTTGATCTGATTCCATCCGCCTTCAAGCAGCTTGCGCAGCGGCGCGACCACTGGCAGCCACTCGTCATTGCCGGTCTTGGTGTCCCGGTGGATGCGCACCCGGTGAGTCTGCGGGTCATAATCATCGGGCAATAGCGCCTCCGCTTCCGGTTTGCGTAAGGCGAGGAATGCGTTGATCCCGATAGCGACCGCAACGTCGCCGGAGGGGAACAACATGAGAAGCTGCTTGATTTCCTCCAGCGTGGCGGCGGCGTTCTCCCGGTGGTGGTTGTGCCCCCAACCCCTGACGCTCGTTCCGCCTTCCGGGTTTGGCCCCGGATGATGGCCCAGCCGCAGCGCCAGCGAGAAGATCGCTGAGCACGTCACCTTGCAGTGCATGTATAGAGCATGTCCCAGTTCCTCGCCCCGTTCGGCGTGGATGGCGTCAAGCGCCGCCTGCACGTCGCATGTCCGCACATCACGCAGCCGCAAGTGTCCAAGATGCACCTCCAACCTGCCCCACGCCTGCCTATACAGTTTTACGGTGTTGATGGACAGGCGATCCTTATTGGATGGGAAGAACACGTCGTCCACGAACTGCTTGACGCTTGCGCCCGCCCGGACAGTGCGGGTCTTGCGGATACCCTGCATGTATTCCTGTGCCAGCGGCTCAACCTCGCTCTTTTTCGGATAAACCTTCACGCTGGCGAGGATGTGGGTCGGCTGCGTCCGCTTGCCGTCTTTATACTCGCTCCAGCGGACGATCCAGTTGCCGTGGTGTTTCTGCAATGAGTAGCCTTTCATTCTATTCCCCTTCTGTGCAGCCATGCGTTCATGGCTTTGCTGTTCCACGCAAAGCGGCGATGGCGACCAAAGCGAACGGTCGGAATCGGGTCACTGGTGCGGCTAGGCTTGCTCTGCTCGACGACCCATGACGGCAGGACTTTGAGCCGGGCGGCGAGTTCCGTTGCGGTGAGGATTTCTATCTTCTGTTGCTGTTGCTGCTGGGCCTCTGTCATGTAGCCTAATACTGCTGCCGCGCTCAAATCCGTAGAATTCCAGCGGCCCAAAAACAGGTTGTGTGCGCCAACTGTGCGCCACAGACTCAAGGAAATCCGCTTAAAATGCGGCTTGCAGCGATTATGGAAAATTACTTCAACTACTTTACCGAGATCGAGGAGCACTTCCAGCGGCGGCGCGGCACCATGCTCCTGCTCTCGACTCTGGACTGGGCGCTGATCGAGACCTGGAAGGCTGCCGGCATTCCGCTCGAAGCCGTGCTGCGAGGCATCGACGCCACTTTCGAGAGTTACGAGCGTCGGCCGCGAAAAGCGCAGCGGAAGGTCAACGGCCTGGCTTTCTGTTCGCAGGAGGTGCTGGCCGCCGCCGAAGACATGAAGGAAGCTGCGGTCGGCGTAGCCTCGCCGGAAACCCGGGACCGCGCGGCGTTCGACCCAGGCGAGATTGCCGCCTACCTGGCGCGAAACGCAGGGCAGATCGAGCAGACGAAGCTGCCGGACGCGGCGCTTCCGTTGGCGGCGGAGACGGCGCGCTCGCTGCGGGACCTGGCCTCGGGACTCTCCGCCGCCCCCAGGCTTGAAGACCTGGAGCGCCGGCTGACGGTGATGGAGGAGAAGCTGTTCGCCGTGCTGCTGGCGGGCACGCCGGATGAGGACCTGGTGGCGCTCCGCGCACAGGCCGACCGCGAGATCGCGCCCTATCGCAGCAAGATGCCCGGCGCGCAGATCGAACAGTTGCACAAACAGTACGTTCACAAGATGCTGCTGGAGCGGCACGGACTGCCGCGGCTGAGCTTGTTTTATATGTAGCATTCAGCATTCAGCAGTCAGCCAAAGCTGCCTGCGGCCAACGACCGACGACCAACGACCGACGACGAAATTGCTTCTCACCATCGACAAACTGATCTACGGCGGCAACGGTCTGGCGCGCTTGCCGGCGGACGAGAAGGGTCCGGGCAAAGCGGTGTTCCTGCCGTTCGTGCTGGAAGGCGAGCGCGTTGAGGCCGGGATCACCGAGCAGAAGCCGGGATTCGCGCGCGCTCGCGCCGAGAAAATCCTCGAAGCTTCGCCGCACCGGATTGCGCCCGGCTGCCCGCACTTCGGGCAGTGCGGCGGTTGCCACTACCAGCACGCCGGCTATGAGCACCAGTTGCAGATCAAGTCGGCAATCCTGCGTGAGACTTTCCGCCGTGTCGCCAAGCTCGAACTCGCGCAGGAGATTCGTGTCCACGCTTCGCCTCCCTGGAATTACCGCAACCGCACGCGCCTGCGGCTCCGCACGCGTCCGTTTGTGCTGGGCTACAACCGGCTGCGCGGGAGCGAGCTGCTGGCGGTTGAACAGTGCCCCATCAGCTCGCCACTCATTAACCGGGCAATCGCTGCTCTGTGGGAGCTGGGACGCGCGGACAGGGTCAGTGCCGACGTAGGCGAGGTCGAGTTCTTCGCCAATGCCGACGACACCAGGCTTCTGGCAGAGCTTACCGTCCAGGAGACAGGCTGGCGGCATGGTCGCAAGTCTGACCTTCCGCAGTTTGTGGGTGCGCTGCGCGCGGCGCTTCCGGAGATAACCGGCGTGGCCGTGTTCCACGCAACTGCGCAGGGCGCGCTGGAACGCGAAGACATCCCGGCCGAGTTGCAGGAGACCTTCGGCGCGCAGCACCTCCTATATGCGACCGGGAACGCTAGTTACCAGGTAAGCGCTGGCTCGTTCTTTCAGACCAACCGCTTCCTCACGGACAAGCTGGTGGAGTTGGTGACCGAAGGCCGGTCGGGAGATTACGCGCTGGACTTGTATGCAGGAACGGGGTTGTTCTCACTGATGTTGTCGCAGAATTTTCGGGAAGTTGGAGCAGTCGAGGCCGCTCCCTTCTCCTTCCACGACCTGCAACAGAACTGCCCCTCGAATGTGACCGGGTATCGAGTTCCCGCCGAAAAATTCCTGGCCCATCTTCCCGAGGGCGCCAAGGCCGATTTCGCAGTCGTGGATCCGCCGCGCGCTGGCCTGGGCGAGCGAGTGGCGGGACTGCTGGCGGATAGCGGTACGCCGCGGATCACGTATGTTTCCTGCGATCCGGCCACGATGGCGCGCGATCTGGTGGTGCTGATGGCATCCGGTTATCGCATCGAAGAGGCACACTTGGTCGACCTCTTTCCGCAGACGTTCCATATCGAAAGCGTGCTCCAGCTCGTTCGTTAGCGCTTAGGGCCGAATGGCCCCTTGCCGGGCGTGCCGGCATGCATATCATCGCCGCTCGGCATGCCGCGATCGCTCCCAGCCACGCGCCAACCGGTTTTCTGGGCAGCGCTCGCATTCGCGGCCGGCATCCTGCTGGGGACATACGCGTGGAGGCCACCGCTCTGGTGGATTGCGGCGGCGGCGTTCCTGGCCGCGGCCGCGTACTTCCTGAGACGGCGCTTTGCGGCCGCGGTGGCGCTCGCCTTGGGCGCTTTTGTGTGCATGGGAGCGCTCTCGGTCGAACTCGCAAGCGCGGCCGGCGATCCCAACGAGCTGGCCGCATTCTGCGAGCGCGGGCCGGTCACCGTCACCGGCCACTTGCTGCGCGACGGTACGCTCCGCCAGGGCGCGTTCGGCAGCCCGCAACAGACGATTGACCTCGAGGCCGAATCCGCCGTCGATGAGCAAGGCCGCGTGGCGCGAGGTGGAATCCGATTGACCGCCTATTACCCTGTCGGGGACCACCCAACCGTCTTTCGTTACGGGCAGCGGATACGCTTTCGGGCGTCGCTGCGCAGGCCGCGCAACTATGGCAATCCCGGCGCGATGGACATGCGAAGCTACCTGCGGCGCCGGGGCATCGATGCGGTCGGCTCGATGAAGGCGGGGGAAATCGAGTTGCTCGAGGGCCGCGGCGGATCGCGCGCCGGAGGGTGGATCGCGGCGGCGCGGCGCAGCGTCCTGGCGCGAATGAACCTGCTGTGGGGGCCGAGCGACGGTCCCCTGGTCGCGGCCATGCTGATCGGCGAGCACTCGCTCATCGACCGGGAAACGCGGCAGAGCTTCCAGAGCACCGGCACGTTTCACATTCTGGTGGTTTCCGGGATGAACGTCGGGCTGATGGCGTTCCCGGTATTCTGGCTGCTGCGCCGCCTGTGCTTCGGTGAGGGCGTCACCACCCTGGTGACCATGGTGGCCACCGGCGCCTACACCTTACTCACCGACATGGGACCCCCGGTGCTGCGAGCCGCGTTCATGCTTTGGATCTATCTGCTGGCCCGGCTGTTCTATCGCGACTCGCGGGCGCCGCTCAACGCCGCCGGGATCGCCTCGCTGGTGTTGCTGCTGCTCGATCCTCGGGTGCTGTTCGACGCCAGTTTCCAGATGACGTTCATCGCCGTGCTGGCCATCGCGGGCATCGGGCTGCCGCTCCTGGAGCGCACTGCGGAGCCCTACCGGCGGGCGCTCCTGTTTCTGGAATCCACCGACTACGACCAGCAATTGGAGCCACCGATGGCGCAGTGGCGGCTCGACCTGCGGCTGGTTGCGGGGCGGCTGGCGCAGTTCATTCCCGGGAGCAAATCGGAGCCGGCGGCACTCTGGATCGTCGCCCGAGCTGCGGGCGCGGTGGTCGCAGTTGTCGAAGTGCTGCTGATCTCGGCGCTGATGCAGATGGGGATGGCAGCACCCATGGCGGCGTACGCGCACCGCGCAGCGCTTCTGGCCGTCCCTTCCAACGCAGTCGTGGTTCCGCTCACCGCGGTTCTGACTCCGATGGCCATGCTAGCGGTGCTGTTCAGCTATGTTTCGCGGGTGCTGGCGTGGCTGCCGGCCTCGCTAACCAGCGTGCTGCTCCATGGGATCACCGGCAGCGTCCGGCTGCTGGGCGGCGCGCGGGCTTCCGCAGTGCGGGTGGCGACTCCCACCACGCTGGCTGTGCTGGCATTTGGAGCGGCGTTTGCCTTGGCCATGATCGCGGCGCGCCGCCGGCGCGTGTGGGCTGTGGCGGGGCTGCCAGCTATGCTCGCCGCTT
>Ga0209517_10001611_pt1 | contig 33643 bp, 36 predicted proteins | sample PeaSoiMetSII2010_FD_187695 | JGI IMG/M metagenome (GOLD analysis project Ga0209517, IMG submission 187695) | Peat soil microbial communities from Weissenstadt, Germany - SII-2010 (SPAdes) (version 2) | ecosystem: Environmental > Terrestrial > Soil > Wetlands > Peat | place: Germany... | reverse complement strand
TGGTAGGAGTTGTACATGCACATGCTCCTCTTGATGCGATACAGAGGTTCATAGGAAAAGTTGAGCTTGGTATGATTCCACATATTTTGGATACAGTTGTCTTTATCCAAGCAGGTAGAGTTTCCAAAGTATATGAATTAGAATTCAAAGTAAAGGTTCCCACAGGGATGACAGAGCAAGACTTGGCAAGACCAGTTATAGAAATTAGAAATTTCGAAGACCACGTTCTAGAATATGAGATCTATACATACGGCGAAGAAAATATAGTAATTCCAATATCAAAAGAAAGTAAGAGTGGCGGCATAGAAAAACTTGCAGAATCAAAAATTAGAGACACGATACGAAGATTTGATTCTGATGCAGAAATAGAAATTTTATCAAATAACAGTATACGAGTACGAGTAGACAAAGAGTCCATACCATCCATCATTGGCCGCGGTGGCGTCACAGTAAATGATCTAGAGAAGACGCTTGGTGTTCATATCGATGTGGTACCAAAGGAAGAATCCTCAAGAGGTGGAGAATGGTTTGAAATGTCAGAATCAGGAAATAATTTTATTTTAGAAGTTGACATATCAAAGTCAGGTATGGATGCAGAGATTTATGTCAATGATAAAAATGCCTTGTCTACCAGAGTTGGAAAGAATGGCAAGATAATAATTGCAAAAAAATCCACCGCAGGAAGAAGACTAATTGATGCCGTGATGTCAAAAAGTGACATCAAGGTAACTGTTCATGATTAGTTACTGAAAATTTTCAAGAATTTTTGGATTGGATTTTAAAAATGTAACAAACTTTCTTAGTTGTTTTATAGTCTGCGGGTTAAGATGGTGTTCTATTCCTTCGACGTCCTGATTTGCGATTTCATGGTTTATTCCAAGCATCCTAAAGAATTCAAGCAATGTGCCGTGCTTTTGCCTTACGGTATCTGCCAAGGATGTACCTTTTTGTGTCAAGTTTATTCTTCTGTATTTTTCATATTCGAGATATCCCCCATCACCTAGTTTTTGGACCATCTTTGTAACAGAGGGAGCGCTGACGTTAAGATATCTTGAGATATCAAGAGTATTTGCATATCCTTTGAGTTCCACAAGTTCAGATATCACCTCAAGATAGTCTTCGATTCTAGAATAATCGGTTTTTGTCGATTTATGTGCCTCTTTTATGGATTCTAGCCTCTCAGCCCGCTTTTCTTTCATATTTTTTATAATTACATTTGAAATCATATAACCCAATCTGTTGATCAGAAATGTTAACCCAGTTGTGAGTGATCTTTTGTGTGGAATCTTAACTATTATTTTAAAAAGAGAGGCCATGGATGAAGGAGTTAGGACAAGTATTGATAAAATAAAGAAAGTTAGAGATTCCCTTCACAGAAGAGCAAAGATTTACTCTGAACTTGGAAAAATGGACGATAGAGGAACTGCACGTGCATTGGGTTCAGTCCAGAGAGCTTCATCACCAGGAAAAAAGATTACAAAGATAGGATTCATCATGCTTGTTTCGCCAGATCCGTTTAGTACACCTTTTGCCGTTCCCATGATAATTGCTGGAAAATATCTGGAAAAAGTATACAACGGTGCTACCATCAAAGACATAGGACAGGAAACCAAGAATTTCTTTACAGACATGTCTAGTTTCAAAGATAAGATAAACTAGTTCCAAGAAAAATGCTGTTATTTTTGCATTAGTTTTTAACTAGACATTGACACTAGTTTTTTGTGGCAACTAGAGCCCAAGTTTTAATCCCGATAGCAATTGCGGCAGTTGTAATTGGTATAGTAGGAGTAATTACAATTCCCGCAGATTCCAAACTTTCAGAAGTCAATTTTCCAAGAGGAACCATAAAGATAGATAGTAAGATATTAGATGTGCAAATTGCAGAAACAGATGCTCAGAAGATAAGAGGATTGATGTTTCAAAATGAACTCCCAGATGATCAGGGGATGATTTTTGTATTTAGTCAAGAGCAGGTGGTACCAATTTGGATGCTAAACATGCAATTTCCATTAGACATAATTTGGTTTGACACAGATGGAAATGTCGTACACTTGGAGAAGAATATTCCACCATGCAAATCAGCTTTGGAGACCGCCACATGTACAGTACAAAATGCAGATGGTAAAAAAGCAAAATATGTTTTAGAAGTAAATGCTGGATTTGTAGACAAATTTCATGTTACTGAAAATTCAAAGATGCAAATTATTTCAGTCTAAGTTAGAACTTGTCTAGTGTTTGTTGTAGTTCTGCAAGTGCTGCCTTTATTTCATCTACCGATGCTTCATCTTCCAATGTACTGATATCACCAATTGGTTCATTTTTTGCCATTGCCTTTAAGAGCCGTCTCATGATTTTACCACTTCGTGTCTTTGGAAGTTTTTTTACAAAATACAATTGATCAGGAGCTGCAATAGGTCCTATTGTTTTTCTAATGTGATTTGTCAATTCCTCCTTTAGTTGCATAGTTGTAGTAATCCCTTCTTTTAGTACGACAAATGATATGATGGCCTCACCTTTTACTTCATGCGGTATTCCACATACTGCCGCTTCTGCTACAGCTTTGTGGGAGACAAAAGCACTCTCTAGTTCTGCAGTACCTAGCCTATGTCCTGCCACTTTGAGCACATCATCTGCTCTTCCAAGCATCCAAATGTATCCATCTTTGTCTTTAATCGCATAATCGCCCGGATAGTACACGTTCTTGTACTTTGTCCAGTAGACTGTTTTGTATTTTTCATCATCTCCCCATAATGTTAGGAGCATTCCAGGCCAAGGATTTGTAACTACTAGATACCCTTTGGAATCAGGTTTTACCTCTTTTCCATGTTCGTCAACTACAGACAATGAAACTCCTGGAACAGGTCTTGTTGCAGAACCGGGTTTTAGCGGAATTGTTTCCAGTCCTGGAACTGGCGAGATCAGTGCACCTCCAGTTTCAGTTTGCCACCATGTATCTACAATCGGGCATTTTTCTTTTCCGATTATTTTAAAATACCATTTCCAAACTTGTGGATTGATTGGTTCTCCAACCGTTCCAAGTAATTTCAAACTAGAAAGATCATTTGAATTTGGAAGTTCATCTCCAAACTTCATAAACATCCTAAGTGCAGTTGGAGTAGTATACAAAATTGTAACTTTGTATCTTGATACAATCTCCCATATTTTTGCAGGTGTTGGATAATCTAGTGCTCCCTCATACATTATCTGAGTAGCACCATGCATTAGCGGACCATATGCAATATAGCTATGCCCAGTAACCCATCCCATATCAGCAGTACAAAAATAAACATCAGAATCCCGAATATCAAAAATCCACTTGAACGTGCTGTAAATATGAGTAAGATAACCGCCAGTACCATGTAATACTCCCTTTGGTTTTCCCGTAGTTCCTGAAGTATAGAGAATGTAAAGTGGATGTGTGCTATCAAGCACTTCTGCATTACATATTGGCGACATGCTTGCAACTAGTTCGTGCCATTTTTTGTCTCGTTTTGTCATAGCGATGTTATTTTTTGTGTGTTCTAAAACAAGTATGTGTTCAACAAAGTCAAGGTCTGAAATTGCTTCATCTACAATATCTTTTAATTGTATAATATTGCCACGTCTTTTTCCTCCGTCGGAAGTGATTATAACTTTGGATTTGGAATCCTCCACTCTATCCTTAATGGATTTGGCACTAAAGCCTGAAAATATTACAGTATGAATTGCACCAATTCTTGCACATGCAAGTAAGGACATTATCAATTCAGGCACCATTGGAAGGTAAACAGTTACTCTATCACCTTTTTTCACTCCAAGAGATTTTAGCACGTTTGCAAGCTTGCACACTTCTGACAGCAGTTCTTGATATGTCAGTTCTCTTTTTGTTCCATCCTCGCCTTCCCATATTATGGCCTTTTTGTTTGGATTTTTCTTTACAGTTACATCCAATGCGTTGTATGAAGCATTAATCTTGCCCCCTACAAACCATCTTGCAAATGGAGGATTCCATTCCAAAGCAGTATGCCACTTTTCAAACCAGTAGAGTTTTGCAGCTTGCGTTTCCCAAAATTTTATGCCATCTCTAGCTGCATCACTTCTAGTCTTGAGATCATTGTTCCCAAGACCTATCTCATAAGTAGAATCCAACATGGTTTAGTTGTATGTATGTTAAAAAAAAGGTTCGCTCAAATTGGAGTTGGGAGCGAATCCTCCGTCCCATCAGATTATTTTAAGACGATGATATTCTCTTAAGCCAATCTGAATCTTGCTGGGCTTCATCACCATCGGCTCCAATTGCTACTGGCTGTGGTGTCGGTGCAGTGGGAATACTGGTACCAATTACTGGGCTAGTAGATATAGGAGTCTGTGGCACTGAAGTTGAAGGATCTTCTACCTTTCCAAGATATGAAATGGCGGCTGAATGAACGTCCTGTTTTGGACTCTCGATGCGCTCTCCACTCTCAACTGAAAGATCGTTGATGCGACGTTGGATACTTGTTATCTCTGCCTTTTCATGTTCGATGTGTTCGATGATTTCGACCGTGTGAGTCTTGACTAGGTCAAACTTGGCATCAGATATTTCATTGCTCTTGTTTTGCAACTTTGCGTCAAATCTTAGCATCCGGATTGACTTTAGCTGACTCTCAAGTTCTGCAAGTCTTTTCTCTAATTTTTCTTTGATTTGTTTTTCGGTCTCATCCAGAGTTAACAGTTTTATCCTATACTTCTCATGGATCAGTTCAGCATCCTCTTTCATGTCATCGTTTTCAGATACGATATCCATCAGAGCACGTATACGGCGCATGGTAAGCCCCTTCTCGCGCAACAATCTTTGTGCATCTAATCTCCACCTAGGGATGAAGATTACATATTGTCCTTGTATGACTAGTTGCTCGAATGCTATCTGCTTTAGTCCTTCAGAACCACAATCAACACCTACGGTTTGTACACTTCCATCGATGTCAGTTATGGTACCTATGACTTTGCCGATATAGGTGCCGTACATGTCCTTCACTTGCTTGCCGATAAATTCGATCTCTTCCTTGCTCATTAGAATAGGTGTTCTAAATTTCATATAATCAACAAAGTGTTAACAAGCTTTCAAGTTTTGGTAAGATCATTTTAGCTAATGATCCTTGAAAAAATGAAAAAATACGTAATTTTATAATCATAGGATTAGTAATGGTCCAATAATGATTACAAAAGAAGAGTTAGATCAGATACTACACTTTGTCTCCAAACGGTGGGTGGATATGAGCAGGGATGAAAAACACAAAGCATTTGAAAACATGCCAACAGATTTTTGGATGAATTCCATGGGAGGTACTGCAGGAGATGGGAAATGGGTGACAACTTTAATGTATACAGAAGACTCGCAAGAAGCAGAATCATTTAAAGAAGTTTTGCTTAGATGGCAATCAAAACATAATACACCAAAGACAGGACCGTCAGACTTGATCCAGATTGGAAAGAAGTAGTTATTTATAATTGGGTTGAATTCAAATCGTGTTGTCCGAGTTTTCAAATTCTGAAAAGCAAAGTTTGTTGAAACATTTTTCAAATGTGGACGATTCTGTATTTGCCATAATTAGCCCAAGACAGGTTGACAGAGGAGCTCTGATGTCAAGATATAGTAGAACTGATAAAAGCATGAGAAAGATATTTCTTGACGAATTTTTACAAAATGAAAATCGTGGCGAAGAGTTTTACGATAAAGTATTACTAGAGTATGGAGATGATTCAGTTGCAGAGCTTGGTGAAGCCCAGATTGCAATTGAAGGTCTGTCAAACATCGCTGTAAAAAAAATAGAAGACAGAAGAATTGGATTGTCATATCTTGAAAAATCATCAAGATATGTTGCTTGGGATAAAAAAGTAAATGACGAGTTCAAGTTTTACAGAGAACCTGAAATAATGAATTCAAAGTATGCTGATAAATATCTAGAGGCATGCAATCTAGACTTTGAAGTTTATTCAAAAAACATCCAGCCGGTGATAAACTATATGCAAGAACAAGAGCCAATACAGAATCAAAAGTTTAGAAATTCAAAAGGAGTTGATGTAGAATACTCAAAACTCTCTGGCGAAGATGATATAAAATCTGCAACTAGAATTTACAATGCCACCATTAGAGCCAAAGCCCTAGACATTCTCCGAGGAATACTTCCAGCGTCTACTCTGACTAATGTTGGAATTACTGGAAATGGAAGAGCGTTTGAGTACTTGTTAACTATACTATATTCTTCAGATCTAGAAGAAGAAAGGATGCTAGCTGGGAAAATTCACAGAGAGCTAAATACCATAATCAAGTCATTTGTAAGAAGGGCTGATGATAACCACGGTAAAGCCTTGCAGAAATATCTTGATAGCATAAAGACAAAATCAAGTGTATTAAATAAAAAATATCTCAAAACAAAAGGAAAAAGAAAGTTTCTTGTAGACTTGGTTGATTTTGAATCCCAGAATAAGGCAGAAGAGAAGATAATATCTTCCATATTATATGAACAGTCAAACGGAGTTTCATTTAGAGAGATACTTGTCCAGGTCAGAAAGATAAATCAATCAGATAGAAAAAAAATAATTGGCATATTTGCAAGTCTAAGAGAAAACAGAAGACAGAGACCTCCACGCGCATTTGAAATGACTGAATACACTTTTGATTTTTTGACAAACTTTGGAATGTTTCGAGACTTTCATAGACATCGAGTCTTGACACTTGAAAGACAGTTGCTTACAACAGATCATGGATATGTCGTTCCAGATGAAATCATACAACTAGGAATCAAAAAAGATTATGATGATTGTATGTACAATTCAAAACAAGTCTTTGAACTTTTGAAGACAAAGATGCCAGAACAGGCCCAGTATGTTGTAAACTTTGCATACAATTATCCATATTTTATGAAATTAAATCTCAGAGAAGCAGTACATCTAATTGAATTAAGAACTGTTCCGCAGGGACACCAGGACTATAGAAAAGCTGCACAGGAAATGTTCAAAGCAATAAACAAAGTACATCCAAACCTGTCTACTATAATTAAATTTGCAGATATGAAATCCTACAAACTTGAGAGATTAGAGGCAGAAAAAAGAATAGAAGAGAAACGAAAGAAACTCTCAGGAAATTCAAAATAAAAAATTGATTTTAAATTAAAAACATTTGATAAGGCATTATTCAGAACTATTGAAATATTTTAAAACATCATTGATATTTCCTACTTCAATTACCTTCATGCCATACTTGCTCTCCATGATAGATGTTAGTGATACCTCTTGAGGACTGCATGATTGGTATACAAATGGGCCTTGAGTTGATTGTGTGCAATGCTGCTCATCTACAACCCCCTGACCCGTAGGAACAAGAAATATTTTGGCACCATAATTTGCTGCAGCTTGAGCTTTTTCCAAAACTCCACCAATTGGACCTATGGTACCATCAGGCTGGATTGTTCCAGTCATCAATACATGTCCATTAATGGATTTTCCAAGAATTGCCGAAGTTAGCAATACAGTCATTGCTCCTCCAGCACTTCCACCATCTACTGCCTGCAAGTTTTGATTATCAGTGGTAATTGAAAAGATTACATCCTTGTTTGACAAGTCCACTCCTGTTATGTTATGAGCTACTTGTACTGCGATACGGGCTGAATTTTGAAAGTCTACACCTTCAGGTATTGCAGTGTTTGCAAGTACAAGACCTGTACCATCTCGGATATCAACTGTTATCTTCAATATAGTTCCGTTGTAAACACTAGTCTGAAAGAAACCATCACTTTGTACAATTGGATATACCGCTACAGCAGAAATTGATTCAGCGTAATTGTTTGAATTAGTTATTTGATTTCCAGGTACATTTTGGATCTGTTTCAAAAGATCATTGTATTTAATCTGCAGGGTATTGTATCTAGTTTGCAGATCATCAATCTTTTGCGTCATGGTACTGTTTTGGTTTGCAATCGAAGATAATGAAGATGTTTTAGATACATGAATGACACCAGTGTCAATCAGGTATTGTATGGCATTTAAAAAATCAGAATCGCTAGTCTGACCTTCAGACCACCATTTTGTAACATTTCTAATCCAAGTTGGAATGGAATTTGTATAAAGAGTGTAATTAGATGATTGTTGCTGTGCAGATGCTTTGGTAAAAAACCCGGATGTCATGACTGTGTTATTTGCATGGATTGTAAAGCCAGCACTGATTATACCAATAACAATCATACATGACACCAAAATTACAAGATTTTTTCTATTCATCAACTAATCACGTTTCAGATAAGAGATCCACTTTTCACAATTATAAATCTTAATTTTTATCAGCCAAACCACTGGTCTAAATTATGACTCTTCTTTTCATATGATTTTTTCAATCTGTTTAATGATGTGTCAACACGGTCTAGTGAAAAACTCCTCTCCTTTGTAAGATAATTTACTATTCCTACATAGTCAACATTTCCAAATTTTATCTCAGATACATTTGCCACTTTGGGTTTAAGAAATATCTCACGTATCTGGTTGTAGTCTATCTCGTTTAATTTATCCTGGATTTGCGGTATGTTTTCTAGATTCCCATGCTCTTTTACCATCTTCAAGGCAGTCTTGGGACCAATCCTCTCAAAGCCATCAGGATTAAAGTCCGTGCCTATCAATATCCCAATATCCACAAGCTGCTCCCTTGTAACCCCAAGTTCTGCAAGTGTTTTTTCTAATAAAATAAGTTCGGGTTCAATCTCTATTGTAGTATTCCTATTGGGTAGTTTTCTTTTTCCACTGTTTGTAAAATTTCGTACCAGCCTTTTTGCACCAAACAATAAAGAATCAAAGTCCTGACTTGCTGAAGCATATGCCTGACCAGTATTAGTAAGATGTGCCGCAGTTGACTCACCTTCTGATGGTGCTTGTATCCAAGGTATACCAAAAAGGTCTAGAAACTTTTTCGATTCTTCAACCATATCATCTCGTAGTACGGATGTTTGTTGTGCAAACTTTTTTGCCTCGACATAATTTCCTTCACTAATTGCAATTTCATATTTTATTGTAGCGTCTTTTTTCACCTGTTTTCTTCTTTGAATTTCAGCAGATTTTAAAGATGGAGGTTTTCCATCAAAAACATAGACAGGTTTTATTCCAAGTGACAAGAAATTGATATTTCTATAAAACAGTCCGCTGATGTGACTAGTGATTCTCCCATTGTGATCAGACAAGGGCAAACCATCAGGACCGCGTATGATTGAAAGAAATTGATATATTGCGTTATACGCATCAATTGCGACAATTTTTGATGCAAAGGATTCAAGATTTGTTTTTTCTCTAACACATAGTTGTTTTAGATCTAGACCCAAAATATTTCCCTACAAGATACTAGATTTTTGCATGTTTATTTCTTTTTTATACTAGGTCGTGATTCCCAGCCCTTTTCAATTATTTCCTCGTAAATGTTTGAGAGTTTTGGAATTGGCTCGCCTTTTTCTACCGCTACTTTGACCTTTTCGCGATAATAGAGTTCAATGGCTTTGGCAGTATCATCGTCAATGGTTATAGAAACTCTAGTCTTTGCCAATTATTTCCACTTCACAGAATTGTCAAATATCAATAATAAACTATCTATTATCAATTTTTTAAGACTTGGGGAACAAGTAGAAAGCCTTCTTTGGTAATTGTCATCTTGACAGGCGTATCTTCTGAAAGACCAAGTTGTACCAAGAACATGCCTATTGTAACCTCATCTGGAAGAACATACATCTTACCCTCAAACTCTACTGAGACTGTCTTCTTGGTAATGGTCTCCATTTATTATTGATATAATAAATTGTCTACTTTATATCTTTTATTATATATCTGATCAGCTGATCACTTATTCTCATTGTATTTATGTACCAAAACCAGAGTCTTGACATGCTGCCAGGTTAGCCAAGTGGAACGGCGACCGCCTCGAGATCAAATACAAGGTAGCGGTTGTGCTTCGGCACGCAGGGGTTCGAATCCCTTACCTGGCGCTGTTAAATTCTCATTTAAATAGTTTGAACCTAATTTTTAAAAAATTTGAAAAAGTTCGAAGAGTGCTGAACTAAAAGTACAACACCCCAACTAAACGAGAATTATTTTTCAAACCATGATAGTAGCTGGACCTTACCAGACTCAAACCTAGTGCCACATTATAATTACATGCAGTAAAACCAAAGTCATAAGGATAACTCCTTAGATAAATTGGGAATGAACTTGTAACTAACTTTGCATTATTTGATGAGACATGCTCATGTAATCTTTTTTTATCATCATGGGAATCTCTCATTATGAGCTACAACTGCAATCTTTTTTTATTGCATCCGTAATTTCTATTTCTTTCTTAATCTGTTTTAAATAACTAGTATTGTGTGCTAATTGATTTTCCAGAGTATTCCAGTCTGCATTAAGATCTTTTATGTATTGATCCAATACCATACATATGATATTGTGATAATCAGGAAATTTGGTTTTATCAATTTTAATTACTTTATCGACACTACCTAAAGTGTTAACCAAATTTGGAATAGATTTTAGTATTTCATCAATGAATCCATTTGCCAACTTGGTATGAATTTCAAAATTATTATCATCTCTAAGTTTGTTAATCCTATCTTGATAATGTACTATTATTTTTGAGATAAAGTGGATTTTTTATTTCCATACTACATTTAGGCTAAAACTAACCTTAAACCTTTGTTGATGATGTGTTTTAAGAGAAAAGTATAGCCAAAATTAGACATTTATCATTTTACCACAAGTACTGGAATTTTGGATTTGGTGACAACTGAAGACGCCACACTTCCAAGAATCATTCTCTTTATCGAACTTAGTCCCCTTGAACCCATTACTATGAGATCAAACTTTTCTTTTTGGGAATAATCGACAATCTTTTTTGATTCTTGCCCAAACAATGTCTCCTTTTTAAAACTGATTTTGTTTTTCATGACTTGTTTTTCTGCCTTTTCAAGAAACTTTGTGACTTTTTTTAGGAGTTTTCTAGTCTCTGGAGTATTAACCAAATCGGGATTGTCATATGCAACATGCAAAACATACAATACAGTTATCTGGGCATCAAACTGGCTTGCCATATAGATTGCTTCATCTAGGGCACTAAAGGAACTCTTGGAACCATCCATTGGTACTAGGATCTTTTTTAGTGCTCTTTTTATCAATGAATTAAAAAAGGAAATTAACCATTTAAGTATCACATAGAATATCAATTATGAAAACATCATTTGAATATAAAAATATGAAACTTTTGACTGATGTTATAACATGTAAGAAAATCTAAATCCACTTGATGAATTTGTAAAATAAATTATTTCAAGAAAGAAATGACATGAAGATTATTTTACTTGGATCCACTTTTTTTAAACTTTATTCTATACACAAATGCAACAATACTAGTACCTACAAAGGGTGCAGTCAAATACAACCACAAGTCGTGTATGTAACCAGATGCTACTGCTGATGCCATCGAGCGAATTGGATTCATGGATGCACCTGATACGGTTCCAAAAAAGAAAATATCCAATCCGATGACCGCACCCACGGCAGCCCATCCTGGTCCATGGTGTCCTCTATCATGAACAACAATTAAAGTAATTCCCATTACAAACATAGTAGCCAAAACTTCTACTCCAAAGATCACTGGTGTTGGGTATGCATAGTTTGGTGCATTAGCTCCAAGATTGGCTTGTGTGCCAATCACATATTTGACAAAAAGAATGCCCAAAAATGCACCAATAAATTCCGCCGTAAGGTATAGCCCAAGAAGATTTCGTGGCATGTGTTTTGTTATCAGAAACCCAATTGTTACTGCTGGGTTGTAGTGTGCCATTGAAATTTTGGTAAATGCACATATTGCCAAGCCAACTCCAACCGCTGGGCATAGTGCAAGAAACCAAGGTCCAAACATTCCTGCATACTTTGCATTCAATACTGCCGGTCCTGCAGAAACAATAACTAAAATACACGTACCAACGATTTCAGCAAAAAACTTTTTTTGATTAATTTTCTGATTCCAGACTTGCAATATGTTGATTATAGGACACACTAATAAAAAAGTGTGCAATATCTCATATTGTATGAAATTTCTTCACGAAAATATCTCGGACTAGTAATTAGTTTGAAAATTGTGACTACAGAATATGATAAGAACGTGTTCTCATACCATCAAATACTACAAATCTAATGTGTCATTTTAAACAGCCAATGTATCAAGTGAAGTCCAAAAAATACTATAGCTGCAGCTTTTACAGTTTTACCAATTGTCATTGCAATTGTGTATCTCCTAATATCATATCGTTTGACTCCAGCTATGATCGATATGACATCTCCAAGTATGGGAATCCAGGGAGAAAGAAAAATTATTGCAAACCAGCCGTATTTTGTCATCAGGCCGATGCTTTTTTTCTCATTTCCTCCCTCTGGAGTCTTTCTGAGTTTTTTCAACAGCCTTCCATTATATCCAATATAATATGCAATATATCCGCCAATTATGGAGCCAACAGTAGATACCAAAAACACGTCAAGTGGATTTATTCCTCGTAGTAATAATGCTGAAATGGTAAGTTCTGTGGGAATAGGAATAAAACTTGAAAACATTCCATTGAAAAATAATCCCAACAGTCCAAATTTTATAAATATGGAATCATGTAATGCAGACCTTATGAGTTCATGTAACATTGAAGCATATTCCTTCTACCTTGTTTTAAGTGAATTTAGATAATTTTATGAATATAGTGGGCCTGAAAATTATTCCAAGTTAGTATCTGGACCTTACCAGACTGATACATAGGGTGTTACTCTCATATCAGGTACTTGACATCTGCTACATTTTTGGATCAAGTAAAAATCTAAAACATTCTTTTATCTAGCCTATCTTCCATATTATACCATGAGAGAAGAACGAGTAATTTTAAGCAAAATAGATGTAGACAGACTAGTTATATCTACCAAGAACCATTTGCAAGAGTTGGGATTGAAAATAATCCATGAAGACACATTCGAAGGTTATCACAGTATCAAAGCATACAAGGGCGGAATTCCTTCGCTTGTAACTGGTAGCGTAAGAGACGTCGAGATATTAATTACTGGGAAAGATAAAGACTATGAGCTAACACTAAGAACTGGAGCATGGGGCAGAGATATTGCAATTCCTTCACTTCTTGTAAGCGGATTCTCGTTTGGTGTAGGAGCAGTTGTAGCAGGTGTCGAAGTCTTAAGAGTAGTGATGTTTGAAAAAAACTTTTGGGCATGGCTCAATAAGGAAATATTCAATCTAGGGGAAGAATCTGTTATGACTACACCACAAGTTGTTGCGCCACAAGATGGTAAATAATTACACTTTATTTTTAACTCAATTATTCAAAGTTTATCGCTAAAGTGTCCGGTGTATTTATCCACGTTGTCTTGAGCAGATGAGGGTGAACTTTTCTCATGTTTATTCCCATATTTGTGAATACGTCCAAACATTTTTTTCTCGTGTTCCTTTCTTGAGTGGTGTAGTCTATCTGCTTCATAGATGAACTCCTTCCCACATTCCATGCATTTTATTATCTCGTGATGGTGTTCATGTCTAGCATGGCTTATTAGATCTTCATATTTTGAAAACTTCAATGTGCATTTCTCACATTTAAATTTCTTCCAAAAAAGATTCATGTTTACAGTATAATGATGACTGGGATAAGAATGTTACAGGTAGTTACTTATTGTGACAAAGAAAAATATTCGTAGCCTTAGATCATTTTGTATCATAAAATCAAATATGGAAACAAGTTTTCTACAGACCCACATATTCCAATGTAGAAATAGAGAGTAAACCATTTTCCATTTAGTTAGACTCATAGTGATTGTCCATTACGCTAGTTAAAAGAGATATTTTCAATTCAAGTCTCTCATCTGATGAATATGGTAAATCGTGTTCTGAGCATCACAAGAATAATAGCCTTCGTAGTAGGAATCATTATGAATTTGGTAGGAATTCAAATACGTCCCTCCGATAATGGAAAATGAACTGAGGTGGTGGGTTCTTTGGTAGGTTTAGCTGGTTCTGGATTGTTTATTGTTAGAATTTTTAAAAAAAAGTGAAACCATCCTCTTAAAAACCAATAACGAAAGCCCCTGATGATAGATTCAAAAGTTGAAAGGTCTATTTTTCTATCTATCCGGCAAAGGGGATTTTCTTATCATTTGAGAAATCAACAAGTTTACAATATTTGTAAACTATACTCGAATATAATTCTAGCAAGACATATTGCTCATATGGTCGTTATGAAATAACATGATGGTTGCCATAGATTGTGCAGAGGATATAGAACTAGCATCAGAGTTACAAAATTATCTAAAAAAGCATCAGTATGATGCAAAGATAGAAGGGTCATCTGTTATGTTAAATGCGCTGGATGTAGAGAAAGTTCTAGAGTCATTTCTCAAGGAAAGTAGTAGAACAGAGTATAGCATACGTAAAATTGATTCCGCGAATCTTTTACTATCTAAAGAGGTGCCAATAGAAGATTTTGGTTTTCTAAGATGTGAAATGTGTGGATATGTACTTTCAAGCGAAGAAGAATTATTAGTTCACAGACGAGCACATGGAATTCAACTCCTGTGACAGAATTTTCATCTAAATATCAAACTAGATTTTTAGAATTAGTTCTCCCATTACCTAATTATTCATCACACATAAGCGAATCTGATTCAACCAACCCACCTTTTACAAAATTAAAACGAAACCATATGGTTGGCAAAGGTTAGAATAAAGAAAGGCAGACGAATCACCAAAAAACGGACTGTCAGAAAGACAAGATATACGTCAAGAGTCTCCTATCGTTTAAAGGAAATTCCGATAAAACAGATTCAGGTCTGGAAAGAGGCGCAGGCAAGAAAGTTGGACCGAGATGGAATTTCAGAGCTAGCAAAGTCAATCAAAACCGAGGGGCTGCAAAATCCTCCAATGGTGCAAAAAGAGGGAAACAAGTATCTTTTGATGTCAGGACAAAGGAGATTAGCTGCACTGAAAAGATTAGGAGCAAAAAAAATTCCTGTCTTGGTTTTGACCCGTAAAACAGAATATGATACCCCTGATGCCAAGGCAGCTTCTGTTATTGAAAACATTCACCGCAAAAACATGAATGTGAAGGATATGGCTGATGCATGTGCGTTTTTGGCAGAGCAGATGGGCAAGTCAAAGGCTGCCCAGTCATTGGGACTTTCAATGTCAACATTCAAGAAATATCATGGTTTTGCAGGAGTACCAGACAAGCTAAAAGAACTTGTTCCAAAGATAATCTCAAGGGACGGTGCAACAAAGTTATATCAAATTATTCCAGATGTTTCAAAAGCAGTTAAAATCGCACATCAAATATCAGAACTTGAACCACAGACAAAAAAGCGATATCTCAAAGTTTTAGGATATAATCCAAATCTATCCCACAAAAAGATTATGAAAAAGGTAAGATCCTCTGCGTTGCAACAGAATGTTTCAGTAAGGTTATCAAAGAGAAAGACACGTGGACTGTTGATACAATCACGCCGTCAAGACATACATCCAAATGAGCTTGCAAACAAAATTGTGTCAGACTGGCTTGATAAACGAGGGTACTAGTTTTAACACCAAATTGCATTTTCGTTTCAATTATTTTACTAGTACTAGAAATCACATTTTACTTGAGCCTATATCGCAATATGTCAAGAACACTATCGTAGAGATCAAGCTTTGCCAGTAATGTCGGATTTACAATAAATTCTATCTTGGTAGATATTTTTTCTGTGATTTCCATCATTCACATAATTTCTTCATGTTCCAATATCGATGTAGAATAATTAGTAGAAACTATCAGTGTCCACAGATCATAATGACAGGGATTGGTGTATTACATAAATTTCTATTTTTGCAGTGACTATCATCAAGAGAACCATAAGACTTGATCTAAAACTATGAACAATTCTATTGCGGTTCAATATCAGTGTGTTTTGTTTTATCGTCTTTTGATTTTTGTTGGGCTGCTGTCTTTTTGGTGGCTTCTAGGTATGCAATAGTAGTTCCTAAATTCCCAAATCCCATCGAATTAAGTGATTCTGTTGGAACCATGACTATGGTACTTCCTTGAACCTTTATCGATTCATATAACATGTTGGATTGTCTTAGTGCATATGCTACAGGATTATCTTCATATACTTTTGCTGCTTCTGAAAATTTTTGTGCGACCAGAACTTCTGACTCACCATATATCACCCTCGCACTCTTTTCACGCTCAGCCTGAGCTTGCATCGACATTGCAGATTCCAACTCTTGTGGTATTATCACCTGGCGAATTTCTACACCAGTTACTTCCATTCCCCAGTTACTTGCCTCACTTGAAATTGTGGTTTTAATACGTTCATTGATCTCTTCTCTTTTTGAAAGCACTTCTTGGAACATTGCGGAACCAATGTTATTACGAAGTGTTGTTTGAGAGACCTGTCGTATCATTTGATTAAAATTCTCTACGTTTAGTATTGTATCTTTAGCTCGCTGCTCTATTATTTTGTAACGAAGTATTGCATCGATAGTTACTGGAACATTATCTTTTGTTAGCATTCTTTCAGCTTTGAATTCACTTACTTTTTCTCTTACATCTACAACAAGTATGTTATCTGCAAAAGGTAGTCTAGTTTGAACACCTGGACCTACCTGTCTTTGATATTTTCCCAGTCTCAATATTACTGCTCGTTCATATTGTTTGATAATCATTAGAAATGAAGAGATGATAATCAATATGCCTAAAGCAAGTGATACGTAGATTATCAACGAATTATTAATTGCCAGTCCTATGGCAATGCCAATGATGAGAATCAGCACTCCTGCAATAACATGGGATCCAGAACCTTTTTGTTGTACCAATCGTTCTGCAAAATTATTTGTAAATGACTCTTGACTCATGCTATAATTTCTCTGCTTGTATCATTCATCGTCTCTAATTAGATGTACTGTTACAATCATTTTGCATTCTTTTTCAGAATATGTAGAAGATGTCCTAGCCGCATGAGAATCCCATGTCAGCACACTTGAAAGATTTTATCACATCATATTAGAAACATTATGAATAGCAAAAGAATATTTGTTAAACTGGACGTATTTGCTGATTTTGCTCTCAAGAACTTTTTTTCGACCAGTGTTACAATCTCTAAGAAAATCCAATAAACTAAATGAATTTGTATAAAATGATTTATTTACAATGGAACAAGAATGTGAAGATTATTTTAACTGGATTCATTTTTTTTAAACTTTATTTAGCATACAGATACGACAATACTAGAACCTAAAATGAATAAATAGTGATATATTTTGATGTTATTTATTTTTTGAAGTAAAGAGCATTCTGATTTTCATCATATCCAAGATCTGCCATAGTGACTACCCTAAATCCGTTGTCATGCAGATAATTCATTTCTTGGGCAAACAAGTTCACATCAGTGTTATAATCTGATGTTCTAAAATCCACATTATGATAAGCAATAACTGGGAACGTCATCATTATTCCATGTTTGTTCAACACAGTTCCTTGATTTACTTCATCAACAAATAAGTTAAATATTTTTTTGTCGTCATGAGAATATAGGATATCATAATAATTGTGATCCCACATCCTAATAGAATATCTGCTAGCAAAATTCAATTTACCATCATCAGAATATGTTCTGCAATCAGTTTGATTTGTAAATGTCTGCCACCCATCACAATGTAAAAACATCGTAGGAGCATATCCATCCCTTGCAAAAGAATAGTATTTTGAGACTAAATCTATTACTGTTTTATTATTCCAAATATTTCCATAAGGGGAGGCAAAGATTGTGGTATTGATATGATGTTCAGCAAAGCTCTTCTGTGAGCCTCCAATTTCATAATCTAGTTCTGGCAAGGACATTTTTGTCAAGTCTCGATGATCCATCGTGTGTGATTCTATGTCATAACCGTTGTTTTGCAATATTGCAATGTCATCCCATGTCATTCTAGAGTTATCTTGTCCCAGAAAGTCACGTACTATGAAAAATGTTGCTTTAAAACCACATTCGTCCATGATTGGGACAGCATAAGAATACTGACTTTTTCTGCTGTCATCAAAGGTCAGAATTATAACTTTCGAATAGTCAGTTGAAATATTGGTGTTTGTACATGTGTGTGATTTTATGTCAGCAAGATTTTGTCCAAAATTATAATTACTAATCACATCCAAGGGGTTTATTAAAACTACAATTATTCCAGCCACGATAACAACTACAATCAAGATTTTGTTACCAATTTCATAATCTAACATAGGTATTGAATTTGTTTTGGCATTAAAATTTCTTTATAGCCAGACTCTAAAAATGAATAAAGATAATTTTTACACCATTTACTATCGGGTTCATTATTTTTATTAAATATCAAAATTTAACTAATTTACCGTCTTAGTTTTTTTTCCGTTTCATAACACTTGTCCGCTTCTTTCTTTTTACCTAGTTTTAAAAGTACACCACCTTTGTTATGCCATGCAACTACAAACTCTGGGCTTAGTTTTGTTGCCCTATCAAAGCACTCTAATGCTTTACCAAATTTTTCAAGAATAAAAAAACAAACACCCTTAAAATTCCAAGTAGATGCCCTCATAGGATCTAACAAAATTGCCTCATCAAAAGACTCCATTGCATCTTGATATCTTTTCAAATCAGACAGACATATGCCTTTTAGATTCCAAGCATCTGCAGATTCAGGATTTATGTCTAAAACTTTTTCAAAGCAGTAAAGTGCTTCATCATATCTTTTTAGATTAGACAATGCATCACCTTTTTTGAGCCATGCATTAGCATATCTAGGTAACCTTTCTAATGCATTATCGAAAAAAACAATTGCCTCCTCATATTTTTGTTTTAAAAGTAATTTCTCAGCTTGTTCATAAGAATACACTGCATCTTCAGGATAAATGTCTCCAAATTTTTGAATAGTTTTTGATTCCCCAATTTGTTGTATCCTCAAAGTCTGGTATGCGTCAGAGATTTTCACAAATCGTTCCTCATTGCCTTCCGAAGAATCCTTGTCAGGATGATAACGCAAGGCAAGATTTCGGTATGCGTCTTTTATTTCCTTAATTGATGCACCAGGTTTTACCCCCAATATTTCATAGCATTGCAAAGTATTCAATATCGAAAATATATCCAAAGTAGAATATCAAAGTCTTTCTTGCAAGTTCCATGCCTATTTTTATAACTGACGTTAACATTACACATGGTGGCTGAAATTCAAACGGCTAAAGTAGATCATGTTCAGATCTTACTTGTTTGTGCAATATTTTCCATTTTATTTTTTACAGTATATCTAATGAAGACAAACCTTACTTTAATCTCACTTGCCTTTGCGGCGTTTATCATGTTCTATCAACTTCTTAGTGCAAGAGGTAGTCTCTCATCAAAATTCAAGTATGGAGCAAGACTGCCTTCTCCATTTGCAGCTATTATGATTACCCTCCCATTTGTGCTTGGCACAGTTGCAGCATACGAAGGATTTGCAATATGGGAGTCACCTGCAAGAATCATAATCCTTTGGGGAATGACCATAACATTTTGGAGTACTTTGATGTTTGTGCCACTTGCAGTATACAGTAAATTTAGGGAAGACATGCAGCCAGAACCTGCTACATATCCAACTCTTAGCGTACTTGTGCCTGCATATAATGAAGAAAAGGTAATTGCAAGAACAATAGAGGGATTACTTGATGCAAATTATCCTGACAAGGAAATAATTGTAATTGATGACGGAAGTAAAGATGGTACGTTAAAGATAGCAAACAGATACAAAAACAAAGTCAAAGTGTTACACAAAGAAAATGGGGGAAAAGCTTCAGCTCTCAATCATGGAATTGCATTTGCAAAAGGTGAGATAGTTGCAATAGTTGATGCTGATACAATCGTTGGTAGAAATGCTCTAAAACAACTAGTCAAAGGATTTTCCACGGGCAAGAACGTTGCAGCTGTTGCAGGAAATATCAAGGTAAGAAACAGAATGAATTGGCTCACATGGTCTCAAGCTCTAGAGTATGTAGCTGGAATTGAGATCATCAGAAGGGCTTTTGATTTTTTTGGCTCAATTACAATTGTTCCAGGAGCATTGGGCGCATTTAGGAAAACAGCATTAGAAGATGTTGGAACGTATCACAAGGATACATTAGTGGAAGACTTTGATGCTACCATCAAAGTATTAAAATCTGGATTTGTAATTTCTGGAAGTACTACTTCAACTGCTTATACAGAGGCACCACAATCTTTTCATGATTTTTACAAACAACGAAAGAGATGGTATCGTGGAAACTTGCAAGTATTAACAAGACATGCCGAGACCTTGTTTAATCCAAGGTATGCTTTTTTGTATAGAATTGCATTTCCATTCATGATAATCTCCATGATAGTACTGCCATTTGCAGGACTTGTGGTGATAGTCACCTCGATATACGAAGTGCTAATCGGAGATTGGGTATTTGTAGTAGAGATGTTTGGCTTGTTCATCATACTACAGACTCTAATGTCATCTCTAGCCGTCCGTATAGACCGAGAGGATCCCAGACTGATACTATTTTCACCATTTCTTGTCATAGGATACAAGCAAATAGTCGATATTTTGCTCATATTTGGGTGCCTTGAAACAGTTTTTAGGACAAAGGCAAAATGGACAAGTGCAAAGAGGATCGGGACATGATGAAATTGTTGTTAAGCGGGATATTGATTGCAATATTATCAATAACAATGTGGGCAACTATTCCAGCATATGCCGATACAACAGGTTCTGTTGCAGTCACATTGACATATACAAATGGCGATACTGCTGACTATTGGCCAGTATCTCTAAAAATTTATCAGGATTTTAACCAAACATCTTACAAAGAAATTGTATCATTATCAGGTAATCCGTTTAACATTGTATCATTGCCTATTGGTCATCAGTACAAAATTGAAGCATATGCAAATGGCATGTATTCAAGTGTAAATTATGTCAACTTGCAACAACCACATCAAGACATTACTATAAAATTACCACTTCCAGGAGGAATGCGCGCTAATGTTTTTTATGATGATGGTGTAACACCAATATCAAATGCAACTGTTTACGTCAGTGCTCAAGATAACAAGACATGGGCTCACAGTCCTGTAGATATAAATGGAAAAACGATGCGCTTCTGGCTAGAACCAACCACTGTTCAAAATGATTTCTACATAGCAGATGTGAAAATTGGAAACAATCTAACATATTCCCAATCACCAATACTTCTTTTACCAGGCATACCTCAGGAAATAAAAATCATAACAAACTGGCCGCCCGTGATAAATACTCTCATCACAGTAAATATTCTTGATACCCAATTGCACCACGTATCTTCTTCAAATGGAGACTTCGTAGTAGATCTTTATGATAACAGTGGAAATAAAATCTCACAATCCCCAGTAACAACACGCGGAGTGGCATATTTCTCCAATTTGAAGGTAGGAGATTATCTTTTCAAAGCTATTGAGAAAAGTGACAATTTAGAATGGGGAACTTCACAGATAACATTAGATGGTTCAAAATTTTCTTTTGATATTGTAGAGAGCCAAAAAGTACCAACCGCCTCTGAACCTACGCCAATCATTCCTACACCCATACCAGTAACTCCTGAAACTACCCCTGTAACTCCAACACCTGCACTAATAACTCCAACGCCAGTCATTCCCATACCTTCCCCTCAGAAAATCATTACAAATTGTAATTGTGTAGCATTCAGATTAGATAATATTCAAGATTATTGGTTAAGCAATGTACAAACCAAAGTCATAGACGTGTTTGAGGAAAAAAATGCAAGTTTAACTATTGGTGTAATTGGCAATGCGTTTGGAAATGATACCACATTAACAGAGTACATTAAATCGAAAATAAAGACTGGGCGGATTGATGTAGGAATAAACGGATGGAGTTTTGAGGATTTCACCACAGTTACTAAATCAGAACAATCGCAATTATTAGAACAATCAAAAAGTAGAATATCTGCAATATTGAATATTATACCATCTGTCTTCATTCCACCATATGGAGAATCTAACAATGATACATTTTATTCCATGATTGACAATGACTTGCATTTTATCAGTGGAAATGCAGATACTCAAATTCCACCAACTCTAGCAGGAGAAATCCACTCCTATCCCCCAACTGTATTTACAGATACAATACAACAGTATAACGCAAATCAGAGTATGACAAACGACGAGATCATAACAGACATCCGTAACAGCATACAGGCTAATGGATATGCTGTAGTTACAATCAACTTCCAAGATTATGCACAGAATAATGGCACAATCAAGATGAATACACCAGATAATGAAAAAATTCTAAAACTTCAATCTTTGATTGATGATGTAAGAAACGATGGTTATCAGATTGTGACTATCAAAGAAATATCAAATCCCCCCAGTGTTCCAGAATTTGGGCACTTGGCCACAATTACTTTCATACTATCAATTATTGTAGTTATTACAATTCGATCTAAGATTATACCAAATTAGATAACAAATCAAAACATTTACGGGTTTTTTGGCCCTACCATTTCATCATCTTTTACACTATTGTCCCATTTTCCACGTATTCCTTTGTAAATAACCGCCCCACCAGTTCCTAGTAGGCCAATAGACAATGCAAGATAAAGCAAATAATCTTGGCTCTTTTCAGAGCATTTTACATGTACTGCTACTCCAGAGGAATAATCATAGCATTCATCAAAAGTTTCCTGTTGGACTGCAAATTGGGCATAAGTTGAGTTAGCAAAACCGCCAAGCATAAAACCTGCAAATATTATTGCGGCTCCACATAGAATTAACCGTATGTCGCTCATGACAGCGTAATTGATTCTGCACAATATTTAACGTTGTCACAAGTATAGAATATTGTATAGACCATGGTTTTTGGATTTGGTAAGAAAAAAGTAGAAGAGCATCCCACTACAACACAAAAGGAAAGAGTAATCAACATAGAAGAAATCCCAGGAATTCTTCAAGAAGTTCAATCTCCACACATTACACAAGCCATCAACATTGCCAAGTCAGTCAGAGATGAAGTAGAGACACATAAAAAAAAGATTCATTCATTGATTCTTCAGCTAGAGTCTGACGACTTGAAACTAGACGACATTGACAGAAACTTGATGATGATTGTAAAACGAGGAAAAAATTCTATTGTATCAATAATAAAAAAAGAGACCGTATCTGGTCTAACAAATGCTACAAAATATGATCAGGTAATATTGCTCAACACTGAGATCAGTCAGACACTAAAGAGAATAGGCGATGTATTAGGATTGAATTCAAGAATAATTCACATATTTGCAAAAAAGTATGCAGATAATCTAAAGGAGGAGATTGCCAAGATTGCAAGTAAGAGAAATCAATTACAAGTTGCCATAAACCTTGTAGAAGATCTCAAAGTAGATGGTGAAAATATGATTGAGACAGGTAAAAAAATTACAGAAGAAAAAAGTAAGATTATTCAGAAAACAAACAGAGTATCAGAGATCATCTCAGAGTTGGATACCTTAAAAAATAATTTTACATCACTTGAGAAGCAGATTCATGATTTAAAGTCCATGAAAGAGCACACAGAATATCTCGAGATTAAAAATAGTGTTGAATCACTGTCTTCTGAAAAAAATCAGATAAAAAATATCATAGATATGCAGTTTTCAAAGATTTCAAGACCACTTGATAAATATAGATACATATCTGCATTTGAGAAACCAGTCAAAAAAATGATGGATGAATTGGTTTCTAACCCGTATGAAGTAATTTCCGCTCAAAACAAACCCACCATAATACAGATACTAGAAGCCGTTGCCAAGTCGGTTTCATCTGCTTCCATATCGGTTAAAGATACGGACAAGTCTTTAGAACAGATAATGGAGACAATATCACGATTAGACGAGTTTATCACATTAAAAGAATCTCATTCAAGCAAAGTATCAACACTTGAAAAAGATCTAATTGTTTTTGATATCAAACTATTAGAATCAAAAGAACACAGTTTGCACAAAGCAAAAATGAATTTTACAAACATGGAATCCGTTAAAAAGAAACTAGAGGAAGAGATAACCGAGGACAGCAATCTATTGGAAAAACATGTATCCGAAATAGAATCAGATCTTGCCAGAGTTACAAAATTGAAGATCATTCTAAAAAAATAGAACATCGTCAGACCATATTGAAGATTAATTAGTTTGGCAGTACGAGTCACCATATGATCTTCTTCAAGACTGAAAAACATCAGAGAACCATAACCATCAAGAAGGATGTAAGAGATGGAATTCTTTCATATTGTAAGATGAATCATCCAAATGAATGCATACTGGTACTTCGTGGAAAATCAAGGAAAGGAAAAATACTAGTCGATGGCCTTGTCATTCCCCCGTTCTTTCACACAGGTCCAACTTTTGCAGGATTTCCTCATTCTTTTCTACCATTTGACACAAGCTATGTAGGCACTGTTCATTCTCACCCATCTGGTGTTGCCAAGCCCTCAGTCACTGATCTGCACAATTTTTTTGGGTTTGTCTCAATTATCATACAATCACCGTATGAAGACGGTGACGTTTTTGCATATGATCGTGATGGAAACCTCCTAGAGGTCACAATAAGTTCGGATCAATCATGACAAAAATTTATAAGCTTTTTGATATAACAACTAGTGTTGATTAATTACAAGACTTATCTCATATTCCTTTTTGGCTCACTTGCAGTAAGCATAGGCTTACAGATGCTATTGCCATTCCCATATGGCTTGATTGCAGCGTTGGCTATTTTCATAGTATTTCCACTCTTCTTAAGAAACAGAGCAATGAAACGAATGGGCGGAATGGGTTCGGATGTAGGAGGGGGAGGATCTGGAGGAGGATTCTTTGGTCAGAGTCAAGGCATCAAATACATCTGTCTTGCATGTAATAACAAGTACAAGGGCGGAATGTGTCCAAGATGCGGTTCCAAGATGAAAAGAGCAGATTTTTAATCATCCAGAAATGAAACTTGAAGAACTTCGTAGTAAAGCATTATTTCAAAATACAATAGACACTTGGATAATGCTTTGTGAAGAAAAAAACACAGATTGGTATTCGCCTGAGAATTACATGAAATTCATTGCTCATCTTTTTAAGAGTGGATTGAAGTTACAAAAATTTCCATTATGTATAAAAGAATCTGGAGGAATGTATCAAAGAGGTAAGGACAAGACACAATTTGCAGAAACACTTGCCCAATCAACAGACCCAAATGCGGCAGCTTATACCGTCAGACTCTCAGATGACACAATAAAGATAATTCGTCAGTTCAATTCCAGCGTTGTAGTTAACTAAATCTTATTTCAAAATCAGTTGCATATCAAATGTGAATTAATTTTTCCTTTTCTTTAGAAACTGAGCGATTGCAACTACTGGAATTTCGTTTGATTGATCGATGACCAATATCTCTTGATTGTATTGAGTTTTGATAGTAGATTTGAATTCTGTCATCTCACAGTAATACACAGATGCAACATGAGTTGTTCCGTTGAGGACTTCTCTTGTGACATCATCAGATTCCGGAAAGTTTGTAAAACTTATCAGGTATCCGCTACACCATCCAATAGAAGGCGTGTTTGGCGGTATTGCACTTGTTAGGAACTTCTCTACGGAAGCGTACTTTGAGATATGATGTATAATTATCTTTTTCACAGGTTTGTATTCTACTTCGGGAATCATCTCAGTAACACTCTCAGTGGTCATCACCTTAAGATATAATCAATAGTATTTAGGCTATTTTCAAGTAGACTATTACATCAAGATTAGAAATGACCAGACTGTGAAAAACTTACCCCCGCTGATGAAGAATTTCATTTCTAGATCTAGTCAGATTATCGTCGTAGCCTAGGATTGATTATTACATCCATCGCGTGACCCATAAATACAAACGCAAGACCTGTTATTGCAATCAAGATTCCCGGGGGTAAGATCCACCACCACATACCCCGAGCTGCTGCACTGTAAGAGCTTGCATCATGCAATATTTGTCCCCATGTCGGAAAGGTAGGATCTCCCAATCCTAGAAAACTAAGACCAGCTTCAGTAGTAATCGCAGCAGGAACTGATATTGCAATGCTTGCAAATGCATATGGAAGAAGTTGTGGAAGTATGTGTTTGAATATTATTTTACGATCTTTCTGACCCATCAGTTTTGATGCTTCAACATATTGGAGTGTTTTTATCTGCATTGCCATACTTCTTGATACTTTGGCTATTCCTACCCAGCCAAAGATTACAAGGAATCCAACCATCAAAAATACGCTGTTTCCAACAGTTACTGCTAAAATTATCAAAAGCGGAAGAGCAGGCATGGCATAAATTATATCGTTAAAACGCATCAATATCTCATCAGTTGCTTTACCCTTGAATCCTGCAAACACACCATAAAGTAAGCCAAGTACTACAGAACCAATTGCTACTGTTATACCTATGAAAAGTGCCAATGGTGTACCCCAAAGCAATCCAACAGACAAGTCCCGTCTGAGTTCATCGGTTCCCATCATTCCAAAAACCTTTCCCCCTATTACAAGATTAGACTTTTCAAGAGTAGGTTTTCCAGATACATCGTACAAATGAACGCTGAAAACATAATTGCCCTTGAGGATTTTGTTTTCGTCAAGTTTTGAGAATATTATTTTTTCAGAAGAAAGAGCATCAAATGGAAATGAATATCTGTTTTTATCATTTCCAAGATTTTTTACAATTACATTTTGTGTTGAAAACAACATACTGGTGTATGTTGTTTCAGTATTGCTAAAAGGTAACGATATAGAAATCAGATGCAATTCAATTCCATCAGGTCGTGTAACAGACAATTGCAACAAAGGAGAGCCGATGTATTTTGCAGTATATTGATAGATAAAATCACTTGGAAATCCATCGTATTGATAATTTACTGCAAATGAATCGGTCAGAACATATACAGAGGACAGTTGTTGTGATGAGCTTTGCGGTTGCAATATCAAGTGTTCTGGGATCTTTTCAGATTGGAAATAGTTTATCCAAGCAGGTTGTGCAGATTTTGGATACAGTAGCCAACTTGCAGGATCATTCCATGTCTTGAAGATTTCAACGGGTATAGTTACAAATGCAATAATTGACATCAAGAAAAGTGCTGCAAGAATTACAATTCCCGTCATTCCTATTTTACTATGAGAAAATTCACGCCAGATGCCTCTTGCCGAAAAACTCATTCTCTTCTCACCCTAGGATCAAAGTATCCGTACAAGACATCAGCTATAAACACGCTTACTAGAAAGAATGCAGTCAAAACATATGTCGCACCAATGATTACGGGTAAATCCAAAACACTGATTGCCTCAAAGTATAGTCTACCCATACCTGGCCAATCAAAGACAGCTTCTGTGATTATTGCCCCACCAAGAGAGCCTGACAAGCTAAGTGCAAGAATTGTCACAATTGGCGGTGCGGCATTTTTCAATGCATGCGAGAATAGTATTCGTTTTTCATCTATTCCTGCGGCTCTTTTTGCCATGATAAAGTCCTCTTGTAATACCCCAACTAGAAAATTTCTTACCAAGTATGCCCACGAACCAAATCCGATTAGAACCAGAGTAATCAATGGAAGTGCCATGTGGTACAAAAGAGACCCTAAGTACCCTGGGTCGGTTACAGAAATATCAGGTGTAGCTCTTGCAGGAAATATTGGATAAAGAAATGCAAAAACAAATATCATAAGAACACCTATCCACCAAACTGGAAAGCTGCTCGATATTATTGCAAAGCCTGAGGTTATCTTGTCAATCTTTGAGTTCACTTTACTTGCAGCAACTGCCCCCAGAAATATTCCTATAACCGAAACTATCACAGTGGCTGTTGTAAAAAGAAGAATGGTCCTTGGCAATTTTTCAAGTATTATATCTTTTACATCAGATGATCCGCTATCACTTGTAAGAAATTTTGCATGACCAAAGTCCAGAGTTAAAATTTTGTACATTGACAAACCAATTCTTTGAGGAGCGTACCATGGTTGATCAAGTCCAAGAGATTTAATTTGTTGTTGAATTTGATTTTCTATATACGAATCCATCTGATCAGTTGTTTTAAAACTTGACAGAAGACTTTTGTTGTTTGTCACTTGCTGCCTTATTTCCAATGTAACACTTTGTTTTGATATAGAATCCATGTTTGCTCCTACCAATGCGATTGTAACAAGAAGTGTTGCCATCAATACTCCAAACATTGTAATTGCGCGCTTTGCAAGGAATTTTTTAAATCCCATCTACTTTACCTTACTTTTTCTTCTCCTAAGAAATACATACAAAATTACTAGAAATATCACGCTTGTAAATATTGCAACCCCTGCAAGATATACATAATTTACTTCATGAGATTCATTGCTTGAGACAAGATTCTCGGGAGCTAGTTGATTTGCCCCTTGCGTTACAAGAAAACTTGTGTGATACATGTCAGGCTTGTATGCAGCATCTGATACTACAAATATCTGAAAGTCATTAGAGCCCAGTTCAAAATTCTTTGTCATTTCAGGACCTAGGGTTATTGTCATGGTGCCATTAGCAGACATCTGCTTTCCATTATCAACTATCTTTCCTTCAGGGTTTGTAAAATAGTAATATACAGTCGCGTTTGGTGTGACTGAAATGGGGATTGTGAGGTTTGCACCCAGAGTTACAGTAGTTGGCACCTCAACATTTTGAATTGTAGGCATGCTTACCTCTTCGAATTTTTTCCAATATCCAGATTTGAAAGGATATGTAGGATCATCAAATGCTTTTATTGTAATTTTTCTTGCATCAGGAGAATAACTATCCAAATAGTATGGCCCATTACTTATTACGGCATGGCCATGTTCTGCAATCCATGATATCGAAGCATTATATCTTGAAACAAAATAGTTTGAATCATTAACGTATGAAAGTGCTGGTGGAATGGATCTCTCTTTTTCAAAGTCTTCAAGGTTTGTTTTTATCACATTGGCATCGTTTGGAATAATTAACGACATCCAGTCTACGTCTTTACTCATTGCATCTGATCTTGAAAATGCAAGCTTGCCATCAGTTACTGCTTTTTCCATAGAGTAGACAACCTCCCATGGCATGGCTGGCCAGACTTGGGCCGAGTCTGCAATTTCATTATCATCAAAATGCCAATAGTTTTGATAAACTTCAATTGTATTTCCATCAACAACTCTAACTCCTATGAGGGTTTTTGCAGCCTGATTTGCCTTGGGAGAATATTCAGAATCAAATGTCATCGTTCCATTTGTCTGATCTGCACCCCATTGATATAGAAAATAAATCCCATAAAGAACATCATTCATATCCATTGGAACTTTGTTGTGCCAATTTCCAAATTTTAGGTGAAACGTTACTTTGCTTGTTGCCTTGATTCCAGTTCCTACATGGGTCCACTTTTGTTTTACAGCATCCCAGTATATTGCATCACTTGGAACATCAAGTTTATTCAAAGGTCCAGCAGTCTGGACTTGCCAATCAGATCGTACTGGAATGGTATAACCAGTGTAAGGATTTTTGAAGCTTCCAGGATCAGATAGCGTTCCCCAAATTTGTTGGCTAGAGGAATCTGTAAATCCACCGATTGGATTCCATGCACCAGAGTAAATCTTTTTTACACCTATTGTTAGCGTATCAGAATCGGATCTTGCATTAATTGGAGTAAACCTACTTGTAATTCCTGCACCAAAATCATTTATTATTCCATCGACTTTTTTGTTTGCAACAAATTGGTCTATCTTGCATGCAAGAAATATTCTAACAGAATCATGAATTCCCTTGTCAACTGCCTGGTTTATCAAATTGGAGCGTTGCTCTGAAGATGTAAAATTTCCAAAGAATATCGCCTTTGATAGAGAATCAATTTCTGGGTCTTTGAAATTCCAGTATGATGGATTGTTAAATCCAGGCATGTTAGAGTACCATGGAGAATACATTTGAGCAGTATTTACAGAATCATATCTTACAAAGCCACTCATTGTCCATCCTTCGGTGTAAATATTCCATTTCATATCAGATGGGTTGGAACCATAAACATCCGAGAATGCCTTTGTCAGATCACCATAATCTTTTTTCACCGTAAATCCTACATCGTGTAGTTGAGAAGCAAGAATTTCGCCAATAGATTTTCGCACTGGATCATCATTTCGTATAAAGATTGTAACTGATATCGGTTTTGAATCATAGTACCAAATTCCCCCAGTCTTTTGTGCGCCTACCTTTTCAAGTGCACTTGATATGATTTGATTTGCAAGCGCTGGATTGTGTTTGAAATTAAATGATTGTAATTCTCCCAGCATTGAGAGATAATCAGGGTCATATGGCTTGTACGCAGAAATCATTTGAACGCCATAACCATTTAGAACTTCGTCTACGATAAGATCCCGGTCTATTAGATAATTTAGTGCAAATCTTACTTGTTGAATTGAAAACGGATTGAATTGATCAGAGACTGCAGGATTTATCAAAAGACTATAACTTGTTCCAGCAGACTGGAATATCTTCAAATTTTGCCTTGATTGATCATCAAGTCTATCCAATGGTATTGCAGAATAATAAATATCCAAGTGTCCATTTTCTACTTCTTGTACAGCAGTGTTATCATCAGAGTACTGTATAAATTCCACTTTGTTAAAATTTGTACCTTTCTCGCCAAATGCAATTACCGGACCCAAAATAAAAATCACTAGAAGAAAGAATAATAAAAATTTCATGCTATGTTTTTCAATGAACTGTATTTAACCATGGTCCAACAAGTAAATTATTAGAATATAAAAATCAGATACAAGAAGTTCCAAGGCTTGGTATCATGTACTAACACAAATAGCATTTTATAAAAGAAATGTAATTGGTTCATAGTGAATCTTCAAACACTGGTAAAAGGAATTGAGGGGATAATTCCTGGAGGACTTTCTATCAAGGACTTTAGCATGGCAACTCAGACTAGTGAAGATTTGGCAAGGGAGATACTAGACAATTTTATGCAAAATGGCATTGGAAGATTTGAAGAGGATCAAGTCCATTTCGAAGAAAGTGACAAGCTAAAGACAAGTATTCTTGCAATCAGCATGGGTGCTGCAATTGACGAGGTCTCCCGCTTGTTGAAATGGCAAGACTTTGAGTCACTTGCTGCTGAGATACTTGAGAAACGAGATTTTGAGACAACAAAAAATGTCATCTTGACAAAACCTAGAATGCAGATAGACGTGATAGGCATCAAATCAGATGTTGCCATACTGGTTGATTGCAAACACTGGAAAAACATGACCCAATCAGCCCTTCAGAGTGCTGTAAAAAAACAAATTGAAAGAACCAAACAGTATCTTGTCAAAGAAGACATCAGGGCGGCAGTTCCTGCAATTGTAACTCTTTACCAACATGATCTACAATTCATTGAAAGAGTACCAATAATTCCGATTCACCAGTTAGATTCCTTTTGTGACGAGTTTTATGGAAATCTAGAAAAACTTCAAAGTTAGAGCAACGTATAGATAAAAAATCCCGTTGTTATCAAAAGAAATGCTTGTGTAATTCGCATTGCGTTGTCAAGAGATTTTGAATAAAGTTCAAGTTGGTTTCCTCCCATGACTTTGACACTGGTTTCGCTTTCCAAGAGATCATATGATGTAGGGGATGCAGTCTGTTCTGCCTTTTTGGCAAGATCTAAAAACCACGAAACAACGTCAGGTGCTTTTGATAGACTTCCAAATTCAAAATAACCGTGTTTATTTCTAGGCGTTCTTGCTTTATAGTGTGTATCAGATGTACATATTTCAAGAAAATTATATCCATTATTTAAGAAACTATTTGCAATTTCTTCCCGTAGTCCATTTAACATGTTATTTGCATCAGCCCATGCAAGAAAGAACTTTTCATCGCCAATCTTAAAACACATTATTGCAACCTTGCCAGGTCCAAGATCATCTGCCTCAAAATTTAGATGTTCAGAGTTTGCATATCCAACTTCTAATGGCAGTGTCTCCTTTGTGATGAGGGTATCCAAAGTAGATTTAGCAGCGTTTAGAAGATCATCTGCATCAAGTTTTTCAATTTCTTTCCCCATTGCATTATGACTGTCAACAATTAACACTCTCTCAAATCCTCGGTTTTCACCATATTGTTCAAGATCTGATTTTATGTAATACGGAATATCTTCCATACCATGAGGAGACAATGAAAGAATCAAGATTGCAGTTTTATCAAACAATAGTCCAGTAGTTCGTGCCTTATTGACTTGAATTGTCACAGGCTTTGTGCTCTTTGAGCCTTCTTGGATTTTTAGATTTTGTTGAAGACTTGTTATGTAATGATCAACCTGAGATTTAGAAGGCAAGTTAAGCGAATGATCAGATATGCTATGCATTACCATCGCAGAAGAATTGAGATTTTTATAAATAAGATATGGGATATTACTTCCACCTATCGGATGAAACGGTCCAGGATGGAGGTCTGGAATTACCAGCCTGCAGTCTCCATCTTTTTTCTTGAATAAAATCTGAAATGTAGAGACCTTTGATGGTTCAGAACGTTTCTCCATCAATAATTCCATCGGTTTAGGATCATCATTTGTCCATGCTGCAAGATATGCTTGCAAGAATGCATGAGTGCTAGACAATTTTCCACTACCTGCAATTCTGTCACTTAGTAAAGTCCAGAGACTTCCAAGAACACAAAAAACTATACCATATACAATAGACTTAGGATCAGACAACATTGGAATCCATTTATTTGGCGGTACAAACGCAAGAAACATTGCAAGAGGTTGAATTAATGAAATTGCCCACGCTGTTTTTAGTTTTGCTCCCAGTACTGATGTAAATATTGCAATTCTAAAACTAGTAAACAAAAACATTCCTTCAATTACATAAATTTGCAATAACTGAGGTTTAGAAAATACGTAAAAAGACAGTACTCCACATAGAATTGTTACAAGCCACAAAAGATTTCCAAATGCCGACATGTGTATAGATTTAGAATATTCAGTCTTCAAAATTCTAGTATCTATTACCTGAGTTATCATAAGTGCCGCAACAGTAACAGGTATGGTATAGACTAGTCTATCAGTTGATTTGAAATAATCAATGCTCGATACTGCTACAATAACACATGCAACGACAATAGCTATTACGAGTGATACATAGTGTGAAGTTGGAGTAAATGTTGTTAACGTATACCGTTTGTGAATGCGGGATACATCATTGGAGCTTTCCGTCATGCTGAGAAAAAGATTTTAAGAATCCATGAAATTCCAATCAGTGATGCAGGTATTGAAATTACTATCTCCGGTCTTAACTTGTAGCCCTTAGTCTCATCCTCAAAGAATCTCAGTAGACCTGCACTTGATGCCGGCAGTGGTGCAGATTTTTTGCTGCTGCTCATATCATCTCTGTTTCAAGGCTGTTTAAATAAATACCTATTTGTGCCTAGATCTTGGCTAGTTTCTCTTTAATTATAATTATTTCATTCATAGCATACAAGATCTGTTTTTGTTTCTCATAGTCCTTTTCCTTTTGAAGTGCTTCTGCCAGTTCCTTTATTTTTTGATCCAATGTATCAATTACACCATTTCCAGATTTT
>Ga0209517_10001608_pt1 | contig 33655 bp, 28 predicted proteins | sample PeaSoiMetSII2010_FD_187695 | JGI IMG/M metagenome (GOLD analysis project Ga0209517, IMG submission 187695) | Peat soil microbial communities from Weissenstadt, Germany - SII-2010 (SPAdes) (version 2) | ecosystem: Environmental > Terrestrial > Soil > Wetlands > Peat | place: Germany... | reverse complement strand
ATTTCCGAGCCGCTGTCGGTGAACCTGCATCTAGCGCCTCGCGAGTTGCGCAGGCGCGCCGCTGAATTGGCTGAACTGGTCGGCATCCGGGATGAGCAACTCGACCGCTATCCCCACGAGTTCTCCGGCGGCCAACGGCAGCGTCTTGCCATCGCGCGCGCACTTGCGTTGGAGCCCCAGCTGCTGGTCTTGGATGAGCCGACGTCGGCGCTCGATGTGTCCATTCAAGCCCAGATCCTCAATCTTCTGATGGAATTGCAATCCAACTTAAAGTTGACCTACCTGTTCATTTCCCACAACGTGGCGGTGGTGCGTCACGTCGCCAACCGGGTGGCCGTGATGTATCTGGGGCAAATCGTGGAATTGGGTCCGTGCGACTTGACCATCGGCAACCCGCGGCATCCGTACACGCGCCAATTGATCGGTGCGGTCCCTAGGCTTCATCAGCCGCTGACGATACCGCCGCAAACCCTCGTTGAACCGCGCAGCAATCTGCGCCTGCCGACGGGCTGCTTTTTTCGCTCGCGCTGCGCCTGGTCAAACGAAGGTTGTTCCATCGCGCAAGAATTACGAGAACTGGCCGACGGACGCCGCGTCCGGTGCCATCGCGCCGAGGTCATCGAAGGAGTAGAGGCTTGTTGATGAAACGCATTGCGATCGGAGGCTGGCAACACGAGACCAATACCTTCGCACCGTTCGACACGGACTACGCCGCCTTCGAGATGGCCGACGGATGGCCCGCGCTGGTCGAGGGCCCCCCCATGATCGAGGCGGTGGCGGGAATCAATATGCCCATCGAGGGCTTCATCCAAGCGGCCAAGCAGGGAGCGGAATTGGTTCCGACGCTATGGACCTCGGCTGAGCCGGGGGGGTACGTGACGGATGACGCCTTCGAGCGCATCGCACAGCGTCTGTGCAACGGGATCAAAGCCGCCGGAGCGCTGGACGGCGTCTATCTCGATTTGCATGGAGCCATGGTGACCCGGGGCTATCACGACGCCGAAGGCGAAATCCTCGCGCGGGTTCGTGCCTTGATCGGCCCGCGGGTGCCGTTGGTGGCCAGCCTGGATTTTCACGCCAACGTGTCTGAACGCATGGTCAATGCAACGGACGCCTTGACGATTTACCGCACCTATCCACACATCGACATGGCCGAGACGGGCGCTCGCGCCGCGGAGGTCCTGATGCAGCTCATGCGCGGCGTCGTGGCATTCAAGGCGTACCGGCAGGGCGAATATCTTGTGCCGCTGCATTTGGGCGGGACCGACTTCGGGCCGAACCATGGGCTTTTCAAACGATTGCTGGGTTTGGCGCCCTCGTCGATGTCGGCGGACATCGCCCTGGGGTTTCCGCCGAGCGATGTACCGGACGCAGGGCCCAGCATCGTGGCCTACGCGGCGAGCGTCGGCCGCGCACAGGATATCGTCGACGAGTTGTTTCAAGAGCTCAGCGCGGCTGAGAACGGGTACGTCAACAATGTCCACGCGCCGGACGCCGCCATCGTCAGGGCAATGGCCAACACCAGCGATCGCCCCGTGATTCTGGCCGATACGCAAGACAACTCCGGCGCCGGCGGCACCGCCGACAGCCCGGCGCCGGTGAGCGACCTCGTCAGACATGGTGCCAGAGGCGCGGTGGTCGCCATCATTACCGACGCGGAGTTTGCTGCCCGCGCCCATGCATACGGTGTCGGCGGAACCTTCGACGCCGCATTGGGCGGCAAGCTCGGGAAGTCCAGTCGGTTCAACGTCGGGCCCTTCCGCGGAAGATTTCGTGTTCTCGCTCTGGGCAACGGCCGGTTCGTCTGCACGGGTCCCGTATCCCGAGGTGCACGCATGAACCTCGGGGCGATGGCCTTGGTGGGCGTGGAAGATGCCGGCGGCGCCGACGTCAAAATTGTGGTCTCCTCGGTGCGCAGCCAACCGCTGGACCAAGCCATGTTGCGGCACGTCGGCGTGGAGCCCGCCGCGCAACGCATCCTCGTCCTCAAGAGCAGCGTGCATTTTCGTGCCGACTTCGATCCCTTGGCTGCCGAAACACTGGTGGTCGAATGGCCGGGATGCAATCCATCGGATCCGGCGCGCTGCGACTACACTCGACTGAGGCCGAACCTGCGATTGGCGCCGAACGGACCGGCGGTGGCGCTCAAATGAGCCGACAGACATCATGAACACCATTCTCGAGCGTTTCGGGTTGACCCGTGTCATCAACGCAACCGGCACCGTGACCCGGCTCGGTGCGAGTCAAATCGCCCCCGAGGTCATCGCCGCCATGTCGGCCGCTGCCGCGTGCAGTGTCGATATTGCCGACTTACAGGGGCGAGCCTCGGATGTGATAGCGCAATGCACGGGCGCCGAAGCCGGCATCGTCACCTCGGGTGCGACGGCGGGATTGCTGGTGGGCGCGGCCGCCTGCATGACGGGGCTCGACCCCAACAAGATGAGCCGGCTCCCCGACACCGAGGGCATGCGCAACGAATTCGTCGTTTCCCGCAGCCATCGAAATTCCTATGATCATGGTGTGCGCGCTGCCGGCGCGCGTTTCGTCGAAGTGGGTCTCGCCGACCGTCTGACCGGCTGCGGAGTGCGGGATACGGAAGCTTGGGAAATCGAAAGTGCGATCAGTGAGCGCACCGCCGGTGTCTTGTACCTCGCGCGCGCGGATGCGCGGCCGGAGCTCTGCGCCGTGGTGCGCGCGGCGCATCGGGCAAACGTACCCGTCCTGGTCGACGCGGCTGCCGAATTGCCGCCGGCAAGCAATTTGCGCCGCTTCATCGAGGACGGTGCGGATCTGGTGGTGTTCAGCGGCGGTAAAGGGATAGGCGGCCCGTCCGCCTCGGGTATTCTCTGCGGACGCCGTCACCTCATCGGCGCGGCCCTTCTGCAGCAACTCGACCTCGACTACTTATACGAGGAGTGGTCGCCACCGGCCAACTTGATCGACAAACGGGCGTTGCCCGGCGTGCCGCGTCACGGTATTGCTCGCTCATGCAAGGTCGGCAAGGAACAAATCATCGGCTTGCTCACGGCCCTCATGCGATTCAGTCAAGACAATGATGCCGCACGCAACCGGCGATTCGCCGTGATCGTCGATGCACTGGTCGCCGCCATCGCACGGGCGCCCGGCGTCGGCGTCCGCGCGATAACCGATGCGGCTCATGGGGATATGCCGCTGGTGGAGGTGGCGGTCGAACCCCGCGTCAGCGGGCTCACGGCGGTTCAAGTCGCCGCGCGGTTGCGGACTGCCCAGCCGTCGATCCACGTCGATGCCACGAACGCCGACAACGGTAAATTGGTGTTGCTGCCGACCTGCCTCACTCTGGAGGACGCCACGCTCATCGGCGACGCCTTCAGGCACGCCTTCATCAGCGCCCCATAAGGCGCAGGAGAACCAATCATGTCCAATGAGCTTACTCAGGCACGCATAGATTTGGCCGCGGTATTGCGATGGTCCGCACGCCTCCGCTACCAGCAGGGAGTTTGCAATCACTACAGCGTGCTGGCGCCCGATTCCGATAACTTGTTTCTGGTCAATCCGGAGGGATTTTTTTGGTCGGAAGTAACCGCAAGCAGCCTATTGCTCTGCGACCTCGACGGCGCCATTGTGGAGGGGAGGGGAACGGTGGAACTGTCGGCGTTCAGCTTGCACGCGCCCATCCATCGCCGCAACAAGCGCGCGCGCGCGGTCTTGCATACGCACACGCCCTATGCCACGGCGCTCTGTCTGATCGATCAAGCGAAAGTTGAACCGGTGTTTCTCGCCGGTCTGCAGTTCTTCGGCAAAATCGCGTATGACGAAGAGTGCCACGGCGCGGCGTTCAACACCGCCGAGGGTGACCGGGAAGCGGCAATCCTCGGCGACAGCAACGTCCTGATGATGCGCAATCATGGGCCTATCGTGGTGGGGCCGACCATCGCGTCGGCATTCGATAGGCTCTATTACTTGGAGCAGACCTGTGAGCGCCAACTCCTCGCCATGGCCGCGCAGCGCCCGCTGCGCGCCGTGAAGGACTCGTATGCCCAAGAGCTCGCGAACATGGTCCCCGTGTTCGATGCGTACGCCGAGAAACATCTCGCCGCGATCAAGCGGGTGCTCGATCGCGAAGAGCCGGAGTACGCGAGCTGATTACCGCAGCCGGTCCGGTGAGAGATCGGCCGCGGTGACGCCAAGCCGGGTCAGATCGTCGGGAAGCGGCCGGTCGCGAAGCATCGCGGCGCAAGCGCGCGACAGGGCGGGCGAGGTCTTGATGCCGTAGCCGCCTTGTCCCGCAAGCCAGATAAAGCCGCTCGCCGTGCTGTCGGGACCGACCACGGGCGAGGCGTCGCGCGCAAAAGTACGCAGTCCGGCCCAAGCGCGTGAAACGCGGGACACATCGTAGGTCGTGGCGTGCTCGAAGCGTTCGACGCCCGTTGCCACATCAAGATCGTCGGGTTGCACATCTACCGCGGGGCAGGGTGTCGCGTCGGCCGGCGATACGAGCAGCTGACCCGCATCCGGTTTGAAATAGAATTGTCCACCCACGTCGTCGACCATGGGCCATCCCCGGATGTCCATTCCGGGGGGCGCAGGGACGTTGAATGCCGTGCGTCGCTTCGGCACCAAGCCGAGCGGTGCGATCCCGGCCATGGCTGCTACGGCGTCTGCCCATGCACCGGCCGCATTGACGAGGATGGGCGCCGCGAACCTGCCGTCGCGTGTCTCGACGAACCAGTGTTCGCCGCGGCGTTCGACGCTCTCGACTCCGGCATTCACCCGGATGGTCGCGCCTCGCGCCTTGGCCGCACGCAAGAATCCCTGGTGCAGAGCGCTGACATCGAGTTCTTTGGAATGTGGCTCGATGATCGCCGCGGCGACATACTCCGGCCGCAGGATCGGCACGCGGTCGATGGCGGCCGCGGCCTCCAGCTTCACGATGCTCGGAACCAGTGCGCTGGCCACCGCCAGCTGCTGTTCGAGAAGGTCCGACTGATCCGCTTGCGCAATGGTGATGAGTCCGCGCGGGGACAGCAGCGCGTGATCGCAGAAGCCCGCGGGTGGAGTTTCCAAAAATGCACGGCTCGCCATCGCCAGGCGCCGCACCACGGCGTTGCCGTAGTTCTCGGTGAAGCTCGCCGCCGAACGTCCGGTGGAATGATAGCCGCACCGGGGTTCGCGCTCGAGCACGGTCACGGATGCGAACGCGGCGATCTCATAGGCGGCGCCCGCACCGGCAATGCCGCCGCCGATGATGAGAACGTCAGTGAGATGAGTCATGAGCAAAAATCTAGCATAACCGCGTCTGACGCTGCGATGAATGTTGATGAATATTCGGGCCCGGGCGGTGACTCGGCGGCAGCCGCCGCCCGTGTCAGGCCGTGCGCGCGAATGCGGTGATCACGGTCGGCTCATCGTCATGAGACAGAGGGGGACCGCCGCGCGTTCCTACGGATCGCAGTTGTAACACGAAATTGGCAACTTGATCTTGCAGCGAGTCCGCCTGGCTCTGCAGTAAACCGGCGGTTTCGACAACCTCTGCGGCCATCGCCTCGGTGGCGCGCGCCGTCCGTTCGGCGTGTGCGATATTGTCCGCCACGGCGATAGTCGAAGCACTGATTTCCGTTGCCTCCGTGGCAATGTCTTCCGTGGACTTGGATTGATCATCGCACGCCGCGAAGATGTTGGAGGAACCGGCCTGCAGGTCCGCAATGATCCCGCGCATACTCTCGAGGATCTCAATCGATCGCGTGGCGGCGGTTCCTACCTGCTGAACGTGTCCGCCGATCCCTTCGGTGGCACCTCGGGTCTGCGCAGCCAGCGTTTTGACCTCGTCGGCCACGATGCAGAAGCCGCGGCCGGCATCACCGGCTCGAGCCGCCTCGATGCGAGCATTGATCGCCAACAATTGAGTCTGCCGCGTTACGCCGGCAATGATCTCCGTGATGCTGCTTATCTGTTTGGAAGCCACGGCAAGCAGATCGATTTCAGCCTTTGCAGCGGACGCTTCTTGGACGCCGAGAGTCGCGCGCCCCTTCGATTGTTCCGCATTTTTCCGGACCGACCGGGCGGCTTCCGACAGTTTCCCGCTGGAACCAGCGATGCGTGAAGCGGCGTTCTTGGTGGTCTCGGCGACCACACTCGCATCCGCACTGCGTTGCGTCGTGCTTGCCGCACTGAGCGCCAAGTTGGCAGCGGTAGACTTCAAGGCCTCGACGGTTGTAGCCACCGACTCGACGATTCCCGCGACCTGGGATTCGAACTCGCGGGCCAGTTGCTCGCGTAAGGTGCGGCGCTCGACGGATTGCACGCGTTCCATCTCGCGTTGCGCGGCTTGCTGCTCCTCGGCAAGCCGCACGCGAATGGCTCGCTGCTCTTCAGCAACGCCGGCGCGATCGCTCTCGAGCGCCAAGCGTTGATCCGCCTCGAGTTGCATTCTTTGTTGGATCGCGGCCCGCATGTTGATCATATCCCGCATTAGTTCGGCAAACTCGCCTCGACCATGCACATGGATTTGCTGAGATCCCTGATTGGATTCAACGCCGCGAACGAGTGTCCGCATGCGGCCGACGGAATTCGACATGCTGCGTGCCAGCAGCAATGCAAGAACCAATCCCAAGAGGGCCATCGGTACGACCGTGACTACGATGAGATCATGACCTCGCGAGGCACGCTCCGCGATGTCACCCCGAATTTGCTGCGCAGTGCCCGCCTGCGTGTCGACCAAGTCTTGGAGATGAGTATCGACATCGGCTATTGCGCTGTCTGAGAATGTTGCCTTGCCGTCTGCGAGCGGTTGAATGAGTGCGCTGACCCCGGCAATCGCGGCGCGCGCGGCCGGGTCCGAAGTTTGCTGTGTGCCGCTGTCGAGGTGTGCTTGGGCGGTGGCCGCGATCGAGCGCAATCGCTCAGTGGTTCCGTGCGCACCGACTTCACTCCCGATGCCGACGATTTCTTTCCAGGCGACTTGCGCGGCGCTCGTTTCGGCGGCGGCGGCCTCATCGGTCGCCTGGTAGTTCGTCGTCATGCTCGTAAAGGCACGATACTTGACGATGGCATTGATTCCGGTCACCAGGGAAATAACGATCACAATGCCCAGCGCTGCCAGCAGCTGTATGGCGACGGGCACCCGGTTGACGAGCGTATCGGTGGGGCGGGACGGCAGCATGCGTTCCATCACGGCCAGGTCCCGCTTCCAGTGGTTGAATATCACTGCGCCGCAATGGACGAGCATGAGACCCACGAGGACGACGGCCGTTAGAATATGCGCAGTCATCAGCCGGTCGCGAAGGCTATCGGAAATTTCCCAGGGTGCCGGCAGCGGCACGAGACCGAAGGCCGTGACGTGATCGCCGCGAGCCCACGCGACGCACAGGCCGAGTACCGGTTGGGCGATCAAGGCAACGTAGAACGCTTGATGGACCAGTCGGGCCGCGAGCGCCTGCCATGCCGGTATCTCGACGCTGAGGGGAGGGGCTTTGTGGCGCAGGACCGTGATGAGTCGAACGATACAGATCAGTAGGATCGCGAAGCCGAGCTGCCGGTGAAGGCTCAGGACGAATTTGCCATACTGTAATGAACGCAATTGGCCCAGAACCAAGACGATCGCCAACTGGCAAATGACGAATAGCGCCACAACCCAATGAATGATCTGGATCAGGGGTGAATATTTTCCGCTCGTGTTTTGCCCCACCTTATACACCGGTGTCGATCACTCAATTGACCGTAATCGTGAGCTTCATCTTGGGATGGATTCCGCATCCCGCCATGTAGGTTCCCGTCTTGGTGAACGTATATTTGACATGCCCTCCCGGAGGCTGAAGTCCGCCGTTGAAGTCGACGCCGTCGCCCGTGATCATGATGTTGTGCGACGTCGCATCGTCATTGACGAAGTCGACGCTTTGTCCTTTCGTAAGGGACAGCTCGTTGGGCGAGAAAGCGAGACCTTTTTGCCTTACGACGACCGGCTCCGCCGCCGTTCCCACGGCCGAAACGAGCAGAGCTGCAGCGATGATCATTGAACGCCGAAAGTGCATAGCAACCTCCTGTACTCCACGCAAGAATGATTTTAACGGGGTAAGCTGGCAAGAGTGACGGGGTCATCAGCGCTGGTCAATGTATCGAGAAACGCCAGTAGGTCCGCTTTTTCATCCTTGGTGAGCCCGAGGCGGTGGATATTCGTGTCGAGGCTCGGACGTGTCTCAAAGCCACTGTCATAGTGGTCGATGACCGCCGCCAAGGTAGGCAGCGATCCGTCGTGCATGTAGGGCGCGCGCTGATTGATGTTGCGCAGAGTGGGCGTCTTGAAGGCTCGCTCCAGTTGTACGATGCCGGGCACGATCGCCGCACGCCCTCGGTCGGAGTCATGGAGACCGATATCGTGAAACCCATCATCGCTCATTCGCCAGGTCATATGACACGCAGCACAGTTCGCCTTGCCGTTGAACAAGACAAATCCGCGCATTGCCTGACTGGAGATCGCCTTATCGTCTCCTTTGATCCAGCGGTCAAACGGCGCGTCATTGGAAACGACCGTTCTCTCGAAGCTTGCAATGGCGGCTGCAATCGTGTCGAGCGTAATCGCTTGCCCCGGATAAGCGCGCGAGAATGCATCGACGTACCCGGGCATCGAGCGCAGCAGCGGTAACGCGATTTCCAGTGACATGCTCATCTCTTTCGTCGATGTGAGCGGCCCTTTCGCTTGATCCTCGAGCGTCGCCGCGCGTCCGTCCCAAAAATAGGGTTCACCGAACGCTACGTCGAGGATCGTGGGCGTGTGTCTGCCCAATTGCGTGCCTAAGTGACCGAGCCCCTTGGCTAGACCGTCGCCCCAGGCTAGGCCCGGGTTGTGGCAGGTAGCGCATGAAATCGCGCCAGAGCCCGATAGCCGAGGATCGAAGAACAGCATCCGACCGAGAGCGGCCTTGTCGGCCGTGATCGGGTTGGCCTTCGGCTGTGGAACGGTGGCGGGTCGCTGGAAGTTCGCGCGCAGGGATTCCGGCACATCGTCGGCCAAACAGACGGATTGAGCAGTCATTAAAAGACCGATTGCCAGAGAATTCAGTAACCGTATCGCGGGTATGTTCATCGTGGTTCCTCGAGGCGATTTGTGGCCCCTGTGACGCGTCTACGGCCGGGCGATGCATTTCTTGACGTACACCTGGTCGCGATATGATGAAGCGTGACGGCGATCACCCGCTGCTGGCTGTAAGGAAGATTAGCCCGTCGAAAGACGGGCTGTCAGGATTCGAGCCGGGGGTGCTAGTATCCGGTTCTTGGGTCCCTCACCGACGTTGCGAGAAAAGACTGCCGTGCAGAGTGCCTCTCGAACGCGAGTTCGCAAGACTGTCCGGCGGATATCCGACAAGCCGAAGCTGAAGCGCAAAGGGAGCGCCAAGTCGGCAAGGCTATCCCGGAGGACTCGCGGGCGCCGTTGGGTGACGAACTTCCGCGGTGCGCGAGGCCCTCTCAAGATTTTCATGGCCGCGGTCATCGTGCTTGCGCTGTCGCTGACCATCAATTGGGTTTACCAAGTCATCCGTAAGCCTTCTGAACTGTTCTTCCCCGTCAGCGGGACGCTTTTCAAGACTCCCACCGCAACATGGCACAGCTACTCGCCGCTCTTCCGGCAGTACGCGACGACGGCGATCGCCCCCGAGTTCCTCGCGGCGCTTGCGCAGGCGGAGGGTGCGGGCAACCCCGTCGCGCGCACTTACTGGCGGTGGTCATGGGGAACGAGGCCGTTCGATGTGTATCGACCCGCATCGAGTTCGGTGGGCATGTATCAGATGACGGATGGCACGTTTGCGGAGGCCAGGAACTTCTGTATTCGCGCTCACAAGGTCGTGCCGGACGGTCCTTGGAGCGCGTGGCATTCGTGTTGGTTCAACAGCCTCTATTTTCGCGTGCTGCCAAGCCACGCCGTGGAATTGACATCGTCTTACTTAGACCTGCACGTGTCGGATATCCTGGCGCGCAATCGAATCGCCGGTGCTTCCCTCCAACAAAAGCAGCATCTCGCCGCCACGATTCACTTGTGCGGCGCCGGGGCCGCCGATCTCTACGCTCGGCGTGGCTTTCGCTTTGTCGAGGGCCAGCGGTGCGGCGAGCACGATCCGCGCGCCTATTTGGCGCGGATCGATGCGTTGAAGCACGAGTTCATCAGGCTTGCGGCAGACGAATGACGGGCGAACCGTCGGGGGAGTCTCTTGACTGGCGAGGTTCTACACGGCGGCTAGGGCCTGGTCGAGGTCGGCGAGCAGGTCGTCAATGTGCTCGAGGCCGAGCGACAATCGGACCGTATCTTCAGAAACGCCCGCTTTTTGCAGTTCACCCGGCGACAGTTGCCGATGCGTGGTCGAGGCAGGATGCGTGGCGAGGGAGCGCACGTCGCCGATATTGACGAGGCGCGTAAACAGTTGCAGGGCATCGAGAAAGCGTGCACCGCGCTCGCGTCCTTGGCCTTCCGGACCCTTGAGCCCGAACGTCAGTAAGCCGGACGCTTTACCCGACAGGTATTTCTTGACCAAGGCATGATCGGGATGGCCCTCAAGGCCAGCGTAGTTGACCCAGGCCACCTTCTCGTGGTGCTGGAGTTGCTGAGCGATCCTAAAAGCGCTGTCGCTGATTCGATCCATGCGCAACGGCAACGTTTCGATACCCTGGAGAATCAGAAATGCATTAAACGGCGAGATTGCCGCTCCCGTATTTCGCAGCGGCACGACACGCGCGCGGCCGATATACGCCGCAGGCCCGAGCGCCTCGGTGTACACCACGCCGTGATAACTGACGTCGGGCTCGTTGAGTCGTCGAAAGCGCTGTTTGTGCTCGGCCCAGGGAAACTTACCGGAATCCACGATGGCGCCGCCGACGCTCGTTCCATGGCCCCCAAGGTACTTGGTGAGCGAGTGTACGACGATGTCTGCGCCGTATTTGATGGGTTGGCACAGATACGGAGTGGGTACCGTATTGTCGACGATCAAGGGCACGCCGTGGCGATGGGCAATCTCGGCGATACGCTCGAAGTCCGTGACGTTGCCTTGTGGATTTCCGAGCGATTCCACGAACACCGCCTTGGTTTTCGCATCGATGAGTGGTCCAAAACTTTCCGGCCTTCGGTAATCGGCAAACCGCGTTTCGATGCCGTACTGCGGCAAGGTGTGCGCAAATAAGTTGTAAGTACCGCCGTAAAGGGCACTGGACGCGACGATATTGTCGCCCGCCTCGGCGATGGTCAGGATCGAATAGGTGACGGCTGCCTGACCCGATGCCAGCGCCAGCGCGGCAATCCCGCCTTCGAGCGCCGCCACCCGTTGCTCCAAGACGTCTTGCGTCGGGTTCATAATGCGGGTGTAGATATTGCCCGGCACTTTCAGATCGAACAGGTCGGCGCCGTGCTGCGCGCTGTCGAAGGCGTACGCAACGGTCTGATAAATGGGCACCGCAACGGCCTTGGTCGTGGGTTCCGGTGAATACCCACCGTGAACGGCGATTGTTTCGAAGCGCCAGTTTTTGCGGTCGAGTTGTGTCATGGAGGCGTCCAAACCAATATTAGAGGAGCGGGCAGCGTAAGAGAAGTGGCCAACGCCTGCCTAATTAGATATCGGCATGAGCTTATACTTACTCGAGCAAGTTGTCCCGCAGGCGCTCGAGTGCAGGCCCATCGATTCCCAACTGCGCGCCCAGGTATCGCGCCACGGAACCGTGGGAGGCGTCCAATTCGTCGAACATGGCATTCAGATATTCCGGATATACCCGCATGAGCGGCTCCCAGACCTCACGAGGCACCCCTTTGAATGAGCCGCCATTGACTTTGCCGATGAGCACTTCGCAGCTTCGTTCGAAGAATTCTGTCGTCAATAGATAGTTTTCCAGAATCGCATCGCGCGCGACGCCGAGCGCTGCCAAGATCAGGGCCGCGGCGACCCCGGTTCGGTCTTTACCGGCGGTGCAGTTGAAGACCAACGGCAATTTGGCGTCGATCAGATGCCGAAAAATCGATTGCAAAGCCGCCTGAAACTCGTACGGCAGCTGTCGGTACATCGACAGCATCATGCGGCGGGAGTGTTCGGGGCGCCCAGCTGATCGGAGAAGCTGTTTCAAGTTACCCGGAAGCTGGTCATGATCGCGAAATCGGTAGCGCAGGTTGGCGATTTCGGTGAGCCGGCTGGGATATTTGGAACGTTCCCTATTGGACCGTAAATCATAGGCGTAGCGGATTCCGGAATCGGAAATCACCTGCAAATCTTCGGCCGTGAGCGCATGTGTGGTGCCGGAGCGATAGAGTTTTCGCCACCTGACCGAGCGGCCGTCCTGCGTCAAGTATCCGCCGAGGTCGCGGAAATTCAACGCGCCCGCCAGCGGGGGAATCCGAATCGTCATGCCGGGACCTCAGTCTGAATTCACTGCCACAATGCTAACTGAGTGCCCGCACATGCCGTCCGGCTGGATGGGCGGCTGGGGCCCGTGGAACTCGCGAAGCAGGTTTCTAGATCTCAAGTGGAAACACAATAAAGTGTCGTATATAATTGTTATATAATAATAAATAATTTTGTGTTCTTAGCGGAGACGCCTTGGATGGGTACCAACGAAGTGAAACAAGATCGCAACCAGGCCGCGCTCGATTACCACGAGTTCCCCACGCCCGGAAAAGTGTCGATCGCCCCCACCAAACACCTGAGCACCCAAAGCGATTTGGCGTTGGCGTATTCGCCGGGCGTCGCCGCTGCCTGCCATGCCATTGTCGAAGATCCTCTCAACGTTTTCCGCTTCACGGCCCGCGGTAACCTGGTCGGCGTCATCACTAACGGCACCGCGGTGTTGGGATTGGGCGCCATCGGGCCGCTAGCGGCAAAACCGGTGATGGAGGGCAAGGCCGTACTCTTCAAGAAATTCGCCGGCATCGATGTGTTCGACATCGAGATCGATCAGCGCGATCCGCAAAAACTGGTGGACGTGATCGCAGCGCTCGAGCCCAGCTTCGGCGCAATCAATCTCGAGGACATCAAAGCGCCGGAATGCTTCATCGTGGAGCGCGAATTGCGCAAGCGCATGAAGATTCCGGTATTCCACGACGATCAGCACGGTACTGCGATCATTGTCGCCGCCGCCTTTTTGAACGGCCTTCAAGTCGTCGGCAAAAATATCGGACACATCAAACTCGTGGTCAGCGGGGCTGGAGCCGCAGCACTGGCCTGTGTCGACTTGTTGCTCGATTTGGGGCTGGTTCGCGAACACGTCTGGCTGAGCGATTTGGCCGGCGTGGTGTACATCGGTCGACAGGAATTGATGGACCCGGAAAAAAATCGATTCGCGCAACCCACCGACGCCCGCACCTTGAGCGACATCATTGGCGGCGCAGACGTGTTCTTGGGTTTGTCGGCGGGCGGGGTGCTCAAACCGGACATGGTGCAGAGGATGGCGCCGCGGCCGTTGATCCTCGCCCTTGCCAATCCCACGCCGGAAATCCTGCCGGAAGAGGTCAGAGCCGTGCGCGGCGACGCGGTCATCGCCACGGGCCGCAGCGATTATCCCAACCAGGTCAACAACGTGCTTTGCTTTCCCTTTATTTTTCGAGGCGCTCTGGACGTCGGCGCCACTACCATTACACGGTCCATGGAAATTGCCACCGTGCATGCGCTCGCCGAACTCGCGCGCCAGGAGCAGAGTGACATCGTCGCCGCCGCCTACGGCGGAATCGAAGGCCTCTCATTCGGTCCGCAATATCTGATTCCGAAACCGTTCGATCCTCGCCTGATCGTCAAGATTGCGCCGGCCGTCGCCAAAGCCGCCATGGAATCAGGCGTGGCCACTCGGCCCATCGCCGACCTGGACGCCTATGAGCAACGTCTCCAACAATTCGTCTATCATAGCGGCACGCTCATGCAGCCGATCTTTGCCGCTGCACGCCATTCCGCCCCGGAACGCAACCGTATCGTCTATGCGGAAGGCGAGGATGAACGGGTGCTTCGTGCGGTCCAGATCGCCGTGGATGAAAAACTGGCGACTCCAATCCTGGTCGGCCGACCGGCCGTAATCGAGCGCGGCATCAAGCGTTATGGGCTGAGGATTCGCATCGGCGAAAACCTCACCGTGGTAAATCCCGAATATGACGAACGATACCGCGAATACTGGCAGGCCTACCATCGACTCACGGCCCGCAATGGCGTGACTGAACAATACGCCAAGTTGGAAATGCGCCGTCGCACCACGTTGATTGCCGCGATGTTGCTGAATAAGGGCGAAGCCGATGGCTTGATCTGCGGCACCATCAGCACCACGGCGCGCCACCTCCATTACATCGACCAGGTGATCGGTCGTCGCACCGGAGTCCACGTGTACGGGGCGATGAGCGGACTCATCCTCCCGGGCCGCCAAGTATTCATCGTCGACACACATGTCAATCTCAATCCGAGCGCCGAAGAATTGGCCGAAATCATTCAGTTGGCGGCCGATCAGTTACACGCGTTCGGCCTGGTACCGAAAGTGGCGCTGCTGTCGCATTCCAATTTTGGGAGCAGCAACGCACCGTCGGCACTCAAGATGCGCGAGACGCTGAAGCTGCTGCGCGACTGCCGGCCCGATCTGGAGGTGGACGGTGAGATGCACGGTGATTGCGCGTTGGACGAGTCGGCGCGTACCGCCATCCTGCGGGACAGCACGCTGCACGGCAGCGCCAACTTATTGGTATGCCCGGATCTCGATAGCGCCAACATTGCCTACAATCTGCTCAAGTCTGCGGCGGGCCAGAATGTCGCCATCGGCCCCATTCTGCTGGGTTGCGCGGCGCCGGCGCACATCCTGACCGCTGCGGCGACGGTGCGTCGCATCGTCAATATGACTGCGATCACGGTCGTAGAAGCGAACAGGCTGCACGCGCGCTCCTTGACTTAAGCGAGCCCACCGGCGATCTGGCGCAGGAGGCGTTTCGCTCTATAATCCGAGTCATGAAGCCACTGGCTCTTTGGTTGATTGCCTTGACCGCTTTGCCGATGGCGGTGAGCGCCGAACCATCCGCCGCCGAACGTCTGGGAGCGGTGTCGTTCTCGGTCTCGTGTTCTGCCGCGGTCCGCGTCCCGTTCAGCCGCGGCGTCGCGTTGCTGCACGACTTTTGGTACGAAGAGGCGCGGCGGCAATTCGAACTGATCGCGACGGCCGACCCATTCTGCGCGATGGCCCATTGGGGTATCGCGATGAGCGTGTTCCACCAAATATGGGATCGACCGGACGATACGGCGGTCGCGTTGGGCCGGGAAGAAATGAAAAAAGCGCGTGCGCACCCGGCGAAAACCGTCCGCGAGCGCGAGTACATCGCAGCCCTCGGCGGTTTTTTCCAACCGGACGAGCGCGGTTACCAGTCGCGCATCGACGCGTACGCCGCTGCCATGGCCACGCTGTACGGTCACTATCCGCGTGATGTCGATGCGGCGGCGTTCTACGCCTTGTCGCTGCTGGCTTCCGAAGCCCCGGATGACACCAGCCTTACACAGGAGCACAAAGCACTGGCGGTGCTCAATCCCCTGGTCGCGAAATACCCCGATCATCCGGGTGTCGTGCACTACATCATTCACGCGTGCGACACTCCCTCGCTCGCGCAGGACGGGCTGGCCGCCGCCGAGCACTATGGCGATATCGCCGCCTCCGCACCTCATGCGGTGCACATGCCTGGCCATATTTTTGCGCGGCTTGGCATGTGGCAGGCGGATATCGATTCGAATTCCGCTTCGGTGGCGGCGTCGCACGCGGCAGAGGCGCGGCATCAGAGCGGCGCCATGGATCAGTTCCACTCCGATGATTTCCTGCTGTATGCGTATTTGCAGAGTGCTCAGGATGCGCGTGCCAAGGAAGTGCTCGGCGATGCGGCGACCGTGCTCACGCGCTTCGAGGCGATGCCGGAGATGGGGGATCGTTACATGACGGGAATGTTTCCGTATTACCGGACCAAATTGCCGATTTTCTTCAATCTCGAGATGCGGGATTGGAAATCGGCAGCCGTGCTCGAACCGATCCGCGGCGCGCCTGCGGAGACCCAGCTCTTGACTTATTGGGCACGTACCGTGGCTGCGGGCCATCTGCACCAGCCGGAACGAGCGCAGGCCGATCTTGCCGATTACGAGGCAACGATGGAGAAGGTGAAGCAGGGACGGCATGCCTACTACGCCGACTCGACCGGATCACAGATTCAACGCGGTGAAATGCGCGCATGGATCGCATTTGCGCAAGGCAATGCGACGGAAGCCGTAAATGACATGCGGGGTGCCGCGGATTTGCAGGACAAAGTCGGCCAGGGCGAGGTCGATATTCCGGCGCGGGAAATGCTCGCGGATATGCTGCTCGAGTCGGGCCAATCTCAGGAGGCGCTGATTGAATACGAGCAGGCGCTCACGCTCAGTCCCAACCGGTTCAACGGGCTGTTCCATGCGGGCTTGGCCGCCGAAGCGGCGGGCGACAAGGTGAAAGCGAAGAAATACTACGAGGCGCTGCTGAAGTCGACGGACAATGGCGCGCATTCGGCGCGCCCGGAGTTCGATCACGTGAAAGCCTTTATTTCCTCGACGGCCCTTGCGCTGCAGTGACGATGAAAACATCCAGCCGCCGCAGATCGGTGTTGTTGGGAATGTGCGCGGGCCTTGGGACGGCCGCGCTCACGCCGGCGAGTGCCGCTGATTCAGCGGAAGAACAACGGCTGCATACCGATTGGCCGTTTCTCAGTCGATATGCCGACGAGAACGCCAAACTCAGAGCCAGCGGTATACCAGTTGATGCCGTTTTCCTCGGCGATTCCATTACGGAGGGTTGGTTGTCGAAGGCGCCGGAATTCTTCACGGCGGGGCGTGCCTGTCGCGGCATCGGCGGCCAGACAACGCCTCAAATGCTCCTGCGTTTTCGTCAGGACGTGATCGCACTGCGGCCGCGAATGGTGCACATCATGGGCGGTACCAACGATATTGCGGGCAATACCGGTCCGTCGACATTGCAAATGATCCAGGATAACTATCTGTGCATGACCGACATCGCGATGGCCAATGGCGTGCACCTGATATTCGCCTCAATTCCTCCGGCCCGCGATTTTCCGTGGCGTCCCGGTCTCGATACCAGAACGCCCATCGCAGCTCTCAACCGGTGGCTGGAAGATCACGCGAAGCGCGTACACGCCACCTATGCGAACTATTTTGCGGCCCTGACGGACGGCGATGGTGGCATGCGACCCGGCCTGGCCTCCGACGGCGTGCATCCCACCAAGGAAGGCTATGCAATCATGCGGCCGGTGGCCGAAGTCGCCATGCGGATGGCGGCCACAGGCCGCGCGCGCTCGTCGCGGATGTGACGCTCGACAGCGATTCACAAGAATGAGAGATTGACGCGGGTGCGTATCACGGCAAGACGCCGCGTCCTAGCTGTTGCCCTCCTGGCCGGTGCGGTAGGTTTGGCCGCGGCGCAACCGAGCGCCTCGCCAACCGCCGGTTATCCAAACCCACCGCAGGTGCTATTCGAGGATCTATTCGTCGCAGTCCAGACGATGCACATTTACCCCGATAACAAAGCCTTCCCTGATGCGATTCCGCATGCCGCGCCGGCGGCCATTCTCGCGCGCTACCATGCGTTGCGGCCGACGTCGCCCGAGGCGCTCAAAGGCTTCGTCGATGCGCAGTTCTCGCTGCCCGCGGAGGTGCGCCCCGCGGCTGCAGCGTCCGACACGGTCTCGATTACCGCTCATATTGACCATTTGTGGGACCCACTGACCCGCACCAACAACCGGGCGCTGGCGCATGACTCGTTGCTCGCGCTGCCGCGGCCCTACGTGGTCCCGGGCGGGCGCTTTCGAGAACTGTACTACTGGGATTCGTACTTCACGATGTTGGGTCTGGCTGAAAGTGGCCGCAACGATTTGCTGCAGGACATGGTGCATGACTTTGCCTATCTCATCGATACCTACGGACACGTACCGAATGGGACGAGGACCTATTATCTTAGCCGCTCGCAGCCGCCGTTCTTCTTCAAGATGGTCGAACTTGTCTCGATGGACGATCCGGCGGGCGCCTTCGCCCAGTATCTGCCGCAGCTGAAGCGGGAATACTCGTTTTGGATGGAGGGCTCCCGCGGACTCAGGACCGGGACAGGGCATCGACGCGTGGTCGCGATGCCCGACGGATCGATCCTCAACCGCTATTGGGACGATCGCGACAGTCCGCGCGATGAAGCCTACGGGCAAGACATGGACCTTGCGCGCACGAGCCACCGCCCGCCGACGCAGCTGTTCCGGGATATTCGGGCAGCCGCGGAGAGCGGTTGGGATTTCAGCTCGCGCTGGTTCGCGGATGCCGGTGACCCCGCCACCATCGATACCACGGAAATCGTACCCAGTGACCTCAATAGTTTGTTGTTCGGGCTGGAGAATGCAATCCGAGCGGGCTGCGCGCGGCAAGCGAATGCAGCCTGTGTCAAGGAGTTCGCCGCACGCGCCGCGGCACGGCATGCAGCCGTTGATCGCTACCTGTGGGAAGCGTCACTGGGCGCCTACCTTGATTATCGCTGGACACGCCGCGCGCGGATTGAGCGCGTCTCGGCCGCGACGCTGTATCCGCTGTTCGTTGGCCTCTCGTCCGATGCTCAAGCGACGGCAGTGGCGAGTACCACGGAAGCGCAACTACTCAAGCCCGGCGGCATCGTCACCACGCCGCTGGATACGGGTCAACAATGGGACGCGCCCAACGGTTGGGCGCCGTTACAGTGGATTGCCATTTCCGGGTTGCGCCATTACGGTCGAACTGCACTGGCCGAAACCATTGCGTGCCGTTGGATGCGTAACGTCAACACCGTCTACGATCAGAGCGGCAGGTTAGTCGAGAAATACGATGTGATCCGCACGGACCGCACGGGTGGCGGCGGCGAATATCCGCTGCAGGATGGATTTGGCTGGACCAATGGCGTGATGCGCAAGCTCGGCGCGCTGTACCCTGACTATGCCGCGCCTAGCTGCGGCGCTCGCCGTCGCAGCGCTGCCAGGAAACCGGTCTTGTCCTCGGGCGAGATCAGCAATACGCGACCGGCGCCGAAAACGATTTCGAGGCGGTCCAACGATAGCGCGGGGCCCGATCGCACGCTGCTCGATTCGCGCACGGCGGAGATCTCCTTGAGCGGGATGCGCCAGGAAAAGGGACCGGAATGGGCCACGAGCGCATCACCCTTGAATTCATAGTAGGTCGACAGGACCACCCAGACGACAATGGCGGCAACGAGTACCGTTGCGATAACCGGCAGCCACAGCACCCCGGTCGAGAGCCGCGGGCCGGTGATAATGGCGATGAGCGCCACGGCGGACATTGCGAGTCCGATCGCCCAGAGTTTGGCATCGACCTTTGAGCGGAACACGATCGTCATTCAGTCACCCGCCGGCGAGCTTAGCGCAGTTGGCTATCCTTGCTGCCCCGGCGGTTGTACCCGGTGAACCGTGCAAGCTCACGATCATGGGCATCTTGACAGGCAAGACATAGCCGAACCCCACTGATCGCAGTCCGCCGTGCCTCTGGAATTTCGCTTCCGCATTCTGCGCAATGGGTCAGGCTCGGCCCTTGAGGTAATCGGCTCTTTGCACGATCGACCCCATCCTTCACCGTTGCGTCTATCTGATCCTGTACAGCGCCCTCGGCTGCCCAACCCGTCGCCATCCTTTTCTCCTAAAGTGATGTTCCTCAATAATACCTTACAATCATCATGGTTCTCGAGCGCCGATTTACAAGCGGCTCTCCAGACCAATCGCCGCCCGGAAAAGCCAATGAATTCAACGAAGCGACATATACAGATCTTTCGGACATCGGTCCTGGCGCTGCTGGTGGCTTGCATGGTCGCAGTGCAACCGACGCGCAGTGCGGCGCGGCTCGCGGCCGATGCTATCGCCGGCACCGTCAGCAGTGCTCACGGCGCGGAAGCCGGCGTCTGGGTGATCGCCGAAACGCATGATTTTCAAACGCGATTCGCGAAAATAGTCGTGACCGACAAGGCCGGCCGGTACCTCATTCCGGAGCTTCCCACGGCGACATACAGCGTCTGGGTTCGCGGCTACGGCCTCGCGGACTCGCCTAGAGTTGATGCCACCCCCGGCCACGCTCTCGACCTGACCGCCCTCATCGCTCCCGACGCCGGCGTGGCGGCCAAGGCCTATCCTGCCGCCTATTGGTACGCGATGATGAAAATTCCTGAGGAGGCGCAGGTGGCAACGCTGCCGGGCGGACGCAATGGCTATCTCATGTGGATGAAGAACATGGGTTGCGTCGGGTGTCATCAGCTGGGGAATTTGGCGACACGCACCATCCCGAGATCCTTAGGTCCATTCGAATCATCCGAGGCGGTTTGGCTGCGGCGCGTACAGTCGGGACAGGCTGGCAGCCAAATGATCAATATCGTGCAAGGCGCACTCAAGGGCATTCCGATTCACTATCTAGCGGATTGGACCGACCGTGTCGCGGCCGGCGAATTACCGGCGATAGCGCCTGCACGTCCGAGCGGAATCGAGCGCAACGTCGTGGCAACCGTGTGGGACTGGTCGGATGGCAAAGCGTATGTACACGACTTGTCGGGGACCGATCGCCGCCATCCGACGGTCAATGGCTATGGTTTGCTGTACGGTGCTCCGGAACTGAGCACCGACAATTTCCCCATACTCGATCCGCTCCACAACGTAGCCACCACATTCAAAGCATCCGTGCGCGACATGAATACGCCGACCACCCATGACGACCCGGTGCTCAGTGCTTCGCCGTACTGGGGCGAGGAGCGAATCTGGGACAGCCGGGCGGTTGCGCACAATCCGATGCTGGATCGATCTGGCCGCGTTTGGTACACCGCAAGGATCCGCGCTGCGGACAATCCGCCATTGTGCAAAAGGCCCTCGTCCCATCCGTCCGCTCAGATCTTTCCCATCGATGCGTCGGACCGCCAACTTGCCGTGTATGACCCGAAAAGCGGCAACTATACGTTCGTCGATACCTGCTTCAGTACCCACCATCTACAATTCGCCGAGGACGCGAGCGATACGCTGTGGACCAGCGGTGGTCGTGAGGTAGTGGGCTGGCTGGACACCAGGAAATTCGATTCGACCGGCGACGCCGCTGCCTCTCAGGGATGGGCGCCGTTGGTGATCGACACCAACGGCAACGGCAAGCTCGACCCATGGGTCGAACCCGGTCAGCCCGTGAACCCCTTGCTTGACCAGCGTCTCGCGGTCAGCTTATACGCGATCATGCCGAATCCTGCCGACGGTAGTGTCTGGGGCTCGGTCGCGTTTCGTTATCCCGGCGCCATTGTTCGATTCGACCCGCGAACCCGGCTCAGCGAGATCTACAACGTAGCGGCACCCGGCTTCGGTGTACGCGGCGCCGATATCGATCGCAACGGCGTGGTATGGGTTTCGTTGGCGAGCGGGCATTTGGGGGAGTTCGATCGGCGCAAATGCAAGGCCCCGCTCAGCGGGCCCGGCGCGACAGGCGATCACTGCCCGGAAGGGTGGACCTTCCATCGCTTGCCGGGACCCGGTTTCGTCAATGTTCCACAAATGAGCGTCGAATCGAGCTATTACACCTGGGTGGATCAACATGACACGCTGGGCCTCGGCGCCAACGTGCCGATTGCCACGGGCAATCTGTTCGACGGGGTGCATGCGTTCGTCAACGGCAAGTTCGTGACGCTGCGCATTCCGTATCCGCTGGGTTTTTATGCCAAGGGGCTCGACGGGCGTATCGATGACGCCGCGGCGGGTTGGAAGGGACGCGGCATCTGGATCACGAGCGGCGATCGGACGCCGTGGCACAAGGAAGGGGGCAAAGGCACCAAGCCCATGGTGGTTCACTTTCAGGTTCGCCCGTCCCCGCTGGCCGATTGAATCGGCACCATGCGCTCCGTCACGAAACGCGTCGACGATCAATCCCTGCTCGACACCTGTCATGTACGGGCCATCGAACTATTGAAGCGAAATTTGGTGCCCGACGGCATCCTGGCTGCTTCACCCGGCGTGCGGGCCAGCAAACGCGGGTATACGGCAATATTCGGGCGAGACGCAGCCGTGTGTGCGATCGGCATGGCGCTGTCCGGCGACAAGTTGCTGGAGCGCGCGGCCGCAGCGGGGCTGCACACCCTGGCGAAACATCAGGCGCCGAACGGACAGATTGCGAAGTTTGTGGACCTGCACCGGCGGGAGGCGGACTTCTGGTATCTGGGGTGCATCGATTCGACATTATGGTGGCTGGTTGCGCTGGCATTCCTGGATCGGCGCGGCCGTGCCGGCGGGTTGCGGCGGCAATACGCCAAGCGCATCAAGCTCGCGATTCAATGGCTGCTGGCACAAGAGCATCAGCGTTTCTTTCTGCTGCAACAAAACGAAGCCAGCGATTGGGCCGACATCATGCCGCGCTCGGGTTTCGTTCTCTACACGAACGCGCTGTGGTTTTTCGTGAAGCGGCTTTACCGCATCGCGCACGCGCAGGAAACGCACCGGAACTTCAACGGTCTGTTCCATCCGTTTTCGGCGGCCATCGCGGAGTATCGCCGGGCGCAACTGCTCAATGACTACGTGCTGCGACGGGCGCGCGATCGTGACTTGTACCTGAGCTTCGTCAACTTCTCGTTCTTCGGCGAGGAGGGCGATGTGTTCGGCAACGTGTTGGCCGTGCTGCTGGGCCTCGCCGACGCGCGGGCGACCCGAAGAACGCTTGACGCGCTCACGATGGCGCGGGTGAGCGATCCGTACCCCGTGCGGGTGGTCACTCGGCCCATCAAAGAAAGCAGTTCGCTGTGGCGGCCTTACATGGCACGGCATCGGCAGAACCATGTCTGGCAGTATCACAATGGGGGCATCTGGCCGATGGTCGGCGGATTTTGGGTAACGGCACTCGTGGCGGCAGGCCGTGCCCCGCAGGCAAAGTCGGAGTTGGTCAAATTGGCGCGTGTCTGCGCGCTTCGAAACTGGGGGTTCACGGAATGGCTGCACGGGAAGACGCTCGCGCCGCGGGGAATGCCAGGACAGTCGTGGAACGCCGCGGCGTTTCTGATGGCGGAACACGCGGTTGCGGAGGGCGCGAGCGTCTTCGGCAGCGCCATTTCCTGAGAAACGATCAGGGATATGAAACAATAGGACGGTACCTCGCAGGTTCACGGTGTGCGGGGCAAACACGGAGGTCGCCAATGTGACACTCGCGAAGATGTTGGGCGAGATGACGGCTCCGGAGCTTGCGTGGGATTTCATGCGCTATGGTTTACTGGGGCGTTGCCTCGCACTTGCCGGCTTCGGCGTCGTGCTCGGCCTCCTCGTCATTCTCGGTTACGGTCTGCGTGATAAGTCCGAGTTGTTGACCACCATTTGGCCGGCCGCAGGGTTGCTCTTCATGGCGCTGTGGACGTCGCCGGGCCGCAACTGGATCTGGATCATCGTGGTCCAATTGATCGTGCAGATCGGGATCTACGTGGTTTACGCGGACCGCGTCAATTGGCAATGGGGTCCGCTGTTCGCCGTTGCGAATTCCTTCGACGGCGTCGTCGGCGCAATCGTTGCACGGCGGCTCATCAAAACGCCTGCGACACCCGAGATCCGGCAGGTATTCCTATTTCTGGCGGCAGTCGCACTTGGCGCCGCTTCGGGCGCATCGATCGGCGCCTACGCCTCGATCCATACGTCGGTGGGCACCCACTTTTGGCGGCAGTGGCAACTGTGGTGGGCCGGTGCCTGGCTCGGATCGCTGTTCGTCGCTCCGGTGGTGTTGTCATGGGCGATCCGTTTGCGATCGCCCGACAAGACGTCTCGGGCTCCGGCCGCGCTTGACCTGTTCCTGACAGGCGGTGCATTACTCGGCATTACCTACTGGACGTATTCGTCGCCACCCGGGGTCCTATCGTCCATCTTCCAGTCGCCGGTACTGGTGCTGGCGCTCGCGATCGTTGCCGCATTTCGCATGCCACCGCGCTGGGCGACGGTGCTCACTGCGCTCGCCGTCCTCATCGCCGCCTACTATTCCAGTCGACACTTGGGACCGTACTCGATCTATTCCGATCCCTTTACGCGCATCTCCAGAGTCCAGTTGAATTTGGCCGCTTTGATCGTCATCAACTACATGTTGGTCGTTGTTTTATTTGAAATCCGCAACACCCTGCGGCTTCTTCGTCAAAGCGAAGAACGGTACCGGAACTTCGTCGAAAAGAGCTCCGAGGCGGTGTGGCAGATCGAACTTGCCGCCCCCATGGCGCTCGGTCTGGAATTGGAGGCGCAAATCGAATGGTTGCGCAGGCACGCCTGCGTTGACGAATGCAATCTACCCTATCGCCAAATGAGCGAGCAGGCGGGTGTAGCCCACGCGGAAGCTCGCGCGTGGCGCGCCGATGCGCCCTGGTCGGTGATCTACCTCGAACACCTCGAGCAGGCTGCGCGCCAAGGTTACTCGATCGACGGTCTGCAATTTTCAGTGCCGTCGGGCGTCGGTCGCAAGACCTACCTCACCGGATTCACCGGGGTCATCAAAGATGACAAGCTGCAGCGGATCTGGGGTGTTGCGCGCGACATCACTCAGCTCATGGAACTTAACGAATCGTTGAAACAGAAGCAAGCTCGGGTGCAAATGTATGCGCGGCAATTGACGAACGCCGAGGAGCGCGCGCGACGGGCGACTGCCGTGGATTTGCACGACGGCATCGGCCAGCAATTGACGGGACTTGCCCTGACGCTCGACGCTGCGGCGTCGCACTCGCCGCCCGAAGTCCGACTCTTGCTGAGTGAAGCGACTCATACATTGCGCCAAATCCATGCGATGACGCAGCGTGTGATTGCCGATCTCAGCCCGCCCGGGCTGTACGAACTGGGGCTGGAAGCCGCATTGCAGTGGCTCAGCGTCTACATGCGAGGCAGCGACGCTCTACAGGTCGAATTGCAGATCAGCGTCGATGATTCGGCATTGGATCTGGAGCTTCGTATTCTGGCCTTCAAATTGATCCGCGAACTGCTTCGAAACGTCGTCAAGCACTCCGGCACGAAGTGGGCCAAGGCGACGGTGACCATGACGTCGCAGGAATTATTCATTGATGTCGTCGATCATGGCGTGGGCTTCGAGTCGCAGCTCAGTCTGTTCGAAACACGCGCCGGAGGATTTGGACTGTGGAGTGTCGCTGAACGGGTGCGCGAAGCGTGCGGCGAGTTGACGGTCGACACGGCGCCGGGGCAGGGGTGCAGCGTGTCCGTGACGTTGCCGCTGACACGTCACGAGGACAGCGGATACACCGCGTCGGACGCCGCGCAATCGGAATATGGATCGCAGCGACTCGGTTAGCTTTGCAAGAACGGATTGATGACATCCGCGACACTGCGTGGATCTTCCCAGAAAGGATTATGTCCCAGCCCCTCGAAGACTTTCACTTTGGCGCCGGGCAACGCCTGACGCAACGACTGCCGTGCCGGCTCTTCCATGATGGGGTCCTCACTTCCCCAGATCAGCAAGGTCGGCGCTTTGAGCCGTGGCAGCGTACCCTGCAGAACCGTGTACACGCTGTCCGCGTTGAGTGATTGATCGAGCACTGCCTGCCAAACGCGTAACGGGATGGCCGCTGCGTCTCGCCGCTGCCGGCGCAGAAATTCCGGATCGACCGGCGTCGGCGATTCCCACCACGCGATCATGAACGGCGAGTCGGGCTCGATAGGTTCCTTGAGCTTGCGGATTTCTGCAGAAAAATCGAACGCCGCCGGCTTGTGCGGCGTACCGGGCGGTGTACCGCCGGTCGAAGAAATCAAGACGACGTGAGAAGTCCGCTCCGGCCAGGCCTCCGCGAACGTCTGCGCAATGATGCTGCCCAGTGAGTGGCCGACGATATCGGCTCTCCTGATCTCCAGAACGTCCAGCAACAGCTTGATGTCATAGGCGAAGTCGTATCGGTCGTAACAACACTCCGGCTTGCTCGACTGTCCGTGTCCTCTAATATCGACCAGTATCAGGCGAAATCCTTTTGACAAATAGGGGAGCAGCGGCACCCAGTCGCGGGCGCTGTCGGTGTAGCCGTGTATCAATACAACCGGTGGGCCGGCCGGATTACCCATGTCGATATATGCCAGAACCTCGCTGTTGGGCAACGCCACCTTCAGTTTCTTCGCATCGAATGCATTGAGATCGATTTGCAGCGGGGGCGGCGATGTATGCGAACTCGCCGCGTGAGCAGTATTGCCCATGCTCGTAAAGACGCTCAAGATCAAGGCGGCCGTCAATGGAGATTTGACCGAACGGCCCGGGTGCCGGGGCCGATGATGGCGATGCGGTGGATAGGTCTTCATGCCGCAAAGCTTACGCGACACGCCGACTAGCCGCGACTCCAGCCGCGACAACCGTTCAGGAAAAGCTCGACTGCGGCCTCGCTCCAAAGATCGCGTTCACTTGCCGTCATCGGCGGGTGAGAGCTCAGCGCTCGACGCTGAGGTATGGCGATCACGAGCTGCAGAAATTGGGCAGCGGCCATATCGCGCGCCGGCGCGTCGAGAGATTCGTTATGGAGCTCGCGCGCCAATAAATTGCTGATGAGCGCGATCGCTTCTTGACTCGCACCCTGGGCGCTGGTTGCCGGCGCCAGTTCGGGAAAGCGCGCGGATTCCGCAATGACCAAGCGATGCAGCGCAATCGCCGCCGGCGACAAGGCGGCGTGCAAAATGAGTTGGGCGAGCCGCTTCAGTATTGCGTGGAGCGTTGCGCCTTCAATCAGCGGCACATCGGGAGGCGGGCGAATACCCTCGATGATTCGATGCACGACGGCCTCGAACAGCGCCGTCTTATCGGCGAAGCGGTGATAGAACGTGCGCTTGGAGACGCGAGCTTGACGAGCCACCCCTCTAGTCGCGCAAACGAATAATGCGATATATTAGTATGTTAGGTACCATTATTAATGGGGATAGGCATGTTGACGAGACGCCGTTTATTGCAGGCTGCCGGCACAACGCTGGCCATGCACGTATTGAATTCGGCCCTGCGGGCCGCGCCGGCGGGCGGCGTCGATCTCAAACTGGGCGTACAGCTCTGGACGGTCAAGGACGAACTGCAGCGCGACTATGCTGGCACATTGCGGCGGCTCGCCCACATGGGCTTGCGACGTGTCGAGTTGTACGAGCTGGGCGGCCCTCCCGCCGCGCAAACCAAGCGCGCCATCCAGGCTGCGGGCCTCGAATGCATTAGCGCACACGTGCGGCTATGGGAGTTGGAAGCCGACCTACACGAGAAGATCGAACGCGCCCAGGAGATTGGCATCCGCACTTTGGTGGTTCCCGTGCCGTGGATGCCGCCCGACTCGCTACGTCGGGCGTTGAACGGTGATATGCTCAGAGTGTTGGCGGAGGAAACGACGCTCGACAACTGGAAGCGAACTGCCGAGTTGCTCAATTCTTACGGCGAGCAGCTCCACAAAGCCGGCCTTGCGCTGGCCTATCACAATCACAACATCGACTTCAGGCGGTTTGGCGATGATGTCGCCTATGACTTGCTGGTCGCATCGACGGATGCGACCTATGTGCGTCTCGAGTTGGATTGCGGTTGGGTGGCGAGCGCTGGGCTCGACCCGGTGATCTATTTGGAACGGTGGCCGCACCGCTACATGGGGCTGCATGTGAAGGACGTGCAAGCGGGCTTCATTCCCAATGTCGCCATGCAGACGGCGCCTACGGAAGTCGGCAGCGGTGTCATGCACTGGCCCGAGATCCTGCAAGCCGCCTACACGGCCGGCGTTCGCCAATATTATATTGAGCAGGAAGGACCCTTCATCCGACCGCCGCTCGAAGCGGTACAAATCAGCGTCGACTACGTCAGAAGCGCTGCCCAACAACTCAAGAGTGCATCGTGAAACGCCGCCCTCAACGACGGTTCTTCTTCCATTCAGCGTAAGAGATCCGCGGCAGTTCAAACCGATCAGTCGTGCGACAGTACATCGAGGGTGAACCGAGTCGACCGATAGGAGCGAAATTATCAATGTGCAATCGCGGACCCAGCAAATGGTCAGCGACATGAAACATGACCACCTCGCCTATAAACAGCGTATTCGTGCCGAGCGACACCGATTGGAATAGCCGACACTCGAGACTCACCTGCGCCTCGGCCAGGCGTGGGGTTTTGACGCGAACAGAGGCTGCCGCGTGCAGGTCCGCAGCGATTAACTCGCTTTGGTCCGGCGGAAAATCCGCCGCCGAAACATTCATCGCGCCGAGCAAATCCTCGGTCACTAGATTCACCACAAACTCGCCGCTGACCTCAATGTTTTTCGCCGTGTCTTTCGGTGCGCCATCGTCGCGAAAGCCAATACTGACGACCAGGTATAAAGGATCGCTGCCGACTGCGTTAAAGAAGCTGAACGGGGCAAGGTTGATGATACCGGTTTGATTTAGGCTGGTGACCCACGCTATCGGACGCGGAACAATGACATTGGTCAATACTTTGTAGTTGTCAGCGTACGAGTGCAGGGCTGGATCGATTTGCATGAGGCTCATTACCTTGTGACGCGGGATAGATGGTCAGTAGTCGATCCTACCCCATCCCGGCATCGAACTTCGCCATGCGTGATCTGCGGGAGCGGCAGAGATAATGCGAATGGAAATAGCAGCCGTCAGAGGATTTGCGTCAATGCCCGTCCGCCGGCCAGCACCGCCAACAGCATTAAGAGGCGCAAGACCCAGCGTCGAAAGTCCCCCGAGTCCGCGTTCTTGAAACCGCGATTGCCCAGCCAGATACCGGCAGTCAACGCCGGCAGAAACAGCAGGGCGCGCCAGAGCGTCGCCAAGCTGAGCAGCCCGCTCCAGCCCTGCCATGCAAGTCCAATAACGTCGGTCATGAGGAAGAAGGCGATCATCGAGGCACGGCCCGCTGCCGCACCGGCGGGCGAGCTGAAGAAGAACAGGATCACCGGCGGGCCGCCGATTCCAAAACTGCCGTTGAAAAGGCCTGAAGCCGTGCCCGTGGCGAAGGTGACAGCGGGACCGGGCAGTGACTTTAGGGCATAGCCTCGGGCGAGCAGGATCGCAGCGATCAGCACGAATACCGCGAGCGCCAGGGTCATGGGGGCAGGCGGCACATGAGCGAGCGCATAGACTCCAAAGGGAGTGCCCACTAGGCAGCCAACAGCGAGCCAGAGAAGCGCCCGCCAATGGATATCACGCCACACGCCGGGCAGGAGATGCAGGCTTGCGGCGACCTCCATGACGAAGATTGACGGCACGATCTCGGTCGGCGGCAGAAGGAGGGAGAGCGATATTATGGCGAGCAGCGAGAAGCCAAATCCGCTGTACCCTCGCACGACGGCGGCGCCGAAGATGCAAGCAACAGCATAGACGAGGATCAGCGCCTGCATGGGCCAAACTGCGGCGACGCCCGAGTGGCGCTAAGGGGCGCTCAGGCGCAAGTCAAATTGAATCACCACAGCGTCCGCCTGTGTCGTGATGTTCACAATACGAAACTCGTCGAGGCGAGCCGGCGAGCCGCCGGCTGCGATCACGTCCTTTCTCACTAGATCAGACACATCGATGTTCGCGGCATGAGGCATGACTTGCGGGTCGACCTGGAGCGCAAGATTGAGGGCACTACGGGTCGATTCATCGTCAACGCGATCGATCCGGATGTCGTCCAGGATCAGCAAATGTCCACCGCCATGCAATCTGCCCGACAGCGTGATATTGGATGCAAAGTCTGCGCCCGCGCACATGTTTCCAATCGTTTGACCCAGCCTTGACGACAAATGGGCATGCAGGACGAGGCGCTCGGCCGCAAGCTGCGTATGTGGCGATTCAAGATAGGTATAACAGCCACCATCATCGATCAGATACCAGCGACCGGCTCGGTCGAATAGCTGCTGAACGACCAAGGTCTGCACACCAAGCGGACCTATGGAAAGTACCGACTGTGCTGCAGCCGGCAGGGCCCAAGCGAATGCAGACAAGGTAACAACTACCATGCGCACCTGCGCAGTCAGTCGCCAACATGTGGGGGTACTCATACTGTTGTCGCAGTTTACTCGTAATCGTCTTTGAACACGCTGCCATCAGGATACGCTGTCAGATGGACACCTGGAGCACAGCGGAAACCCTAGCGCTTGGGGTAGGGCGTTCCGTTCCTGTGAGCATATCCCGCGCTCCCGTTCCACCTGCGTCGGCCCATGAACAGTATCACCACGCCAAGCATCACGACGCCGGCTGCCGACCACTCCCAGCGTGACACCATTTCGCCGCCCAGCGTCACTCCGAGTAATAGGGCAACCACTGGATTCACCAGTGAATAACTTGCGGCAAGACTAGAGGACGTGCGGGCAAGCAGCAACATGTAGGCGCTGAACGCAATCAATGTTCCGAATACCACGAGATATAGCCAGGCCATCCACGCGCTTGCCGGCGTCGGCCAACGCCACGCCTCACCCGCCAACCCCGACACGGCCAGAAGCGCAAGACCACCGCTTAGCATCTGCGTCGCGAAACCGGTGGCACCGGGAGCCAAGGCAAAGCCTCGCTGGCTCAACACGCTACCGAGCGACCAGCCGGTAGTACCCAGCGATAGCGCGAACAGTCCCGCGGGCGACCCGCGAAGGCCCGCTCCTCGCGTCAACATGAGTACGCCCGTGAGACCGACACAGACCGCAATCAATTCGCTGCGCCGCGGAAATACCCGGAACGCCAGATTCACGACGATGAGCAACATCGGCATCACGGCGATGAAGGCGACCACCAAACCGGATGCGATGGTTTGTTCAGCATAAGCGACCCCACCCATGCCACCACCGAGCATCAACGTGCCGATGAGCAAGGCATTGCGCCACTCCCGCACCGTAGGGCGACTCGCGCTGCGTGCGAGTTGCCACGCCATCAATAGCGCGCCGGCGACTATGAAACGAGTGGCCATCAGAAAGAAGGGCGGGAAGCCAACCAGCGCAATGCGGATCACCAGATACGTCGAGCCCCAGATGAGCCACGTCGCCGCCAGGCAGCCAATGACCAGCGACGAGAACGATCGCGGCGAAGTGAGCGGAGCGGGAGTGCTCGTCATCCGAAACCAGTCGAGGCGCGGATCAATTTTCCCGCATAGCGAGTGCGACAATGTTTTATCATTCCTCCCCCAGTTCCGCTTCGAAATAGCCCTGTGCAAAACCGCCAAAGGACAACAGAGTCATGGAGCAAATGCAAGTCCGAACGGGGTGGGTGATTCCGGCCGCACTGAGCTGCCTATCATTCGCCGTATCTGCGGTCGCAGCGGCGCCAAGTTCGACAACGGCATCGACCGCCGTAACGCGGGAAGGAAACCAGCTATGCGCGCAGCTTCTGGAAGTGAAGCGGCGCTGCGTCGCTTGATCGAAGGCATCTGTACCGGCCAGCCGAATTATGCGCAGATGAGCACTACGACGTGAAGCAAGAGCACGGATCGTCACAATGGCGAATTTCGCTACGCGCCGACGGCATCATTGCAGGGGCATTGATCACAGCGGGGCCGTAACCCCTCGATGACGATTTGACGATACGAGACGTATCAGGACGTAAGGCCACCATGAAAGCAACAACCGGAACAGACTTGCCGTATCGCGTTGGCGAATGGCTCCCATCGGATCAGGCCTTGCTCGATAAGTGGCTGGCAACGATGATCCAAAAGACGCACACCGAGGACAGGGCTCTGCATCCTGTGATCGCCGACTTTCAAAGGCTCATCGAGGGCGATTCGCAGATCTTCATGCTATTCCACCAGATGTTTGAGCAAGTCCCCCGGAAACCACCATACAACAAAGATCCCACGGGCAAACCGCAGGTGAGGGACTACCGTCATATGCTCCAGCTGTTGAATACCATCATGACGCACGCGCCTGAGTTCAACCAATCGGGTCTGGTCGGATGTCCCATCAACGCGATCTTCGACTGGCCAATGGGAACTACCGCGGGATTCGCCGCCTTTTTGAACAGCGCAGTCAATGCCCAATTGAAGAAAGTGTTGAATGAGTGGGCGCTATTCTTGAGTTCGAGTGATTCCACATCCGTCCTGAACGAAGACCCTCGTCGGGGCTGGTTTGGCGAAGACGCCAAAAAATCCATGCCGAACTTCGACCGGGACTTCAAGTGCGATTCCACCCAAGCCCACCACGGCTTCAAGTCGTGGGATGATTTCTTCACTCGGGAATTCCGACCCGGAGTGCGCCCCGTCGACCTGCCCGATGACGACGCCGTCATCGTCAACGCCTGCGAATCCGCCCCCTACAGAATCGCGCGTCACGTCAAGCTGCACGACAAATTCTGGATCAAATCCCAGCCATACTCGATCATGCATATGCTCGCGAACGACAGCTTGGCACCTCTGTTCGTCGGCGGCACGGTTTACCAGGCCTACCTGAGCCCCCTCAGTTACCACCGCTGGCACAGCCCTGTAAATGGCACGGTGACAAAAGTGTACCTCAAGGACGGGACCTACTATTCGGAGGCGCCATCGGAAGGCTTTGACCCCGCCGGTCCAAATGATTCGCAAGGCTACATCACAGCAGTGGCAACACGGGCCCTTATCTTTATCGAAGCGGAAAACTCAGCTATCGGTCTGATGTGCGTATTGGCCGTTGGGATGTCCGAAGTCTCCACTTGCCAGATTACCGCATACGAGGGGCAACACGTCAGGAAGGGCGATCAGATCGGAATGTTCCACTTCGGCGGGTCGACCCATTGCCTGATCTTTCGGCCGGGCGTGAATCTCGAGTTCGACCATCACGGCCAAAAGCCCGGCCTCAACTCAAACAACATCCGTGTCAACCTGAGGATCGCCACGGTGCTCAGGAAATGACGCCCTCGGCTGAATCACGGCGGCGACGGCACGAAACGGCCGATGCATGCTGAAACGGTCATGAGCCACCCGTTACAGGAACAAGCCGACCAGGATCAACAGCCAGAACGCCAGGACGAACACCGTCCAGACGAACAGCACGGTCTCGCCGGCGGCTGCGAGCATGCGCACGACAATCTCGCCGAAATCGCTTGCTCGGCGCCGCCAGATACGGGGGGGCAACCCCACCGGCGTGCGCTGTGAGAGGGCGCGCGGTTCGAAAAAATGAAAACTGGAAAGCGCAGCCATGATTGCTACTCCTCGAAATCTCAAGCGTTGCTGCTCAAGTCCGGGAGCGATTGGCTGCGGAGGAATTAGCCGGTTAGCGCCAAATTCCGACCACTGAATCTCTTCCGGGCCTCGGGTCCTCCGATCGGTCGGCAGACCAGCAGCGCCCAAAGGCGACTGCCTGCGTCGATCGTCGGGGGCCTAGGTCGTGGGTACACAAGGTTCTTTTCCCGGGCGCTGCCATATGCAGTGCAAACAATCATACCCTACCGGGGTATAGTTTCGCAAGGGCCGGAGGCCAGAGCCACCTCCACCTGTCGCTTCGACTCCACGTCAGCCACCGCCGTTCCCTGGGTGCGAATCGGAATACGCACTATGAACCTGGACCCCACTCCTTCCAAGCTCTCAACGATAACGTCTCCGTGATGAAGATCGACCACCATTGCAACCAAATGCAGGCCAACTCCCGTGCCGGCGATGCCAGTCGCGTTACTACCGCGAAAGTAGCGCTCGAAAAGGTGTTCCCGATCTCGGGCGGGAATGCCTATACCGCAGTCGCGCACCTGAACTTCCAACCAATCCGACTCCTGTCGGGCCGTCACTTCGATTGGACTTCCCGTTGGCGA
>Ga0209517_10001607_pt1 | contig 33665 bp, 29 predicted proteins | sample PeaSoiMetSII2010_FD_187695 | JGI IMG/M metagenome (GOLD analysis project Ga0209517, IMG submission 187695) | Peat soil microbial communities from Weissenstadt, Germany - SII-2010 (SPAdes) (version 2) | ecosystem: Environmental > Terrestrial > Soil > Wetlands > Peat | place: Germany... | reverse complement strand
AAATCTCTTCGCGTGCCAGGCTGTTCGCCAGCGCCATGCCCGCTTGCGCGGCGATGATGGTGAACGTTTGAAAGTCCTCTTGCGAAAACGCGTCGGAGCGCATCACATTGTCGGCGTACAGCACGCCCAGCAGGCGGCCCTGCGACGTCACCGGCGAGCAGAACGCAGCCTGAATGCCGGCGCGCACGATGCTTTTCGAAAGGCTGAACTCGGACGACTTAATATCGCGAATGAGCAGAGGTTTGTTCTGCTGCCGCACCTGATTCAGGATGGTGCTGCTGAGGACCAGATTCTGCGGATCGAACATCGGCGCAGAAAGCTGATCGAGCCCGGCGCGCGTTTCGAGCGGCATCTGATGAAAACAGCGCTCTTTCTCGTCCCACGGCCAAAGCGTGGCGCGCTGCACGCCTTCGATCCGGAAGAGCAACTGAACGGATTCCTTCACCACTTCGGATGGCGTATGCGTCCCGGCCAGCTTCAAGCCGACCTCATTCAACAGCTCCAGCGCCTTGAGCCGCGGCGCTTCGGGACTCTTGGATTCGGGCTCTTGCGGCTTTTGCAACGCCCGCAGGTCGACCGCGCCCGTTTCGATCTTCCACGGCAAGCCGCCCGGCTTCTCTTCCCGAAACACGATCTCATGCGGGCCGATGGTGATCACATCGCCACCGTGCAGTGTGACGGGAGCCGTGACTTTCTGTTGATTGACAAAGGTGCCGTTCACGGCGCCTCCGTCCCGAAGCGTGGCGCCCTTTTCGGCATCCCACTCGATCACCGCATGGCGGCGGGATACTCGCAGTTCGCTGTCGGTGAGAACCACGTCATTGTTCTGGGACCGGCCCAGCGACAAGGTTGGCCGTTCAATCGGCACCACTCGCTTCTTGCCGTCGGGTTCTTGGATGACTAGGGAACAGGCTCCCATGACGCAGTAACCGTACTATCGGACGCCGCCGCCTTTCGGTACAGGCCACTCGCTGCCGTGGTTCTGTGAACAGCACCGAACCGCGAGCGCCAGCAAGCGGCCTTGCGGGCTCTTGATAAACTCCTAGTGCGTAATAGAGTACATCAGATAGTTGATCCCGTAGCGATACGCCAGAGTGGTCATCCCTTCCGGGTAATACGGCACGTCGGCGAACTCCCAGGCATCGCCGATATCCGTGTCGAAATTGATGGAGACCACCATGCGGTTCTTGGGGTCGTACATGGCTCTCCATGCGGATTTGGTGCCCGGCGGCTGATAGACTCTTCCGTTGTAGTCCAGATGGCGCGACCCGGGAATAAACATCAGATCTTTCGCCTGGATGTCGTAAAGAACGTGCATGACCGAATCGTCGAGCCCGATGTCCGTGATGGGCTGTCCGGGCAACACGCGGTTCATGGCCTCCGTGAACACGTCCCATTCCTGGTTTCCATTCAGATCCCAGAAATCATCGACCATGATGAAGCCGCCGCGCAGCAGGTATTCGCGAAGGCGCGAGGTTTCCTCGTCGGAAAGCACCCAGTAGCCGACCTGCGTCGCGTAGATCCACGGGTAATCAAAAAGCTTCGGATCCGTCAGAGACACGTGCTGCGGATCGCCCGCATCGATTCGCGTGAGCCGCTGCACACCTTTCGTGAAGTGTTCGTCGGCATCCGGCCAATCCTGCGCCCACCAGCCCGAAGCGCGGCCCCGCCGCGAAACGTTTCCGAACCCACGGCGCATGTAATCGGTATACTCCATGCGCAGAAAGTGGAATTCGGCGTTAGGGGAGAACTCCGATTCGGGAGCTTCGGAGCTTCCAAAGCCGCCAAAGCCGCCGCGGCCGAAGCGCTGAGAGAAGGCCACCGCGGCCAGCCCCAGAAGGCCCGTCGCCACCAGGGCAGCTCGGATACGACCGACTCTCATCTCGTGTCCTTATTGTAGCCCCAGCCGCGTCGGAGACTGTCGCGACGCGTGGTTGCGCGCGGCGATCAAGAGGCGTACCGCCGGGGATATTCTGAAGAAATGGAGACGCGGCGCTTAACTGAACACGATGTCGAAGCGCTCTGGGAACTTAGGCTGCAAGCTTTGGAATTCGCACCGGGAGCTTTCGGCGAGTCGGCCGAGGAGCATCGCCAAACCTCGATGGAGGCGTACGCAAACAGGCTCCGCGACGGCGGAGACGAGAATTTCGTGATTGGCGCTTTCGCCGGTTCAGGGCTAGTAGGGATGGTCGGATTCTATCGGGAACTACGGTTGAAGCGGCGCCACCGCGGCGGCATCTGGGGGATGTTCGTTGCGCCGTCCAGCCGCGGTCAGGGCGTGGGAGCAGCATTGCTCCAAGATGCTTTGACCAGGGCCAAGTCGATACCGGGTCTGCGTAGCGTTCATCTCTCCGTGACCGCTACCCAACCGGCTGCTCGCAGACTATATGTAAGTGCGGGTTTCGTACCCTATGGAACCGAGCCGGGAGCTCTGATGGTGGGGGATCGGTATATCGATGAGGAACACCTGATCCTCAGGTTCTAACCCGGCGCTCGCGAAGCTAGGCGGGTTCCGCGGCATCGGGAACGTCGAACCCCCGCGGTGTTGGGCGCAAGGCTCGCCTAAGCGTGATCAAGAGCCCGATAGTCAATCCGCATCCGAGCCCGATGAGCTCAACGACCGAGGGCGGTGTGTCGGGTTCCTGCGGCAGGCTAGCCGCGTCGAGCAGTTGGAGCATACTGTCCTGCCCTCGGTTCGCCAAGTCCCTCAACATCTCGGCTGTCCCAAGCTTTTGCGCCGTCGATTCGTACTCCTTGCGCTTTTGATCGCGCTCAAGCACGAGAAGTTCATAGCGCGGGTCGGAGGCAGGCGTGGCCTTTACGCTGGCGGTCGCCTCTACCCAGGATTTGCCAAGCCTATCGACCTGGTCCCGGAAGAACTGCGTTGTTCCAGTTGCCATGTTGGAGCTCTGCGTGAGGTTCTCGGCGATGGTCCTGCCTACCAGGTCCTGGGTTACCTTGTTTGCGAGAATGCGATCGGGATATGTGAAGACAACCCGGATGAAATTTGTCCCCGAGAGTTCGATGCGGACCGACTTCCGGAACTCCTCGACGACGTCCTCCATCGGCTCGCGCTTCCGTTCGCTCGGATAAAGGTCGAAGTTATTGATGATCGTTATGATCACGTTGCGGGAAAGCACAATCGGCTTCTCCCTCTCCATCAGATTCTCGATGTCCACGGCGTCGTGCGGCAGGAGGTCCTGGGACACCGTGGCGCGCACCTGGTGCAAGATCGCTTCAGAGGTGTATCGCTCTGGCAGCAGGAAGGACACGATCCAGCCGGCCGCGAGCCCGGCGAGAGCCCAGCCAGCGGTGCGCATCCACCATCGCTGCGCGCCGGGAAGTCTGCCGAACTGACGGCGGAAGAAAGAAAGCATGGTGCCCTCCTAGAACAATATACGCCTACCGGAAGGCGAGTTTTTCCTTGCGATCTTCTTCGGCCTTGATTCCCGGACCGAAAAGGCTCTCGAAGAAGCCTTCCTTCACCAGCCGGTCGACTAGGCTGTTGTCGATCACTTTGCGGAAATCGAACACCCGCATCTGCGCCGCGATCTGCGGATCGGCGACATGATCCAGGATGTACTTCACGGCGGCGGCGGGCATGTAGGGCACCCGTTCGTAGGTATTCACTTCCTTGTAGTGATCGTAGGTGCGCTCGAGGTCGGCGGGATCCTGCTTGTCCCAGGCCTGATACGCCTTGAGCGCGAAGGCCTTGTCGTCATAGAAGCGCTTGTTGGCCTCGGCGTGGGCCTTCATCAGCAGCTCGGGGAGCTTGGGATTGGCCGCGATGGTCGACTTCTTGAACAGGTATACGGAAGGGGCGTAGATATCCTCGTAGTCACTGATATTGCCGAGGTTGGTGTAGCCTTGCTCCTCGATCTTGAAGTAGACAGGTGCAGTGATCATGGTGGCGTCGACGCGTCCGCTCAGCAGAGCCGTGGCGCGGGTGCTGACGTCGCCGCCGGTGGGGACCCACTGCACGTCGCGGGGCTTCAGGCCGGCCTTGGCGATCAGACCGTTGGTGTAGTTATAGGGGGCGTCGCCGACCTGGCTCACGCCGATCCGCTTGCCCTTGAGATCCTGAACGCGCTTGATGTCCTTGGTCGCCATCAGGGCGAACAGGCTCTTCTTGAACGGACTCCCCAGGACGACCAGCGATCCGTCTTTGTAGGCGGCCGTCATGGACTGTTCGAGCGTGTAGGGAGTCATCACAGCTTCGCCGCTGACCACCATCGCGATGCCGGCGGGATGGATGGCGAAAACCAGAGTCGCATCGAGCCCGTATTTCTGGTAGTAGCCGCCCTCTTTGGCGATGTAAAGGGGCCAAACTTGGCCGGTGCGGGTGGCGTAATTGATGGTGATCTTCTGAAGCTGCTGGGCTGACGCGGCGTTAGCCGCCAGGAGAATCGCGAACAATGCGATACGCCGGTTCATTGCAGCAATACTAGCACCAGCGGGCGAAGCCCATCGCGCTGCCGGTGCCAGCCTCGGATCGATAGCAGGGGACGTAGTCGACCAGGCTCATCTTAAGCCCAGCCTCGGCCATGACGCCCGCGACCACGATCCAGTTCTTGATCTCAGAAGTCCCCGCCTGGAACATGTTTTCAGGAATGCTGGCTAGTCTGGCTGCGTCGCCCGCCTGCATCGCATCGAGCAACTCGTGATCGAGGGATTCGTCGAGGACGAAGTGGGTCATGCCGCCCGATGCAATGAAACCCACTCTGATGTCCGCTGGCCACGACTTGACCGCGCGCGCCAAAGCCCGGCCGAACTGGAAGCAGCGCCCGGCGGGCGGCTGGTTGGGCGGATAGAACGTGTTTACAAGTACCGGCACCTGCAGCGGAACCTTATCGCGCATGATCCGCCGGTACACGAATCCGTAGGCATGCGGCACGGCGTTCGATCCGATCTCACCTGTCGGCAGCTTGGTCAGTTGCGCCACATCGAAGCCGTCTGCGATCACGCTCTGGATCACGTGCTTGCCGAGCTCGGGCGAGCACGGATAGTCCGTGTGGACGGACGGCGTGCGATCCGCTTCGGCTCGCGCCACGGCCGGATTGAGCTTGGCCAGAAACTCGGGCGACCGGGGATGCCCTTCCACGTGATCGCCCCAGAACACGGCGAACGCGGGGATGTGCTGGTCCGTGAAAATCTCCATCTGGTCGTTGCCGACGACGACGGCGATGTCGGGGCGGTGCTGATCGAAATAATCGGCGAGCTGGCGGATCGCATTCTGGTTGCGGTTGTGCCGTTCCAGCATGACTTCGGGCGTGATCTGATCGGCGAGGTGGGCTTCCTTGCGCAAGGCAACCATCTCGTCGAACGTGTACGTCTTGCCCTGGTAGAAATGCCGGGCTTGCCGATCGAATGAGACGCGATCCTGCCAGTACTCGGGCGGAATCGAGAGCATGGGGCCGTGCGAGGTGCCGAGCCCGAAGGTGATCTTCGCCATGGTCTTATCTCGAAACTGTCTGCGCCGCGTCCTGAGCCCGCGGGATTTTCAGCCGGGAGAACAGTCGCCGGGCGTTGTCTTCGAAGATGTTGCGGCGGTCTTCGTCCGTCAACGTTTGAATGGCGTCGATCAACGGCTTAATATCGTCAAAAGGTTTGCCGGTTTCCGGATTGGGAGCCGATCCCGAGCCCGGATTTTCGGTTCCGAACATCACGTGCTGGCTGCCCGCGATGCCCAGCAGTAGCTCGAGGGACTTGCGCGCGTGCAGGCAAGTATCGAAGTACAGCATGCTCAGACGGCGATTGAACTCGTCGACCGTGCCGCCGCCTTTGAGGACGTAATCGGCCTGCCAGCGACCGATCTGGTAGGGCACAGATCCTCCACCGTGCGAAACGATGATCTTGAGCTTCGGAAAATCCTGCAACACGCGCGAGTTGACGATCGAGAGTATCGCCAGGCTCTCTTCTGTGATGAAATGTTGGCTATAGTTCTCGCGCCCGTGCTTGCAGCCGGTGGAATGGATCAGGCCGGGGAGATCCAACTGCACCATCTTTTCCCACAGCGGATACCAGTATTCGTCGCCGAGCGTGGGCGTGCTGTTGTCGCCTTCGCCCGGGTCGGTGTCGATCAGCAGTCCGATGAATCCGAGATCCTTGACGCAGCGGTCGATTTCCGGGAAGCCGAGAGTGATGGGCGCGCCGGGGGCTTGCGGGATGGCGCATACACCTTGAAAGCGGTTGGGGAACGCCTTCACCTGCTGCGCGATGTAATCGTGATTCGCCACTGCCCACGCTTCCATGATCTTGGCCGGCTTTTCGGCGTGCATGAGCTGGAAGGGCCGGGGCGAAAGAAACTGCACGTCGGTACCGACGGTGTCCATGACGCGCAGGTTGCGTTTGGTGTCCGGATGGTCGCGCACCCATTCGTCGGTGAATTTCTTGGGCGCGAATCCATGCGCCCCGCGCGCCGACATCTGCACGGCTTTCCACTGGTACAGCTCGGGGGCGGCACAGACATGGGCGTGAATATCGATAATCATTTGGTCTTCTCCCCTAGGAATCGTTTGGCGCTCCTCAGTTTCCAGTCGCCAATGAACGCGATAACCTCACATTGCACCAACATACCTGGCGGCAAATCGGGTGCCGGGAACGTATGCCGCGCGGGCCGCGAATGCGGATCGGGAAACATCGCCAGCCACTCCTTATTGACGTGCGGGCGCAGAGCCCGATCCTTGATCCACACGTTTATTTTGGCGATGTCCTCGGGAGTAGCCCCGGCGACCTTCAGGATCTCGCGGATCGAAGCAAACATTTGCGCGCACTGCGCCTCGATGCCCTCGGGATACTTGCCGGTGTACGGCTCCTTGCCTGACACGCCGCTGGTGATCAGAAACGGCCCGACGCGGCAGGCGGCTGGGATGGGATTATCGTGCTCGAATCCCGGTATTTCGATGCTGACGCGTCTGCCCATATGTTTGCGACCCTTTATAATAGCCGAAGCATGGGACCACTCGCCTCCATTCGCGTGCTCGATCTGACGCGCGTGCGTTCCGGGCCAACCGCGGTGCGCCAACTGGCCGATTGGGGTGCCGACGTCATCAAGATCGAACAGCCCGCGCAGGACGACGTCGATCCCTTTGGCGGTGGTGAGCGCGATAGTCCGGATTTCCAGAATCTGCACCGCAACAAGCGCAGTCTCACGCTCAATTTGAAAGCTCCGGAGGGCATCGCGATTCTGAAACGACTCGCCGAGAATGCCGACGTGATGATCGAGAATTATCGGCCGGACGTGAAGCGGCGGCTGGGCATCGATTATCCAGCCATGCGCGCGGTCAACAAGCGGCTGATCTACGCGAGCATCTCCGGATTCGGCGAAGACGGGCCGTATCGCGACCGGCCGGGGTTCGATCAGATCGCGCAGGGCATGGGCGGATTCATGTCGGTCACGGGGCTGCCTGGGCAGGGTCCGGTGCGTGCGGGGATTCCGATTGCTGACCTGTGCGCCGGTATCTTGTGCGCGCAAGGGGTTCTGCTCGCACTAGTCGAGCGGCAGACTTCCGGAGAGGGCCAATGGGTGACGACGTCGCTGTTGGCAGCGCAGATTTTCATGCTGGATTTCCAGGCCTCGCGATGGCTGAACGCGGGTGAAGTGCCGAAACAGGCCGGCAACAATCATCCGCTGTACATTCCGACCGGAGCGTTCAAGACCGCCGACGGCCATATCAATATCGGTGCCAGCGGCCAGAAGATGTGGGAGCGGCTCGCCCCCGCGATCGGGGCACCCGAGTTACTTGAGGATCCGCGATACACCACTGCGGCGCTACGCTCCGAGAACCGCGATGTACTGACGGCGGAGATCGAGCGGCGGCTCGCGTCGGCGGGCAGCGCCACCTGGATCGAGCGTCTGAACGCAGCCGGCGTGCCATGCGGGCGGATCTATTCCGTGGACCAGGTCTTCGCCGATCCGCAGGTGGAGCACTTGAAGATGGTGGATGAGATCGACTCGCCGCACTATCACCCGCTACGAGTGGTCGCGCAGGCAGTGCGGCTGTCGCGCACTCCACACGAACTGCGACTGAGGCCGCCGGAACCCGGCGAGCACACCGACGAGATTCTCGGGTCGCTGGGCCTCGCGCCCGCGGAAATCGCCGATCTGAGAAGCCGGGAAATCGTGTGAACAAGATATTGTCAGCAACGAACGGTCCCGTAGGGACCCTCACGTTCAACAACCCTGAGCGCCATAATGCCATGTCGCTCGACATGTGGCGGGCCGCGACTGCCGTGCTGGAGCAGTTCGAGAAAGATGCCGCGGTGCGCGTGATCGTGCTCACGGGTGCGGGCGGAAAGGCGTTTGTCTCCGGAGCCGATATTTCGAAATTCGAAAGCGAACGAGACACGCTGGGCGCCGTCGCCGAATACAACACTGCTGTGGACCGGTTTGGCCAGGCGCTGGGGGAGTGTTCGAAGCCGACCATCGCCATGATCCGCGGCTACTGCGTGGGAGGCGGCCTCGGCATCGCTGTGTGCTGCGATTTGCGGATCGCGAATGACGCCGCGCGCTTCGCTGTTCCCGCGGCCAAGCTGGGCCTGGGCTACGGATACGCGAATGTCCGGCGGATTATAGACCTGGTGGGTCCGCAGTTCGTGACGGAAATGCTGTTGACCGCGCGTCAGTTTGATGCGGCCCAAGCCGCGCGAACCGGTCTGGTGAATCACGTCGTGCCGGACGCCGAAATCGAGAGCTACGTTCGCGAGGTGGCCGAAACCATCGCTGGGAATGCCCCGTTGACGATTCGGGCCGTGAAGCGCATCGTTCGGGAACTGCGCAGTGAGGAGCCTGACGTCGCGGCGTGTGACGCGCTGGTGAAGCAGTGTTTTGAGAGCGCCGATTATCGCGAGGGCCGCCAGGCGTTTTTGGAGAAGCGTAAACCTAACTTCACTGGGACTTAGCGTATCGGCCGCTCCCTCTGGTCGCGGTTCTGTGCTGCACCGAACCGCGCGCGCCAGCAAGCGGCAAACAGGAGCTTATGAAAGCCGTATACATCGAACAAACCGGTGGGCCCGAGGTGATGCGTCTCGGCGACCGCCCCGTTCCTGAACCGCAGAAGGACGAAGTGCTGGTGAAAGTCGCGGCGTCGGGAGTCAATTTCACGGATCTCAACCAGCGCAGCGGCATCAACAAGATTCCGGTGCCCGCTGTCCTGGGATCGGAAGGCGCGGGCACAGTTGAACGCTCTGAATCATCATCTTTCAAACCGGGAGACCGAGTGGCCTGGTGCATGGTGCGGGGGTCGTACGCCGAATACGCGGCGGTGCCGGCACGCATGTTGGTCCGCATCCCCGACGGCATCGACTTCCGGACGGCGGCAGCCGCTATGCTCCAAGGCATGACGGCGCACTATTTGTCCCACTCGACGTTTCCGCTCAAGGCGGGCCACACGGCGCTGATTCATGCGGCTGCCGGAGGCACGGGCCGGTTGCTGGTCCAGATGGCGGCTATGCTGGGCGCGCGCGCGATCGGAACAGCCGGGACGCCTGCCAAAGCCGAGCTGGCTCGTGGAGCCGGCGCCAGCGACGCGATTCTCTATGACCAACAAGACTGGGTCGCGGAAGTGAAAAAGCTGACCGGTGGGACCGGCGTCGACGTGGTCTACGATTCTGTCGGCCAGGCCACGTTTCTGAAGGGACTGGACTGCCTGAAGCCACGCGGCATGATGGTCCACTTCGGTGTATCGAGCTGGCAGATCGAACCATTCGACACACGCGGCCTCACCAGCCGAGGCTCGCTGTTCCTGGCGCGTCCCACGCTGAACACGCACATCTCGGACCCGAAGGAGCTGGCGTGGCGGTCAAGCGACGTGTTCCGCTGGATCTCCGAAGGGAAGCTGAAATTGCGAATCGACCGGGAATATCCGCTCGCGGACGTGGCACAGGCGCATCGCGATTTGGAAGCCCGCGCGACCAGCGGCAAGGTCCTGCTGCAAATCTGACGTCCGGCCCCAGGCCGGACCTACTAAACTACTGGCAGCCGTTGACGCCCTTGGTCAAACAGATCGAGGACGTGATATCGGGCGGGATCGGAAGGCCTCTGTCCGTCATCAGCTTCTTGATGAAGGCGGCTGTCTCCGGATGCGCGATGGCCGATTGCACGCCCACGCGGACCAAGCCCTGGGAGTAGTGCAGCGGAACCCAGGTCACGCCTTTCATCGCTCCGTTGACCGTGTCGCGGCTGCCATTATCATGCGCCGTGAGATCGCCGCCGTGATCCACCAGCATCTGAACGATCTCGTTGCGCCCCTTGTGCGCGGCGCCGTGCAGCGAAGTACGGCCGTCTTCGTCGTGGATGTTGGGATCGATGCCGAGGTCCAGCAGCATCTTCACCGTTTCCTGATTCTGCTCACGCGACCATTCGTACGTAACGCCCTCCACCCAGGCGATTCCAGCGGCTACGGCCAGCGCCGTGACGTTGCGTTGCGTCGCGATCTTGGGATCGGCTCCGTGGGCCAGCAACAGCTTCATGAGTTCGACGTCGCTCGATTGCGCCGCGCGCAGGAAGGGGGTCGCCCCGTCCTCGTTGAGCCACTGCATGGTGAAGTTGGTGCGCGTTTCCGTGCTGTCGCCGACGCAGTTGGTCGGCGTCGATTGCGTTCCGCACACACGGACGTTCACGTCGGCGTTCTTGGCCAGCAACAGCTTGATGAAGTCCAGATGGTCCATGTCGGGCTTGCGGACCGGATAGTCGCCGCCCTCGATATTGCGGTTATCGGTGGCCAGGTACAGAGGCGACCAGCCGCCGTTATTCTTGATATTCGGATTGGCGCCATGGTCGAGCAGATAGGCCGCCAGTTTGTAGTGCCGGTTCTGCGTGGCCGTCAGCAGCGGCGTCCAGCCGTAGTGCGTTACCTGATTGACGTCCGCTCCGGCTTCCAGCAGCTCTTTCACGCACTCCATGCAGTTCTGCCGAGTGGCGAACACCATCGGAGTGATGCCGCCGCCGTCGGTGTCGCGCGTGCGGCCGAAGGAAAAATCGGCGGCAGCCGCGTCGGCGGCAGCCACCACATCCTCTTCCGCGGCGGTGCCATCGGCCGCCTTGGCTTGTTTGGCTTGTCCACGGCCCGCGCCCGCCCCACGGCCTGCCTGCTTGCCTTGCTTTCCTTGTTGTCCGAAGCCACCTGCTCCCTGCGCCGACTCGGCTCTCTGACGGACGGTGGGCGCCAGGTACGCACGATTGCCCTTGGTGTCGAACCCAGAGGCAGCTTTGTAATCCGCGCCGCTCGCCAGCAGCAGCTTAATCGCCTCGGGATGCGACTGCTCGGCGGCCCACATCAGCGGCGTGGTGCCGCGCAGCTTTTCCTTGGCATTCACGTTGGCTTTCTGATCGATGAGGAGTTTTACGGCCTCCGGGTTGCCGTTGCGCGCGGCAAACATCAGCGGAGTTTCACCGTTGGGACTGGCCTCGTTCGCGTCCGCGCCGGCCTTGAGCAGTTTCTGGATCATGCCCGCGCTTCCGTTGATGCTAGCCAGGCGCAGAGCCGTCGCGCCATCGTGATTCGGCGTCTTCACATCCGCTTTGGCGGCGATGAGCAGGTCGGCGATATCCAGGTCGTTGCGGTAGGCTGCCCACTGGATAGCGGTGGCTCCGTCGGCTTGCGGAATGTTCACATCCGCCTTTTGCTGGATCAGCGCCTGCACGGCGGCTTTGTCGCCCTTCATGGCGGCATCCGCCACCGGGCTGTTGGCGGCGTTCAGGACCGTGAGATAAATCGCGGGAACCAGTACCACGGTACAAGCTGCCACGGCGTGTCGGATGCGCATTGTCGATTTCCTCATCGTGAATATGTTAAGCGAGACCAGCGAGCCGGCCGGTACAATCGTCCCCGATCTTGTCCTGATTCACTCCGAACATATCCAGGACGCTGAGCAGCAGGTTGGATGTCGTGACCGTCTTGGTCGGGAAGGACAGGTGCCGTCCGCCCTTGAGTTTCCCGCCCGCTCCGCCGGCCAGGATGTAGGGCACGTCGTAGTGCAGGTGCTGGTTGGAGTCGCCCATGTTCGTGCCATACAGCACCAGCGTGTGATCGAGCAGGCTGCCGTCGCCGTCGGGAGTGTTCCTCAGCTTGTCCAGGAAGTACGCCAGGCAAGCCACGTGATACCGGTTGATCTTCGAATAGTCGGCGATGCGATCCGGATTCTCGGCGTGGTGCGACCCGCCGTGGAAGCTGGTGTTGGTGCCGCTGGCCGGGAAGCTGCGGCCGGTGAGGTCGCGGGCATAGAGCAGCGTTGAAACGCGCGTGATGTCGCCCTGGTAGGCCAGCGCCTGCAGGTCGAACTGCAGCTTGATGTGTTCATCGAAGGAATCGGGCACGCCGGCCGGGACCACGATGCCTTCGCGTGTCTCCATGGTGCCGCTGGCCTTCTTGGCGATGTCGAGGCGCCGCTCGATCTCGCGCACGCTGTCGGCGTACTCATCGACGCGCCGTTGATCGCTGGGCGGAAGCGTTCTCTTGAAGGCGGACAAGGTGCCGGTGATCGAATCCAGAATGCTGCGGTCCTGCTCGCGGCGCGCGGCGCGCTCCTGGGGAGTTTTGGCTTGCACGTCGCCGAACAGGCGTTCGAACACCACCTGGGGGTTCAGCTCCATGGGCAGCGGAAGGTTGGTGGCAGCCCAGGAGATCGAATTGGTGTAGGCGCAGCTGTAGCCCTCGCCGCAATTGCTCGAATTGGCGCCCGGATCCTCAATGGCCTGCTGTAGCGAAGGCAGCAAAGACTCCTGGCCGATATGATTGGCGATGATCTGATCGATAGTGACGCCGTTGTGGATGTCCGAGCCGGTGGCCTTCTTGGGCTTTTCGCCAGCCAGGAAGGCTGCCGCTACCCAGTGATCCGCGCCGGTGACGCCCGGAGGCGGTTCGGCGGATTTCGACCACAGGCCGCTGATGATGACGCTCTGATCCAGCAAGGATTCGTGCAACACCTTGCCATCCACCACCATCTTGTCCAGCGGCTGCATGATCGAGGGCATCTTGCCGGATTCGAGCCTCGGCCCTTCGGGAATCCAGTAACCGGGCGCCGCCCCATGCGGCACGAAAATGCCCGTGAAGCGGGTCTTGGGAACCGCCGCCGATTTGCTTAAGGGCGTCTGCGCCGGGATCATGGAATCCAACAACGGCAACGCCAAAGTCACGCCCGCGCCACGCAGAAACGTCCGCCTGGGTATGTGTTTTTTCGTAAGGAACATTGTTTCCGCTCTCCTAATAAACTCTATAAATCCTATAAGTTCTCATGCTCTCGCGGGCACTTTAACGGGAAGCCCGTTCCTGCCCATTCCCGCTTGTTTCCAGTTTCTGGTTCATCTGGAACGGCTGGCTCTTCACCACGCCGATCACCAGAGCAGAGAACCGGTCTTTATCTTTATCGGCCGCGTGCACGATGGAGCGCACCAGCGGCATATCGTAGTATTCGGTTCCGCGGCCCAGCGCGTAGATCATGAGCTTCTCGGTGACCACTCGCACGAACTGCGGTGAGTATTTGACCAAAGCTCCGCGTAGATCGGCGATGCCGTTCAGCTTGGTGCCATCCACCAACTGGCCGGCGGGATTGATCGGACTCCCGTCATCCTCCGTGCGGTATTGCCCGACCCCGTCGAAGTTCTCGAGCACCAATCCGATGGGATCCATAATCTTGTGGCAACTGAAGCAGGGCTCGTTTTTGCGGTGCATTTCCATCTGGTCGCGCATGGTCGGCTTCATGCCGCCATGGGTGTTGTTACCCGGCGTGATGTTGATTTCCACGTTCGGAGGCGGCGCCGGAGGATCCACGCCCAGGAAGATCTGCAGCGTGAACTTGCCGCGATTGACGGGCGACGTCCGGTTGGGGACTGACGATACCGTCAGGAACGAGCCTTTGCCGATCAGCCCGCGGCGCATGTCGAATTCCGGGGGCAACTCGACCCGGCGGAAATTGCTGCCGTAGATATTCGGGATTCCGTAGTGCACCGCCAGCCGCTCGTTTAGAAACGTGTAATTGGCGTCAAGGAGATCGGTCACGGGACGGTCTTCCTGCACCACGCTGGTCACGAACATCTCGGTTTCCTTGCGCATGGCTTGGCGGAGAACGTCGTCGAAATCCGGATATTCGGAGGGCACTGGAGTCTGGGATTGCAGGGCGCGCAAGCTCAGCCATTGGCCGGCGAAATTACTAACCAACTGCGAGGAACGCGGATCCTTGAGCATGCGGCGGACTTGTTGTTCCAAGACCGCGTTGTCGTGCAGCTTGTTCTGGCTCGCCAGATTCAGGAGCTCGTTATCGGGGATGCTGCTCCAGATGAAGAAGGACAAGCGCGAAGCCAGTTCCAGGTCGCTGATGCGATAGATTTGACCGGCGGCCAGATTGGTGGGTTCGGCTTCCCGGCGGAACACGAACTCGGGGTCGGCCAGAATCCGGCGCAGAGCCATCTCAATCCCGGTGTCGAAATCTTTCTCATTGCGGCCGCGCTGATAGAAGCCCAACAGGACCTCTGTGTCCTGATCCTTCAGCGGCCGGCGGAACGCCTTCTTGGCCAGGTTGGCGATGATTTGCCGGGCGCAGGCTGTTTCCTGGCTGGCGCTGGCGGGCTTGCACACGAAAATCCTGCGGCGGGCCGCGGTATCGCTCGCTCCCTTGGCGTCGTAGGGCCCATCGATCACGAACTTGCCGACGTGCGGGAAGAAACGATAGCCAGGGAGTCCGCCGGTCTCGATGGTGCTGCGCAGGAAGTGTTCGTTGAGGTCGGTTCCTGGCGCGTAATTGGTCGCCAGAAACGTTACTACCACAGTGTGGCGTCCCGCCTTGGCCGGGAACTTGAAGTCGAACGTGCCGTCGCCGCGCTGGCGATCCGTGTCCCACTGGAACACGTGCAGCCGCTCGCCATCGAGAACCACTTCCAGCTTTTCGCCGGGGATCTCGCCGAACGGGTTGGTGTTCCCCATGTTGCCCTTGCTGATGGGGGTGATCTTGATGTTGTAGTCGCCGTCTGCCGGGAACTCGTGCTCCTGGATCATTCCGCCACGGGTGCCGAAGGGCATGCCTTCGACGTGATAATCCTGATCGGTGTCTTCCGCCACGCGATAGGTGGTCTGGACGGGAGTGCTCACGTCGCCGATCGCCAGCCGGCTGATTTTGCCCGCGGCCGAGACGTAGCCTTCGAGCAAGGTCGGCGAAATGCCCAAGGCGCCGGCGTTGTTATCGAAGCCGCGCGTCGAATCGTCGGAGGGCAGGAACTTGCCAGGGTCAATCTGGATATCCAGCAGATCCCGAATCGCATTCGCGTACTCGGTGCGGTTCATGCGATGCAGGCCGGGAGCAGGAATATGAACCTTGGCCGTGCGGTCGAGCTCGTTTTCCACAAACACGATGGCCGATTCCAGGACCTCCGGTTTCGGCCGCGGCAGGCCGGACGGCGGCATCATGCCGGCGCGCAGCTTGCGGACTACCTTCTCCCAGACCTCCGGGTCCTTCTCAATGTGCGCCGTATCGAGCTGATCGAGCGTTAGACGCAATGCGGATTCCACGCCCCGGGTCTTGGCCGCCGTATTGTGACAGCCGTAGCAGTATTGACTGAAAAAGGTCTTTTCGGCATCGGCCGTGGCGATCGTGGCAGGCGCCGCGGGCTTGGGGGCCTGGCCGGATATCCCGATAACGCCCAGCCCGAAAACGCCCGTTATGATGGCTGCGCAGCCTACCAGGAATCTTGTTCGCATGATTTCGTTAACCCTCGTATAAAATCGCGACGTCACTCGTCCGTAACTACGACGTCGTACCTGGCGCAAACCTTCCCTAAGAAATGGGCGGCGGTGCGCATACCGCGTCCGACCCCAGTATACCACCAACTTATTGAAAATGGGGGACCTTGTCCGAAATCCCAGGATCGGCATGACCTAAGTACCTACTAGCACTCGGCGTGCCGCATCCCTCACAGGTTACAGATCAACAGATTAGCGGGACAGTTTAGCGGGCAGCGTGGGTCCCCCTGCGGGATTTCACCAAAGAACGCCGGATTTCGCCAAAAAAGTGCGCCAAACCGCGCGACTAAGGACAGCTTCCTGAAGGTCCGCTAAAGCATGGAAGGGACAAGCGAGTTGGTGCGTCAAATGCTTGAATGAGAAGCATGATGATCGGGCGAGTGCTAATCCTGGCCAGTGTCCTGGACGCGTGGGCGGGTGGCCAGACGCCCGGCGAGACCGCCATGATTCCGATCGATCACCCCGCGATTCAATACGATACGCGGCCCCTGGACGATCGGATCACGCGCCTGGCCCGGGATCTGGCCGACGGGAAAGTTAACCTTACCCCCACAGCGCAGGGGTATCTGCCGAGTCTGCTTCAGGCGCTGGGGGTGAATCCCGACTCGCAGGCTCTGGTGTTTTCGAAAACCAGCTTCCAGGCGGCTCGCATCGAACCTAAGAATCCCCGCGCGCTGTACTTCAGCGACGACGTCATGGTGGGATTTGTTCGGGGCAGCAACCTGCTCGAAGTGGCCGCACTCGATCCCCGGCAGGGCGTGGTCTTTTACAGCTTCGACGGCGCGGCCGATCCTCCGCGCTTCGACCGGCGCGACGCGTGCCTGCAATGCCACACCAGTCCCGGCACCCTGGGCATAGCGGGGCTGATGATTACTTCTTCTTACACGGACGCTTCGGGGATGCCGGCATTTCGGGGCGCGCAGCGCATCACCGACCACCGCACTCCTATCGAGGACCGCTGGGGCGGATGGTATGTCACGGGAACGCACGAGGGCGCGCGCCACATCGGGAACGCGGTGGGCCACGATCCGGCTCATCCCGAAGTGCTGGACCTGCACGATTCGCAGAACTTGACCAGCCTGGCGAAGAAGTTCGATCCCCATGGCTATCTGAGCGGAGTGAGCGATATCGTGGCCCTGATGACGCTGGAGCATCAGACGCGCATGACCAATCTGATCATTCGCACGGGCTGGGAAGCCCGCATCGCAGATCCGGCGAGCAAAGCGCAGTTCGACACAGATCTGGAATCGCTGGTGACGTACATGCTGTTCGCCGATGAAGCGACGCTGCATGGTCCGGTGACAGGAGTGTCCACGTTCACCCAGACGTTTCCCATGCGCGGGCCGCGCGACCGTCAGGGTCGCTCCTTGCGCGATTTCGATCTGCAAAAGCGGCTGTTCAAGTACCCGCTCAGCTACATGATTTACAGCGAAGCTTTCGACGCTATGCCGGATCAGGTTCGGGAGCGCGTCTACCGGCGCGTCTACGAAGTCCTCACAGGCCGCGACCAAAGCGAGAAGTTCAAACGCCTTTCCACTAGCGATCGTCAGGCGGTGCTCGAAATCCTGCGCGAGACCAAACCCGGGTTGCCCGAGTATTTCAAAGCCGACACTGTCGGGGCGTTGCGCTAGTCTTTACCGGCGCTAGGCTCGATCTTGCCATCACTTCTTCAGCGCGGCCTGCCAGTTCAGCCACACCGTGAGCGGCGGCGCCGAAGCGCTCTCGCCGCCGGCCACCACATTCACCAGAAATCGCTTGCCATCCGCGGAGGGTTGGTAGACGAAGTCTCGACGGTTACGAGCCGCTCCCTCTGGGGCAGTGAACAACGCTTGGGGCGTACCGGACTCGAAGTTCCCGCTGGTCTGCACCGGCGCAGCCATCAGCATCTGATCCGCCGCGATATAGAACAGCTCCCGTCCGTCGCGGCGCCATCGCGGTTGCGTTCCGCCTCCCGTAGAGATCAGCCATTTCGCGCCGCTGGGCGGCACGGGCTGAACGTACACCTGATCCCGGCCGGATTCATCCGACGTGTACGCCATGTAGCGTCCGTCGGAAGAGATTTGAGCGAAGCGCTCGTTGAACGGAGTTTGCAGGTACAGGATCGGCTTGTGATCTCCCTCCAGGGGGAGCAGCCAGATATCATCCTTGGTCTTCTCGCCGGTCTGCGAATACACCAGCAGCTTTCCGTCCCGCGACCAGTCCGACGGGAGTGCATTCGTCCCCCCGTGGAGCAGCAGTTCTTCCTTGGCGGCGCCGCTCGCCGGTTTCAGATAAAGGTCATAGTGTCCGCCCGATAATGACACGGACACGTACGCAATACGCGAGCCGTCCGGTGACCAGACGGGGCCCTGTCCGAGGTCCGGGCCGAAGGTGAATCGGGAAGGAGTGTCTCGGGCCAAGTCGAGCAGCCAGAGGTCATCCTGCGTTTGAGTTCGGTCTGCAACGCTGTAGACCGCTCTGGTTTCATCCGGCGAAAGCGCCTGAAAGGTGAGTGTGGCCGGCTTGGTAATGCTTCCTAGCCGCTTTCCGCTACGGTCCTGCCAAACCAACTCCCGGTTTGCCGTGACACCACCGGACTGCCACATGAGGACGCCGTTCGCGGATGCGGAGAACGCGCTGAAGCCGGTGTTGCCGGCCTCGAAGATCTGGTCGGCAAGAGGAAACTCCTCCCCGGTAGTCCGAAGGCTAGCCGTTTCGAAGGGCTGGGCCATGAGCGTCGTATCGCGCCTGAATAACAGATGCCCGGCGCCGCCCGGAAGCGCGGACGGAACAAAGGTCGCGTCGGAGGCATCCGGCAGGAGACGCTTAGGTGTAATTCCGTCTAGCGATCCTACATAAAGGCCGGCGATATCTCGCTTCTCCGACAAATTCAAGAAGAAGAAACGGTCCGAGCCCGGCAGGAATTCCGGAAATCGGAGCGAGTCTGTTGAACTGCCCGATAGCTCCAATTTCGAGACTGGCGTTGCCGTTCCTCCCACTGCGGGCACTTGATACAAGACGCTGGTGACTGCCGGTGCGAACACGATCACGCCATCCCGGCCCCACGCTCCTCCCCTGGGATCGGGAGCATCCGCGAGGTTTTGCGGCGGGCCGCCAGCGGCGGCGACCTTCTTGAGCTTCCCCTGCGCGAAGAATCCAATGGACATGTCGTCCGGAGACCAGAACGGATAGGTCGCGCCCTCTGTGGCCGGGATAACCCGGTTCTCCAGGGAGTCGAGCGCGTGTATCCACAGCCGGTTGCTGCCTCCTTCCGGCGCGATGAAAGCCAGGTAACGGCCGTCGGGTGACAGTTTGAAATGTTGCACGGCCGTGTTTCCCGGCGGCGCGATCTGGAAGCGGATGCTCGGCCGCTCCGGCGGAGTCTCGCGAAAGTGGACGAATGCCAACGCCGACGCGGCTAAAAGGAATACGACTGCCGCAGCAACGGCGATGATTCCGAACCCCGACCGTGAGGGAGCGGACCCGGCGACCGGCGCGTTTTCCAGCAGCAGGTCCACATCCCCGATATCGCGCAGCCTCCGCTTCGGATCTTTTTCGAGACACCGTTTAAGGAGGCGCTGCAACTGCGGCGGAGCTTGACTCAAGTCCGGCTGCTCCTTGACCACCGACGCCAGGGTCTCTGTGAGATCCTCGCCCCGGAACAGCTGCTTGCCGGTCAACATCTCATGCAACACCACGCCGAAGGCCCAGATATCGGCGCGCTTGTCTACAGGTTTGCCCTTGGCCTGCTCGGAAGTCACGGGGCCTACTGAAAACACGCAACTTGCTGATTCTCGGATCGTCCAAAGATTCCAAAAAGCCTAGAAGATCGCCCTACACACACGTAAAGACACACGCGAGCGGCGGTCCATTCCCGCCGTCGGCTCCCACCTGGGCCAGTGCCGTGAGGGACACATGCGCGTTCAAACATCGGGAGGCGTGGAGCAAAGAGTCCACGGAAAGGACCGACCGAGCCCTTCTCATCGCCTCCTCCGAGCATTGTCGTAAATGTACGTTGCGGCGACCAACCGGGTGGGCGTCATGAACGGGGCGATCCTAACCCCACGGGCCGCGGCGCTTGAGCGGATCAAAGCCCTTGTTCTCGATACACTCCCCTCCCCAGAGAGTAAACGGGCTTATGGGCAGGCCCTCGATGATTTCTTCCGCTGGTGTGGTGCGGAAGTGGCCGGTGGATTCACCAAGGCCACTGTGAACGCCTATCGAGCAGACCTCGAAGCACGACGTCTGTCGTCCTCCACCATTAACCAGCGACTCTCCGCAATCCGCAAGCTCGCCATGGAGGCAGCCGACAACGGCTTCATGCCACCCGAGCAAGCCTCGGCGATTTCGCGGGTGAAGGGAGCCAAACAACTCGGCATCCGTACCGGCCAGTGGCTGACTCGCGAACAGGCAGAACATCTCATCTCTGTTCCCAATCCGGCAACGCTGAAGGGCGCGCGGGACCGGGCGTTACTGGCCGCTTTGATCGGCTGCGGCCTGCGACGCCGGGAAGCGACAACCCTTTCCGTCGAGCATATTCAGTTGCGTGATGCTCGTTGGACGATCGTAGACCTGATCGGCAAGGGCAAGCGAGTCCGTACTGTGCCGATGCCAAGTTGGACCAAACACGCCATCGACGCGTGGACGGCAGGGTCAGGGATTGACCGTGGCTTGGTCTTCCGCAGCATGGACAAAGCCGGGCGCGTCATCGGAAAGAGCATGACGGCGCGCAGCGTCTTCGAAATCGTCCACTGCGCTGGCACCACGATCGGCGTCCCCAATCTTGCTCCTCATGATCTTCGGCGCACATTTGCCAAGCTAGCCCACAAAGGTAAGGCCGCTTTAGAGCAGATCCAACTGAGTCTGGGACACGCATCCGTCACGACCACCGAACGGTATCTGGGCGTTAGACAGGATCTCACGGACGCACCCTGTGACCACCTGGGGTTGACGATCGAGGTGTCGCGATGACGCCGTCCGAGACCGGCACGATGACTCCAGTAGGCCGTCCTCGCGTTAGTGTCACACCGGAGCAGGTGTGGCAACTGCGGGGTCAAGGTGCTTCCTGGCGCCAAACCGCAAAGGCGCTGGGGATCGGCACCGCGACCGCGATGCGCCTGGTCCTATCAAGAACGACAGAGTCCCGTCCCAAAATCGAAGAGACGAGCCCCAAAACTTCTGGCACATAACCCTGAGAGTGGCGGAAACCAAGAAGCCCCTGGCGATGCTCGGACGGCCGAGCGGTTATATATCGCCTCCGCTAATGGGCCTTAGCGGAAGCTACCGTGCCGAAAGGCATTTCAAACGCTTTCGCTACGCGTTCATCCACTTCATTCACAAGATGATAACTCCACTGCTGCTTCAAATACGGGACAGCCCATTCTCGCTGGTTGGCATCGCTGGTCTCGGCGATGATAGCAGCCGCCAACAATCGCGGACAATGAAGTCCAACGATCGCGGCCGGGATGGGATCTCGCTCGATGAGATCCGAGCGCGATCTAAGGAATGATCCCGGTCCGCGCTTACGTCGTAGTGAAGGAGGTGATTGTGAAGGAGAAGGGCTCCGGATCAGTGATCTCGGCTGCCACTCGTCTCAGTTCCGCCAGATCATCCAACTTGATGACACCCTCTCATTTTGAAGGCCAGACCCGGCCCTTGATGGCGCCGTCAAGTTCTCGGCGGCGCCATTGGCGTCGAAATGTTACGCCACTTTCGACAGGCGATTGCCATCCAGAACGGACTGCACCTTGGAGGATTGCTCTTTGGTGAGCGTCGTCTGCAGGACCGTGCCACCGTAGCCGCGGAACTGCGCAGCCACCGTAACGGGGTCGACCGTACGCAGCATCGCAAGAATCGCCGAGTCGCCGGCCTGAACCAGGCCGCCGATGCTTTTCACGAACTCGTCCGGGATGCCGAACTCGTCCTTCCACCAGGTCGCGTCGAGCGCACCGCCTGTCGCGCCGAGCGCGCCTCCCCCTACGGCTCCCGCAGCGAGCGTACCCGCGAGGGCAGCGCCGCTCGCCCCGCCTGTGAATGGGATCGCAATTAGCGCTCCGATCATGGCTCCCCAAAATGCGCCCATCCCGGCGCCTTGGCCCGTGGTCATCTGGTAGCTTTGATCGACCCTCAGCTTGCCGCTATAGTCCCGATAGACTGCCACGGCGTCGTGAAGATCGACCACCCAATCGTCGTCCATTGCAATGAGCTTATTGAGAACCGCTGAAGCTCGGTACATGTCCTGTTTGAATCCAACCACAATCAGTTGTGACATCGTTTTACTTCCATCCTTTCTTGGAATTGATTACTCCGTCGTTTGCATCTCATACATCCTTACGCGGGTAGGTAAGCCGTCCCTTTAGGCACGCGGCGAATCGCGGTAGCGAAACTGGCCACTGCTATGCCGTCGAAGACGAGGTCCACCCCGATCGCGAACCCGATGAACCAGATACCCGAAATCGGCATCTGGAGCAGCACCACCCCCAGGACCACTGAGACGATCCCGTGTGTCTCCTTTTCCTGAAATGAGACTACCGGAAGTCGGAATCTCAGTCGTGAGATTACCGTCAGGTTTTGGTGGAAGAAGAATGTTGGGGACTAAGCTTTCTTCAATTGCGCAGAAAAAGAGCTTCAAGGCGAGCTGGATCGAGCGCGGTTCGCCGGTCTGGAAGGGAAGGCTGAAGCCCCCATTCGCGCCACCGTGACCCCGTGCTCCCGCAATCATTGTTCCCCGGCTACGACTGCCGGATTGGTCGGGAGCAGAGTTCGGCAAGGTCAGATGCAAAGGTTGGGCTCGATGTGATGGCTCGATTGTGATGCCGACTTAGAACGTCCGTGGTCCACAGGAAGTTCGCGCGGTTTGGAGGGATCTCCTTTTGCGCTTCGGCAGCCGAAGTGTTGGACACCGAGTCCAGGAGTGGGCGCGGCGGGTGCTATCGCGGCCCGAGCCAAGCATGATTGCATTCTGGAACTTCTAGAATTCGGGAGAGTTGCGCGACTTTGAGCCGGCATCGGGGTTTGGGCCACGAGTTGCCCTATGCAGTGCGAAAGGAATAATCCATGTCTACCAAACCACAGGAAGTGAAAGACAAGGTGACTGCGGACTTTGAGGCCGGCAAGAAGGCCTTTGATGACGCGATGGCGAAGGCGCAAAGCCAGATCGACGTCGCCACCGCGGAGAGCAACACACTCCGCGCCAACTTAAAGACACAGACCTCCGAGGCGAAAGCCAAGACCATGGCTCGTATCGACGAACTGACCAAAAACCTTGACGCGGCGCGTAAAGAGCAACAGGACAAGATGGAAGCGCGCATTAAGGGACTCCGCACGGATATCGAGTCCATCAACGCACAACTGAAGAGCGCGACGGCGGAAGGAAAGGTCACGGTGGAAGGGAAGGCGAAAGCAATCCGCGAGGAATACGAATCTGCCAAGAGCGCCCTGGCCGCGAGTCTAGATGCAGAGCTCGCCGAAATGAAGGTGCGCGTCGGCACGACGCTTGATGCGGCGGCCGAAAAGAAGGCGACCGCGAAGGCTACCGTCCAGGCGAAGATCGCAGACTTGCATGCCAAGCATGACGCCGCCAAGAAGGAAGTGCAGGCCCTGAAGCAGGCAAACACGGCGGCTTTCGGCGAGCTGCACCGCGGAGTGCAGACAGCCATCGCCGAGGTCAAGACCGCTCTGGAGCATGCTCGCGCGGCCATTGCCGCCGCTTAGTAGAAGAGGAAACACAATGGAAAAAATGATCGTAGTCGTATTTGACAACGAACCGAAGGCCTTGGATGGTTTGCACATCCTCCGGGAGTTGGACCGCGAGGGCGAGATCTCGGTTTACGATCCGCGAATTGTCGCGAAGCTACCAAGTGGCGCTGTCCGCGTGATCGACAATCCAGACTTGTCGAGCTTCGCGATGACCGGCGGCGGCACCGCGGTCGGCGCCCTCGTGGGACTCCTGGGCGGTCCGGTAGGCGCGCTTGTTGGCGCCACTGCGGGAGCCATGCTTGGTTCGATCGGCGACATGGAACTGGCCGGAGTAACTGACGAATTCGTCAACGATGTTTCGAAAGTGCTAACTCCTGGAAAGGTCGCCGTGGTGGCCGACATCGTTGAAGAGTGGGTAACGCCTCTGGACACGCGGATGGAAGGTATCGGAGGTGTGGTGTTCCGCCGGACACGCACTTTTGTCGAAACCACGCAGGACGACCGCGATGAGGCCGCTCATCGGGCCGAGATGGAGCAGCTCAAGAGTGAACGGGCGCAGGCGAAGAAAGACCGTCTGGAAAAGATCGACGCTAAAATCGACCACCTTCGCGCGAAGCTGGAAAGCGCCATTGAGCGCAGCCGGGTCAAGATGCGGCAACGCCAGCAACAGCGCGAAGCCAAGATCCAGGCCCTGCAAGCGAAGGCTGACCAGTCAAGTGGGGAAATCCGCCGGCGCCAGGAGGCTCGAATCGCTGAAATCCGCCGCGATTACGCGCAGAAGGCGGCCGTTCGTTAGCACTCCACGCTCCGACGCGGGGACGTTGACGCTTGGTCTAGCGCGCCATTCACTGACGGAGGAATATGATGCTTTACAGATACAGAATAATAGCGGCTCTCGGTTTGATTTTGGCTGTGGGAAGCGGACCAATCCGCTCCGCCGAGAGCCCATTGAGGAACTCCACAGAACTCCAAAAGCGAACTGCGAGAACGTCCGACGATGTTGACAAATACGCCATCCAGCTCGAGAGAACTGAGCGGGCGCTGTTTTCCCTCAGCCAGAGCCGGCCCAAGGAACTCAGGAAACGGTACGAATCCTTTCTTAAGGAAGTGGACAACCTCCAGAAGGCACAGGAACACGCAACATCCGCCATTCATGAAATGGCCTCGAAGGGCACCGAATACTTCTTGGTCTGGGGCAAATCGATCGACCAGATCGTAGACCCGAAGCTGAAGCAGGTCAGTATGGAACGGCGGTCGACGCTGATGAAAGATCACGATGACCTCGCCGTCACTCTCGCCGGCATTGGAAGTCAGTTGCAGCCCTTTATGGAGAGTCTGCGAGATCTTGAGGCTTTCTTAGGCGCTGACCTCACTCCCGCGAATGTGAGCCAGGCTGGCGAGAAGATCCGGAACTGTCGCGAAGATGCACGGGCTCTTAGAGATCGTATCGCGGGCGTTCAAGGCACGTTAAGGCAGTTCCTGAACGAAGCGTCCAGGTGATGGTCGACTTTAATGACTCCTTCGAGATCGGTGACGTCTCAGAATTCGAGTACGGCGAAGTTCGCCAGTTGGGACCGTAGTCGAAAAGCTGGCGTTCTGGTCCTGGCGCTTGCCATCGCGGTCCTATTGCCTGCCGTGTATCGGATGGCAAGACCGTTTCTGAACGCAATAGCGCTGGCCGCAATTCTGGCCGTAGCTCTGGATCCACTGCAGAGACGAGCGAACCGTCTCGTAGCGCGCTCCTCCGTGGCAGCTCTTATCACGACCCTCGTGGCTGTGGGGTCGGTTCTGGCCGTTACCCTGCTCGCGGGTGAGGTAGTGAACCGTGAAATCAAGTCCGGTGCTGTTGCAGGCCTCTTGCACGCAGGGGAGAGGCTGACCGCGAGCGTTTCGATCGACCGCAACCGCGTTATTCAAGAAGCGGGGGCGCAACTTAGCCAAGTTGCTGGAGGTCTTTTCACCGGTGCGATGGCGATGCTGTTTCTCTATGTTTTGCTGTTGCGCGGACAAGGCTGGATCGGACAGTTGACGGCGATGCTTCCACTCGACACCTCGGTCACGAATAGAATCCTTTCTACCATCCGGGACGCAATCGTGGCGAATGTGGACGGCATTCTCGCGGTCAGCGCCGCAGAAGCCGTGTGGTACGGAATTGCCTTTTGGGTTGCCGGGATCGACTCGCCTGCCATGTGGGGCGCCCTCGCCGGACTTGCATCTATGGTTCCCATCGTGGGCGGCATGGCCGTCTGGCTGCCCATCGCCATCACATTGGCGTTTCACGGAACCTATGTCAAAGCGTTATTGGTTGGCTTAGGTTGCCTGGCCGGCCAAATGGCCGTGGGGACGCTGCTGCGCCCGCGAGTGGTGGGCACACGGCTTCAGCTGCCGCCACTTCTCATTGCGCTGGCGATGCTAGGGGGCACGGATGCATTCGGACCACTGGGCATCTTGTTGGGACCTGTCATAGTCTCCATCATGGACGCACTCGTGCGAGAGTTTCGATTGCAGCTGCAGCCGAACGCGACTTGAAGAACTGCAGCACTAACCGGTTCAAGCCGTTGACTTGTGGACTCGCCGCCAAACTAATGGAGCGGGTAAAGGCCGCTCGGCCGCAATTGCGAGTTTCTGCATCCGGTACATGAGCGTCGACCGTGGAAGCCCGAGGCGTGCGGCCGCGCCATGCGGTCCGCCAATCACCCAGTTGGTTTCTTGAACGGCCTTGAGGATATGTTCACGCTCGCAATCCTCCATCGTATTTGGTTTCGCAGCGCCCCTCCTTGCGAGCAGTTCCCAAACCGGCGGATTCAAAACGCAGCCGTTGGTCAGGATAACCGAGCGTTCTACGAAGTTCTGCAATTCGCGAATATTGCCGGGCCAGTCATGCTGAAGGAGCGCCTCCATGGCCTTCGAGGGGATCTTGTCGATACGCTTGTCCATCCGCTGCGCATGGGTGTTCACGAAATGAGCCACCAGCAACGGGATGTCATCGCGCCAAAAGCGCAACGGGGGAATGGAAAGCGGAAATACATTTAACCGATAGTAGAGGTCGCTTCGGAATTGCTTTTCTGAGATTAGATGCTCAAGGTCTTGATTGGTGGCGGCTACGACTCGCACGTTGACACGTAGCGTGTTAGTACTGCCCAGTCTTTCAAACTCCTGGTCCTGCAAGACTCGCAGCATCTTCACCTGTAGATCGAGCGGCATATCGCCGATCTCGTCCAGAAAAAGCGTACCCTGGTCGGCCGCCTCGAAACGGCCAAATCTTCGCGCCACCGCACCCGTGAAGGCGCCTTTTTCGTGTCCGAAGATTTCACTTTCGAGTAGTTCCCGAGGTATGGCGGCACAGTTCAACTTAACGAAAGGCTGCGCCCTCCGTCTGCTCTGGGTATGAATCGCATGCGCGATCAGCTCTTTGCCGGTCCCAGTTTCTCCTTGGATAAGAACGGTGGAATCCGTTGGTGCCACGATTCGGAGCTGATCTAGAACCTCACTCAAAGCCGCGCTGCATCCCACAATATCCGCGAAACTGTCCCGCTCGGCGGCCGTTGCAAAGCTATGTGGAACGGCTAAAAGCTCGACTGGCGTGGCGGGACCGTAGTCCCTGGGGGTCGCGGTGGACGGCAGAACCGCAAGGCTACGTGAAGGCCGGCACCGCGAATTTGACTCCCGTCCGTTCAAATAGATGATGTTGTCGCAATCCATATTGATGCCTCATCCCTTCCGTAGCGCGCTCCGTGCCACTAGAGTGAGGTTATCGGACCTGAGAATTGTAGTCGTGAGCTTGCAGTCAGGATTCGGTGGAAGAAGTGCTGGCGATCCCGGCAGAACAGAAGCTTCAGAGCCCGTTGCGCCCAGCGCGGGCCGCCGATTTGATCTAGTCGCCGCTTCCGAGCGAGGCTTTCAGCGTCTGGGTCGCTTGCCCGAACAGAGGACTACTGATGCGGTGGAGCAGCCCAGAAAAACGAGCGCTCCTTATTCCACGGTTCTGCCAACGAGAATCGGCGCAGGCTATGCCGATCATGGCTATCCGTCAGAGACGCGCGGCGCGAGGTCACCCAGGCGTATCGGCAGTGGGTCAAATGACCCATTACTGAAACCGGAGGATGAGAACTTTGTTGGAACTCCAGGTCTCCATTGCATTACCTACTCCTTCGGGCTACTAATCTAGGATCCCATGACTAAGACTAAACTGAGCGGAGTTCGAACGATTCTGATGGCCAGAATGTTGAACTGAATCGTTTTACTCACCGTAACCAGGAAGGTGCGTTGGGACCTCGCTGGCCTGGTCCGTGTCTTGCTGGGAGATGTCGTCCACTAATCCTCAAGAGTTCCGGACGTCAACTGGCGCGATGCTCTTGCGTGCAGCCTGAAGGTTATCTATGAGGCCTCGCAGTATAGCTTTCGTTTCGTTGCTGGGCGTGATGCTGCTGGCGGGCGCGGCTCTCTATCTCAAGGGATCCCTCACCGTCATAGAACTGTTGCTGGACTCCTTTCGAAGCGCGAAGAGCCCGGCAGGCACACTGGCTGTGGCGCTTCGCGAAACTGCAACGGTGACTCCAGCCGTTATAACCAGCACGGCCGATGCGTCGCCCGCATTGACTGTCCCACCTCCCGAGGCCGGAGTCTGGTCGAGGTACAACAATAGTTCGCAAAACGTAGCTGTGGCGGCGGGCTTGAGTCCAACAAAAGTAGCCAGCGCCAAGATCGTGATCCTGGGGTCGGGCGCCCCCCCATCCCCCACAATGAGTCGCTTCGAAGGCAACCGAAAGGAGTAACAAATGGCCGCAAATATAAGCTCGGCAGTACACGCGCCTGCGTTCAACCACCACTCCGACCGCGGCGCACAAACAGGGCGATCCCGTCCCACCACTGACCACTTCTGCGTTGTTAGCTCGTGCATGAAGGAGTTCGATCCATTCCGGTTGGACACAACTAACCAGTGCCTGTGGCGCGGCGGGGTTGCGGGTGGTGATGAGCGCCTTCTATTGACCCCAAAAGCGTATGCCCTTTTGCGCTACCTGGTGGAACACGCCGGCCGCCTCGTGACCCAGAATGAACTGCTGGAGGCTATCTGGCCGGATACCTTCGTCCAACCGGAGGTCCTGAAGTATCAGATCGCCGACATCCGAAACATCCTAGGAGACGATCCGAAGATTCCGACTTATATCGAGACTCTCCACCGGCGTGGATATCAGTTCATCGCAACCGTCCGTGATGGAGCGGCGGCTGAGCCTGACGCGGTGAGTACCCCAGCGCCCGGTGAGTTGCCTGACCTACCCGAGATTATCGGCAACAGTGCGGCTCTACGGGGAGTACTGCGCCTGGTGCGCGTCGTGGCCCCGACGGAGGCCACCGTGTTGATACAGGGGGAAACGGGAACCGGCAAGGAACTGATTGCGGAAGCCATTCACAAGTGCAGCGATCGATCGAGCGGTCCATTTGTGAAGGTAAATTGCGCCGCCATTCCTGCAGGCTTGCTAGAAAGTGAGTTGTTCGGTCACGAGCGTGGCGCCTACACTGGGGCGGTTGCGCGCAGTATAGGAAGGTTTGAGCGGGCCAACAGGGGTACCTTGTTTTTGGACGAGATTGGAGACCTGCCGCTGGAGTTGCAGCCGAAGATTCTTCGGGTCATGCAGGAAAGGCAGTTCGAGCGTTTAGGGGGTACGTCAACGATCCACGCAGATGTGCGCGTGATCTGCGCCACCCATCGGAATCTCGCTGAGATGACGGAAGAACGGCAATTCCGTGCCGACCTTTTCTATCGTCTTAGCGTGTTCCCCGTTGAACTGCCCCCGCTACGCGAACGCCCCGAAGATATCCGTTTGTTAGTCCACCATTTTGCGATGGACTTCGCGAATCGGATGCACAAGCCAATCACGGGCGTCTCCGAGGAATTCATCTCCGCTTTGACGCGCCATTCTTGGCCGGGCAACGTCCGGGAATTGCAAAACTTTATTGAGCGTGCCGTAATTCTGTCGAATGGCGCTGTGTTGAATAGTTCGGTGCCCGAACTCACCTCTAAGTCGAAGTGGTCTGCGCCTGTCACGCTGGAAGAGGGGGAGCGCTCGCTCATTCTTCAGGCTCTCCAGCAAACTGCGGGCGTTGTCGGTGGTCCCAATGGTGCCGCCACCCGGCTGGGTCTGCCGCGCACGACCCTACTAGCCAAGATCAAGCGGATGGGGATCAGTCCCTACACGCCCGCGCGAGCAGCGGCCTCGGTGGCATGAGCTGACCTATCAGCGCAAAAAACAGATGAAGCGGTGTCTCATCGAGCAACGGAGGAAGACAGCGATATGATCCCCTTGTCGGATGCATCTCGACAGCCCAGACATTTCCCCATCGCCACGACAGCCATCATCCCCGTGAACGCGCTCGTTTTCGTTTTGGAGCTGATGGGTGGTGAGGCATTTGTAAAACAGTGGTCGGCGGTCCCCGCCGATATTGTCGCGGGCCACCACTGGGTCAACATCCTGACGGCGATGTTCATGCACGGTGGCTGGATGCACATTTTGGGCAACATGGTGTTCCTATGGGCGTTTGGCCCGGAAATGGAAGACGCGATGGGGTCACTACGCTACTTGGCGTTCTATCTGCTCAGCGGTCTGGTAGCTTCGTTGGCGCAGATTGCCGTGATGCCCAGCTCCACCGTTCCCACTCTGGGCGCCAGCGGCGCGATCGCGGGTGTAATGGGCGCTTTCATGATCACCTTTCCTCGTGATGAGATACGGACGGTACTTTTTCTCGGCTGGTTCAGCCGTATTACCGTTATTCCCGCGGCACTATTGATCGGACTCTGGTTTCTGAGTCAGCTCTTCAGTCAGGTTGGCGCGGTGGCAGACGTTCAGTCGGGTGGTGTCGCTTATATGGCTCATGTCGGCGGCTTCATCTTTGGGGCTGTTACCGGACGAATCTTTGAGAGTTCTCAGCGCATTGCCGACCAGGAAACCTAGCCATGCCGCTCAACACTGATAAATCCGGCGTTGCGATCGACGGCTTGACCACGCTGGGCACCATTCGAGTATTTAGGGGGGACCATGAATGAAGCGAAATCGTCACCAAGAAAACACGACCGCGACGATGAAAAGAATCGGCAGGAACAAAGGCGGCGTCAGATTCAATTCGCCATCAGCTACTTGATCACAAGCCTGATTGCCTTCTGGTTGTTTCAACAGTTCTTTTTGATTCCCCGGAGCACGGAAATTGCATACAACGAGTTCAAGAAGAAACTCGCGGATGCTCAAATCGTCCAGGTCACGATTGGCGGAAGGAGCATCGCCGGTGAGATGAAGAATCCCAAGCCGGATGGAACTCCTGCTGCCCTCCCTTTCAATACCGTACCTGCGCCCGCCGGCGACCCCAAGCTGATCGAAGAGTTGCAAAACGCAAATGCAACGTACCGCTTCGAGCGCCCGGCCGGCGTCCTGGCTGGCATTTTGGCTAACCTTCTGCCCTTTCTGTTACTGGCTGGTTTTTGGTACACAGCATACCGGCGGGCGGGCGCGGCCGCCGGCGGAGGGCTGGGCGGCATCTTTGGCGTGGGCAAGAGCAAGGCGATCGAAGTCAAGCCCGAGGATGTTACGGTCTCATACAAAGATGTAGGCGGGGCGGACGAAGCCATCGCCGAGCTCCAGGAGATCGTTCAGTTCCTGAAGACGCCTGAGCAATTCGCTCAGCTCGGCGGGCGCATCCCCAAGGGCGTGATGATTGTCGGGCCCCCTGGGACCGGCAAGACCCTGCTGGCCAAAGCAACGGCCGGCGAAGCCCAAGTCGCCTTCTTCGAGACCAGCGGTTCCGAGTTTGTCGAGATGTTCGTTGGCGTGGGCGCCGCCCGCGTGCGCGACCTGTTCGAACAGGCACGCAAGGCGGCTCCCGCGATCGTCTTCATTGACGAGATTGACGCCATCGGTCAGAGCCGGGGAGGCGTGATGCGCCTGGGCGGCAATGACGAGCGGGAGCAGACCCTCAATCAGTTGCTTGCGGAAATTGACGGCTTCAAAACCGACGCCAGCGCGCCGGTGATCATTATGGCGGCCACGAACCGTCCGGAGGTGCTCGACCCGGCGCTCCAGCGCGCCGGCCGCTTTGATCGCCAGATCGCCATCGGCAATCCGGACCTTATCGGCCGGGTGCAGATCCTGCGGATTCATAGCAAGAACGTAAAGCTGTCGCCGGACTTTGACCTGGATCGGGCTGCCCGGATTACGGCTGGTTTCAGCGGCGCTGATCTGGCAAACGCCATGAACGAGGCGGCGCTCCTAGGTGCCCGTCGCAAGGCCCTGGCAGTCACGTTGAGTGATTTCGAGGTTGCGATCGAACGGGTGATTGCCGGCTCCGAGAAAAAGAGCCGGGTGATGAACGAGCAGGAACGAACCACGGTTGCACACCACGAATCTGGCCACGCGCTGGTTGCTGAACTGGTGCCGCATGGCGAACCGGTCAGCAAGATCAGCATCGTTCCACACAGCCGCGGCGCTTTGGGCTACACCATGCAAATGCCAACCGAAGACCGCTATCTGCTCACGATCGACGAACTGAAGGACAGGATCGCCGTTATGTTGGGCGGACGGGCCGGCGAAATGGTGGAGTTTGGAACCATCAGCACTGGCGCCAGTGACGACATTCAGCGCGCAACGGATCTGGCCCGCCGCATGGTCACAGAATTTGGCATGAGTGAGAAGCTCGGCTCGGTGCGCTACGCAGGTCAACAGATGCAATACCTGGGGGGACCGGTCGAAGACAATAGCCTCATCAGTCCAGAGACTCGTCAAGTGATCGACGGAGAGGTCCAGCGCCTGGTAACCGAGCAGTACGAACGTGCTCAGGCACTCCTGAACAGCCACCACGCGGCCCTTAAAACATTGGCCCGGCAATTGCTGAAACAAGAAACGGTGAGCGGTAGTGCCGTGAAAGAGGCGCTTGAGAATGGTCCGGGCCCAGGATCTCCCGCCGATGGCGCGCGTCTTGAACCGTCACTCCACGCGGTGAGCGGCTGAATTATTGGCTGCTCTTTGGCGTCGTAACAAAGGCGCCAGAACCTTCGCTGGTTTCCGGTAGGACTGTGATAGACTCCCTGTTCGAGCACCAACGCTCGTACAAAGCGAATGGCTTTGAAAAAGGCAGAATCTCGCAAAGGACCAATAAAGCGGCGGACAGCGGGGCTTTCTATTCTCCTCGCGGATGACCAAGAGATCGTGCGCGTTGGCTTGCACACGCTGTTGAAGAGCCGCCCAGAGTGGCGGATCTGCGGCGAGGCCAGCACTGACGCGGACACACTGGAGAAGGTCGAGAAGCTGCAGCCCGATGTGGTCCTGTTGAGGCTGGATCTGCCTGACAAAGGCGCACTGGAGATGATCCCCGAGCTCCTAAGAATCCGACCGGGACTCAGGATACTGGTTTTCGCGCAGAACGGCCCTACGATGGATGCCCGGCGCGCGGTGCTTACGGAGACCGTTGCGAGGGCCGCCTTGAAGAAAGGAGCGATGGGGCTGGTGCTCAAGCCAGATGCACAGGATCTTTTGCTCGCCCTGGATGCGTTGAGCGGGAACAAGTCCTTCATCTCTTCCAATATCTTCGAGGGTGTGCCAAGCAAGCTGACGAATCGCGCCAAGCACCTCCCATTCCTACGTAAGTTGACCGGTCGCGAGGCAGAAGTCTTCGGACTGGTCGCGACTGGGAGGGCCAGCAAGGACATAGCGGCCGACCTCGGCATTAGCCTGCGAACCGTCGAAGTACATCGTGCGAGTATCATGCACAAGCTCGGCTTCCACTCGCTGGCAGATCTCATTCTTTTCGCTGTTCAACATGGAGTGGTCGAAATGCCTCAGTCCACCTAAAGAGAGTGCGCTGATCAGATAACTAGCCGCTACGTAAAGACCTACGTACTTCCACGTATTGAGAATCGACGTCAATGGGCCGATAGGTGGATTATGAAGGCACGTGCACATCCGTCTGACAAAGAGTTGGAAATGTACGCTTCAGAACGATTGTCGCCAGAACAGGTGTCCACGGTCGAACCGCACTTGGCGGTGTGCAGTGAGTGTGCTGGTAAGCTTCCCGAACTTGTGGGATTCGCGTTGCAGCTGCAGACCATCAGGGGAAGCCCACCGGTCGCGGACGAAGAACGACGGCGCGAGCACCGTTTCCGCACAGACGAACCGGCCCGGATGCGACTCCTAAGTCCATTCCGGACTGACACCTTCGAGGTACGGGTTGTGAACCTCTCAAGGAGCGGCCTTAGAGTGAGCGTACCCTGTTGGC
>Ga0209517_10001605_pt1 | contig 33705 bp, 32 predicted proteins | sample PeaSoiMetSII2010_FD_187695 | JGI IMG/M metagenome (GOLD analysis project Ga0209517, IMG submission 187695) | Peat soil microbial communities from Weissenstadt, Germany - SII-2010 (SPAdes) (version 2) | ecosystem: Environmental > Terrestrial > Soil > Wetlands > Peat | place: Germany... | reverse complement strand
CTGCGCGCGCATCCCGCAGGCGTCCAGGGCGATGACGAGCTCGCAGGTCTCGGCCGCGGTGACCCACGACTGGTCGCTCACGCAGCGCACGCCCAGGCCAGGCACCACGAACGTGTCCCAGGCCGATGTCAGCCGGCGCTCCGCGTCCGCGCCGCGGAGCGCGCCGCCGAGCACCGGGTAGTACCAGTCCATGGCGAACCGGCTCTTGTCCGCGAACGCCTCCGGATGGCGGGCCACCAGGCGCGCTAGCTGGTCCGCCGCGAGCTCCCAGTCGGGCCTCGGGTCGTCGGCCAGCTTGGCCAGCGCGATCGCGCAGCGCAGGCTCTGGTGGATGCTCGAGCAGCCGGAAAGCAGCGCGTACGTCCCCGGCACGCCGGCGGCGTCGCGCTCCCACCGGACCTCGCCGCGCGGCGTGCGCAGCGCGAGCGTCCATTCCATCGCGCGGCGGACGGCCGGCCACATCACCAGGGTGTGCCGCTCGTCGCCGGTCACCAGGTACTCGTGCCAGGCGCCGACGGCGACGTACGCGGCGTGGTGGCTTTCCGCCGCCGGGTCGGTCACCCGGCCGTCCGCCACGGACCGGGGCCAGGAGCCGTCGGCGCGCTGGGTCTCACGCAGCCACCGGTAGGCCCGCCTGGCCGGCTCGCGCAGCCCGCAGGCGCTCAGGGCCATCGCGCACTCGACGTGATCCCAGGCGTCGACGTGGCCGTCGGGCCACGCGATCGCCCCGGAACGTTCCTGCATCCGGGCGATGGCCTCACCCGTCGCGAGCACCTCGGCCCGGTCCAGCAGCCCCTCAGTCATTCGGCCGTCCCGGCCTTGACCGCGTACACCACCAGGCTCTTCCCGATCAGGGGGTTAAGCGCGCGCTCGGCGAGCCGGGTGAGGGCGGGCTTGCGCATGATGTCCCAGACCAGCATCCGGTGGTAGGCACTGGTCAGCCGGTGCTTGTCGTCGTGCACGCCGACCGCGCACTTCAGCCACCAGTAGGGCGAATGCAGCCCGTGCGCGTGGTGATGCCAGACTGCCCGCAGCCCGGCCCTGGCCAGCTTGGCTTCCAGCTCGACGCGTGTGTAGATGCGCACATGCCCCCCGGGAACCTCGTGATACTCAGTGGACAACGCCCAGCAGATCCGTTCCGGCAGCCAGCTCGGCACGGTGATCGCCGCCAGCCCGCCCGGCCGCAGCACGCGGGCGAGCTCGTTCATCGCCCGCTGATCGTCCAGGATGTGCTCGAGGACCTCAGCCGCGATCACCCGGTCGAACGCGCCGTCGCCGAACGGCATGGCGGTCGCGTCCCCCGAGATGGCGCTCGCCCCGGCCAGCGCAATGGCTTCGCCCGCCACCTGCATCGCGCCGAACATGCCGGTCACCGGGGCCAGCTCGGCCGGGTCGAGGTCGAACGCGACCACGTCCGCGCCGCGGCGGTACACCTCGAACGCGTGCCGGCCGCCGCCGCAGCCCAGGTCGAGCACGCGGTGGCCGGGCCGGATGGGGAAGCGGCGGAAATCGACGGTCAGCACGAGGTCAGTCCTTCCACGGCCGCTAGGTACTGCCCGGCGGTCGCCTGGGCCACCGCGGGCCAGGCGAACCGCTCGCCGACCCGGCGCAGCGCGCGGTCCGCGAGCGCGGCCCGTTCGGCGGGGGAGTCGTGCAGCCGCCGCAGCACCGCGGCGAGTTCCTCGTCCTCTCCCGGCGTGACCAGGACGGCGGCATCGCCGGTGACTTCGGGCAGCGCTCCGGTGCGGCTGGCCACCAGCGGCGTGCCCGAGGCCATGTGCTCCACCGCGGGCAGCGAGAACCCCTCGTACAGCGAGGGCACCACGGCCGTCTCCGCGCTGGCGAGCAGCGCGGAGAACGTCTCGTCGCCGAGTCCGTGGGTGAACGTGACCCGGTCGGTGAGGGACAGCTGAGCCGCCAGCCGTTCGGTGGCGGGCGCCGGCCTGCCCACGATGACCAGGTGCGCGTCGGTGTCCGTGACGAGCTTGCCGACCGCGCGCAGCAGCGTGGCGATCCCCTTGAGCGGGGAGTCTGCGCTGGCCACCGCGACGATCCGGCCGGGCACCCGGGCGCTGTCCCGCGGCCGGAATACCCGCGTGTCCACGCCCAGCGGGATGATGTGCACCTGCTCGGGCCGGACCCGGAAGTCACGGCAGATGTCGCGCTTGGACGACTCGGACACGGTGATCAGCGGCACCGTCCCAGATACCCCAGGTCGCCTGGCTACCCGGCGGGCCACCCGGGCCTGCATCCGGACGAACCCGTACCAGCGCCGCCGGGACAGCGCGGTGAGCCAGCCCGCCGACGCCAGGTCGATGCGCCTGTCCACGCTGATTGGATGGTGGATGCTGGCCACCAGCGGCAGCCCGAGCCGCCGCACGCCGAGCAAGCCGTAGCCGAGGCCCTGGTTATCGTGGACCACATCGAAGTCCGCGGCGCGCGCGGCCAGCACCCGCTGCGCCCGGATGCTGAAGGTCAGCGGCTCGGGGAAGGCGCCGCTCCACATCATCGCGGTCTCGAGCACGTCCACCCAGTCCCGGTACTCGCGCCAGCCAGGGGTGCGGAACGGGTCGTCGTCGCGGTACAGATCGAGGCTGGGAATCTCCCGCAGCACCGGGCCGGGATCGAGGTCCGGGTACGGCTGACCCGAGAACACCTCGACGTGGTGCCCGAGCGCGTGGAGTTCCCTGCTCAAATGGCGTACGTAGACACCCTGCCCGCCGCAGTGCGGCTTGCTGCGATACGAGAGCAGCGCGATGCGCAGCGGGCGGTTCAAGATGACCACGGGGCACCTTACCACCCGGTAGCCTCAGGGGTTCTGAGCGGACCCGAGTAGACCGCCGCCATCAGGGGCGGGCTCGCCCGCGGGTGCGGCAGAGGGCTGCTTGGCCGGGATCCGGCGGCTGAAGAACAGCGCGATCAGTGCGATGACGGCGAGCACCGACAATGACGTGCGCAGTCCGGCGATGCGGGCGCTGGCGTTCTCCGCGACGATCGCGTCGGCGGTCTTGGCGGGCACGCCGGCCTTGTCGAGTTGGGTCTGCAGGTCCTTGTCGGACATGAACGGGATACCTCCAGCCAGCTCTACCTGCGCCTTGGCGGCGAGATCTTTCGGGACGTCGGGGTTGTTCTGTACGCCGGTGAGGAACGACGCGGTCAGCGCCGAGATGAGCACCGCGCCGGCCAGCGCGGTTCCGATGGACGCGCCGAGGTTGGTCAGCGTGTTCTGGACTCCGCCGACCTCACCGCTCTGCTCATCCGGCACCGACGACACGGTCACGCTGCCGAGTTGCGAGGCCAGGGCGCCGATGCCGAGGCCTGCGAGCAGCATCGGCCAGGTCGTGATCTCGGGCCCGGCACCGGAGTCGAGCGCGGCCACCATGACCACGATGGCGGCGAACAGGCACAAGAACCCGATCTGGACCACGCGGCGTGGTGACGCGTGCGGGAAGAGCCTGGGAACGCCCGCGGCGGCCAGCAGCAGCGTGAGGGACAGCGGCAGCAGCCGGACGCCGGTCGCGATGGCTGACAGCCCGAGCGCCACGGACAGGAACAGCGGCACGGCGAAGAAGAGGCCGGATTGCAGGAAGTACTGGAAGAAGAACGCCGTGAGCCCGCTGCGCAGGGTCGGGTTCCGCAGCATCGCCGGGTCGACCAGCGCGCCGTGGCCGTGCGCGAGACGGTGATTTTCCCACCACAGGAAGACCCGCAGCACAATCCCGCCCGACAGGATCAGCCAGATCACCGGCGACAACCCCAGCCAGACAGGAGCATCGGCCTTGGGCTGAATGAAACCCCACGTCCCGGAGCGCAAGATGCCGTACACGACCAGGCCGAGGCCGAGGGCGGACAATACGGTACCTACGACATCGAGCCGTACGCCCTCCTCCGCCGGGGTGTCGGCGATACGGCGGGTGAGCCCCAAGATGATGAGCACGACCACGACCTCACCAGCGAACACCCACCGCCAGGAGGCGTAGGTGGTGAGCAGGCCGCCGATCAGCGGCCCGGCCGCCACCGCGATCGCGCCGGCCGAGGCGACCAGCCCGTACGCGCGCGGGCGCTGATCAGGCGCGAAGTTCGACGCGACGAGCGCGACGATGGCCGGCATGATCAGCGCGGCCCCGACGCCTTCCAGGACTGACCATCCCACCATCAACACGGCGAGATTCCCCGCGAGCGCGGTGATCAACGACCCGCAGCCGTAGATGACGCACCCGATGGCGAAGGCACGCTTGCGGCCGAGGATCTGGCCGAGCTTGCCGCCCGTGATCATGAGCGAAGCCATCACCAGCGTGTAGAAGGTAATCGCGGTCTGGATCCCGGTCACCGTCGTGCCGACGTCCTTGGCCACGGTGGCGATCGACACGTTCATGACCGAGCTGTCGAGCGTCATGAGGAACTGCGCCGAGGCGAGCGTCAGCAAGATCATCCCGCTCGCTGCATGGGCGCGTGCGGTGGTATGGCCCGCCTCGGCCTCGCGACTCACATCCATGGGGACAGCCCATCCAGGCGAAGGACAACCAAGCGCGTAGCGTCGCACATGACGGACCACCGCACCTCACCCGTCCCAGGTGATCGCGGATCTCCCACCCGGAGGTGGACCAGGTCATCGTCCACGTCGGCACCGGCGCCATCACCACCACGAGCACTGGCCCGGGACGCTGATTTGGGATACAACCGTTTCGGAATTCAACCGCGGGCAGAGCAGCCGGAGGTAGCTTCCACGTGACGCACAGGTTTCCGGCGCTGATCGCGGCGCCAGCCCCGGTGCAGGGGCGGCTCTGGCTGACCGGGGCGCGGCTGTTCGACGGCACCGGGGCGCCGCCCCGCGAGAATACGGCGATCTTGGTGGAGGACGGCGTCATCCGCCGCGTCGCGGACGACCGGGAGGCGTGTCCGGACGGCGCCCGCCCGGTGGACGCGGGCCAGCGGGTGCTCATGCCCGGGCTGATCGACGCGCACACGCACGCGTCCGGCCGCGTTCCGAAGACCGCGAAGGGCGCCGAGGAGCCGCTGCCGGGGATCGCGGCCCACTTCCTGCAGGCCGAACTCCGTGACTACCTGCGCTTCGGCGTGACCACCATCCGGGTCTGCGGGTCGCAGGGACTGATGCCGCAGACGGCCAGGCAGGCCATGCGCTATGGCGCGTTCCGCGGTCCCCGGCTGCTGACCTGCGGCAAGATCATCTCGGCGACGGCACCGGGCGGGCGTTTCTACGGCGACATGTACCGGGAGGCCGACGGCCCCGATGACATCAGGCGGGCGGTCAGGGAGCAGATCAGGGCCGGCGCGGACTTCGTCAAGGTGATGACGACCGGCGCGCGCTCCAACGAGCTCGAGGACCCGGAGCCGCTCCAGCTCACCGAGCCGGAACTGGCCGCCGTCACCGACGAGGCGCACCGGATGGGATACCGGGTGGCCGCGCACGCCGAGGGCCTGCCGGGCTGCGCGGCGGCGATCAGGCACGCCGTGGATACCATCGAGCATGGCATGTACCTGCACCGGCGGCCGGACCTGCTGGAGGCGATGGCCGCCGCGGGCCAGGTCCTGGTGCCCACCCTGTCGGGCTACTACTGGATGGCCGGCCTGGGAGAGGCGGTCGACCCGGCGGTCGGCCCGGGGGAGGCCCTCAACCCGGCGGCGGCGCATGCCGATCCCGGGATGCCGCCGGTCCTGTCCGAACTGGCGCAGCACAACCTCGTCCAGGGCGCGGCCAGCATGCGGGCCGCGCGGCAGGCCGGCGTCAAGATCGCGCTCGGCAGCGACGTGAGCCTGGCCGCCGGCCTGGAGATCCAGCGGATGGTGCACCACGGCCTCACCCCCGCTCAGGCCCTGGTGGCCGCGACCAAGACCGCAGCCGAGGCGCTCGGCCTGGACGAGCACATCGGCACCGTGACGGCGGGCAAGCTCGCCGACCTGATCATCGTGGACGGCGACCCGCTGGCCGAACCGCACCTGCTCTCCGACCCCGGGCGCATCTGGCTGGTCCTGCAGCAAGGCGTCCCCGTCGCGGGTCAAGTACTCGCGAACCCGGCTGGCCCTGACGGATGGCAGAACGAGGCATAGCCTCGTGGCATGTCCTTGCCGTCAGGGGAACTGCTCAAGCGCCGTGACTCCAGCTGGCCGCGGCTCGACCGCGGTGCGTTCGGCCGGTACGCGTTCGCCTGGGCCTACCTGGCTTGTTACCTGGTCGCCGACCTCATCTTCGTTCTGCTGAACCCGCACGCGCAAGCGGCGCTGACCGCGTGGGCGAGCACGAGCGTAGAAAACCTCGAGCATGAGCCGGTCCTCCCGCTAGTGCTTTCCGCGTTCACCGCGCCCGGGTATTTCGTCGTCTGGCCGGTGCTGATCGCGCTGGCGGTGTTCGGGGCCAACCGGGCGCTCGGCAACGTCAGGACGGCGCTGGTCTGCCTGGCCGGGCACGTGATCGGTTCCCTGGTCAGCGAGGGCATCGTGGCCTACCGGGTGGACGACGGCCAGCTGGCCAGCGCGAACAGGCACCTCACCGACGTGGGTCCCTCCTACGTGGTGGTCTCGGCCATCGTGATCGCCGTGATGTGCGGCACGTGGCTGGCCCGCGTGCTCGCGGCGATCGATTTCGCCGTGCTGGTGTTCGGCGGGCAGATCTTCAGCGGCCTGAGCCATCTGGACGTCTCCGCGGTCGGGCACCTGGCGGCGATGATCACCGCGGCCGCCGCCACCGGACTGATCCTGACCAGGCGCGGCCGGGGTCAGGAGGCGACGGCCATGCCGATCAGGTAGGTGATCCCGGCGGCACAGGCCCCCAGGACCAGCTGCCGCATCGCGCCCCGCCAGAACGGCCGCTCGGTCAGCCGGGCCACCAGGCCCCCGCCGACGATCGCGGCGACGGCGGCGAGGCCGAACGAGACGGCCATCAGGTCCACGCCGACTAGGTACGGGAGCAGCGGGATGATCGCGCCGACGGCGAACGAGGCCAGCGAGGCGCCCGCCGCCACCACCGGCGAGGGCAGTTCGCCGGGGTCCACCCCCAGCTCCTCCAGCGCGTGGACGGCCAGCGCCTTTTCCGGGTTCGCCGAGATCTCGGCGGCGGCCTGCCGGGCGGTGGCGGCGCTGACGCCGCGGGCCCGCAGCATGGTCGCCAGCTCGGCCTGCTCGAAGGCGGCGTTGTTCTCCAGCTCCAGCCGTTCCTTGTCGACCTCGGAGTAGATGAGCTCGTTCTGCGAGGAGACCGACACGTACTCCCCGGCCGCCATCGAGCCGGCGCCCGCGGCCAGGCCGGCCAGGCCGGTGAGCACGATCGTGTGCGCGCTCGCGCCGCCGCCGCCCACCCCGGCGATCAGCGACACGTTGGTCACCAGCCCGTCCATGGCGCCGAACACGGCCGGGCGCAGCCAGCCGCCGGACACGTCGCGGTGGTGGTATCCGCCGTCGTGTGGGTACGGCTCGGTCCTGGCTCGCTTCTCAGTTGCCATCGGGGCTGCATTCCCTCTCCGCGCCGTCACACTCCAGGCCAGCGCAACTTCTGGGCGGCCCGCACGGCGCGCGACCGGTGCGGTGCGCCGCGGATGGCGCACCGCACCGGGCGTAAGGACCTAGCCCTTGGCCGCGTTGTACAGGAACAGGTGCCCGATCGCGGTCGGGTAGACACCGCTCACGCTCATCGCCGTCGCCGTCAGGTAATTGTAGAAGTACCCGAAGATGATCGGGGTCTGGGCCAGCAGCAGCGTCTCGATCTGCCCGGCGAGGGTGCGCTGGGTGGACAGGTCGACGGCGGCGACGTACTGCGCGATCAGCTTGTCGTACTGGGCGTTATTGAAATGGGCCGCGTTCCACGCTCCGGTGCCCGTCTTGGCGTTGATCGTCTGGAGCGGCGCGCCCAGGAACACGTTCGGCACGCTGCGGTGCCCGTAGTCGACCAGGCTCATCGTGGCGTCCAGCCAGTCGGAGTTCCCGAACGTGGCCTTGCCGTAGTAGGCGCTTGAGGTTTCCACCTTAAGGTTGATCTTCACGCCGATGGCCGCCGCGGATTGCACCACGATCTGGGCGTAGTCGGGGATCTCGAGGAAGTTCTCCGTGATGAGCTGGGTCGAGAATCCCGATGGGTGCCCCGCGGCCGACAGCAGCGACTTGGCCTGGCTGATGTTCTGCGTACGCTGGGGGACGCTGGTGTTGGTGGACGGGAAGACGGGCGCGAACGGGCTGTCGTTGCCGACATCGGCGTAGCCCTTGAACAGCGCGGTGACGATTTGCGGCCGGTTGAGCGTGAGCGCGATCGCCTGGCGCACCCGCGGGTCGGTGAACGGGGCCTGGTCGTTGCGCATCGACAGCTCGCGGTGCGCGCTCGACTTCAGCTTGATGACGTTGTAGCCGCCGTTGAGCAGTGCCTCCCCGCCGCTCACCGCGAACTGCCCGAGGACGTCGATGGTCCCGCCGGTCAGCGCGAGGATCGACGCGGACGGGGTGTCGTAGAACGTGAACTGGGTCTGCGAGGGTAGCGCCTTGGTGCCCCAGTAGGACTCGTTGCGGGTGAACGTGGCGCCCACTTTCGGCGTGTACGAGCCGAGCACGAACGGACCGGTGCCGATGAACGAGCTCTGCCAGTTGGCCGGGTTGTAGTTGTTCGGGATGATGATCATGTTGTAGTTGTCGGAGGAGGTCAGGTACGGGAAGTTCCCGTTCGGGGCCTCCAGGTGGAAGGCGACCGTGTAGTCGTCGACCTTCACCACGCCGGAGGGCGTGAGCACCCCGGCGAACGCGGACAGTGCGTTCGACGCACTCTTGGGGTTCGTCTGCAGCTGGTAGGTGTACACGACGTCGTCTGCAGTCAGCGCGGCGCCGTTGTGGAACTTGACGCCCTGCCGGATCTTGAACGTCCAGACGTCGGCGGTGGAGTTGGCCGACCAGCTGGTCGCGAGTACGGGCTTCAGCGTCAGGGTCTGCGTTGACAAGCACAGGTACTCGCCGGTCTGCGCGAGCATGTCCAGGCCGCCCTGGTCGGGGACGGTCAGCGGGTTGATCGCCCCGGTCGGCGTGACGATACCGGCCCTGATCACCGCGCCGGCCGCGCCGGCGGCCGCACTGGACGAGCTCGATGTGCCCGGCGCAGCCGAGCTCGAGGAACTGCTGCCGCAAGCCGCGAGTATCGACCCGAGCAGCGGAACCGAAATGCCGACGACGGTGCCGCGGCGGATGAAGTCGCGGCGGGAGAGCCGCCCCGCGGCGAACTCGTCGATGATGTGGTTAGCGATCTCGCCCTGGCCCTGGCGCACCTGCCCGAGCCGGTTGTGATCGATATTCCTGGTCATGGGGAGCCTCCCTGGGATGGGGCGGATTCGTTGCGTTGGATATCTCGCAGTTCGGCGAGCGGGATGTGACAGCGGATAGGGTGACCCGGCTCGCCTTCGAGCAGCGGCGGTTCGGTGGATTCGCAGACGCCGGTGGACAGCTTGCGCGGACATCGGGTGTGGAACACGCAGCCACTGGGCGGGCTGGCCGCGGACGGGATCTCACCCTCGAGCCTGATCCGGTCGGGCCGCTGGCCGTCGAGCGACGGCACGGCGGAGAACAGCGCCTCGGTGTAGGGATGGTGCGGTCCCGCGAAGACCGTCTCGGCCGGCCCGACCTCCATTACGCGCCCGAGGTAGAGCACCACGATGCGGTCTGATAGGTACCTGACCAGGCCCAGGTCATGCGAGATGAACAGGTAGGTGGCCTGCTCTTTGTTCTGCAGATCGGCCAGCAGGTTGAGGATGGCCGCCTGGACCGAGACGTCGAGCGCCGAGGTCGGTTCGTCGCAGACCACCACCTCGGGCCCGGCGCCGAAGGCACGCGCGATCGCGACCCGCTGCTTGAGCCCACCAGAGAGCTGGCTCGGGCGCAGCGGCAGGTGCCGGTCCTCCAGCCGGACCGAGGCGATAAGCTCGGCCAGCCGGTCCCGCAGCGCCGTCCCGGAGAGACCGGCCAGTCGGGTCAGCGGGCGGCTGATCAGGCTGCGCACCGTGTGGCGGCGGTTGAGCGCCGAGTCCGGGTTTTGGAACACGATCTGCAGCGCGCGCAGGGTCTCCCGCGGCCGCCGCCGCGCGTCCGGGCTGAGCGGGGTGCCGTGCAGGGTGACGACCGAGCCCTGGTCCGGCGCTATCAGCCCGAGCAGGACGCGCGCCAGCGTGGTCTTGCCGCTGCCCGACTCGCCCACCAGCCCGAGCGTCTCGCCCCGGTGCACGGACAGGTCGACGCCGGCCAGGGCCTGGACGCCGCCCGCGAAGGTCTTCGACAGTCCCTCGACGACCACCAGCGGCCCGCCGCCCCCGTTGCCCGCGAGCGTGTCGACCGAGACCGGGGTGGCGCGAGGTAGGCCCGGGGCCAGCTCGTGGAAAAAGCAGCGCGAGGTTCGCAGGTCGTCGGCGTCGAAGAACGGCGGATGGGACTCGCGGCAACGGTCCTGGGCGAGCGCGCACCGAGGGGCGAAGATGCAACCGGTCATGGTGTGACCGGGCGCCGGCAGGAAGCCGGGGATGGTGTCCAGCCGGTCGTTGTCCTTGCGCTGCCCGCGCCGCGGGATGCAGCGCAGCAGCCCGACCGTGTAGGGGTGCCGCGGGTCGTCGAAGACCTGGCGCGCGGGGCCTTCCTCGACCAGCTCGCCCGCGTAGAGCACCCCGACCCGGTCGCACATCTTGGCGATCACCGCCAGGTTGTGGCTGATGAACAACACCGACGTGTCGAACTCCTGGCGCAGCGCCGCGACCAGGTCGAGCACTTCGGCCTCGACGGTGGCGTCCAGCGCGGTGGTCGGCTCGTCCAGGATCAGCAGCGACGGCGAGATGGCCAGCGCCATGGCGATGACGACCCGCTGCGCCATCCCGCCGGACAGCTCGTGCGGGTATCGCCGCATGACCAAGCCGGGGTCCGCTATCTGAACCTTGCGCAGCATCTCCTCGGCCGACTGCATCGCCGAGCCCTGGGATTCGCCGGCGATCTGGAACACCTCGGCGATCTGCTGCCCCACCCGCAGCGACGGGTTGAGCGCCCGCCCCGGCTCCTGGTACACCATCGAGACGGTGCGGGCCCGCAGGTCGTGGAGCGCCGCCCTGCCCATCGACAGCGAGTCCAGCCCGTTGATGCTGATCGTCCCGGCGCTCACCCGGCCGTTGCTGGGCAGGTACCGCACCAGCGCGAGCGCGACCGTGGACTTGCCGGACCCGGACTCACCCACCAGCCCGTAAGACTCGCCGCGCCCGATGGAAAACGATACGTCGCGCAGGGCGAGGCGGTCCTGGCCGCGCACCTGGTAGGTGACGTCCAGGTGCGACACGGACAGGGCCTGCGCCGGGTCGGCTGACGCTGGAGCAGTAGCGGGCGGATCGGGCGCCGGGTCGGTGGTCATGCGCTGAGCACCTGCTCGATCGAGTCCGCGATCAGGACGACGGCGGTCACCAGCGAGGCGATGGCGAGCGCCGGGAACAGCGTCTGCCACCAGTAGCCGGACACCAGGTAGACGTAGTTGGCCGCGATGTCCGCGCCCCAGTCGGGGGTGGGCGGCTGGATGCCGAAGCCGAGGAAGGACAGCGTGGCCACCGCGAAGACCGCGTAGCCCAGCCGGACCGTGAACTCGACCACGATGGCGGGCATGACGTTGGGCAGGATCTCGGCGAACATGACCCGGGCCGGGCTCTCGCCGAGCAGCCGGGAACCGGACACGTAATCCTGATGCCGCTCGACCAGCACCGCCGCCCGGACCGTGCGCGCGATCAGCGGCGTGAAGACGAGGCCGATGATGAGGGTAATCCCCGCTACGGACGGGCCGATGGCGACGACGAACAGGAACGCGATGATCACGAAGGGCAGCGCGAGGAAGGCCTCCACGATCCGCGAGATCACCAGGTCGAAGGCGCCGCCGAGGTAGCCCATGGCCAGGCCGAGGGCGGTGCCGAGGATGGTGCCGATCACGGTGGCCAGCGGGGTGATGATCAGGATGTCCCTGGCGCCGACGATGACCCGGGACAGCACGTCCCGGCCGAGCGGGTCGGTGCCGAACCAGTGTGCCGAGGACGGGGCGGTGTTGGCGGAGAGCAGTTGCTGCGCGAGCGGATTGTACGGTGCGAACAAGTGCCCGAAGACGGCACAGACCACCCAGAACAGCAAGATGCCCGCGCCGGCGAAAAACGTTGGCCGGCGCAGCAGCAGCCGCCACCTAGCCGACGTGGCCCGGCTCGCGGCGGCCACCGCTGCCTGTCCGGTCGGCCCGAGATACCCACCGGTACGATCGAGAGACGCAACCGGATCAACCGGCGACGGGACGCTCATTCCGTGCCCCCGATCCGCAGCCGCGGGTTGAGGAAGGTCAGCAGCAGGTCCGCGGCGAGCGTGGCCAGCACGTAGACCACGCCGATGACCAGGATTCCGGCTTCCATCATCGGGAAGTCATGGGCAATCGCGGCCTTGTAGATCAGGTTCCCGAGGCCCTGGTAGTTGAAGAGCGTCTCCACCACCACCAGCCCGCCGATCAGGTACCCGGTCTGGGTCGCGATCACGGTGATGGTCGGCAGCAGCGAGTTCCGCAGCACGTGCCGGCGGATCACGGTGGCTTGCGGCAGCCCCTTCAGCACCGCGGTCCGCACGTAGTCGGAGTTCAGCGCCTCGATGGTCCCGGCCCTGGCCATACGGGCAATGTATCCGAAGAGCACGAAAACGAGCGGAATAGCCGGCAAAACGAGATGCCTGAGCTGGTCCAGGGCCGAGGCGCCCGCCCCGGCCGAGGCGGTGACCGGCAGCCACTTCAGTTCGACGCCGAACACCACGATGAGCACGATGCCAGAAACGAACTCGGGCACGCTGGAGAGAGTAAGCCCGGTCACCGAGATGGTCCGGTCCGTGCCGCGGCCCGCGTAAAGCGCGGCGATCACGCCGCCGATGATGCCGAGCGGCACCACGATCACGAAGGCGAGCGCGGCCAGCTTGACCGAGTTGATCAGCGCGGCTCGGATAAAAGGCTCGACCGCGGTCTGGTACGTGTAAGACGTGCCCATGTTGCCGTGCAGCAGCCCGCCGATCCAGCTCAGGTACTGGGTGAGCAGCGGCCGGTTCACCCCGAGATGCTTATCGAGGGCCTGCACGGCGCTGTTCGCCGCGAACGGCCCGAGGATGAAGCGGCCGGGATCACCCGGGAGGATCTGGCCGCCGAAGAATACCATCAGGGTCAGGAGCCACAACGTGAGGACCATCAGCCCTAGGCGTCTCAACAGGAACGTTGCCATCGCTGGCCTCCTTGATGCCGGGCCGCCTCGTGCGGAACGTTCCAGAGCGGCAAAGCCTAGCTCAGTTATAGATGGGTGAGCAATTAATGACGATCATGCTTAATGGAAGTGACCTGACTGTTACGCAGGTCGTCGCGGTCGCCCGGCACGGTGAGGCCGTCGCGCTGGCGCCCGCGGCCATCGCGGCCATGCGCCAGGCGCGCACGGTGGTCCAGGAGGTTCTCAGCACTGGCGAGCCGGTGTATGGCCTGACCACCGGGGTCGGCGAGCGCAAGGCCTACCTGCTCGAACAGGCCGAACGGCAGCGGTTCAACCAGCAGCTAGTGCTCAACCACCGGATCGCGCAGGGCGACGCGGCCCCGGCCGACGTGGTCCGCGGCGCGATGGTCTGCCTGGCCAACAGCTACGCCAAGGGCGTGACCGGCGTCCGCCCCGAACTGGCCGAGATGATCGTCACGCTGCTCAACGAGGGCTTCGCGCCGCCGGTGCGCAGGCTCGGCTCGATCGGCCAGGGGGACCTCGGCCCGATGGCCGACCTGGCCCACGGGCTCATCACCCGCAGCGGCTTCGAAGTGGCCGAGAACGAGGGGCTCGCCCTGGTCAGCAGCAACGCCTTCACCACCGCCTGGGCCTGCATCGCCACCGCCGACGCCGCGTCCCTGCTGTCGGTGTTCGACGTCGCGGGCGCGCTCGACCTGGAGGCATTCGGCGCCAACCTCACCTGCCTGCACCCGGTCATCGAGCAGACCAGGCCCTTCCCTGGCCTGGCGGCCACCCTGCACCAGCTGCGGCTGCTGCTGGAGGGCAGCTACCTGTGGCAGCCGGGCGCGGCCCGGTTCCTGCAGGACCCGCTGACCTTCCGCTGCATCCCGCACATTCACGGCGCGGCCAGGGACGCGCTGGACTACGTCCGGAACGTCCTGCAGGTCGAGCTCAATTCCTCGCAGAGCAACCCCGTGGTAGTGGTGCCCGAGCGCAGGATCGTCTCGGTCGGCAACTTCGACATCGGCCCGCTCGCCGCCGCGCTCGACTTCCTCCGCATTGCGCTCGCCCCGGTGGTGACCAGCGCAAACGAACGCGCGGTGAAGCTGCTGCAGGCTCCGTACTCCGGGCTTTCCGCCGGGCTGGCGGCCCGGGCAGGCTCGCCGGACGACGCGCTGTCCGAGCTCGCGGTGGCGGGCCACACGATCACGGTGGAGGCCCGGACGCTGGCCCATCCGGTCTCCTACGAGCTGGCCAGCTCGGTGAAAGGGGAGGGCATCGAGGACCGGGCCACGATGGCGCCGCTGTCGGCACGCCGGCTGGCCGACATGGTCCAGCTCTGCGCCCGGGTGGTGGCGATCGAGCTCGTCGTCGCGGCCCAGGCTATCGACCTGCGCGCGCCGGGTGAACTCGGCCTGGGCACCGGTCGCGCCTACCAGATGATCAGGGAGCTCGTCCCGTTCACCCAGGCCGACGGCACGCTGCCGGCCGACCTGGAGCCCCTGGTCGACCTGGTCATCCAGGGTGACCTGACCCCAACCGACCCCGGCCGCCTGAACAGCGACGATCGGCGGATACCATGCCCCCATGCAGGAGCAGAGCCGGGGCCTGATCGGTGAGAGCTTCGTAGGCGAGGGCGCCGCCGGGAACGCCCCGGCGAACCCGTTCTTTACCCCGGCGTGAAGATCACGAGCATCCCGCTCGACCGGATGCGGCTGCCCGTCGCCCCGCTGTTCTACGCGGCCTGGGATCTGGTGCCGCGCCGCCCCTTCGACGCCACCCGCGCCCGCGGCCAGTACGGTGACGTCGGCGGCGAGATGCTCCCCGTCAAGCTCTCCGCAGCTCTGACCCGCGCCCCCTCCGCCTCCGTCAGCTTGAACTCCAGGAGCCGTTATGTCAGCAATCGACGGGTTTACCATCGAGCCGAAGCCGGCCACCCACTTCGGGGTGGGCGCCATTGATCAGCTGCCCGGCGTGGTCCGCGCCACCGGCGCGGACCGCGTGGTCGTGGTGACCGGCGCCGCGCTCGCGGCGACGCCGGTGATCGCGACGGTCATGACCGTACTGGCCGACGCGGGCCTGCCGGCCCGCGTCTTCTCCGGCGTGCACCCCAACCCGACCACCGACGACCTGGCCGCAGGCGCCGAAGCCGTCGCGGAGTCCACTGCCGAAGCCGCGGCCGGCGCGGCCGCGTCGGCGTCCGCCGCGGCCGTGACCGCCACCCTCAGACCCACCGCGCCCTCAGTCCGGCTCGCGCCTGCCGCCCCGCGGATCGCGCTGGTGGCGGTGGGCGGGGGAGCGCCGATCGACGCGGCCAAGGGAATCGCGATCGCGGCGGTCAACCCGCGGCGCGGCCGGGACCTGGATTACCGCGGCGACTTCGCCGTGCCCGCCCTGCCGATCGTGGCGGTGCCGACCACGGCAGGCACGGGCGCGGAGACCAACGCGTTCGGCGTGGTGACCGACCCGGTGACGCATCGCACATTCCACGTGGGCCACGCCAGTTCGATGCCCGCCGCCGCGATCCTGGACCCGGCGCTGACCGTGGGCCTGCCGTCGGCCGTGACCGCCGCGACCGGCCTGCACGCGCTGACTCACGCGCTGGAGTCCTACCTGTCGGTGCGCCCCAACCCGTGGTCGGACGGCATCGCGCTGCAGGTGATCCGGATGATCGCGGCCAACCTGCCACGGGCCTGCGCGGACGGGGAGGACCTGGCCGCCCGGTCGCAGATGCTGCTGGCCGCGCACATGGCGGGCGTCGCGATGGCCAACACGGGCCTCGGCCTGTGCCATGCCATCGGCCACTCGCTCGGCGGCCGGTGGAACATCGCGCACGGCGTGGCGCTGGCCATGCTGCTGCCTGACGTGCTCCGCTTCAACCTGCCGGTACGCACCGAACGGATGGCCGACATCGCCTTCGCCCTCGGCGCCGGCGACACCCACGCGGACGCCGGACGCAACGCCGCGGCCGCCATCGAGGCCGTCGCCGCGCTGCGCGAGCAGGTCGGGCTGACCGCCGCGATCGCCGATTTCGGCATCACCGAGGCCGACTTCGCCCAGATCGCCGCCGACGCCCTGGACGACGAGATGCTGGCCAGTACCCCGCGCCAGCCCAGCGGGGCCGACATCGGCGCTATCCTGCTGGCCAGTGCCGGCTAGCAGTGCCGGCTAGCAGAGTGCCGGCTAGCCGGCACGTGTCCGCACAGGACAGCACGCTGATCACCGGTATCAGCGAGCTGGTCACCAACGACGGCGCACTGGTCACCGACGAGGGCGGGCCGGGCGGCTTTGCCGCGCTGACCGACGCGGCGCTGGTCATCGCCGACGGCACGGTGGCGTGGACCGGGCCCGCGTCCCGGGCACCCGCCGCGGACACCATGGTGGACGCGAGCGGCCGGGCCGTGCTGCCGGGGTTCGCCGACTCGCACGCCCACCTGGTCTTCGCCGGGGAGCGCAGCGCGGAGTTCGCCGCCCGGATGGCGGGCCGGCCCTACCGGGCGGGCGGCATCCTGGTCACGGTGCAGGCGACCCGCGCCGCCCCCGACGTCGTGCTGCGCGCGAACCTGCGGCGGCTGGCCGCCGAGATGCTCCGCCAGGGCACGACCACGTTCGAGTGCAAGTCCGGGTACGGGCTCACCGTGCCGGACGAGGCGCGCGGGCTGGCGCTCGCCGCCGAGGTCACCCCCGAGGTCACCTACCTCGGCGCGCACGTCGTGCCGCCCGAGTTCGCCGCCGACCCGGCCGGCTACGTCGACCTGGTGTGCGGCCCGATGCTGGACGCCTGCGCGCCTTCGGCCCGCTGGGTCGACGTGTTCTGCGAGGACGGGGCGTTCGGCGCGGACGAGGCCGCCGCGGTGCTCGCGGCGGGCCGGGCCGCGGGCCTTGGCGCCCGCGTGCACGCCAACCAGCTCGGGCCGGGTCCGGGCGTCCGGGTGGCGGCCGAGGCGGGCGCCGCGTCCGCCGACCACTGCACGTTCCTGACCGACGCCGACGTGGACGCGCTAACCTCGACGCCGGTGGTCGCGACCCTGCTGCCCGGCGCGGAGTTCGGCACCAGGCAGCCGTTCCCCGACGCGCGCCGGCTGCTCGACGCGGGCGCCACGGTGGCCCTGGCCACCGACTGCAACCCGGGTTCCTCGTTCACGTCCAGCATGCCGTTCTGCATCGCGCTCGCGGTCCGCGAGATGGGGATGACCACCGAAGAGGCCGTCTGGGCCGCCACCGCGGGCGGCGCCCGGGCGCTGCGCCGGACCGACATCGGCCATCTCGGCCCCGGCGCCCGGGCCGACCTGATCCTGCTGGACGCGCCGTCGCACGCCTACCTGGCCTACCGCCCCGGCGTCCCGCAGGTCGCCGCCGTCTGGCAGGCGGGCCGCCTGGTCGCGGGCTCGCTTCCCTAACCGGCTTCCCGGGTTTTTCGGGTTTTTTCGGGCGACGCCGCCCCACAGCACCGCCGGGCTGGCCGCTGCGAGGTCGCTGTCTGGCCGCCACTCGGGCACGCGGACCACGCCGGGATGGACCAGTTCGAGTCCGGCAAACAGGCGGGCCACGCCCGCCCGATCGCGCAGCGTCACCTTCTCGGTCAAGGACTCGTTCATGCGCCGGACCATCTCACCATGCGGCTCGGCGTCGATATCGCTGGCCGGATGCGAGATCGTGACGAAGCTGCCCGGCACGCAGGCGTCCATGAGCCGACCCACGATCGCGCCGACTTCGTCGTCCGGGGCGAACTGCAGGATCGTGAGCAGCATGACCGCGACCGGCTTGGCGAAATCCAGGGTGTCTGCCGCGCTGACCAGGATCTTGTCCGGGTCCCGCAGGTCGGCGTCGAGGTAGGCGCAGGCCCCTTCCTGCTTGCTGGTTAGCAGCGCCTGGGCGTGGGAGAGCACGATGGGGTCGTTGTCGACGTAGACGATCCGGCATTCGGGCGCCACCCGCTGGGCCACCTCGTGCGTGTTGGCGGCGGTCGGGATCCCGGTGCCGATGTCGAGGAACTGCCTGATCCCCATGTCAGTGGCGAGAAAACGGACCGTCCGGGCCAGGAAGGCGCGGTTGGCGCGGACCGAGAAGGCCAGGTTGGGATACGCCTCGAGGGTCCGCTTACCGAGTTCCCTGTCGGCGGCGAAGTTGTCCTTCCCGCCCAGCCAGTAGTCGTAGACCCGGGCGATGTGCGGGACGCTGGTGTCAAAGTCGGGCATGAGGCTCCTGGTCGGACGACGCGCTAGAGCCTAGCGGCCGGTAGTGACGGCGGAAACGGATGAGGGGCGCACCGGAGTCCGCCACGTAGGGGACGTCCGTGACCCGGGCGATGAGCAGCAGGTGATCCCCGGCCGGGATAACCTGCTGCACGGCGCACTCCAGCGCGGCCAGGCCGCCCTCGGCGATCAGCGCCCCGGAGACGGGGCCGCGCCGGTGCGGCATGTCCTCGAGCATCAGCCGCGCGCCCGGCCGCCCCGCGGCCGCGAACCGCCCCGCCAGCACCCGCTGCCCGGCGGAGAGCAGCGTGACGGCGAAGCGCGTGACCGGCTCCTCCGCCCGGCCGAACAGTTCCGCCGGATACGACCCTGACATCAGCGACACCAGCGCCAGCGGCGGATCCGCCGACACCGGGCAGAACGCGCTGACCGTCGCCCCGACATCGTCGCGCCCGTCGGCCACGGTCAGCAGCGTGACCGCACCCGCCCAGGCCTCCCACGCCCCGGCCACGTCCGCTCCGAGGGGGACCGGGGCGGGCGGACTGGTTCGTTCGGTCAATTGATTATCCAGCGGCCGGGGAGCATCAGCGGTCCGTACGGCGACAAGCCGGCCTTGGCCGCGAACCGCCAGGCCGGGCCCCACGCGTCGGCGAAGCCGAGGTCCAGCCGGGCCGCGGCGGCCGGACGGGACTCGCTCGACTCCGGCGGGCGCAGCTGGTCGAGCGGGGTCAGCCGGGGGTAGACGCGCAGCGGCGCGTCGGCGGGCAGCCCGGCCCGGCGGCGGGCGATGTCGGCCGCGGCCGCCATCCCGCCGAGCTCGTCGACCAGGCCGTTCTGCGCCGCGTCGGCGCCGGTCCAGACCCGTCCCCTGGCGATCTCGTCGACCTGCTCCACCGTCATCCGGCGGCCCGAGGCCACCTTCTCGGTGAAGTCGCGGTAGATGGCGTCGAGCCAGACGTTGATCCGCTCCCACTCGTCTTCGCTGAACGGGTGCGTCGGCGCGAACATGGTCGCCCCGCGGCCCACGGACACCGAATCCGTGGTGATGCCGACCCGCCCGAACGCCTCCTCCAACACGGGCTTGCCCATGATCACGCCGATCGACCCGGTCAGCGTGCCCGGCTGCGCCACGATGATGTCGGCGGCCATCGAGATGTAGTACCCGCCGGAGGCCGCCACGTCGCTCATCGAGACGACGACCGGCTTGCCCGCCGCGCGGGTCCTGACCACCTCGCGCCAGATCGTGTCGGACGCGACGGCGGACCCGCCCGGGCTGTTGACCCGCAGCAGCACCGCCCGGACCCGCTCATCCGAGGTCGCCGACCGCAGCGCGGCCGCCACCGTGTCCGAACCCATCGAGCTGCCGCCCACCGGGCCCCGGTTGCTGCGCCCCTGCTTGATCGGGCCGGACGCGTAGATCACCGCGACGAAGCGCTCGCGTGGGTTGGGCAGCCGGCGGGCCCGCTGCGCCAGCGCGTGCGCCCGCTGGTAGCGGGGCACGTACTGCAGGATCGCATCGGCACCTGCCTCCTTGCGCACGTCCGCGTACACCTCGTCGCGGTAACCGAGCGCGTCGACCAGGCCCTCGGCGAGGGCGTCGGCGGCCAGGAACGGCCCGCGGTCGAGCAGCGCGCGGGCGTCGGCGACGGTCTTGCCCCGGCGTTCGGCGATGGCCGCGGTGATCTGCTCGGCGACGGAGACGGCCATGCGTTCGGCGGCCTCCCGGGCGGGACCGGTGAAGCCGCGCTCGGTCAGGTTGTCGGCGGCCGACTTGTACTCGTACCGTTTCGCGCTCTGGAAGGCGACGCCGATCTTGGCCAGCGCGTCGTGCAGGAACAACTGCTCGATGGCCACGCCGGTGAGCCCGAGCGAGCCAGAAGGCTGCAGGTAGATCCGGTCGAACGCGGTGGCCAGGTAGTAGGGGACGTTGCCGTGGGTGAACTCGCCGAAGGTCTCCGACCAGGCCACGGTGAGCTTGCCCGACTCGCGGAAGGCGGCGATCGCCTCGCGGATCTCCTGCATCCGGGCGAGCCCGATCCGGCCGCCGCCCACCTTGACCACGAGCGCGCGGACCCGGTCGTCCTGGTGCGCGCGCCGCAGGCCCTCGATGATGTCGGGCAGACGCATCTTGCGCCGGGACATGAACGCGGACAGCGGATCCGTAACCGGCCCCTCGCCGATCCCGTCGGTCAGGTCGAGCTCGAGGATCAGCGGGGCCGTCTGGCGCTGCCGTAGCCTGGAGACCTGTTCGGTGAACTGCCGGGCAAGTTGCACGTCTGCCATGCGGCCAGCTTACGGTGCGGAGGAGATAGGGATCGGCGGGCATCCGGTGACAATCGTCGTAGATGTCGCCAACGTGATGGGGTCGCGCCCCGACGGCTGGTGGCGGGACCGGGCCGGCGCCGCGGCCCGGCTGCACGCCGGGATAGTCCGGCTGGCCGCGAGCGGCCGCGCGACCCTGCCGGACGACAATGACGTCACGCCGGGGTTCGTCCTGGTGCTCGAGGGCGCCGCCAAGGCCGCCCCCATTCCGGCGGCCCCAGCGTCGGCGGCCCCCATTCCGGCGGCCCCAGCGTCGGCCGCCCCCATTCCGGCGGCCGAGCCCGGCGCGGCGGAACCGGTCCAGCCCGGAGAGGTGCGCGTGGTGCGGGCGAGCGGCTCGGGGGACGACGCGATCGTGGCCGTGGTGCGCGAACTGCCCGGGCGGAGCGTGGTCGTGACCGCCGATCGCGAACTGCGCGACCGGAGCGCGGCGGCCGGCGCGACGGTCCTCGGCCCCGGCTGGCTGCTCGGCCAGCTAAATGACTGAGCTTCGGGACTGAGCAGCGGGTTTCGGGCCACCCGGCCCGTTCAACCGGGTGGCCCCACTTCCCCTCTCGCCCCGGCGCACTCGGGCGCCGGCGCGAGCATCGTAGCAGCCAGAAAGCCCTGGCCGCCCGAGTTAGGGGCATAAGTCCGTTTGGAAAATCCTGTCAGCACCGGCTTTACTGGGCCCTCTGACCCCCTTAACAACGACGAGACGGAAGATGCCTGTGCGAGTGCTGATCGCTGTCACGGTTGTCCTGTTCGCCTGCCTGCTGTTCGCCGCTGACCGGACGGTCAAGGTGATCAAGCAGATGCGCCGCCGCCGTGAGGCCACCCGGCGGCTGGCCGCCGCGGCGGCCGGGGCGGAAGCCAAGGACAGACAGCGCAAGGCCACCGAGCAGGCCAGCGTGGACCTCACCTCCGTCATGCCGACCATCCACGACGTCGACACGCGCCACGTGGAGTAGCTCCCCGTGCGGGTCGTGGTCCTGGCTGACACTCATGCGCCGCGCCGGTGGCGGGCCTGCCCGCCCCGGGTGGCCGCGGAGCTGCGCGGCGCGGACCTGATCCTGCACGCCGGCGACGTCTGCACCGCCTCGGTCCTGACCGAACTCGCCGAGTACGCGCCGGTGGTCGCCGTGCTCGGGAACAATGACCAGCCGGACGTGGCCGCCTGGGGAGTCGCCGAAACCGCCGAACTCGACCTGGACGGGCTCAGCGTGGCGATGGTGCACGACAGCGGGGCCGCCGCCGGGCGGATGGTGCGGATGCGCCGCAGGTTCCCGTCGGCGGACCTGGTGGTGTTCGGGCACTCCCATATCCCGCTGGATGAGTCGGCGCCCGGGCTGCGGATCTTCAATCCGGGGTCGCCGACGGACCGCAGGCGGCAGCCGCACGGCACCCTCGGCGTGCTGCACATCGACTCCGGGCGCCTGGCCGAAGCCCGCATCGTCCCCGTCACCTGACCCGAACTGCAGCAAACACGAGACCGCGCCGCCGCTCGAACAAGAGCGACGGCGCGGTTACCCGGTCAGACGGTTACTCGGTCCACCAGTCTTCGTCGTCTTCCTTGCCGTTGGCCGACTGCTTGGTGCTGGCCTGGGCCGTGGCAGGGGAGCCGTTGGTGGGCCGCGGCTGGCCCTGCGCCTGGGTGGGCGCCTGGGTGGGCGCCGACGACACCTGGGTGGGCGCTGACGACACCTGGGTGGGCTGGTGAGCGGACTGCGCCGACTGCACCGTGGTGGGAGCAGGCGGCGTGGAGTTGCCGTTACGCGCCGCGCCGGACGGAGCCGACGGGGTCGGGTCGGCGGCGATGGCCGGCTTCGGCGCCATTGCCGCCATGGCGGCGCCCATGTCGGGCATCTGCCCGCCGAGCAGCTGGCGCACCTGCGCCAGGTGGGTGGCGATGCTGTCCTTCTGCCTGGTGAGCTCGTCGACCTCGCGCTGCGCGGTCGCACGGCGGCGCTCGGCGTCCGCCTTGGTCTCGGCGAGCATCTGCTCGGCCTGAGTCTTGGCCTGGCTGACGATCTGGTCGGCGTTCTTCTTGGCGTTGCTGACCAGCTGCCGGGCGTGCGAGTCGGCGTCCCGCCGGGTCTGGTCGGCCTGGGCGCTGGCCTTGGCCGCCCGCTGCTCGGCGGTGGAGGCCCGCTGCTCGGCCTCGGAGACGAGCTTCTGCGTGGCGGACTGAGCCGCGGAGAGCCGTTCGGCTTCCTGGCGCTCGGCTTCTTCCCGGCGCGCCGCGAGCTGGATCTCGAACTCGGCCTCGGCCTGGGCCCGCTGGGCCTCGCTCTCCTCCAGGATCCGCTGCGCCTGGCTGCGCATCTCGTCGGCCTGGCGCTTGGAGGTGGTGAGGATCTCGTCCCGCTCGCGCTTGCCCGTGGCCTTCAGCTGGGCCACCTCGCGCTCGGTGCTGGTGCGCAGCTTGGCGATGTCGCGCTCGGCCGCGGCCCGCTTATCCGCGACCTCGTGGTCGGCGGTGGCGCGGAGCTTGGCCACCTCGCGCTCGGTGATCGAGGTCAGCTCGTCGACCTCGCGCCGGGCGGTGGTCCGGATCGAGTCGGCCTCGCGCTCGGCCGCGCCCCGCAGGTCGTCGGTCTCGCGCTTGGCGTTGGCGCGCAGTTCGGAGGCCTCGTTCTCGGCGCCGGCCCGCAACTCCGCCGCGTCGACCTTGGCCGCAGCCTTGATCTCGTTCGCTTCGGACCTGGCCGCCTGGACGAGCTCGGTGGCCTGTTCTTCGGCCAGCCTGAGCAGCTGCTCAATGCGGGCACCGAGACCGGAGTAGGTCGGGCGTTCCTGCTCCTGGATCTGGCGGTGCGCGTCAGTTAGCTGCTGCCGCATGGTCTGGGTTTGCTCGCGGTGCGTGCGCACTTCGGCTTCGATCTGCCTGATGTGCTCGTCGACCTGATGGCGGTCGTAGCCCCGCATGACCGTCGCGAACTCGCGCGGCGGGGCCTCTTCGAAGAAGTTGGTCAGCTGGGCGTCAATGTCCGATTGCATATGGCCTAATCCTGGCTAGACGTGAAGGCGACGGAATTTTTTCGGCGGGTGTCAGCCATGCGGGTACGACTCTCGCCCGGTGACAGGCAGACTACTCTTACTCGGGAGGTTTGGCGGACCCTTCAGAGTTCTCTATCCCATGCGTCCGGGTAAATCCCGTTAGTGCCATTATGGGCCATCACGCTGAGCTGGCGAACTGTACAAGTTCGGTCAGCACGCCCCCCAGATCGGCTGGGTGCAGGAAGGCGATGGAGGCGCCCATCGACCCGTGCCTGGGCCGCTGGTCGATCAGCCGGACGCCGGTCCCGCTGATCGTGGCCATCGCCTCCGTGATGTTGGTCACGCCGTACCCGATGTGGTGGATTCCCTCGCCGCGGCGGGCGAGGAACTTGCCCACCGGCGTGTCCGGCCCGAGCGGCTCGAGCAGCTGGACGTAGCCCCCAAAGCCCGCGTCCGGCAGGGGATTATCCCTGCTGACCGCCAGCATCGCCTCGCGGACGCCCTGCTCCTCGTTCTCCTCCATCGTTATCACCTCCAGCCCGAACGTCGTCCGGTACAGCTCGATGGACTTGGCCAGGTCGCGGCAGGCGATCCCGACGTGATCGATGCGGGTAAGCAGCGGTAGCACCATATTTCCTTCCGTAGCCGGCTAGGTATCGTTACGGATATGAGCGAACCACGTCAGCCGGTCATTGTCGGCGCCGCGAGGACACCAGTAGGCCGCCTGCTCGGGTCCCTTGCCAGCAAGTCTGCCAGCGAACTCGGCGGCGTGGCGATCGGCGCGGCGCTGGACCGGGCGGGCGTGGGCCCGGATCAGGTCCAGTACGTGATCATGGGGCAGGTGCTGCAGGCAGGCGCGGGCCAGATCACCGCCCGGCAGGCCGCGGTGGCGGCCGGGGTATCGATGAGCGTCCCGGCGGTGACGGTGAACAAGGTGTGCCTGTCCGGCCTGGACGCCATCGCGCTGGCGTCGCAGCTGATCAGGCTGGGCGAGTACGACGTCATCGTGGCCGGCGGGATGGAGTCCATGACCCGCGCGCCGCACCTGCTGGTGAATTCCCGGGCCGGATACAAGTACGGTCCGGTAACCGTCGAGGACTCAATGGCGCTGGACGGGCTGACCGACGCCTTCGATCACCTGTCGATGGGCGAGTCCACCGAGAACAGCGGCCGTACGCTCGGCATCACCCGCGAGCAGCAGGACGAGTTCGCGGCCGCCTCCCACCAGCGCGCGGCCGCGGCCGCCAAGAACGGCCTGTTCGCCGCCGAGATCGTCGGCGTCCCCGTGCCGCAAAAAGGCGAGACGCTGATGGTGACCGAGGACGAGGGCATCCGCCCCGGCACCACCGCCGAGTCGCTGGCGAAGCTCAAGCCGGCCTTCGCGAAGGACGGCACGATCACGGCCGGCACCGCCTCGCAGATCTCCGACGGCGCCGCCGCCGTGGTGGTGATGTCAGAGCAGGCGGCCGAACGGGCCGGGCTGAACGTGCTGGCGGAGATCGGGGCGCACGGCAACGTGGCGGGGCCGGACAACTCGCTGCATTTCCAGCCGTCCAACGCGATCCGGCAGGCGCTGGGCAAGGCCGGGCTGGCCGTGCCGGACCTGGACCTGATCGAGATCAACGAGGCGTTCGCGGCGGTGGCCATCGCGTCCATGCGCGAGCTCGGCGTGGGCCCGGACGTGGTGAACGTCAACGGCGGCGCAATCGCCATCGGCCACCCGATCGGCGCGTCCGGCGCCCGGCTCGCGGTGCACCTGTGCTACGAGCTCGGCCGGCGCGGCGGCGGGCTCGGCGCCGTCGGCCTGTGCGGCGGCGGCGGCCAGGGCGAGGCCCTGCTGCTCCGGGTCCACGGCTAGCGGGCCCGTGGCCGAAGACGCCGTGGCCGACATCCAAGCCGCCGAGCTCGACAAGGCCCGAGCCGGGGACGTCCGCGCCCTCGCCCGGCTTATCTCGCTGGTCGAGGACGAGTCACCCCAGGTCCGCATCGTCATCAAAGATCTTCTGCCGGACACCGGCCGGGCCCGGATCATCGGCCTGACCGGGTCCCCCGGCGTGGGCAAGTCCACCGTGACCGGCGCGCTGCTGAGCGCGTTCCGCGCCGCGGGTCACCGCATCGCCGTGCTCGCGGTCGATCCGTCGTCGCCGTTCACCGGCGGCGCGCTGCTCGGCGACCGGATCCGCATGCAGGAGCACGCCACCGACGGCCACGTGTTCATCAGGTCGATGGCGAGCCGCGGCCACCTGGGCGGGCTGGCGGCCTCGACGCCGCAGGCCATCCGGGTGCTCGACGCGGCCGGGTTCGACCTGATCCTCATCGAGACGGTCGGCGTGGGGCAGGCCGAGGTGGCGATCGCCTCGCTCGCGGACTCCGTGCTGGTGCTGCTCGCGCCGGGGATGGGCGACGCCATCCAGGCGGCCAAGGCCGGGATCCTCGAAGTCGCCGACCTGTTCGTGGTGAACAAGGCGGATAAGCCCGATAGCCAGCAGGTGGTCAGGGACCTGCGCAACATGATCGCGATGGCGAGCCGGGAGCCTGGCGCCTGGAAGCCGCCCATCGTCACCACCGTGGCGGTCAAGGGCGAGGGGATCGACGAGCTGACCAGCCGCCTGGACGAGCACTGGTCCTGGCTCAATTCCTCCGGCGAGCTGAAGAGCAGGCGCCAAGCCAGGGCGCGTGAGGAACTCGCCGCGCTGGCCTTCGCCGGGCTGCGCGGCCGGCTGGCCGCGAGCCGCCTGGACGAGCTGGCCAGCCGGGTCGCCGAGGGCACCCTGGACCCCTTCACGGCCGCCGACGAACTGCTTTCCCAGTGAGAATACGGTGTACCCGTGGGTAAGCCGCTTGAATTGCCGTTTGATCCCATCGACCGGGCGGCGCAGATCTGGGCCCGCAGGTTCGGTCCCTCGCCGTCGATGGCCGCGGTCACCTCGATCATGCGGGCGCAGCAGATCCTGCTCGGCGAGCTTGACGCGCTGCTGCGGCCGTACGGGCTGACGTTCGCCCGCTACGAGGCGCTGGTCCTGCTTACCTTCAGCCGCCGCGGCGCGCTGCCGTTGGGGCTGATCGGCGAGCGGCTGATGGTGCACCCCACCAGCGTCACGAACACCATTGACCGCCTGGAGCGGCAGCAGATGGTGATCCGCAGGCCCAACCCGGCCGACGGCCGGGGCAGGCTCGCCGAGATCACCGAGGCCGGCCGGGCGGTGGTGGAGCGGGCCACCAGGGACCTGATGGCGGCCGAGTTCGGCCTGGCCGGATTCGAGCCGGGTCAGCTGAAGGAGATCTTCGACCTGTTCCGCGAGTTGCGGCTGGCGGCCGGCGACTTCGTCCCCGAGAACCCCTAGCCGCCGCCCAGGTGGGAGGGCTTCCAGGTCTGTCCGCCGTTGAAGGTGAACCAGACCGTGCCGGCGGACGGGTCGGCGGGCAGCGCGACGCCCTGCACGCCGGTGGTCATGCCCATGTAGCCGAACCCGCCGGCCGGTCCGCCCCCCACGAGCGTGGCCATCTGCCAGGCGGTGTCGCCCGAGGGGAGCAGGTCGATGCCCTGGTCGGTGCCGAGCACCACGGTCTCCGTCGGGCTGGCGGCCAGCGAAGAGGCGATGCCCGCGGTGGGCGCGGTGGCGATCTGGATCCAGCTCACCCCGCCGTTCAGCGAGGAGAAGACCTGCTTGGCCTGGGTGTCCGAGCCGCTGCCGTCGGCCGCCGTGCAGGCCACGAGCAGTTCCCTGGCGTTCACCGCGCCGAGCATCGCCCGCGACGGCTGGCCGTCCGGCTGGGGCGGCCCGACGGTGCACGAGGAGACCAGCGCGCCGACCCGCGACCAGGCCGCGCTGCCGTCGACCGGTCCGGCGTACAGCGACCCGCCCGGCGCGAGCAGGTAGCCGCGGCTGCCGGTGAGCACCAGGGAGGCGGCCTCGCTGGCGGCGCCGTCGGTGAGGCTGGTCGTCGCGGCGCCCGTCGGCGTCCAGGTGTTGCCTGCGGCGGGGGAGGAGTAGAGCGTGAAGCTCGTGCACTGGGCGGCGAACTCCGGCCGGCCGCCGGTGCACGACGCGAACAGCGCGAGCGCCCGGCTGCCCACCGTCTCCAGGTCGGTCACCCGCAGCCCGTGCGTATTGATCTGCGTCCAGGTCTGCCCGCCGGTGTGGGTGACCCACAGCTCCGGCCCGAACGCCCATCCGTCCTTCAGGTTCAGGAACCGGATCTGGCTCACCCCGGTCGCCCCGTCCGGCGCGCCGGTCAACGGCGCGGGCACCCCGGCCCAGGTCCGGCCGGCGTCGTTGGTAAGGGCCACCGAGGTGCAGTACTGGCTGGCGCAGTGGCCCGGGGTGCCGGCCTGGCCGATCACCCAGCCGGTACCGGCCCCGACGAACGTGACCGAGGTGGGCCGAAAGTTAGGCGGCACAGGCGCCGCGGCCGGCGACGGCGGCAGCAGCGGCACGGCCGCCGATGACTGGGTGCGGCCGCCCCCGGCCGGCGTGGCGCTGGCAGGCTGCCCGGCCTGCGCGGCCGACGTAGGGTTCTGGTTCAGCACCGGCAGGTTGACCACCTGGGGCACGGTCACCGCTGCGGCCACGATCACCGCCGCCGAGGTCGCGGTGATGGCCAGCTTGCGGACCTTGCGGCGCCGCGCCCGGCGCTTGATCAGCTCGAAGGTGCCCGGCGGCGGCGGCAGCGGGTTGATACGCTGGCTGAGCCAGTCGTCGATGTCGCGGCGGTCAGCCATCGCGTTCCCCCAGCGCTGTCTTCAGCTTGGCGCGCGCCGCGAACAGGTCGGCCTTGATGGTGCCCTCCGGCCGGTGCAGCAGCGTCGCCACCTCGCGGATCCCGAAGCCGCCGTAGTAGTGCAGCAGGAACGGGTCACGCAGCCGCGGTGGCAGCGAGGCGATGAGGTTGCGCACGTCGACGTCCTGCAAAGGGTAGGCGACCGGGTCCGCCGCCGCGCCGGCGGTGACGTTGCGGATGGCGCGCCGCTCCCGTTCGGTCTTGCGCCAGTGGTCCCGGACCAGGTTGGTGGCGATCATATAAAGGTAGCTCTGCGGGTTGTCCACCCTGGTCCACCGGCCCAGCAGCCGGACGAAGGCCTCCGATGCGATCTCGTGCGCCGTGTCGTCGTCGTCGACCAGCCGCCTGACCCAGCCGGCGAGCTTGGGGTAGACGCCCTTGAACAGCTCTTCGGCAGCGTCGGCGTCATCCCTTCGAGCCTCACCAGCGGTGCCCACCGGATCCCCCTTGATGAAGTTCCTCGCAGGCGACGGGAACAGCGCGCCCTCGCGCCGGCCAGCCGACATGAGCACCATGTCGGGGCCGGTCGGAGGGTTGTCGAGAACACCCGTGTGATACGGCAACTTCTACCACATTTCCTGGGGTCTGGCCCGGCCGTGCCCCCGTGACGTCCGGGCCCCGCTGCGCGCGAGGCCGTTCCCGGCCTCGTGCTCTTAAGAGACGATGGAACTCGCTCATCGGTTGCACAGAAACTTCTTTTTTTTCCGAACGGCCCTGGTGCCTGCCCGGCGGAGGTGCGAGCGGTCCGGGCGGGTTACACTGAAAAAATAGTAGGACGTCCTACTATCTCGCCGGACTCACACCTTCCGGAGGCAGGATCATGGAAACGGGGCGGGATCGCTGGCAGCGCCGGTTCGACCAGGCGGCTCAGGCTAAACAGGCTCAGGCTAAACAGGCTCAGGCTAAACAGGCAGGGCGCGACGCGGACTTCGCCACCTTGTCCGGGCTCGAGGTCGATCCCGTCTACGGGCCGCCGGACGGCGCGGTGGTGCCAGGCATGGAGCGGATCGGCTGGCCGGGGGAGTTCCCGTTCACCCGGGGCATCCACGCCACCGGGTACCGGGGCAAGCCGTGGACGATCCGCCAGTTCTCCGGCTTCGGCAACGCGCGGCAGACCAACGAGCGGTACAAGATGCTGCTGGCGGCCGGGGGCGCGGGCCTGTCCGTGGCCTTCGACATGCCGACCCTGATGGGCCGTGACTCCGACGACCCGCGCTCACTCGGCGAGGTCGGGCACTGCGGCGTGGCCATCGACTCGGCCGCCGACATGGACGTGCTGTTCGAGGGCATCCCGCTGGCCGGTACCACCACCTCGATGACGATCAGCGGCCCGGCCGTGCCGATCTTCTGCATGTACCTGGTGGCCGCCGAACGCCAGGGCGCCGACCTGGCCAAGCTGGACGGGACCCTGCAGACCGACATCTTCAAGGAGTACATCGCGCAGAAGGAGTGGCTGTTCTCCCCGCGCCCGCACCTGCGGCTGATCGGCGACCTGATGGAGTACTGCGGCCAGAACATCCCCAGGTACAAGCCGCTGTCGGTGTCCGGTTACCACATCAGGGAGGCGGGCTCGACGGCCGCGCAGGAACTGGCGTTCACGCTGGCCGACGGGTTCGGCTACGTGGAGCTCGGCCTGTCCCGCGGGCTGGACGTGGACGAGTTCGCGCCGGGCCTGTCGTTCTTCTTCGACGCGCACATCGACTTCTTCGAGGAGATCGCCAAGTTCCGCGCCGCCCGGCGGATCTGGGCCAGGTGGCTGCGCGACGTCTACGGCGCCCGCACCGAGCGGGCGCAGTGGCTGCGCTTCCACACCCAGACGGCGGGCGTCTCGCTGACCGCGCAGCAGCCGGACAACAACATCGTCCGGACGGCCGTCGAGGCGCTGGCCGCCATCCTGGGCGGGACCAACTCGCTGCACACCAACGCGCTGGACGAGGTGCTCGCGCTGCCGGGCGAGGCGGCGGCCGAGACCGCGCTGCGCACCCAGCAGGTGATCATGGAGGAGTCCGGCGTGGTGAACGTCTCCGACCCGCTCGGCGGGTCGTGGTACGTGGAGGCGCTGACCGACCGGCTGGAGGACGAGGCGGAGGCGATCTTCGCCAAGATCCGCGGGATGAGTTCGGACGGCTCGATGACCGACGGGATCCTGCAGGGCATCGAGAGCGGCTGGTTCAGCGGCGAGATCGCCGAGGCCTCGTTCGTCTACCAGCAGCAGCTGGAGAAGGGCGAGAAGAAGGTCGTCGGCGTGAACTGCCACACGAACACGGTCGCCCAGCCGCTGGAGATCCTGCGGATCAGCCCCGAGGTCGAACGCGAGCAGGTCAGCCTGCTGGCCCGCCACCGGGCCGGACGTGACTCCCAGGCGGTCGACGCGGCCGTGTCCAAGCTGGTCGCGGCGGCGCGCACCGAGCAGAACCTGGTGCCGCCGATGCTCGACGCGGCCCGCGCCGAGGCCACCCTCGGCGAGATCTGCGGCGTCCTGCGCGCCGAATGGGGCGCCTACACCGAGCCCGCCGCCTTCTGACGCTAGGGCGAACCGGGCGAAGCCACCGGGAGCCCGGCGTCCCTGGCCGCGGCGAGCAAGTCCTCGTCGTAGGCCACGAAAGCGGTCAGCTCCCGCTTCACCGCCAGCGCGGACGCTAGGTGGATGGCCTGCGCCGGGCTCAGTTCCTGCGGCGGCAGCGTGGCCGAGTTGTCGAGCACGTCAGCGCTCAGCGCGATCCGGGCGATGCGCTTGATCAGCTTGTAGCTGCGTGGCAGCGCGCCGGGCTCGGCCCGCCAGACGGCCCGCGGCACCTCCGCCCGGTATAGCGCGCTCGACACCAGTGGCTGGTCGGCATGCTCCGCGAGCCATCGCACCAGCGCCGCCGATTCGGGTTCGGTCATGGCCAGTTTGACCAGCGCGGATGAGTCGAGGTAGATCACCGCCGACCCTCCGGTCTGCTCGGGGCCGGGGCCTTGCTGGCGGCGGGCGCCGGATAAGGCTCGATGTCGCCGACGCCGCCCGGTTCCTCGGCGGGCTCGATGATCCCGGCCGCGATCAGGCGTTCCACCGGGCTGCCCGGCTCCCGGACCGGAACGAGCTGCGCTACCAACCGCCCCCGGTTGGTGATGTCCACCGTGTAGCCCTTCTCCGCCAGGTCGACGTAGACGCTCGCGTGCTGGCGCAGTTCCCTGATCCCGATGCGGTGCCGGGCGGCCGTCCGCTCGGTGGCTTCCGCGCGCGACGCAGGCCGGCCGGGTTCCCGGCTACGGCTCACCCGGCCCTCGGCGCCACGGCCCATGGCGTCGCCACCCGGGCTGCGCTGCCCCGCGCTCACGGGGAGCGGATCCCGCTCGCCATCTGGGATGTCACTCACAGTGTCACGGTAGCACAAGGATGCTACCGTGACAGCTGATGCGTATCGGCCGATGATCCTGTCGCGGGGTACGCCGCTGTGGGTGACCGCGACGTAGAGGCCGCGAGACTAACCCACCTGCCCGGCCTGGCGCCGCCGGTCGATCTGGCGCTGAGCCTCGGTGATGACGCGGCCCACGTCCCGGCCGAACCGGGTGTCGCACGGATGCTCGGTCCGCCCCGACCGAACGTTCTCGAGCAGCTCGCCCAGCGCCGTCCGCAGCGGCGGCAGCGGATCGTCAGCCGCGGCCGGCGCGGCCGACCGGCCGGAGCCTCCCCAGACGAACGCCTCGAACCCCGCGGCCGCCTCGCCCGCGTCCTGAGAGACGGTGACCGCGCTGGTCGCGCCGCCTTCGTGGTGCAGGATCAGGTGGCTGACGTCCGCCGGGCCCGCGTCGGCGGTCACCGCCGTCACCGGTCCGAGGCCGGCCCACAGCAGCGAGATCACGTGCGGGGCGACATCCCACAGCGCGCCCTTGTCGCGCCGCCACGAGGTGTTGAACGGGCTGGACTCGAGCATGGACGACCCGAACCACGAGCCGACGCCACCCAGCCAGCCGCCGCGCGCGGTGACGTCGGCCAGCCACGCCCGCATCGGCTCCTGGAACCTGAGGGTGAAGAAGACGACCGACGCGACCTGGCTCTGCGCGACCGCCTCGACCAGGTCATCCGCCTCGGCCTCGGAAATCGCCAGCGGCTTCTCCAGCAGCAGGTGCTTGCCGGCCCGGGCGGCGGTCGTGGCGATGGGGGCCTGCACGTCCGGCGGGACCGCGAACGCGACGCCGTCGACCGCGGCCAGGAGCGCGTCGATGTCTTCGTAGGCGGTGGCGTGGTGGGCCGCCGCCAGGTCGGCCGCGGCCTGCTGGTTTCGGCCCCAGACCCCGGCCAGCTCGATGCCCTCGGTCGAGGCGAGGGCGGGCGCGTGCGCGATGCGCGCCCAGAATCCGGTGCCGACCAGGCCGAACCTCAGCGGTAGCGATGCCATTTCCCGTCCCGTCGCAACGCCTGGCCCGGATGCCAAGACGCGACCAAGGCTACGCTCGGCCATCGGCCGAACAGGCAGGCAAACGCCGGGCCCCGGGGGTTTCCCGGGGCCCGGCGCTTGGGCCGTGAATGTCAGCGGGCGCTGAACATGCGACCGGCTCCCGCGACATCGGCGGAGATCCCGCCCTGCCGGGCCCGGGTGGTGACGGCGCGGGCCTTGACCGCGAGGATTCCGGTCCGGGCGAGCAGCATGGCGATGGCCATGAAGATGAGGCTGTCGGTCAGGGCACCCCCGGTGATCTGCGTCGTCGCCAGCCAGTGGCCGAGCGGAGCGCGGAAGACGTGGTTGGCGCCGTAGGCGAAGTACAGCCGCGCGCCCACCACGACGACCCAGACCAGCGCGTACGGCAGGCCCGCGTGGGAGACGGCCCGGCCAGACTCCGCGTCGTAACGGACCCGGATCAGCGCGGCGGCAAGGACGCCGAGGGCCAGGCCTGCGGCCGCCCCGGCGATCTCCAGGGCCAGACCATTACCGGAGACGGCACCGCCGGTGAGGAAGAACGGGACCACGACAGCCAGGCGGGCCCGCTCGCCGCCACCGGGGCCGGGGCCGGGCTGACCGGCCTGCGGGAGCGCGCCGCGCTGGCCGGCGGCACGCTAGAGGCGGGGCCGGCCGCCGGGACCTGGCGGGTGTGCCTCAGGATTCCCGCATGACCGAGAACCCGGAACCGGTAACCGTCGTCGTCGCGGACGACCAGTCCGCCGTCCGCGAGGGCCTGGTGCTGCTGCTCGGCACCGTGCCCGGGATCGCCGTGACCGGCGAGGCGGA